>OGEG01000004.1_pt1 | contig 324830 bp, 281 predicted proteins | sample 1570621 | NCBI WGS metagenome assembly OGEG01 (sample SAMEA2582130, study PRJEB24529) | metagenome | biome: Human gut stool | place: China | collected 2011 | reverse complement strand
TTCCAACATGGACACATATTATCATTTTTAGAGCCGCGATTCCTCCCGCGGCTAAAGCCGCAGGTTTCCTCGCGGATTTCTATGAAAAAGGCGCATCGGCATTTTCGCCTTTGCGCCTTTTTCGTCACTTCAGCAGGACCTCTTCCGAGGTCCGATCACAAGCAGATTAGTACTTGTCGAAGTATTCCTGAAGCTTCTTGACGTCCTTGGTCTTCGTCAAACCCAACTGCAGCAGGACGCGAGCCTTCTGCGGGTTGAGCGTGCCGGAGGACAGGAAGCCATACTTGGCGTCGTCAACTTCTGCATCCTTGGTGGTGGCGCCCGTCGGAACGCGAGAGCTGCGAACCACAGCGATGCCGCTCTTGGCAGCCTTTTCAAGGATCGGGAAGATGCTCTTATGGATGTTACCGTTACCAACACCGGCGTTCACGATACCAGCGTAACCGGCGTCAACCAGAGCCTGAGCCTGGATGCCTTCCACACCGCCGTGGTTGTAGACGATGCCAACCTTCGGAAGCTTTTCGATCTTGGAAACGTCAAACGGGGTCTGATAAGTGTGCGGACGCAACGAAGTGGATTCGTACGTCACCTTGTTGTTGAAGATCGTGCCAACCTTGCCGAAGTTAGCGGCAACGAAGGTTTCCGGCTGAACCGTGTTGGACTTCATCAAGTCGCGGGCGCCGACAACGATGTTGTTCATAGCAACCACAACGCCCTGCTTAGCCGTTTCCTTTGTAGCGGCCGTCAGAACAGCGTTGTAAAGGTTACGCGGGCCGTCAGCACCGAGACCGGTGGAGGGGAGCATGGCGCCAACGAGCACCACAGGCTTCTTGCACTTGACGGTCAGGTTGAGGAAGTAAGCGGTTTCTTCCATCGTGTCCGTGCCGTGCGTGATCACAAAGCCGTCGACCTTACTGCAATCAGCATTGATGGTCTTGGCGAGCTTGAGCCACACGTCGTCGGTCATATCCTGGGAACCGATCTGAACAACCTGCTTGGGAGTAACCTGAGCAATGTCAGCGAGCTGCGGTACAGCGGCAACCAGATGGTTGACGCTTACCTTACCGGCGGTGTAAGCCGAACCCGTTGCCGAATTGCCGGAACCGGCAATCGTGCCACCTGTGGCGAGCACTTCAATCTGCGGCAAAGAGGCGGCCATAGCGGCACCGCAAGCGGTAGCGATAGCAGCAGCAAGCAGAGACTTCTTAACCAAGCGCATTTCTGTTTCTCTCTCTCAAAAAAATGTTTTGGTAAGTATTCACACGCCCGCAGACACCAATAAAAACTTATCGAAGACAGCGGACATATGAAATTTGTTCAGTTTCGCATCGAACTCTTAACATTCACGCCCTACGCAAAACTACTTAGTCAATCTAATGCACAGAGCCACTGTCGTTTTGTTAAATCTGCCTTCGCTCTTGATAGAAATCAAAAATACAAATTCCCACACTGATTTTCTTGGACTTTTTTTCCGGTTCTCAAATTTTTTTCAAAAACCGCTTGACAGGAGCGTTTACACCTGTAAAATGCGCATTCTCTTCGAGAGAACGCGGGAGTAGCTCAGTTGGTAGAGCGCAACCTTGCCAAGGTTGAGGTCGCGAGTTCGAGACTCGTCTCCCGCTCCAATTTCTTCCCCAGACGACTTGCGATTGAGAACCTATTCTGTACATGGGACAATGCGTTTGTCTGTGTCTGATCGTTTTTTCCAATGTCGCTTTCTCACCGTGCCTATTGCGGACGCTTCGCCCCTTCTCCGACCGGCCCGCTTCACTTCGGAAGTCTTGTCTGCGCACTGGCTTCATTCCTGGATGCTCGAGCACACGACGGCACTTGGCTGATTCGCATCGAAGATATTGATCCGCCTCGCGATATTCCGGGAGCAGACGAAGCTATCATCAGGACGCTGACCCGACTTGGCATGGTTTCTGACATCCCGGTCGTCTGGCAGAGCAGGCGCTACGAGCTCTATGAACAAGCGCTCGGAAAACTCTCCCATCAGGGACTCGTCTACGGATGCGCGTGTTCGCGCAAAGAGATCGCTACCGCGCAGGCTAGGCTCGGTTTACCCTCTCATGTCTACCCCGGTACTTGCCGCAACGGAACACACGGCAAACCGGCCCGATCGCTCCGTGTTCGCACTTTCGATGAAGTCGTCAGTTTTGACGATCGTCGTTGCGGTCACTTTTCTGAGAACCTAGAGCATGACGTCGGGGATTTCGTCGTCAAGCGAGCCGACGGCCTATGGGCCTACCAACTTGCCGTCGTCGTTGACGATGCCCAACAGGGCGTCACCGATATTGTTCGAGGCGAAGACCTCTTGAACAACACCCCTCGTCAAATCTACCTGCAAAGGAAACTGGGACTTTCCATACCTCAGTATCTTCATATCGCCTTGGCACTTGATGCTCATGGGCAAAAGCTTTCCAAACAAACTCATGCCCCGGCAATTGACAATGAAGATCCAATGGATCTGTTAAACGCCGCCGCTCTTCATCTAGGTCTCGGTGCCTTGGGGGCAAAAACGCCGCAGGCGTTTTACGCTGCGGCGCAAAAAAGCTGGGCAGAAAGATATCTCCACTGAAGCTTATTCCTTCCAAGGCACCGGGTGCGGGAAGATTCGATTCAAAAGCGCACGAATCAGCACACTCTCATCGTCACCGGGTGTACCGAAGGTAGCCTCGGGCAATTTCTCGCTTGCATGCGCTTCGTAACGGTTGCCATGCACCAAGCGAACATATTCCAATTTGCCCTCGACAATGCGATCGTTCCAGCCTCCGACAGAGAAGTCGAACTTCAGACAACGCGTGCAACTGTCGTCAAACGTTTTTACCTCACGCACTTTAAAACCCTGCTCGCGAAGCAACTGACGCACAGACAACCGCAGGGATTCGTTTCCGTGCGGTGTCACGCTCACACACACTTCCTGAGCGGCACTGTCGACAAACCGATATTCGTAAGGACTCTGGCCTCCGAATTGCTGGCATGCTGCCAAAGCAATCGTCACGACAGGAAATAGGAATTTAAGTACTTTGCGCATGCAGTTCATCAAACTCGTAAATGAACGAAAGCGGATATTACAGCGTCCAGGAAACGGATGCGCGATCAGAATTTGAACTAACGTTCAGATCACTCGCAATTATGCCGCACGTGTAAGCGTCGTTATATGCGCAACCGCGCTTCTTGCCAAACTGCGAATGTCGTATCCCCCTTCCAAAATACTGACGAGTCGCCCACCGCAGACAGCACGAGCCACACGCATGACCTCAATGGTCATAAAAGAATAATCGAATTCGGTGAGCTTAAAGAGCGCTTGCTTCTCGTCGCGATGTGCATCAAACCCCGCACTCACGAGAATCAGATCAGGCTTAAACATCAAAAGCCTAGGAATCCAAACATCGTTGACAACCTTGAGCACATCTGCCCCGTCGCTGCCTTCCGGCATCGGCGCATTGACGATATTGCTCGCCTGAGCAGGCTGCAATCCGAACGGAAATGCTGTTTCTTGATAGAGACTGAAAAGCGCTATGCGATCATCTCCCTTGATGATATCTTCCGTCCCGTCAGCCCGATGCACGTCGAAATCAACAATTGCCACGCGCTTGAGCCCCAGTACGTCCAAGGCATGAAGCGCCGCACAGGCCACGGAGTTGATCAGACAAAAGCCGTGCGCAAAATTACGTCCCGCATGGTGTCCGGGCGGACGTACACAAGCAAAGGCATTTCGAATGGTTCCGGCACAGACTTGTCGTACCGCCTCAATGGCGGCGCCGGCACTTTTGAGTGCGGCTTCAAAACTCAGGGCATTGATGAAAGTGTCTTCGGAAATCTGCTTTTCACCGGTTCTTTGCGCCTCTCGGCTGGCTTGTTCCAGTTCCTGCACATAACTCTTGTCGTGCGCTCGCAGCACATCTTCCATTGACGCCGGAGCACTCGGCAACACAGTGACAACACGCGAAAGCCCCATCGCAATCATGCGGTCTTCAATCGCATCAATGCGTTCGGGGGATTCCGGGGAGTCCGGTCCCTGCTGATAGCTATGACACAAGTCGTGCGTGAAAAATCCGGTGGGCAAATGAGTTGTCCTCTTATGTCCTAATTGTCCTCTATGGGTTTATTTTAGGCTACCAAGCTTGTGAAATACGCAAAAAAGCGCGCTCTCGACTTCCGCCAAAAGCACGCTTTGATGCGCCGATGCTTCGCCTCAACGAGGCAACAGCCGCTTAGTAGTTCGTCTTGCGAACTTCAAAGAAGCTCTGAGCGTAGTGGCAGACCGGGCAGACATCCGGAGCGGCGTTACCGACGACGATGTGACCGCAAATGCGGCATTCCCACATCGTCATTTCACCCTTTTCAAACACCTGCTTCATCTGAACATTGCTCAGAAGCTTGCGATAACGTTCTTCGTGGGTCTTTTCAATGGCGGCGACCAAACGGAACTTGGCAGCGATTTCCGGGAAGCCTTCTTCTTCGGCAGTCTTCGCAAAACCGGCGTACATATCGGTCCATTCGTAGTTTTCGCCTTCGGCTGCAGCCTGGAGATTGGCTGCCGTGTCGCCGATGCCGCCCAAGAGATCGAACCACAAACGGGCATGTTCCTGTTCGTTGCGAGCGGTCGACAGGAAGATTTCCGCGAGCTGTTCATAGCCTTCGCGGCGGGCAACTTCTGCAAAGTACGTGTACTTGTTGCGGGCCTGGGATTCACCGGCAAATGCGGTGGCAAGGTTTTCAGCCGTCTTAGTGCCCTTCAGGCGGTTGTCGCCGCCCGCAGCAGGAGCTTCCTGGACTTCTTCAAAAACTTCAACACCCTTGTGGCAAAGCGGGCAAACGAAATCAGCGGGCAGCTCATCGCCTTCATAGATGTAGCCGCAAACCTTGCAACGGAACTTCTTCATGGGAGTATCTCCTGCGTTATTCGAGTTGTTTAAAAGCGTCTCCATGCGAAGAGCCGATCTGCCTTTTCTGGTTTTGGGGATACCCGACAAATCGTCGCTTGGAACGCTTACAGTCCTATTGGTTGGCAATTGTAGGCTAAAAACCGAGCAAAACTTAGCTGATAGACAAAAGCAAAGAAGGCTATAGAACCGACCGAACAACAACGCTTAACGAACACCGGAGAGCATGCCTCAGAGAAGCAAAAACCCCGACGAATCGGGGTTTTCGCAGAATCTAGCTGGTGCGGATGGTCGGACTCGAACCGACACGCCTTGCGGCGTCAGAACCTAAATCTGGTGCGTCTACCAATTTCGCCACATCCGCGCAGATCGGAGCGCGCATTGTACCTGAAAGCAGTTCACTTGCGCGCTCAATTATCAGATCAGATTATTTGCTGCTTTCCTTATCCTGGCAGCAGCACTGGCCTTCGCCGTGGTGATGATGACCTTCACCACCGCAGCAGCATTCGCCTTCACCGTGGTGATGGTGGCCCTCGCCGCCACAGCAGCATTCACCCTCATCGTGGTGATGATGTCCGCCACATCCGCAACCGCATTCACCTTCATCGTGATGATGGTGACCGCCACATCCGCAACCGCATTCACCTTCGTCATGATGGTGGTGATGGCCGCCGCAGCCACAGCCGCAACCGCCGTGGCGAGAACGAGGCAACGGAACGGGAGTGAACGGTTCTTGAGCAGCCGTCACTGTCAAACCCACGCTTTCGAGCATGGCCTTGTACTGTTCAATGCCGGCCACTGCAAAGCCGTCTTCGGTCTGTGCAACACGCACACCGCGAGCCGTCAGGGCATAGACGGCTTCCTGCATCAGGTCAAGGTCGCCCGTGACCTTGAAGATCGTTTCCACCGGAGCTTCGATCTTGTAGAAGCCACCGTTTTCGTCAACGAGAACGTCACCAACCTCCAAAGGACGAACTTCGCCCAAAGCATTTTCGATCGTCTGATCACCGACAACGAAAGTTTCGGGCAGCTTGACACGTTCGAGGAACGCCAGAGCAATCGGCTTGGCACGGTCAAGAATCGGCTTGGCGGGTTCACTGTCGAGCGAAAGAAGTTTCGTGATGCGCATTGTTATGATTTCTCTAAAGAATGGATTTCAGGAAAAAATATCGGTACTACGCCGTCGGGCAACGCCGATCTTTTTTTGAGTGTGCAAAAGTCTAACAGAGGCTGACTGCTTTCTGGTTAATTCAAAATGACGGCCAAAGCGTCGGTTAACCGATCCACCGCCTTCACGTCAAGTCCTTCGATCGGCGTCTTGGGCGCGTTAGCTTTCGGAATAATCGCCTTTGCAAAGCCAAGTTTGGCAGCCTCCTTGAGTCGGTCCTGTCCCCGAGGTATCGGTCGTATTTCGCCGGTTAGGCCGACTTCGCCGAAAATCACGGTGCCCGCCGGCAGGGGGCGATCCGACAGGGAACTTGCCACGGCCATCAGCACGGCCAGGTCACTGGCCGGTTCCGTGATCTTGACGCCGCCCACGGCGTTTACAAACACGTCCTTTTCAAAGCAGGAAATGCCGGCGTGGCGATGTAGCACCGCCAAAAGCATAGCCAGACGCTGCGCGTCCAGACCGACGCACAAACGTCTCGGTGCGGGCGAATGGGATTCGTCGGCCAGAGCCTGGATTTCCACCAGCAGAGGGCGTGAACCCTCCTGGGTCACCATGACGACGCTTCCGGCCACATCGTTGCGATGTTCCGACAGGAAAATGGCCGAAGGATTGGAAACGGCGCGCAGACCGCGGTCGGTCATCGCAAAGACACCGAGTTCGTTGACGGCACCGAAACGATTTTTGAAGGCGCGAATCAGACGGAAGTTGCTGTGGGTGTCGCCTTCAAAGTACAAAACCGTATCGACGATGTGCTCAAGCACGCGGGGTCCGGCGAGAGCACCGTCCTTTGTCACATGCCCCACGAAAATGAGCGCGGCACCGGTGGTCTTGGCCAATCGAGTCAGTCGAGCCGAACATTCCCGAACCTGCGTAACGCTGCCCGGAGCCGATTCCAGATCCGAACTGTAGAGCGTTTGAATGGAATCGATGACAACAAACTGCGGTTTAGAGGCGGAAATCTCAGCCTCAATGCGCTCAAGCTCAATTTCGCTCATGAGCCTCATGCCGCTGGGGTCCAGTCCAATGCGCTGCGCACGCAAAGCAACCTGCGATGCGGATTCTTCGCCCGACACGTAAAGGGCTGTTTTGCCAAGACGCACCATGCGCGCAAGGACTTGCAGCAACAACGTGGACTTGCCGATGCCGGGGTCGCCGCCGATCAAACCCACGCCACCGGGAACCAGCCCGCCGCCGGTCACGCGATCAAACTCGCCGATACCGGTCAGAATGCGCGGGACTTCACTCGCCTGAACCTCGGCAAGATCAACCACACCTTCGCCGTCGGCCAGAGACGTCTGACGACGCGATGCGGCAAAACGGGACTGAGAAGCCGTCGGTTCACGGAACTCACGCATTGTGTTCCAGGCGCCGCAGTGCGGGCATTTACCTTGCCATTTGACAGTAGAGCCGCCGCATTCGGAACAAACGTAATGGGTTCTTGCTTTTGCCATCGAGCGAGTCGCTTAGTCGGAGATCACGGGAACGCGGCTGGCCACGGCGCAAAGCAATTCGTATCCGATCGTGCCGCAGCGGCTTGCCAAGTCGTTGACGGAAATGTGTTCCCCCCACAATTCCACACGACTGCCTACGCGGGCTTGCGGAATATCGGTGACGTCAATGGTGAGCATGTCCATCGAAACGGCACCGGCCAGGGGAGCGATCTTGCCTTCCATCCAGGTCGGAGAGCCGTCGGGCATGGAACGCGGATAACCGTCGGCGTAACCGCAAGCAACCACCGCCAGACGCGTCGGGCGCTTCGCTATCCAGCGGCTGCCGTAGCCCACGGCCTCTCCCGGCTCAATTTCACGCACGGCAATGATGTCCGCGCTCAGTGTCATCGCGGGTTTCAAGCCGAGCTGCTCGGAAGTCACGGAAGCGTCGGGACTCACACCGTAGAGAACGATGCCGCCGCGCACACCAACGCCGCCCACCTGCGGGTGCAAAAGCGTCGCAGCGGAATTGGCCATGCAAGCGTCGTAGTCTGCCAAAAGCGGCTTCATGCGCTCGAGCTGCTTGGCGACCGTCACCGGCCCTTTGCCGTCGAAGCCCTGTTCGGCATTGGCAAAGTGCGTCACGATGTCAACAACCTTGACTCCTTCGATGGCGTTGATTTCTTCAATCACGGCCGCTGCTTGATCGGGCAAAAAACCCAAACGGTTCATGCCGGAATTGACCTTCAGGTGGACCTTGAGGTTGGTGTGGCTCGTTTTCTTAAGCAGTTCAATCTGCCAGCGGGAGTGCACCACGGGCTCAACGTCGAGCCGTTCAAGTTCTGCAATATCTCCTTCGTCGAAAAAACCCTCGATCATGAGGATTCGCTTTGTCCATCCCGCCGCTCGCGCTCTCTGCGCTTCCCGCACTTCAATCAGCGCCAGACCGTCGGCCTGCGCAAAGCCTTTGACGGCGTTTTCCAACCCGTGTCCGTAAGCATTGGCCTTGACGACCGCCCAGAGCGTACGTCCCTGCGCCGCCTCCCTCATGCGGGCGATGTTGTGCTGCAGTGCCTCGAGGTGAATCAGTACGGAAATTGGTCTTGGCATTTACTTCTCGATGTTTTCTCGGAAGGCGTCAGAAGCCTCCCGCTTTGCTCTGTATCAGTCTTTTTTAGTTGCCGGCAACGTTGCTCGGAACTCAAAGTTGAAATCCTACTCGAACGGCACCGAATCGGAAACAGCAGAAGTGCGAATTGCCGAACTTTGCAACACTACGAGGCCTCGGGCAGACAAGTCGCGGAAGCCTTCCATTTCGGGCACTCCGATAACCAGACAGCGTCAAAAGTCACAATTTTTCTTGCTGCCGCTTTCACAGGCTCAATGCTAAACTGCGGCCAAGACAATGATCCCGGATGCTCCGTCCGGATTCGTGAGATTCTGACGATATATTTTATGAAGCGCGGTTTCTACAACATTTTGGCGGCACAGTTCCTATCGAGTCTTGCAGACAACGCACTGCTGATCGCCGCCATTGCGCTTTTGGCCAGCATTCAGGCGCCAGACTGGATGACGCCTTTGCTTAAGCTTTTCTTTGTTTTAAGTTATGTGGGACTGGCCGCCTGGGTCGGCATCTTCGCCGATCTGATGCCCAAGGGCCGCGTGATGTTCATCACCAATGCGGTCAAAGTCTTTGGCTGTCTGCTCATGCTTTTCGGTTCCCACCCGCTTCTGTCCTACGCCGTCGTCGGCATCGGCGCAGCAGCATATTCTCCTGCCAAGTATGGCATTCTCACCGAACTTCTTCCCCCTGAAAAACTGGTTATCGCCAACGGTTGGATCGAAGGTCTGACAGTCGTATCCATCATTCTGGGCGTTGTGTTGGGCGGCGTTTTGATCAAGCCTGAAGTGGCGGGTTATATTCTTCAAACCTTCCACCTGCCTGCAATCGGTCTGGATACCGATCCGGAAGCGGCTCTCTTTATCGTCGGCATCGTCTATGCACTTGCCGCCGCCGTCAACCTGACGATTCCCGACACGGGCGTTCGTTACGCGCGCCCCAACTTCGAGCCGATTGCCTCCATCAAGAATTTCTTCCAGTCCTGCTCTTTGCTTTGGCACGACAAACTCGGGCAGATCTCACTTTCGGTCACCACGCTCTTTTGGGGCGCGGGCGCCGTGCTTCAGTTCCTAGTTCTGAAATGGGCAGAGCAGGCTCTCGGCATGCATCTTTCGGACGGCGCCATACTTCAGGCTGTGGTGTCAATCGGTATTGCTCTCGGTGCCGTGGGAGCAGCAGCCTTCATTCCGCTTAAAAAATCGCTCGTCGTTCTTCCGATGGGCGTAGCCATGGGGCTCGTCGTAGGCGGCGCAAGCTTCTATGACCAGAGTCTCATTCCCGGCGTCGTTGAAATCTTCGGCTTTGAAATCCGCAATGCTGTGATCGGGGCCTGCGCTATCATGATCGCCGTCGGCGTTCTCGCCGGCTTCTTCGTGGTTCCGATGAACGCGCTGTTGCAGCACCGCGGTCACGTGCTGATGAGTGCCGGCCGCTCGATTGCCGTGCAGAACTTCAATGAAAACCTCTCCATCCTTGTGATGCTCGCCGTGTACTCCTTGCTGATTCACCTGGATTTCTCAGTACAGGCCGCCATGGTCATGTTCGGCGCCTTCGTAGCCTTGAGTATGTTCTGCGTCATCCTGCGTCATCGCAGCAACCAGAAAAAGGGCGACAGTCTACATCTTATCGGCGAAGACGTTCGTCACGAACATCGCATCGAACATTCCTAAACCGCTCTCCATCGAATTCTTGCGAAACGTCCGACAGTTTCCGCTGCTCGGGCGTTTTTCTTTTTTCGATTCAAACCTTCGTTGACTGACGACAAACTGCTTAAGTAGCGCTCCTTGCTCTAATGCTTGCGACTCATGTGTACGACGCGTCAACCATGTTCGCGCTTGATACGACGTGCCCATGCTTTCAGCTTGATCTCAACGATTTGGAAAGGATCGCAAAAATGAAAAAGTTGACTTCTTTGATGGTCCTCATGGGCAGCGCCTGCGTCATGAGCTCGGCCTTGGCCGCCAATCCCGCAAAAGTGATGGTGATGCTTGCGCCCGGTTTTGAAGAAGGCGAAACGGTCGAAATTTTGGACGTATTGCGCCGCGGCGGCTTCCATGTTGACTCGGTCAGCATTGCCGGCGAACAAGTAAGCGGTGCACACAAAATCACTATCAAGGCCGACAAGGTGCTCGGCAAAGACCTCAAGGCCTATCAGGGCTACGATATGATCGTCCTGCCAGGCGGCTGGACGGGCGTTGACAACATGATTGCCGACCAGCGCGTACATGAGCTCATTCGTCACTACGACAAGTCCGGCAAGTGGGTGGCGGCCATGTGCGCCGCTCCCAACGTTCTGGCCAAGGCCGGCGTCATTCAAGGCAAGACCATTACGGCGTATCCCGGTAAAAAGACCGAACCTTTTTACACGGGCGCCAATTACGTACGCGACACCGTCGTGATTGACGGCAAGATGGTCACCAGCCGCGGCCCGGGCACCGCTTTGCCGTTTGCGTTCGCTCTCGTTGACGTTCTGGGCGGCGACAGTGACTTCATCAAAGGACGATTCCTCTACAACGAAATGAAGCTCTGGCCCGATTGGCAGAAAGGAGCTTATCCGGCACAAGCCAAGAAGTAATTTCGATTTTTCTCCTCAACTCTCAGTCTTCTTCTCTTTGAGCTGTTTGCCGTGCGTAACGTGTTGCGTAGGCAAACAGTTTTTTTTCATTCGTGCGCGCACGAAATCTGTTGTTTTTTAATGATTTTTTTCGAAAAGCGCGCAGTGTCTGACTTCAAGCAAGCTACTTAAGTAACGCCTTGCGGGAAGATTCTCCTGAAACAAAAAGCAGCGCAGCTGAAAGCTGACGCAAAACCACCGGGAGATTCAAATGCATCCTTTTCTTTCCGCTCTCTGCACAAGCCTGCTGCTCGTGACAGCCGTTGCCAATGCGGCTGACAACGCGATGCTGGCAGAGCGCCACACCAAGCGAGGCGTGGCCTGCACGAGTTGCCACATCAAATCCCCCAATGACAAACCGACGATGAAACAGTGTCTGGCTTGCCACGGCGGAAGCTACGAAAACCTCGCCAAGAAAACGGACGAGAGCGACATCAATCCGCACGCCACCCACATGGGTGAACCGGAATGTTCCGAATGCCATTCCGGCCACAAGCAACCTCGCCTTGTATGCGACAACTGCCACGAATTCACCGACATCAAGGTTCCGTAAAGCCGATCTTTCATTTCCTCTAGGAGAACAAAAATGACATTTAACCGCAGAAGCTTCCTAAAAGCCGGCTTGGCCGCTGCCGTCACCGCTCCCGTCGCGGGCGTTCACGCCGTGGAATACAGCTCCAAGATCAAGTTCGACAAGACGGCCGACGTCGTCATTCTGGGTTACGGCGGTGCCGGTGCCTGTGCCGCCATTGAAGCGCACGATGCGGGCGCCAAGGTCTTGATTCTTGAAAAGCTGCCTCAGGGCGGCGGCAACACGGCCGTGTCATCCGGCGGCTTCATGGTGCCGAAGAACGCCGATGAGGCCTATAAGTATCTGAGTGCAACGTTCGAATTCGCCGACAGCGAAAAAGACGATGAACTCGTCAAAACCTTCTGCAAAGAAATCATGGGTGTTAAGGACTTCATCATCGGTTTGAAGCCCGATACCAAGCTGATGGTTTACGGTCACGCCGGCTTCAAATCGCTGCCCGGTTCCGACACAATCGACAAGTACCGTATTCGCGGCAAGAAGCGCGGCGGCGATATGCTCTTTGATCAGTACCGCTATGCTGTTGAAGAAGTCCGCAAGATTGAAGTCATGTACAAAACGCCCGCACTCGAAATCATTCGCCGCAACGGCGAAGTTGTGGGCGTTGTTGCTCAAAGCAACGGCAAGAAGATCAACATCCGCGCTAACCGCGCCGTGATCCTCACGACCGGCGGCTACGAATACGACGAACAGAGTCTGCGCACCTATGCACTCGGCAAGGACATCCAAGGCCTGGGTTCTCCGGGCAACACCGGCGACGGCCTGCGCATGGCTCAAACCATGGGTGCGCGTCTCTGGCACATGACCTCCTATTCGTGCCCGGTCGGCATGAAGGTCCCCGGTCTGAAGTCCGCTGTGCAGCTCAACATCCTGGCTCCTTCTCACATCTGGGTCGACCAGGACGGCAAACGATTCGTCAATGAAAAGGGCCTCGATAATCACACCTGCCTGTACGCGGTCAACCAGATGGATCCGATCCGTCACCGTTACCCGCGCATTCCGTGCTACCTGATCATGGACGAAAAGGCTCGCAAGGCAGGTCCCATCTGCGGCGGCGCCACCTCGGGCTACGCTCTGAACCGCGAAAACTACAAGTGGTCGAAAGACAACTCCGCCGAAATCGAAAGCGGCGTGCTGATCAAGGCCGACTCGCTCAAGGAACTCGCCAAGAAGATCAACGTTCCCGGCGAAACACTCGAAGCCACTGTGGCACGTTGGAACAAGGACATCAACAACGGCAAGGACACCGAATTCGGTCGTATCCTCAAGCGCGATCCCAAGGGCAAGACCGCTTTTGCCGGTCGTGAAGCTCCCATCGTTTCCGAACCGCTCGGTGCCGGTCCCTACTACGCCGTTGCTCTTTATCCGACCATGCTCAACACGCAGGGCGGCCCGAAGAAGAACGTGCGCGGGCAGGTGATGGATCCGCAGGACAAGCCCATCGCTCGTCTGTACGCTGCAGGCGAACTCGGCTCAATGTGGGGTTCCATCTACCAGGGCGCCACCAACAACGCCGAATGCATCGTGTTCGGCCGTATTGCAGGCCGCGCGGCAGCCGCCGAAAAGCCCTGGGCCTAGGTTTCTCTCCTCTCCTGTAAGCCTTCGGGCGCTCTGCTTCCATGCGGGCAGAGCGCCCGATTTCTTTACCGTTGAAATCTACAAAACGCCGCGTTCCAACAGAACCGTAAGAGGAGCCAGCGAAGCGACGTTGTGCACATCAAGTTTGCGATATGCGCCAAGACGATGAACCTGAACCGTGCGTTCGCTGATGCCGAGTTTCAAAGCGATCTGACGATTGAGTTTGCCTTTGGCAACCAACAGAATCACATCGCGTTCTCGTTCCGTGAGTTGAGCGTAGCGCTGCTTCCACTGCGCTTCGTCAATCGGCATGGCTCGTCTGTCGCAGTCTTCCTGCACAACCCAAGCAACGGTTTTGAGCAGTTTTTCCGGATCCACGGGTTTCTGAAGAAAGTCGCGGGCACCTTCCCGAACGGTGTGTACCGCCATCTCGATGTCGCCGTGCCCCGTAAGGAAAATGATTGGCAAGGGATACTCGCGGCGATTCATCTCGTCCTGCAGTTCCAATCCCGATATGCCGGGCATGCGGACATCGAGAATCAGGCATCCCGGACGTGAAGGCATGTCGCTCGTCAGAAATTCTTTTGCACCGGTATAAGAAGCAACATCCCAGCCCTGCCCGACCAAAAGCATTTCCAGAGCGGCAAGCTGATCGACTTCGTCGTCGACCAGACGAATCAGTGGTTTAACCGGCATCTGCGCCATTGTTTGTCTCCGTCAAAGGCAGTCGAATGCGTGCCACCGTATGTCCGGCTTCCCGCACGATTGAAAAATTTCCTGAAGCGCGTTCGACAAGCGTCCGCACAATCAACAAACCGAGTCCCAGCCCTGATTTTTTACCCGAATGCAACGGGACGGAAGCGTTTTCCAGCGACTTCTTGTCAGTTTGTCCGTTATCCAGCACGGCAATTTCGGCGGTGTACTCATGCCGCGTCAGCACAACTTGGACTTTCGCTTCGTTTTGTACCTGGCAGGCCTCAGCGCCGTTTTTCATCACGTTGGTCAAGCAAAGTTCAAACTCCAACGGATTCCAGAAAATCGAAACGTCCTCGGGCGGGCGACGCAGCTCAAACTTCACTTTACGATACCGCATCTGCATCACCGAAACGATCTTCTCAAGAGCCGAGCCGAGTTCAATCGGTTCTCTTGCCAGATCCTCGTGCCTTGCATAGCGCCGAACCTGAGTGACGATTGAAGTAATGCGCTCGCATTGTCTGAGCACCAGTTGCACAGTCCTGTCGATAAGCGGACTATGTTGGTCATCGTCCTGCAGATACCGATCCAATGCATTACAACTATTGGAGATTGCCGACACCGGGCCGTTGATCTCATGCGCAAGCAAACTTGACATCGCGCCGATGACGCTCACACGTTCAAACTGCGACAGTCGCTCTTTGGTACTCTCCACTTCCTGCATGGCGTCCTTTTCTTTTTGGATGGATTGCCGTAGCTCACGGGTGCGCACATCGACCAAGTGGCTGACTCTTCGTCCATGCCACATCATGCCGAGAACCGCCATCAAGAATATCGCGATAAAAGGCCAGTATTTCTGTAAGAAGTCGCCAACCGACTGAATTCGTAAATAGGCGTATGGACCCGCCTTGAGCGATTTGTACAATTCATCAACCTTGAGGAAATCCGAAGCCACACCCCAGGCAACGCCGTCTTTCGTAGACGGCATCGACAGCAAGGCAACGGTAAAGTCACGGCTGGCCTGCCAAGGCGCCATCGTCGTTGCCACAAACGTCCAATTCGGATAGAGCTCCGTTGAACGCAAGCAGGCAAATCGTCCCTCGTTGGGCTTAAGTCCTATCGGGCGGAATTGCGCCACCAAATCCGGCTCTGTTTGCTTTAATTCCTCCACTGTGCAGACACGCGCCAGAGCAATATCGGCACGACCGTCCTGAACCGCAAGCAACAGTTTTTTCATTGGCGAACCCGCCGCCACGATTTCCTTGAAAAAGTTGTCAGGATCATATCCCTGAGCGGCAACTTCTCCCAACGGAACATACACGCCGGAAAACCCGCGCTCGAAGTTAGCAGCGGCACGCCTACCTCGCATGTCCGCCACGGTTTTGATAGGAGATTCGTTGGGTACCATAAAAACGGTACCGACGGCTTCGTTGGGATCAGGAGCCAGCGGCGTCGTCATGGTCGCCAAATCCTTCAAGCCTCGGCGAAAAACGCGTCGATAAAAACCGGAAGCTCCAATGAAAAATTCAAACTCGTTGTTCCGAACGCCGCGTTCAAGATCTTTGACAAGATAGTTCTGAATCCGAATGTTGTACTGCGGCAGCTTGAGCTGCAAATACTCGAACGTATCCTGAAAGCCTTTTCGTTCCGACGGCGAAAAACTGCTCTCGATATAGCCGATGCGAAGCAGCGGGCGAGCATCAGTTTTAGGTGCGATTTCAGCTGAAAACGAAGGCGCCGTAGTCGTCAACAGGCAGGATGCAAAAATCGATACCAAAATCCGCTTAAACAGCATGGCAAGAAAAGGCTGATATCCGTTGGAGACAAGCAAGAAATCGAGCAAGCGGAAAATGCCCGTATGTCAAGCTATTTTAGCGAAACCAAAGCTTCGTTTATTACTAAGTTCTCATTTTTCTTAAGTTTTATAAATGAACTTTTATAGCATTCAGTTCCAGACTCTATTCAGTGTCTTTTATCTGTTTTGCCTGTCATTTTTATGGCTTATTTGTGAATCTTTATACCAAACTAATCCAATCTTTTTACCCGACTGTCTTTCTCTTTAGCTCTTGACAGCATCAACGATTGATCTGTTATGATGGCCACCGTTGACGTTGTTGTGCACGTCAAATTCGAGAGACTTTTTACCGATTGCGAGAATCCGATATGGCTACCGAGATCCTTACCGTGTCCGATCAGTTTTCCCATTCCGCCCGCCGGAAAGCTGTCTGTACATTCCTACGCAGTTTCGCCGGTTCCGGTGACACCCACTTTCTTTTTTCCCACAGCCCATCAACCGACGGAAAAACCGTTTGGCTTGGCGAATGCGCACCTTCCGACGAGAGTTTTGAAACACTGACGCTCGGTCATGGCATCCACGAAATGATGCATGTAGCGCATACCGATTTTTCAGCTGCTCAAGGCATTCACCACCTCACGCAACGTCTTTTGAATGTCATCGAAGACGTCCGCATTGACAAACTCGGTGAAGAAAAGTCCCCCGCCTACCGTATCTGGCGGGAACATCTTGCCGACTACCGTGAAGCTGACGGCACGTTGCGCGCGGTTTCTTCGCCCGCTTTGACGCAGTCCCCCATCGAGAGCGTCGTGACATGGCTGCATACGGAGCTAATGGCACACGCGGGTTACCGTTGGGCATTGCGCAATCTCTCGCACACGCGTGATTTGGTAAAGCCGATGCCGTCATCGATCAAACGAGTCCTGGTTAAGGAAGCCTTGAAGGTCAACAAAGCAAATTCCACAAACGATTGTCTCAAAATCGCGAAAAAACTATTCAAGATTCTCACGGACCTCAACGACGAGCAACAAAAGAAACAGTCGTTTGTCCAAGAATTAGATTCCGGGATGACGGCCAGCCTCTTTAGTGAAAACGACATCGGAAGTACTCCGTTGGGCGACCCGATGCAATTTATTGAAAAATTGTTGTCATCACCCGAAAACAACAACGCATCGGGTTCAAAAATGATGCGTCAATCGGGACTCGGAGCTGCTGCAGACTTTTGCGGCAGCGGCATTTGTACCACTCCACCTGAACCGAAATACCGCTTGAATCGCTGGCCGTTAGATGCTGCCGAACTTAAGAACGGAACGCTTCACCGTGAGTTCATTCGGCAGTATGAGAAGGCTCGGAAAAGCCTCGGCTGCCTCGTTCAACAATTTTCAAAGCTTCTGAGGACAAAAGATTATTTTGCCGGCTATGGATTAGCAAGGTCCGGAGCTGATCTGCGCGACGACTGGATTGATGCAATTGCCTGTTCCGATCCGCGTCTCTTTGAAGTCGCAGCAACGGGAAGAAGTATTAGTTCGGAAATTTGTGTGCTGCTGGATCGATCGGGTTCCATGGGTGTCTCGACCATGACGGTCGCCAAAGTTGCAGTAAACGCCTTGGTGCGAGCCATTGATCGCATCAAAGGGGCGACTTCACGCGTGGCTCTTTTCCCTGGGTTATGTAATGACCATGTAGCGCTTGTCAAAGAGACAAGTGAACCGCTCAACTCTCTTGAAAGCAAGTTGCCCTCAATTGACGCGTACGGTTCCACGCCAATTCAGGAGGCTATGTGCTGGGGGCTGGATTCTTTTAAAAATTCTCGGGCCCGCGACAAACTTCTTTTGGTGATCACCGACGGCCGATTCAACGCTCAATACTCGCAGAGCATGGAAGAAAAACTCAAAAGTGCCGGCGTCGAATTCGCCCTGATGTCAATCGGCATCAACAACAGCGATGCAGCAAAAAATCACGTCCTGGTACACAAGACTGATGAAATCAACCAGGGGCTCCTGCAGCTGATTTCTCGGACTGCTTTTGTGAAAGCGCTTCGCAGATAGAAAAAGTCCCGAACAGTTATCTAGACCTGCCGGGACTGGAATTTTTTAGCCGAAAACTGAAGCTTTAGAGCTCTTCGCCGTATTTTTCAAGGCACTTCTTGAGATGCACCTCTTCTCCGAGATCGTCATAGCATTCAAACGGCTGATGAATCCAGGGGCTGTCCTTGAACGTGATCACGCTGTAATCAGGCTTGAAAACAGAGCAGGCCTTCACCCACAACACGGCAACGCGGATTTCCGTGACTTCCGGATAACACTTGCGAAGATGCGCCACAACGCGGCGGATCGTTTCACCGGAGTCACACAAGTCGTCGACCAACAGAAGCTTCCCCTTGAGCTCCGATACGCCCGTAATGTACTTGGCGATGTCAAGATCGCCCTGTACAGTTCCTGCAGCTTCGCGGTAGGAACTCGTGGTCATGATCGCCAGCGGCTTGCCGTAAATACGGCTAAAAAAGTCCCCGGGACGCATGCCGCCGCGCGCGAGGCACAGCAAAGAATCAAACTGCCAACCGCTTTTGGCCACGCGAGCCACAAGGCGTTCGCAAAGTTCAATATAGGTATTCCAATCAAAATGGGCGTGGGTGGTTTCAGCCATGTCTGCTCAATGAATTGTGGGTTTGGTACGTCAAAAGGCGGAGTCCGCTGGGGAAACCGCCTTTTTGCTCTTAATTGCTGTGCGATTTTAACGCAGGGGCGCGCAGAGGTGAAGCTTCTCGGTCAAAACGCCCCTCTGTTCATAGAACTTACGCGAAGGGATCGTTCAAAAGGATCGTTTGGTTGCGATCCGGGCCTGTGGACACGAGAGCGATCGGGCATCCGGCTACTTCAGAGAGTCGCTGCAGATATTTCTGCGCCGAAGCCGGAAGATCTTCCCAACGAGTCACGCCGAATGTGCTTTCGTTCCAGCCTTCGAACTCTTCGTAAACCGGTTCGCAAGCGGCGGCAGCGTCTGCACCATAAGGCATCAGATCGACCCTTTCACCATTAACGGTGTAACCCACACCAAGCTTGACAGTCTTCATGCCGTCGAGCACGTCAAGCTTCATGATGGCGAGCCCAGTGAGACCGTTGATCTGCACAGCGCGGCGAAGTGCGGCACCGTCAAACCAACCGCAGCGACGCGGACGCCCCGTCACAGCACCAAATTCGTTGCCTTTGCGGCGCAGTTCTTCGCCCACTTCATCAAGAAGTTCGGTCGGGAACGGACCGGAACCAACACGCGTGCAGTAGGCCTTGGTGATACCGAGCACGTAGTTCAGGCGATTGGGACCGACGCCGGCACCGGCGCAAGCCGAACCTGCCACCACGTTCGAGGACGTCACAAAAGGATATGTACCGTGGTCAATGTCGAGCATCGTGCCCTGAGCTCCTTCAAAGAGGAACTGCTTGCCCTGATCCATCTGCGCATTGAGTTCGGCGCTGATGTCGGTCACGAGCGGACGGAGACGTTCGGCATAACCGAGCGTCTTGGCGATCACTTCTTCGGGATCGAGCGGTTCGGCATGCAGATAATTCTTCAGCGTAAAGTTATGCAGATCCATCACAGTACGCACGCGTTCGGCGAAGCGTTCCGGATCGAACAGATCAGCCACTCGCACGCTGCGGCGAGCCACCTTGTCTTCGTAAGCCGGACCGATGCCGCGGCCGGTCGTGCCGATTTTGTTGGCACCGAGCGCAGCTTCACGGGCGTGATCGAGCGCCACGTGGTAGGGCATGATCAGAGGGGCGTTGCCCGAGACGCGAATGCGCGGTTCTGCATCCACTCCGTGGCTCTTGAGTTCTTCGATTTCAGAGAAAAAAGCTTCGGGAGAAAACACTACGCCGTTGCCGAGATAACAACGAGATGTCGGATGCATAATGCCCGACGGGATCAAACGCAGAATCGTCTTTGCGCCGTTGATCACGAGGGTGTGGCCGGCGTTGTGACCGCCGTTGAAGCGAACGACACCGTCGACGCGCTCGGTGAGCCAATCGACAACTTTGCCCTTGCCTTCGTCACCCCACTGGGCACCGACTACCACGACATTTTTAGACATTGGGACTCCTTCCATCCGGAATTCAGAGGGCCTTAAGTTCAAAGCCCAAAGAGGTTCTAACTAATTCTTTCGTAATCACAAACTGTTCAAGCACGTCCTCGTCACGCTCGCCGGGCAGCAAGCGCACAACGATGTGTCCTTCGTCGCGAAGCTTTTCAACCTGTGCTTCCAGGTCGCGGGCTAGCGGTCCGCGTGCGACAACGGCTTGCGGACGATGCGAAGCCGCCACCTGGAGTCCTGCCAGAGCTCGCAGGTATACGGTAAAGCCGCAGGCCGGCCGCGAACGGCCGAATGCCAGACCAACACCATCATAGCGCCCGCCTCTCAAAACCGCCTGAGCATAATTCGGTATGTTCACCGAGAACGTGATGCCCGTGAGGTATTGATAGCCGTGCACGTCACAGAAGTCGACGCTCACTTCGTCGGCACCGCAGATGTTTGCCAGATCGCGAACTTCCCGCAAAGCTGCCTGAATCTCAGGCTTTTGCGGCAGCTCGCGCTCAAGTATATCGAGAACAGAAACATCTCCGAAAGTCCGAAGCAAAAGCTGCAGAGCCTGCTGCACTTCCGGATCGAATCCGACGGCAGCTTCAGCTAACGCAACCGGATCCTTCATGCGAAGTGCCCGTACCACCCCGTGCACACTTTCGTCTGAAATTCGCTCTCCCATCAAGGCGTGCAAAATCGCCATGTGGCCGATGTCGATATGTACGACATCAATGCCAAGCTTTTTGAGAGTACGCACTGCCAACGTCATGATCTCGGCATCGGCCTCAATACCGCTGGCGCCGAACAATTCAACGCCGGCGACAACAGGTTCGCGGCTTGCCAGCGGGTGCATCGGTCGAGCGTGCAGGCAACTGCCGGCATAACACAGACGACTTACGCCCTTTCGACCCAGAATATGCGCATCGATGCGCGCGCACTGCGGCGTCATGTCGGCACGGATGCCGATCGTGCGCCCCGTCCCCGGATCCATGAATTTGAATGTGCTGTTATCCAAATCGCTGCCGCTACCGGTCAAAAGAGAATCAACGTACTCCACCATCGGCGGCTGAACCAATTCAAAGCCGTGCACCTTAAAAAGGTCAAGGCATTTGCGTCGCATCGACTCGAGTACGCGAGCTTCGCGAGGCAAAATATCCGCGAAATGCTCCGGAATAAGCCAACTGATCATATGTTTTGAACGCTCTTGTCTAAACGGTCAACCTCATCGGCAAAAGCGCTCCTCCCTTATGAAAATTTATGTTTTTTACGCCTCAGGCTCGTCACTTCCAGTAGAGCGTGATCAGCCAGACTGCCGCCAAACCTCCTGCCACCAGCACCGCAGCAATGCGGACAAGTACGGCATCAGGTAAATCTGCGGCTGTCTTAACTGCCTGCTTCCACTTGGCAGGAGCCACCAACGGCAGAATTCCTTCGAAAACCGCCATGAAGCATAGCGCCAGAACGAGAGTTTTCATTGCCGTCGGCCTGTTTTTTTATTCTCCCTTGGAGTTCTTGAGATAATCAAAGAACTCGCCCGAACCATCAAGAACGATCATATCGGTCGACTTGCCGAAACTCTGCTTGTAAGCTTCGATATTGCGGTAGAACTTTGCAAACTCGGGATTGCGGTTGAAGGCTTCGGCATAAACGGCATTGGCCTGAGCGTCCCCCTCACCCTTGATTTCCTGAGCCTGACGATAGGCCTCAGCAAGAATCACTTCGCGTTCACGATCGGCCTGTGCACGAATGCGCTCGGCTGCCGCTGCGCCCTTGCTGCGTTCTTCACTCGCCACGCGCTTGCGTTCGGCTTCCATACGGCGATACACGGACTCGGAAATTTCCGGCGTGAAATCAACGCGCTTCAAACGCACATCCACAATATCGATGCCGATGTCTTGTACGCGAGCCTGCAACCCCTTCTGGATTTCGTTCATGGCCTTTTCACGTTCGCGGGACGTGATTTCGTTGACCGTTCTGCGGTTGACAGTCTGATTGAGCACATCGCGCAAAAGAGCCGCCACACGGTCCTCGGCAGCGCGTTCATTACCAATGAAAGACACCCAGTACTTGCGAGGATCGGCAATACGCCAGCGCACAAAACTGTCGATAAGCAGGTTCTTCTTTTCGCTCGTCTGGACCAAATCGGCGTTGGGAGCATCCAATGTCAAGATGCGTTTGTCGAGATAAACAATGTTCTGAAGCGGAGCCGGAAGCTTCACATAGAGGCCCGGTTCGCTTTTAACGTCCTTCAGTTCACCCAGAGCAAAGACGAGAGCATATTCACGCTCGCCCACCGTATAAAGACACAGTTCGGCGGCACCCACCGCCACCACGGCAGCAACCAAAAGGGAAGTCAGTTTCTTCATAGTGTTCGTTCCCCCTCAAATCAACGGATGCGCTCGCGCGACAAAGTACGAGAGGCCTCCGGCTGCGGGGAGGGTTGAGCAATCGGAGCAGCGGTTACAGCAGTACCGGCTGCGGCATTGTTTTGAGCTTGCGTCTTGGCTGCCGAAGCGCTTTGCTCAAGCAGCTTGTCAAAGGGCAAATACAGGAGATTGCTCGCGCCCTTGGACTCCACAAGCACCTTCTTGGTGTTGCTGTACACGTCGCGCATCGCGTCAATATAGATACGATCGCGCGTGACCTGCGGAGCCTTTTCATATTGTTCAAGCACTTTGCTGAATCGTTCTGCATCGCCTCGTGCGGTCTCAACCACACGAGCCTTGTAGGCTTCGGCCTCCTGATTAAGACGAGAAGCCATACCTCGCGCTACCGGCACCACAGCATTGGCGTACGCCTGACCTTCATTGATCTGACGTTCGCGATCCTGCCCCGCCTTAACGGCGTCATTGAAGGCAGCCTGCACTTGCTGCGGGGGCTGAGCGTTTTGTATGGCAACGCTCATTACCTCAATTCCCGTCTGATAACGGTCCAACATCGCCTGCATGGCCACCTGAACGGCAGACGCAATTTCCTGCTTGCTTTCAAAAAGCACCGAGTCCATGGTCTTGCGGCCGACCACTTCACGCATAGCCGATTCGGCGGCGTCAAACACGCTGCGGTCCGGGTCGCGACTGCGGAAAAGATAATCCTTGGCAGCATGCGGCTTGATGCGGTACTGCACGTTGAACATGACGTCAACGATGTTTTCGTCGTCGGTGAGCATCAGAGCTTCCTTCAAACGCTGCGTCGTACCGCGCATACCGATTTCGGCTTTACGCACACTCGAAACATCGACAATTTCGACATCCTGCACCGGCCAAGGCAGGCGCCAGTTGATACCAGGCGCGCTGTCCTGGGTGTACTTGCCAAACGTCGTCACCACGCCGATCTGGCCTTCGGGAACGATGTAGATGCCGCTGGCAAGCCAAGCAATGGCTGCCACACCGATCAGTCCGGCAATACCTCGTACAGAAAACGATTTCGGATCACGTCCGAAACCGCGGCGAGCGCGGGGCGTTCGCGGAGGCGGCGGCGTTTGATGGTCATCTTGACGCCAAGCAGGCTGTTCTTCCTCCCGAGGCGTTTCGTCGTCGCGACGAGACTGCCATGCGTCCTGGCTTTGACGATTGCCTCGAGGATCCTTTTGCCCCCCGAGAATCGAATTGACCATACGGTTGAAATCGTTCCAAAGCTGATCAAGGTCGTTGCCTTCGTTACGGTTGCCCCGACGATCGCTCATATTGTTTCGATCGTTGTCGGAAGCCTGACGATCGGCCTCTTCTCGTCTTCTGTTTTCATCATTCGGATCAGGTTGAGTCTGATCCTGTCTTTGCTGATTTTCTTGTTCGTCATTGCGGGGTTTGTCAGAGCCCGCAGAACGGCCCCATTGCGGGTCATTGAATGACATGGAAGTATCCCTGTTTCCTGATTGTTCTATCGCATTCGATTCGCCCGAAATCCCTGACGGCAGAGACGTCGGGCAACTGTTGCAGTTTAGCATTGAGCCTTGAGGCAACCGAAGGTAAACAACCTTTGTTTAACCGCTTGTTACGAACGCTCACGAAGCGGCCTCAAAAAGCGTTATGACAAGCCCGAACGCTTTCTCAGAGAAGAGCTTCTAGCTCCTTGAGCGCCTCGTCGTCGCTTTTGGCTGACGGTCTCTGATCTTCCCAGAATTCAGGTTCACGCGGCACGCTCGCATTCTCTTCACGAACCTTGGCAGCCTCTTGCGCCAAAACCTCGCGCAACAGATCCAGACCGTCTCCAGTGGCAGCACTCATGGTCACCGAGCGAACCGTTCCGTCGGCATTTCGCTGCACGGCCGGTTCCAATCCAGAAAGATCGCACTTGTTGTAAACCACGATTTGGCGAATGTCGTCGGCGCCGATCTGCTTGAGTACGGTTGCCACCGACGCCATCTGCTCTTCGCGCACGGTACTGGCCGAATCCACAACATGAAGAAGAATGTCTGCGTGAACGGTTTCGTCAAGCGTCGACTTAAAGGCTTCCACCAACTGATGCGGAAGTCCTCGGATAAAGCCCACTGTATCGGAAAGTACTACAGTCTGTTCGTCACTCACCCAACAACGTCGCGCTGTTGTATCAAGCGTGGCAAACAATTGATCCGCAGCATAAGCCTTCTCGCGCACCAAACGGTTAAAGAGCGTTGATTTTCCCGCGTTGGTGTAGCCCACAAGACTCACTGTCGGCGTATCGCCCTTCATGCGGGAGCGTCGTTGCGTATCACGCTGTCGGGAAAGTTTTTTGAGCTGCTCGCGCAACATTTTGACGCGAGCACCAATCATGCGTCGGTCAAGCTCAATCTGCTTCTCGCCGGGACCACCCGTTTTACCAAGACCACCGCGTTGCCTCTCCAAGTGCGTCCAACCGCGAACCAACCGCGTGGATAGATGCTCAAGACGAGCAAGCTCCACCTGCAGTCGCCCCTCTTTGCTCTTGGCACGGCGACGAAAGATTTCGAGAATCAGTTCGGTACGATCAAGAACAGGAAGTTCGGTGACGTTAGCAATGTTGCGCTGTTGCGCAGCCGACAGTGCTGCATCGAAAACGATGCAGTCGGCACGGGCGCCTTTGGCAAGCATTTTAATTTCTTCGATCTTGCCGCTGCCCAAGTAGGTTGCAGGATCAGGCTTATCGCGTCGGGCCTGAATGAGCCCCACGGGTTCGAGATTGTCGGAACTTACGAGCTCGGTGAGTTCTTCGCCGGCATCGAAATGTCGTTCTCGGCCGACTGCAACCGTCACAAGAAAAGCGCGGGCTGCCTCAGCTTCCCGCGCGCTGTCAAATTGAAATTTTGTCAACTCAGTTGAGAACCTCGCGGGGTTCTGATTGCTGAATGATTAAGGAAGAACCGTACCGGTGTTCGGAATGCTTACGGGACGAGTTGGAACGACCGTGCTGATGGCATGTTTGTAGACCATCTGCGTAACCGTGTTGCGAAGCAAAACAACGTACTGATCAAACGATTCGATCTGCCCCTGCAACTTTATGCCGTTAACAAGATAGATCGAAACCGGAATGTGTTCTTTACGAATCGCGTTCAGAAAAGGATCCTGAAGAAGCTGTCCTCTGCTTGCCATTTTGTATTCTCCGTCACGTCCGGCCCTGCTGCGACGACCTCCCTGTCGAGAAAAGCACTGAACCGGGACATGAAAATTGTTGTTGTGTTGTTATCAGCACACAGACGAACAGCACCAGTCGTTCGTCTGAATGGACTGCTACCAATCTAAAAAGAAGCGGCTGTTATAAAAAGCGCAAGCCGCCCAATGCATCGTAGTGCAGATTGTATCCGCAAGACAGAACGTTTTGGCTCAAAATGTGCGCAAAATGTTGCTGTCCTCGTTCTTTTTCGCAAATCACCCGTGAAAAAGAACGAATCCAGCAATCACTTCTTCTTTTCGTCCTCGGCGTATGGATTGCGATTGGTCTTCAATTCCACACGCAAAGGCGTCCCCGCCAAATTAAACGCATCGCGGAAAACGCCTTCCAAATAGCGCTTATAGCTGTCGCTTACTGCGTCGAGACTGTTGCCGTGAATGACAATCACGGGCGGGTTCATCCCGCCCTGATGCGCATAGCGCAGTTTCGGACGGGTGCGGCCGACACGCGGAGGCTGTTGCTGCTCCACTGCAGCCATCATCACGCGTGTCAAACGCGGCGTCGAGAGCTTGGCAAAGCTCGCAGCATGAGCGTCTTTGACGGCCTTCATCAGATGATTAAGACCGTTGCGTTTCAATGCTGAAATGTGAATGAATCGAGCCCAGCGCAGGAAGTGGAACTTGCGCTCAATATCAAGATCAACCATCGAGCGCTTGTAGCTATCAACACCATCCCACTTGTTAACAGCAACCACGAGTGCACGGCCCGCTTCAAGAGCATAGCCTGCAATCTGAGCGTCCGAAGCGGCAATGCCTTCGGTGGCATCGAGCACCAAAATGCAGACGTTGCAGTCTTCGATGGCCTGCAACGTCTTCACGACCGAGAACTTCTCGACCGCTTCAAACACACGCCCCTTGCGACGCAAACCCGCCGTATCAATCAGCCGGAACGGAATGCCGTCGGCTTCGAAGTCAACCTTAATGGCGTCGCGCGTCGTTCCCGGCATGTCGTAAGCAATCAGGCGATCTTCCCCCAAAAGCGCATTGGCAAGCGTGGATTTACCCACATTGGGACGGCCAGCCAGGCAGACTTTAATGCGTTTGGGAGCGTCAGGACTCTCTTTTTCCTCTTGCTCGGGCCGATTAAATTCCTCGGGCAGTTCGCCCAAGACCTTTTGCATGAGCGGCAACACGCCGTGGCCGTGTGTAGCCGAAATACGAATCGGCTCTCCCAGACCAAGTTCATAAAACTCGGCGGCATGTTCGGTAGCCAATCCTTCACACTTGTTGACCGCAAGGTAAACAGGACGCTGACAGGTACGCAAACGCTGCATGATGCGTTCATCGTGCGGAGTCAAACCGGCACGTGCGTCAGTGACAAAAATCACCACATCGGCTTCGGCAATAGCCGCTTCAGCCTGGTCGGCCATTTCGCGGACAATCCCTTCAGACTTTACGGGTTCAAAACCGCCCGTGTCCACGACAATGTATGGACGGGGGCCCACACGCCCCTGACCGTACTGCCGATCTCGGGTCAAGCCCGGGAAGTCGGCCACGATCGCGTCGCGGCTGCGGGTCAAACGGTTAAAGAGCGTCGACTTGCCGACATTCGGACGTCCGACGAGAGCGACAACAGGAAGCATAAAAATCGGTCTTGCGGTTACTTGGTAACGGTAATGTAGGAAATCTGACCTTCATCGGTCTGGAATATCGCGCCCTTGCCCATGGAAATCGGAGGCACGCGCACGGCGCCGCTCACAGACGTGCGGCCGACAAACTTACCTGTCTTAGGATCCAGGAAGTGCACCACGCCGTCGTAGTCGCCAACGGCAATCACGTCATCCAAAACTGTAACAGCAGAGGGAGAGCGCCACAAAAGGGCGGAATTCTGCCAGACAAGTTCTCCCGTTGCATAGTCGTAGGCGTTAATTTCGCCGCGTGCCGTTGTCACATAAACACGGCCGCCATCCGTCACAGGACCGCTCACAGCGTCAACAGCAGCACGCCACAACGGACGACCGTCTTTGGCACTGATGCAAAGGATGCCGCCCTGGAAAGCCGCAGCGCACATCATGTTCTGGTCAACCAAGGGAGTACCGACGACGTCGCACAAACGTTCAACTTCCGTGATGCCCTTGGGCTGAGCAACAACAATGTCGAAAATCGTTTTGCCCTGACCGTCAAGAGCTAGCAGGCGTCCGTTGGCCTGACCGACCAGAATACCGGCAGGTGAAAAGCGCATCTGAGAGGCAGCGCGCACGGTAAGAGCCGGAACCTGAGACTGATAGCGCCAGCGGCGTTCGCCGGAAGTAGCATCAAAAGCCGTGATACGGGTGTCGGCCGTACGCACAATCACAAAGCCCGCACCGACAAGCGGCGGAACACTCATTTCAGAGGATAAACGAGCGCTCCAAAGTTTCTTGCCGGTGGCATCAAACACTTCAACTTCACCCTTGACAGTACCAACGGCCACGAACTCACCGTCACTGCCCACGCCTGCAGAAATTTCCGCATCCGTTTCTACGGCCCACTCTTCCTCACCCGTCTTCGGATCAAGTTTGTAGAGCGTGTTGCCGCCGGCAGTGTAAAGTCCGGACTGCGTCAAAAACGGCGTTAAAAGACCGGTGACACTGCTGCCGACAGACTGCGACCAGACGCGGTCGGAAGACACGAGTTCGTTGATACTCTCGAGCTCGGCGGGTTCATGCGAAGTCGAGCTACAGCCGACCAGAGCCAAACCGCACACTGCCGCCATCGTCAGCACAACACGTTTGAATTTGATGTTCACGAGCACACTCCCGTTTGCGAAGCGACGCTACAAATTCTTGCCGGCGCCCCTTCAAAAACTAGATTGATTTTTAGGACTTCTTTTCCGGCAAAGCCTGAATCTTGAGACTCAGCAAGGCAAGAAGTTCGCCGGAAGCGCGGTCACGCTCCAGAGCGTCTTCCCAGCATTTGCGAGCGCCTTCCACGTCGCCCAAAGCCAGAAGAACATCACCTCGGCGATCCAACACAAGCGGCATCTGCGCCTGTGCCGGATCAATGGCGTCAATGGCTGCCTTGGCTTTATTAGCATCCTTAGCGTCAAGTTCAACTCCGGCCAAACGTACACGCGCAACAGTCGCGTATTCGGGATGTCCGCCTTCGTTAATTACCCAGTTAAGGGCCGCACGGGCAGCGTCAAGATTGCCCGCCTTCTGTTCGACGTTGGCCTTCATGAGAGCTGCCAGCGAAGCAAAAACATGGCTCGAATATTCCTTCATCAAGCCGTCGGACAGAGAACGAACGTTTTTCTCGTCGTTTTGCACGTAGGCATTCTGAAGCTGTACGTACGCCACCGTTGCCTTGCCACCCTGATAGCGCTTGTACCAATGCCAGCCGTTGTATCCGGCAAAAGCCAAACAAATCACGGTGATGCAACTCAATGTGAGGTTACCCCACTTATCCCACCAAGCCTTAAGTTGTGCAAGGGACTCTTGTTCTTCTAAATCGTATGCCATAGGTGCAATTACTTTCCGATGTTGCGAGCCTCAAAAGATAGGCTCAAAAAACGCATCTGTACTCAAAGCGCCGCTGTAGGTCGAACCAAATGCAGCGCAAAACAATAGACTATTGTAGCGACTTGAAGGACGCCTTAATTGAAATCGCCTTCCTTGGTCGAACCGAAAATTTCTGAAAGCGACTCAATACCAATCGTCATCTGTTCGGCAAACTGCTGGTTGCCCTGCGCGTCGCGCAATCTCTTGATGGCGACCTGACCGGCGTTGACCTCGTTTTCTCCGCAGACCACAGCCCACTGAGCGAGAGACTGGTCGGCGCGCTTCATACTCGACTTAAAGGAAGTGCTGCCGGCATGCACAATCACTCTGTGACCTGCATCGCGCAACTGTTCACCGATTTGCCGCGCCACCAGCTCCGTATGCCCGCCTTGGTGCACCACATAAATTTCGCAGGACGCCACAGGCGTATCGCCGCCGGCGGCACGGACAAGTTCAATCACGCGTTCAGCACCAATGGCAAAACCGGCAGCGGGCGTCGCCCGGCCCCCAAGTATCTCAATCAAAGGATCGTAGCGACCACCGCCGCAGATTGTTCCCTGACTGCCGAGCTGATCCGTCACCCATTCGAAAACCGTGTGGTTGTAGTAGTCCAGTCCACGCACCAAGCGGGGATTGATCGTATATTCGATGCCAAGGGCCTGCACGCCCGCTTCGAGAGTCCCAAGGAATCGACGGGAGTCCTCTCCGAGGAAATCAAGCAGACGCGGTGCGGCTTCCACCATCGCCTGCATATCCGGGTTTTTCGTATCGAGGATTCGGAGAGGATTGGTTTCAAGACGGCGACGGGCGTCTTCGTCAAGTACGTCGTAATTATCTTTGAGATAAGCAACCAGAGCCTCGCGGTGACGCGCACGTTCTTCAGTCGCACCAAGACTGTTGAGCTGCAAGCTTGCCTTGATGCCGAGATTCTTCCAAAGACGGGCCGTCAGCGAGAGCAGTTCGATATCCACATCGGGACCGGCAAAGCCCAATGCTTCGCAACCGAATTGGTAGAACTGGCGATAACGGCCGCGCTGAGGACGTTCGTGGCGGAACATCGGGCCGAAATACCACAGACGTTGCGGTGCGTTGTAAGTGATATTGTGCTCAATGGCGCAACGGCACACGGCGCTTGTGCATTCCGGACGCAGAGTAAGCTGTTCGCCGTTCATCGAATCGGTGAAGGAATACATTTCCTTTTCAACGATGTCGGTGGCCTCCCCCACACCACGGGAAAAGAGACCCGTTGCCTCAAGAATGGGCGTGCGAATCTGGCGGTAACCGTAGCTCGCCGCCACGGAACGCGCCGCATCCTCAAACTTTTCCCATACACCGGCATCTTCGGGCAACATATCGTTCATGCCCTTGATCCCGGTAATTTTGATTTTTGCCATTGTTCTGTCCTTGTTCTTGTCTGTATTCACTACGCGCTGCGGTGTCTGACCTTGCTTATCTGCCACCCCAACGCTCAGCCACGTACGCTTCGATCATGGCCTTGAATTCGTTCATGATGTCATCCCCCTTTAGGGACGCTTTCTTGACACCGTCGCAATAGACGGGAGCAACCGGCGATTCTCCCCGTCCCGGAAGACTGATACCGATATCTGCGTTGCCGCTCTCACCCGGTCCGTTGACCACACAGCCCATCACTGCCACCGTCATGGTCTCAAAACCCGGGGCCGTCTGTCGCCATTGCGGAGTCTTTTCACGCAGAAATTCCTGTGTCTGCGCTGCCAATTTTTGAAAAAGATCGCTTGATGTTCTGCCGCAGCCCGGGCAGGACACCACCAGAGGAGAGAAGTGCCGCAACCCCATGCTCTGGAGCAGTTCCTGAGCCACATAGACCTCTTCTTCCCTGGCCTTTCCGGGAGCAGGCGTAATCGAAATGCGAATCGTGTCGCCGATACCTTCGGACAACAACACCGATAACGCCGCCGAGCTCGCCACGATGCCCTTAGTTCCGCCTCCCGCTTCCGTTAGCCCCAGATGCAAGGCCCAGGGAGCCAGCTTAGAGAGTGAGCGGCATACAGCCACTAGATCCTGCACATCGCTTACTTTCGTCGAGAGTACGATGCGATCGGCAGGAAGGCCAAGATCCACGGCTTTTAGCGCACTCTGATGCGCACTCTGCACAATCGCATCCAACGTCACCGCACGAACTGAGCGAGGCTGACCGGCCCCTCGATTGGCTTCCATCAGCTGCGAAAGCAATTCCTTATCAAGCGACCCCCCGTTTACGCCGATGCGAACCGCCTTGCCGTTATCGATCGCAATACGGATCATCGTTGCAAAGTTGTCATCGTGCTTGGCACCCTTGCCCACGTTGCCAGGATTGATACGGTACTTGGAAAGCGCTGCGGCACAAGCCGGATAGTCCGTCAACAATTTGTGGCCGTTGTAGTGAAAGTCTCCCACAAGCGGCACATAAAATCCCTCGGCATCAAGCTGCGCGCGAATTTCGGGGACGGCCAGAGCTGCTTGAGGCGTATTTACCGTCAAACGCACCAATTCGCTGCCGGCTCGGGCAAGTGCTTTCACCTGTTCGACCGTATCGGCCACATTTTCGGTTGCGGTATTAGTCATTGACTGGACCACAACCGGCGCTCCTCCTCCCACTGTCACCGTAACGGGACCGTTTTGAATCTTGACGGCATGCGTTTTGCGTCTGGGCTGCCAAACAGCGTCAGAACATTTGTCCGGGTACACGGGAATCGTCTTGTCGGACATTTCGGGAATCCTTTATTGAAAGACTCGGTCGTCAGACGCGGTCTTTTTGCTGTTCGGGCAGGATGCCAAAAGCGCGCTTTTGCTCAAGCAGACGTTCGGCTCGCCGCGTTCTGTCCTTGACTTCGCCGGCAAGCTGACCGCAGGCTGCATCTATGTCGTCGCCTCGCGTCTTGCGAATCGTCGTGACAATGCCCGCATCGTTCAAAATCTTGGCAAAAGCAAGCACCGTCTCTCGCTCCGGACGCTTGAGGTCAGAGTCCGGGAACGGATTGAACGTGATCAGATTGAATTTGCAGGGCACAGTACGTACCAACTCGATCAGCTCACGCGCATGTTTAGGCTGATCGTTGATGCCGCCGAGCATCAAATATTCAAACGTGATGAAGTCACGCGGTGCCACCTTGAGGTAGCGTCGGCATGCCGCCATCAGGTCTTCGAGCGGATGCTTCTTATTGACCGGCATGATCATGTCGCGCAAAGCGTCATCAGGCGCGTGCAGACTCACAGCGAGAGCCACGGGCACCTCGGAGCCGAGTTTGTCGATTTGGTTGACGAGACCGGACGTGGAGACCGTCACACGGCGACGCGACAGACCGTAGCCGTTGTCGTCAAGGAAAAGCCGCAGCGCAGGAATCACGTTGGAGAGATTCTGCAGCGGTTCACCCATGCCCATCAGCACAACATTGCTGATAATGCGATCGTTGGGATCGGTTACACCGGCCTCCTTACGCAGCGTGCGCTCGGCGTGCCACAGCTGACCGACGATTTCGGCGGTAGTGAGATTGCGGTTAAAACCCTGCTTGCCCGTCGAGCAGAACAGGCACCCCATGGCGCAGCCGGCCTGCGTAGAAATGCACAGCGTGCCGCGGTCGTCTTCAGGAATGAACACCGCCTCCACAGCGTTTCCGTTGCCCACATCAAAGAGCCACTTGCGGGTGCCGTCGGCCGAATGCTTGACGGTAATGACAGGCGGCGCTTTGATGTAGGCCAAGTCATGCAACTTGGCCCTGAAGCTCTTGGCCAGATTGCTCATTGCGTCAAAGTCGTCCTCGCAGTGCCTATGCATCCAGCGAGAAAGCTGAATGGCACGATAAGGCTTTTCTCCGAGTGCGGCGCACCACGCCTTGATCCCCTCAACATCAAAGTTAAGTAGATTCACGCGCTCCGTCACCTGGCTTTGATTTTCTTGCATAGTGTCAATCCGGCCTTGCTTTCAACTTCTGATTAACGCGAGCAGATGGCGAGCGTCGGGAAGAAGTAAGCCACTTCGACGGCAGCCGTTTCAGGAGCGTCGGAACCGTGAACGGCGTTAGCGTCAATGCTTTCGGCAAAGTCAGCGCGAATCGTACCCTTTTCGGCCTTCTTCGGGTCGGTGGCACCCATCAGCTGACGGTTCTTAGCAATGGCGTCTTCGCCTTCGAGAACCTGAATCATCACGGGGCCGGAGGTCATAAAGTTAACGAGATCGTTGAAGAAAGGACGTTCCTTGTGAACAGCGTAGAAGCCTTCGGCTTCGGCGCGGGAAAGCTGACGCATCTGAGCAGCGACGATCTTAAGACCGGCGTTTTCAAAACGGGTGTAGATCTGACCGATCACATTCTTGGCGACGGCATCGGGCTTGATGATGGAAAGAGTGCGCTGAATAGCCATTTGATTCTCTTGGTGTGAAAAAAAGTAAAGAAAGAGTCCGCCGTTGCAGCAGACCCGCATTCGTGAGAGACAACGTTGAAAAGCGGCTTGACCGCCCCAAAACGAGCCTCTAAAAATTCAACGCGCGATTTTACCATGCAAGGCCCCCCTCCTTCTTTACTGCAAACGGAGCGGTTGCACATTTTTTCGATTTTCTCAACTACAGAAGTCTCTGTTGCCGTTCGTTTGGAATGCTCGAAAGGAAAAAATGCTTTTTTTCTTTTTGTCCCTCATCTAAGGACAAAGTTACACATTGGTTCCGTTATACATTAACGTACTCTTTGGTAGAGAAAAAAATTCAAATCAAGTCATTTTGTAATTTTCGGATTTTTTTTTGCATTCTTCTGCCTCAATGCCTCACAAACAGCTTTTGCTCTTGTATACTCCCCGCGATCTAATTCACAAAGAGACTCATTTAGATCATTTTTTAATATCGCATACCCAGGAGCGAAAAAGTGGATAACGATTTCAAAACCCTCTACAACACCCTGCGCGCTGAGCAGGATGCACTGAAGGCAAAAATGCAGTCCGCCAAAGGCGACGCCATCAAGCATGTGCAGGAACTGATCGACGCCTTTCAAATTCAGAGTTATGACCTGAAGTTTGAAGACACTCCGTCTTCTTTCCGTGAAACTCCCGTTCGTCGCCGCGGCCCCGCCCCCATTAAGTACCGCACCCCCACCGGCATCGAATGGACTGGTAAAGGCAATATGAAACGCGAGTTCCGTGACTATCTTCTCTCTCAGGGCTTGACCGTGGAAGACAAGGATCTGTTCCTGACGCCTGAATTTCAGAAGTAAGATTTCACACTGAATTTTGCTTCGACAGTCTCCAGCAAGAGACATTTGCCCAAATAAAAGAGGAGCGCAAAACACACGGTTTTGCGTTCCTCTTTTATTATTCAGCAAAGTAAAGTTGCTGCTATCGAGTCACTTTACTGTCAATTTTGACAAGTCACATCCATTCAAAAACATCTCGAACAAACACCATACCAATTTTCGATTCGAAATTAGGCACCTCAAAGCGACATATTTCCGTTTCACCCCATCACATCTTTTCAAGCCAATTCTTCCGCTTCGCCCGGTTCGAGCACGGCAATGCTTTCAACGTGGGCAGTGTGCGGGAACATATTCATAACACCTGCCGCACGCACATGCCAACCGCCCTCATGCTTGAGAATGGCGCAATCACGTGCAAGCGTTGCCGGGTTACAAGAGACGTACACCACACGAGAAGGACGTTTTTTCGTGGCCGCAAGCGTCTGAGCAAGCGCCTGAGCACCTTCACGCGGAGGATCAATAAGCACGCGATCAATACCGCCCATTTTTTCCCAAAGCGCATCCCAATCGTCCGTTGACCAGGTAAAGAGATTGCGCGCGACAAAAGTCGTCTTTTGAGCCAAACCGTTGGCGGCCGCCCCCGCACGTGCGCGCTCGACCAGAGCCTCGCTGCCTTCAATGCCGGTTACATATTCGGAACGGCGCGCAAGCGGAAGAGTGAAATTCCCCAGGCCGCAGAAAAAATCGGCTACGTGGTGTTCGGGCTTCACATCGAGCAATTCAATGGCTCGGCCAACCATTTCACGATTGACGCGATGATTGACCTGCGTGAAGTCCGTCGGCTTGAAGCTGATGGCAACGTCGAACGCCTCAAGCTTGAGCTTGAGACGATCTCGCGCTTCCGGGTGCATCGGATAGGCTGAGTCGGGCCCCTTAGGCTGCAACCAAATATCAACATTTTGAGCTTGCGCAAACGCTTCGATTTTTTCCGTGTCTTCGTTGGTAAGCGGCTCAAGAATGCGCAGCACGAGCGCCGTGTGACCGTCACCGTCAACAGCCACTTCGATTTGCGGCAGACGTTCGGCAATCGTAAGACTGCCCACGAGATCACGCATGGCGGGAAGCATATCGGAAACTTTCTGCGGCAGAATGCGGCACTCTGTCATGTCGGCCACATAACTCGAACTTTTTTCATGGAAGCCCACCAAAATGCCGCCCTTTTTGGCGACATTGCGCACCGTCAGGCGAGCACGGTGACGATAGCCCCAGAATTCGCCCACGATCGGAGGCAAGATACTCTCAGCAGTCACCTTGCCGATGTGCCACAGGGCGTCAATCAGAACGGTTTGCTTGAAGTCAACCTGGGCACGTGCGTCCAGATGTTGCATCACGCAACCGCCGCAAGTTCCCGGTCCGATACCGAAGTTGGGGCAAGCCGGTTCGACGCGCAGATCGGAAGCGCTCAAGATTTCCTTCACAATGCCGACTTCATAGCTCGGTTTGTTGCGAATCTGCTCATAAGTAACGGTTTCTCCGGGCAAAGCACCCTGAATGAAGACGACCTTACCTTCACGACGCGCCACGCCTCTGCCTTCGGCATCAAGTTTTTCCACCTGCGCTTCAAAAACAGGGCGTACTTTTTCCTTGCGGGAACTCATTGTTGGGGTTTCCTTCTCGTTTGTGGAGTCTCAATTTCGGAAAGAATCGCCCCGCACAACTGATTGCCGGGGCGACGGAAGTCTTTTTGTTTCGATCCGGTTACTTCTTTTGCAAATAAAGCATCGGATTGAGAGGTTGTCCGCCTTGACGCAGTTCAAAACGCAACTTTTCAACGCCTGAACTGCTCTCGCCGACTTCTGCAATCTTCTGTCCGGCTCGCACGCTTTCGTTCAAACGAACCAACACCTTACTCAGATTGCCATACACGGTCACAACCGGAGCAGTAGGCTTGCCCGGCAGGCGAATGTTATGACGAACCAAAACGAACTGACCGTAGCCGTCGTTGTTGTTGCCAATGTAATGCACCGTGCCGTCGAGAACTGCCATCACAGGTGCCCCCTTATCGGCACCAATGTCTATACCGAGCGTCCCCGTTCGGTTGAAGTCGGCGATCACTTCGCCTTCAACAGGCCAACGAATTTCAATGTCGCCTCGCGCGGCAGCCTGGCGTTGCTGTTCTTCTTCAGCAATTTTGCGCTCGGCAACCTGTTGTGGCGTTTCAGGACGCTTGGCCGTTTCAACGGTCGGCTCAGTCGCAATAGCCTCCCCTTCCGTCACCGTGGCAGCGGGAGCGGTCGATTGGCTACCGTCCTCACGCGAAACGGGGATCTGCAGCTCGCGTCCCAGAGAAAGCTGCGTGGGATCCTGCACGTCGTTTAACAGCATCAGTTCGCGAGGATTGACTCCATAGCGCATGCTGATGTTGTAAATCGTGTCGCCCTGCACCACAACATGTGTGCGGCCGCTTGCTTGCGGCGTTGGTTCAGTTGTCAAGTGACGGGGCTGAAACGTACCCTCCGAGGGAACCGGGACCGAATGAGCTTCGGTACTTTCCACCGGAACCGAAACTTCCGGGGAAAGCGTACTGCGATCTTCTATCGGCGCTGAAATATCAACCGACGAACATCCGGCCAAAAACATCAAGCCGCAAAGGGCGGCTAAACCACGCATACGCATTGTTCTTTGCTCCTCTCTTGCCGTTGCGTCTCAGTGTATCGATGCACTTCAACGGCTTCTTCTCTCTTGTTTTCCCGCATCGCTTTCGCCCAGAGCCGCCGGTAGGGACGTCCCTCGGACAAAAGCCGCTTATTTGTTTGATTCTAGCGATAAGCTTCGACAAAAGACGGCAAGATCGCGTTTTTTAGATTTCTTTTACAAAACGAACCGCAATGACCTCTGACAATCAGAGGAGAGGCTCAAAGATTTCCTTCGACAAGCTGACGGGCTTTCTCAATCTGTTTGTGACTCGTAAGGTCAATTTGCAAGGGAGTCACGGACACAAAGCCGTGTTGCGTTGCCCAGAAATCCGTGCCTTCACTTGCGTCACGCGGTTTGCCGGCCGCACCAAGCCAATAAATCGGCATACCGCGGGGATTGATTTCGTCAATCATGCGTTCGGCACAATGGCGACGTCCCAAACGTGTCGTGTGAATACCCTGCATTGCGTGTAGCGGGAGATTGGGCATGTTGACATTCAAAAGAATCGGTTCTGCGGGATTCTTCTCACGGCGCGCCAAAAAACGTTCGACGATTTTTCCTGCCATGGCTGCGGCAGAAGGCAATTCGGCCCACCCTTTGTCAATCTGACTGAAAGCAATGGAGTCAATGCCAAAGATGTAGCCTTCGATAGCCGCGGCAACCGTACCCGAATACATCGTGTCATCACCCATGTTGGCGCCGCAGTTAATGCCGGAAACCACAAGGTCAGGCCGATCGTTCAGAAGACCGGTCAGCGCCAGATGTACGCAATCCGATGGAGTCCCGCTTACGACGAAAACATCTTCGGAAGCGTTGGTCACGGTAAGCGGCTTATTGAGCGTTAGCGCATTGCTCGAGCCGCTGTGGTTGTGTTCGGGCGCAACGATGGAAACGCGACCGAATCGGCGCATTTCGTTGGCCAACGCATTGATACCCGGCGCCATGTAGCCGTCGTCATTGCTGATGAGGATATGCATTCGTCAAAACGTCCTTCTTGGGCCTCTTTTTGAAAGAGCGGCATTGTACTGAGAATCGCACTGAAACTGTATGAAGCGCCTCGCAACCGTTGCAATCAGTTCAGTGTCTTGCCGCTTGACTCAGGCACCGGAAGCACTTCGATGCCTTCTTCGAGAAGTTTTTCAGCTTCTCGCAGCGTGCATTTGCCTTTGACAAGGCGCCTTTTGGATTCACCTCGCTTCATGCGACGCGACTCTTCGGCGAAATTTTCACCCACATCTTCAGCCCTCTCGGCAACTTTGCGAATTTCCGTCATCAGAGCTTCGCGCGCTTCCTGAACCTTGCGGCGCAATTCATCCTGTGACTTATCGTCTGTCTTGACTGCCGCAAGCCGCGAAGCGCTCGGCACCTTCCTGACTTCAACCGTATCACATATCGGACAGCGCACCAGACCGTCGGCAAGCTGACTTCGCATTTCCTCGACAGAGGCAAAACAACCTTCAAACTTGTGTCCGTTGCAACAACAAAAGTCAAAAAACTTCAGCGGCATAATCGTCAGTGCGCAGTTTTTTCTGCGTCATCGCTTGCGGTACGATCCGCATGGCTATGCTCGTGCACGGCGCTCGCTTCGGTTAACCGATGCGTTTCTTCATGCAAGGGCTGCAATATTAGGTACGACACGGCAACACCCGCCAAAACGGCCGTCAGTACCCCGACGGGCAGTTTAGACTGCTTCGCATCACTCAGGTGCATCAGTTCCGGCAGCAAAATGGCAAGTACTACAAAAATAAAACTTGCCGCCGACACCAGCATGGCATATCCGATAAGCCAGTTGAGAACCGACAAAACGGCCCAACCGGCAATGCCGCCCAGTACGCAAGCTAACGACGCGGCAAAGACATAAATCGCCGCACGTTTTTTTTCGATGCCCGCCTGCATCAGAATTACGATCTGACCGATCACCTGCGGCAGTTCGTGCGCCATTACAGCCCCCGCCACAATCCAGCCGCTTACCGCATCAATCGAAAAGGCGGCCGCTACCAAAACGCCATCGACAAAGCTGTGGCAGGCTGTACCCGCCAATAACACAGAAACTTGTGCACCGTTTGAGCGGCAGCAACTGTCTTGCACCACCCGCGTCCCGCCCCCCAAAAGCACGGGAACGGGACGTATTTTGACGTCTCCGTGGGAATGTCCCCCCAGCGCTGAAAAGAAACACTCCAAAAGCATGAAAAAGACAAACGCTCCTAGCAAAACGCCGCCCGCCAAATGCGCGTCAATGCCCGACTCCACCGCTTCAGGGATCAGATGCGTACAGGCAATCGTCAGCAAGAGCCCGGCCGCAAAGGCTGCAACAAGATTGCCGCATCGCGAAAAAATGCGAAACGACAGCACGGCCGCAAGTCCCACAGCCAGTACGCGGCTGAGCAGGTTGGCAAGAACGATGAGAAAAAGCGTAGTCATCGGAAGGCGTCAAACTCGCAGCAGAATTCGAAAATCGTAGGAAAACGTATCCAAGACGTTACTGAAGGTGTCTGTCCGGTCGAAATCCGAAGCGCAACATTGCCCGTCGCCCCTCGGTCCAAGGTGCTGAATTCTAACCAAGTTTAGGTATTCTCCGCACTCCTGCGCCTGATACATCTTGTTGCGTTCAGCCCTAAAAAGTTTCAGCAACTTCTTTCGCACTCCCGTAGAGTTCGCTTCAAGGTCAATGGCAAGCGATTCCCGTTGGTTTTGACCTGTCTCCTTTGGTTTGATTTGTTGTTTCGGCGGAATAGCTTTTGCTTTTCCGCCTTTTTTTCTTAGCGATACCTAAGCAAGAACTCAGACCAGCCGATTACAATTCGGACCACGTTTAATCCCACGTACGAAAGGTTTTATCTGATGAACCACGGTATCAAAGCGCTCGCACTGAGCGCCGTCCTGTGCGCCGCCGTTACAGGCTGCACCTCCACTACGGCTTCGAAGGCCGAGCCTGTTGTACTTGAAAACACCAACTGGATGCTACCGCTGCCCGAAAAGTCCGACTGCGACACTCCGCCTGTTCTGGAGTTCCTCTCCGGCAATCGTCTGGCCGGCGATCTGGGCTGCAACCGCGCCTCGGGTTCGTTTCAGTTTGATGGTCACAACATCCTCTTTGACAAGATCGCGACCACGCGCCGTATGTGCGGTCCGGAATTCATGAAGCTCGAAGATCAGATGCTCACGATTCTGCGCGATGCCCGCACGGTGGAAATGACCGAAAAAGGTCTCACCTTCTTTGATGCCAACGGCAAAGAAATCCAGACTCTGGTCCCCGAAGTCGCCGGCGCCTGTTACTGATAACCGCATTCACCCGATTTTGAACAGCCGCAAGTGTTCACGGAACGCCTGCGGTTTTTTTTTACGAACAAAAATTCGCCATCACTTTTGTGAATAACGGTTAAGATTGCGCCATAGCCGCTTTTCGTTCCCCGATTTCTGCGACATGCTTGACGTCAATCTGATCTTTTCTCGGCCTGGTTTCTCGCTTTCGGCCGCATTTACGTTACACGCGGGCGGCATCACGGTGCTACGCGGCGACTCCGGTTCAGGCAAGACAACGCTCGCCGACCTTCTGTCCGGCGCCATCGCTCCGCAAAAAGGACAGATCATCTCTGATGGAGATATCTGGTTCGAGCCGCCACAGGCATCAACCGTCCGCCTCAAGAACGCGGAATCGGCTTCGTATTTCAGACCCATCGGCTTTTTCCGAACCTCACCGTCGAAGAAAACATTCGTTTCCCCGTTCTGTTCGGCAACCGCAAGCCATTATTGGCATTTGACGAACTTATAAATCTTCTCGGCATAGAAAAGCTTCTCCCCCGTCATCCCGCCACACTTTCCGGCGGAGAAAGCCAGCGAGCGGCTTTGGCCCGCGCACTGATGGGCGCAGAGAAACTGCTCATTTTCGACGAACCGCTCGCAAGTCTTGACCCCAAACGCCGCGAAACGTTCATGGATTACATCGAAGCCACCGAAAAACGCATCGGAATTCCTGTTCTCTACATCACACACTCTGAGCACGAAACAGAACGATTGGCCTCACGTTTGCTCTACATCGAGGACGGCGTCATCAGGGAAAAACCTGGCGACACCTCCCACCTCGACAACGATTCCCACTTTCGGAGGACTTTCCAATGAAACTTAACCTGACTGTTGCGGCCTTGGCCGCAGGGGCTTCTCTTCTTTTTGCCGGTACAGCTGCAGCCGAAGTTACCGTAACCACAGGTGCGGGCTACGTCAAGATGGTTCAAGCTCTTGTTGACGCTTATCAGAGCCAAACTCAAGCCAAAGTCGGCACGGCATTCGGCGGCAACATCGGTCAGATGCTCGCCCAAGTACGCGAAGGCGGTAAAGTCAATCTCGTGATTTCGGATGCCACTAGTCTGCAGAAGTTCTCCAATGAACTCAAAGAACTCAAGACCGGCGTCAAACTCGGCGACACGCCTCTGATTCTTGCCTGGCGCAAAGGCATCGTTCTGACCGGTCCCGAAGATCTGGACAAAAGTGATGTCAAGCGCGTGGCCATGCCCGATCCGAAAGCGGCCGTCTATGGACGCGCCGCCAAGGAATATCTGGCAAGCAGCGGCTTGGACAAGAAACTCGGTGATCGCGTCAACATTGCTTCCACCGTTCCGCAGGTCATGAGCTACGTCGTGCGCGGAGAAATGGACGCAGGTTTCGTGAATCTTGTTGCTGCGCGCGGCAACAAGGATAAAATCGGTGGTTTTACAGCCGTCAAGGACGGCTACAAACCCGTTTTGATGACCGCTGTCCCTGTGAAGGACTTGAAGGCTCAGGACAAAGCCGATGTGGAAGCCTTCATGGCATTTCTGGCCTCTGACAAAGCCACGCCGATTTTGAACAAGTTCGGTGTTGTCCGCTGATTTGTTTTCGGCTGACGATCGAAACGGGGCGCGCGCTTGATCCAAACGCTTTTGACACCGCTGCAGGAACTCCGGACAGTCCTGTCTGCGCCGGGAATTCTCGGTGCACTCTGGCTCACGGCTCAGACCTGTCTTATTGCGGGCATCGGTTTTGCCATTTTCGGCCCGATGCTCGCGTGGTGGTTTGCGCGCCGTCCGACAGCTTTCTCGCGCATCGCTTCGTTTCTTACCACATTGCCTCTCGTCTTTCCGCCGGTGGCTCTTGGGTATCTGCTGTTGGTTCTCTTGGGGCGCAACGGCTGGATCGGCTCCTGGCTGTACGACGCGGGCATTTATCTGATTTTCACGCCCGCATCCGTAGCGCTCGCCGCTTTCATCGCAGGGCTTCCGCTTGTCGTCAAACTCATTCAGACTGCTTTAGAAGGTCGTCAGCTCAAGGCAATTGAATTCGCGAGAGCCATGCACGGAGCTTCCGGCTGGACCATTCTGAGACACATCACGCTTCCCTACGTCCGACCGCAAATTCTCTCCGGACTGCTACTGGGCGTTTCACGCGCAAGCGGAGAAGTCGGCATCACCATGATGGTGGGCGGCAACCTTTCGGGCAAAACCAACACACTCTCGTTGGAAATCTTCAACGCAGTTTCGCGCGCCGATTTCGATGCCGCTGCCGCTCTGTGCCTGATCCTCTCGATCTTTACGATCGTGATCTTTGCGATCTTGGAAGGCATCAGACGCCGAACGCCCGCTGAGTAGACCTCAGTGCGCGGCTTCCCAATTGTCCGCCACACCGACTTCAGCCAAGAGCGGTACAGAAAGCGACGCTGCGGACTGCATGATGGCGGCAACGTTTTCTTTGACCAACTCCAACTCGTCCTCCGGCACTTCAAGAATCAATTCGTCGTGCACCTGAAGAATCAAACGACTTTTGAGGTTTTGCTTCTTGAGCCACCGATCGAGCGAAATCATCGCGCGCTTGATCAAGTCAGCCGCCGTCCCTTGCATCGGCGCATTGATCGCAGCGCGTTCCGCACCGGCCCGCACAGCGGGACGCGAACTCAGAATATCCGGCAACCACAGGCGACGACCGAAAGCTGTCTGCACATAACCTTGAGCATGCGCAGCCGAACGCGTCTGCTGCATATAGCGAGCTACCCCCGGATATCGGGCAAAGTATTCCTCAATGTAATGCGAAGCCATACGACGCTCGATGCCGAGATTTTGCGCCAAACCGAAGGCGCTCATGCCGTAGATCAGTCCGAAGTTAATCACCTTGGCCATTCGGCGTTGCTCGGCCGTCACGTTTTCAGGCTGCGTACCGAACACTTCGGCAGCCGTGGCGCGATGAATGTCTTTACCTTCTCGGAAAGCCTTGAGAAGTCCTTCGTCCTGAGAAATGTGCGCCATGATGCGCAATTCAATCTGCGAGTAGTCGGCAGAAATCAGTTTGCAACCAGGTTTGGCAATGAAAGCTTCTCGCACGCGCCGTCCCTCGGCAGTTCGAACCGGAATGTTTTGCAGGTTGGGGTCCGAACTTGCCAGGCGCCCTGTTACAGCCGTGGCCTGACCGAAAGTCGTATGCACACGTCCGTCCTCCGGGTCAGCCATCTGCGGTAGCTTATCCGTATAAGTGCTCTTAAGTTTGGAAAGCGCTCGAAATTCCAAAATGAGCTTGGGCAGCGGATAGTCAAGCGCAAGTTCGCTCAAAACTTCCTCATCAGTCGACGGGGTTCCCGAAGCCGTTTTTTTCTTCACCGGCAACTGCAGTTTTTCAAAGAGCACCTGCGCCAACTGCTTAGGACTTGCCGGATTGAAAGCGCCGCCAGCAATTTCTTCAATCTTGGCCTTGACTTCGTCAATACGTTCGGCCAACTCTTTGCTTTGCTGAGCAAGTTTCTCGCGATCAATCAACACGCCCGAGCGCTCCATCCCGGTGAGTACCTGCATCACCGGCAGTTCCATGTCTCGGTAAATTGACAAAAGCGCCTCATCTTCGGAGAGCTTGACCCACATCACAGATGCCGCCGTACGCAAAAGCGCAGCGGTGCGCACGCCGAAAGCCGCCGCATCTTTCTGAGGCACAGCAACGGCATCGTGTCTGCTAGCTCCCTTGCCATAAAGACCTTCATCATCCAGTGCAGAAAGTCCGGTTGTGCGCGCGACAATCTTGGCAAAGTTGTGCTTGAGATGCGCTTCAATCACATAACTCATGAGCATGGCATCGTGAACGGTGCCGGAGACCGGCAGACGAGCGTTGGCCAGCAGATGCTGACAGCGCTTGGCGTCAAAAAACACTTTTGCAGCAGCGCTCGCAAACCAGGGGGCCAGATGTTCGCGGACCGCCTCTGCGTCAGCATTCGGTCCGTCCTGATGCATCAAGGGGACATAAGCCGTACGAAGCGGATTGAGGGCAAAGGCTAGACCAACGGCCGCATCGTGCATGGGGCTCGTGTTATTGCCGGCCACCCAGACAGCCACCGGGAAGCGATCTGTGGCGACAGCATTTAACTCGTCTGCCAGCTGCGCAACCTCATCGGGCGAACAGACCACTCGCACGTCACCTGCCGTAACGGGAGTCACGGCAGGAGTCGACTCTGTTATTTCTTCCATCGGAATCGAAGGCGCTGCAAAAAGGTCGGGCGTCATCGTCGGGACGGTCTTCTTGGGTGTGCGTACGGCACGGCGACCTGTCGAACCGCTCATTTCCCAACGGGCATAGAACTGAGCCAAGCCCTGGGCATCGGGTTCTTTCTTGGCAAATTCGATCGGATCGAACGAAACGGGCGCCTGCGTATTGATCGTGACCAACTTCTTGGCCAAATCCAAAAACGGGATACCCTCACGCAGATACTCGCCGATCTTACCTTTGACGCGATCGGCGTTGGCAACAAGATTGTCGAGACTGCCGTATTCGGCAATCCACTTGGCCGCTGTTTTAGGCCCGCATTTGTTGATGCCGGGAACGTTGTCAACCTTGTCCCCCATAAGCGCCAGATAGTCAATGACACACTCGGGATACACCCCGTATTTCTCAAAGACGCCTTCGCGATCGAGAACCGTTTTGGTCATCGTGTTGATGAGATGGATGCGATCGCTTACCAACTGAGCCAAATCCTTATCGCCCGTCGCAATCACGACATCCCAGCCGACGGCAACGGCCTGTACTGCAAGCGTGCCGAGTACATCGTCAGCTTCCACACCTTCGACTTGCAAAAGCGGCCATCCCTGCAATCTGACCAACTCAAAAATCGGTTCAATTTGGCTTCGCAACTCCTCGGGCATCGGCGGACGATTGGCTTTATATGACTCGAAAAGCTCATGGCGAAAATTTTTGCCCTTGGCATCAAAAACGCAGATCTCGCAATCGGGCGACACCGTATCGTGCACCGTTCGAAGCATACCGTTGAAGCCTTTGATGGCACCGGTGGGTTCTCCCTTGCTGGTAGTCAAAGGCGGCAGTGCATGAAAAGCTCGGAAAAGGTAGTTGGAGCCGTCAACGAGAAGAAGTTTGGGCATGGTAACGTTCGGTCAAATTGAAGGACACCCGATTCTAAAGAATTCCGTCGCGGCAACAGTGTCGCAGAAACGATCCATTGCTCATTTTTCTGACGGTTGCTACAGGTTTTGATGCTCAATCCCGTATAAGATAGAAGCACACGCCGAGGTTTCGAAACCACGGCAATCGACACTGATAGAGAGGGTTCTTGTAATGCGTAAACTCTTTACCGCACTGTTTTTGACCGGCATGGCCACCGGTCTTTGGGCCCAGGTCAACGATGCGCCGCCCGCCTACATTCCGCCTTCAAACGAAGTGCAGCGCAACGCTCCCCCCGCCCCCAACTTGAACGCCGACGTCAAGCGCTCCAATCGCGACGCCCGAGAAACATACGAGGCATCGCGCCTGGAGCCGTCCGAGCGCGACATGCAGCGTGCCCGCGAAGAACGCAGCAAGCGCGTCGACACGGGTAAGGTAACGAAATACCGTTCCGAATACGGAACAATCATCGAAGAAACACACGATCAGAACAACCGTGTGACGGACGTGCGTGTGACACCGGGTTCTACCGAGATTCCCTACACGATGAAAAACCGCAGCGACCGCCCTGTTGACAACCGTCCGGGTGCCGATCCCCGCTCCACGCTCGATACGCCGAAATTCATCGAGTTCAGCTGGTAACACCTCATGGCCGTCTTTACGACTCTGACACCGCTGGAGGTACGCAAAGAGCTCCCTGATTTCAACATCGGGGAGCTTTTGTCGCTGGAACCGATTGCAAGCGGCATTGAAAACACCAATTATTTTCTGGATACGACCGAAGGCCGTTGGGTACTGACCGTTTTTGAACGACTCAGTGAAAGTCAGCTTCCTTTCTATCTGGAACTGTGCGCGCACCTGCGGAGCCAAGGATGCCCTGTGGCCGCTCCGGTGCGCACGAAATCGGGCCAACTTTTTTCGCACATCAAAGGCAAGCCCTTTTCCATCGCCAATCGTCTGGAAGGCCGAAGTATCGAAAACGTAACCGCAAAAGAATGCACAAGCATGGGTGAAGTGCTCGCCCGTATGCACATTGCTGCCCGAGGTTTTTCCCTGTTTCAGGAAAACCTGCGCGGTCCGCAGTGGTGGCAAGTCACGGCACCCGTTGTGCTTCCCCATCTTGATCCAACCGTCGGAGCAATGCTCTCCGAAGAAGTAAATCATCAGCTGACTGTCTTTTCCGATTCGCAATTTCAGGCTTTGCCCGTTGCCGCCTGCCACTGCGACCTCTTTCGAAACAACGCCATGATCGTCGGGCACGGAACCGAACAGGAACACGTGAGCGGCGTATTCGACTTCTACTTTGCGGGCTGTACGGCTCTTCTTTTTGACGTGGCCGTCACCGTCAACGACTGGTGCACGGACTTCGAAGCGCCCGATCTGCATTTGGATCCGAGAAAAACCGAAGCTTTTCTGAGGGCCTATCACGCCGTGCTTCCGTTTACCGATGCCGAGCGCCGCTGGTGGCCTGACATGTTGCGCGCGGCGGCGCTGCGCTTCTGGCTCTCGCGGCTCTATGACTTCTATCAGCCTCGGAAAGCCAGCCTCCTAAAACCGCACGATCCAACATATTTTGAAAGAATTCTGCGCAATCGCAAACGCGTAACTTTCCCGCTCGTCGACTAAAATCCTGCGTTTTCGGAAGGTGTCGTGCGAGACACTTTCCATTCTTTTTTACTTGAAAAAATTTTCATGACTGACAGCAACACTTCGCGCCGTCTTTCCGCCGCCAGCGGTTGGTATTGGTTTCGAGACGCCGCAACGGCCGTCGGCCGCAAACCACTCAATCTTCTGGCCGTTACGATGGTCTACCTGCTCATCATGGGCTTTTTGAGTGCCATTCCCTATGCAGGCATCGTCTTTGCTGCACTTTTCATGCCGTTTGGCACGGCTTTTATCGGGCGCAGTACGCGAACCGCGCTGCAAGGAGGCGACCCGCGTCTTTCCGAACTCAAAAACGTCTTTATCGATCCCGTCGTGCGCCAAAATCTCATGCGCATCGGATTTGTGTACGGTTTCATTCTCATAACCGTAAACGCGCTTTACGGTCTGATGGCTGCCGACTCCATTGCACTTTGGAAAATTGACGCCAATGACCGACTCGACTGGGCAAGCGTTCAGGCCAATATCCCGTGGGACGCCATCGTCGCTGTGACGGTCATTTACATTCCTGGACTTATGGCCGTCTGGTTTGCTCCGCTTCTGGCCTCCGAAAAACGCATGAGCTGGGGCAAAGCCGTGTTTTATTCATTCTTCGGCTGCCTGCGCAACATCATTCCGGTAATCCTGCTTGTGTTGCTCGTGGGTGCCATGATCGTTGCATTCGGTCTGCTTGCTTCGGCGCTCATTTCTGCGCTGGGCTCAACCGATGCCGCTGTGACATTCGTCATCATGCCGCTGGCCTTTCTGATGCTCACGCTTGTCTACGCGGTGTACTGGCCCATGTACGCCTCGTTATTTGAAGACATTCGCTAAAAGTCGTTCTCTGACATCGTCAAAATTTCTCAAAAATGGATTATTCTCGGTTGGCATTCGTTCGCGAAAGCCGACCGAGTTTGTTTTTGAGCGTCCGTTTTCTAAAACAAAAAATCTCTGGAGTTGTGATATGCAAACGACCATTGAACTCCCGCCACCGGTGGAAATGACGATGCCCTTTTCGCAGGTGTTGGGACGCCGCCGCAGTCGACGTGAATTTTCGGATCAGCCTCTGGATCTTCCGCTGCTGTCCACTCTGCTGTGGGCCTGTGCCGGACAAAACGGCGCCGATGGTCGCCGCACCGTACCTTCGGCTCTCGACAGCCGTGAAGTCGAATGTTTCGTTTTCGATCAAAAAGGTGTTTGGTCCTATTGCGCCGAGACACACGCGTTAAAGCTTCTGACCGAGGGAGACCATCGTTCAGCCACTACGGCCGGTCAAGACTTTGTTTCTCTGGCTCCCGTCACGCTGATCTTTGCCGTCAATCAAGCGAAGACCGGTCGAATCTCCAACGGCCGCACCGGTGCCATCTGTCAGTCTGTCGACGTTGGCGTTATGGTTCAAAACGCTCTTTTAGCTTGCTCGGCCATGGGGCTTGCCGCTGTTCCGCGCGCTTGGTTTGAGCCGCAGGATGTTCTTGGAGCCGCCGGCTTGAAGTCCTACGATCCACAAATGGCCGTGACGGTCGGTTTTCCGCAGTAAGGTGGTGCAACGATGAAGCGCATTGAAGAACTCAAGGACATCATCAAAGGCAAAAAAAACGAAGAAAACCCCAAGGCTCCCGAGCGGGAATTGCCTGCACCGAGCAAAATGTCGATGCCTTTGTCGGATGTTTTCATGCGACGCCGCTCGTCGCTTGACTTTTCCGACGCACCGATCTGTGACGAAGATCTGGTGCGAATCCTGTGGGCAGCCGACGGCCTAAACGGCAAGGGCAACAACGAAAACCACCGCACGACACCGACGACGCTCAACTGGAAGGAAATCGACACCTACGTCGTCAAAGCCAACGGTGTCTGGCTGTGGGTGCCGGAGCGCCGCGTGCTCTCATTTGTGCATGAAAAAGACTGCCGCAAAGACTTCTGTCTGTTGCAGCCGATGGTCAAGCAGGCTCCCGTGCATTTGGTCTATGTCTACGATCAGGCCAAGACGCAAGGACTGATGACCGATCTGGCCATGCAGATCGTGCAGTTCATCAATCGAAAGAACATCACCAAAATGTCCGATGAAGTGATGGCACACGCCCCGCTTCTGGACACCGGCGCCAAAGTGATGGCCGTCTATATGGCCTGTGCCGCGCTCAACATCAACTGTCTGGCGCGACTTACCTTCGACTCGGAAAAGGTACACGACACGCTGCAACTGACCGCAACGCAAATGCCGCTGTGCGTGCAGACGTTGGGATACAAACCCAAAGGACTTTTGGATCTCGCTTTCTGATCTACCAAACGTTTGACGCCGACTCAGTTGAGTCGGCGTCTTGCTTTTGATTTACAGTACAGGCCGTCAAGCCTCCGATCGTTCAGAGTAAGACGTCAGGCAAACAATTCGCTCATTTCTTCGCTGCGGGCTCTGCAAGCCTGCACCGCCGCCTTGACTGTACCGCGCAGGTCGTGCGCCTCAAACGCTTCGATTGCCTTGGCGGTCGTGCCGCCCTTGCTCGTGACGTTGTGACGAAGCACGTCAAACGCTTCGCCGCTCGTACGAGCCAGCGCTGCAGCGCCTTCCACCGTGCTGAGTGCAAATTCCTTGGCCTTTTCGGGCGAGAGCCCCTCCTGCATCAGCGCATCGGCAAGGGCTTCCATGAAAAGGAACACGTAAGCGGGGCCCGAACCGGGACCTGCCGTGACAAGATGCAGATCGTTCTCGCTTTCCACCCATTCCAGAGCACCGACTGTCTGCATAACGCACTGAGCACGGTAGCGATCGTCTTTGGTTGCCTGCAGCGCGGCAAAAAGACCCGAAAAGCCTTTGCCCACCATCGCAGGCGTATTGGGGATGCAGCGCACCACTCGTCGGGTGCCCAACCAATCGGCAATCACGTCGGCGCGAACGGCCGCTGCGATTGAAAGCACCGTCGTCTCGGGCGAAACCAAAGAAGCCACTTGCTCACAGCACTCCTTAAGACCTTGCGGCTTGACGGCCAAAACCACCACATCAAGTGCCGTGATCCAGTCGCCGGGTTTCTCTTGCGTCGTGATGCCAAACTGCTCGCGCAACGCGGCCAATTTTTCGGGATGACGATCCATCACCGTCACATGCTTCGGATCCGCGCCGCTTGAAACCAAGCCCGCCACAATGGCGCGCGCCATGTTGCCGCCACCTAAAAAGCCGATTTTGAGCATCTGTCGAGTCTTCCTAAAGATGTTGAGAAAAAGTCGCGACGATCATCATACCGCGAGCATCATTGGAAAAATCGCAAACTCCAAAAGTCGTTGATGCGTGATTCGGTGCAACCGATTTTGACTATAGTGTCATCTCGTTCAACAAAACGCACGGCTATACGATGTCTTCCTTCTGGATGCTGGTGGCGTCCTTTCTTTTTGCAGTCATGGCGGCAAGCGTCAAGATGGCCGCTCCGGAAATCGGATCGTTTTCGATGATTCTTTGGCGCGGCGTGTTCGGCTTCGTCACGATTTTTGTTTGGGCACTCACTACCGGCAGGTCGCTTAAAACGCCGTGCTTCGGTTCGCACGTCAAACGCAGCGGTATAGGCACCGTCGCTCTTGGCATGTGGCTATATGCCGTTGCCAATCTTCCGCTTTCAACCGGCATGACACTCAACTATACGTCGCCGCTTTTCATGGCGGCCTTCGTCGTAGGAGCCGCCCTCTGGTACAAAAAGCCCGTGCAATGGCAGCTCGTTGTCGCTACCGTAGTGGGCTTTGCGGGCGTCGTGGAAGTACTGCAGCCGGAGTTTCATGCTGGCGACATGTTTCCAGCTCTCATCGGTCTTGCCTCAGGACTGCTGTCAGCCGTTGCCTACATGCAGATCCGGGAGCTTACGCGTCTGAATGAACCCGACTGGCGCGTGGTGTTTTACTTTACGCTTTTCAACATCATTTTCGGCGCCGTGACGCATCCGATTTTTGATCAGCCTGACGTGTACACCACCAAGAGCGTGCTGTGCATCATCGTAGCGGGAAGCTCGGCCACACTTGCACAAATTGCGCTCACGAAGAGCTACGGATCAGGCAACCTGCTTCTCAGTTCCATTCTGTCGTTCTCGGCCATTGTCTTTGCCGTCATTATGGGCGTCATGATTTTCGGGGATCCAATTGAGATGCAGAGCCTCTTTGGGATCGCTATCATTATTTTTGCCGGTGTTTGCGCAAGCGTCATCACCAAGCGCGCATCATCCCGCGAAAAGAAAACTCACACTTGAATTTTTCGAACCGTCTTCAGGAAAAAAGCATGTCCGGCTCCCAACTCATCACCGTCACCGAACTCAACGCCCTTTTATCCGACCCCAAGCTTGTGCTGCTTGATGTCCGCTACAACCTGACTGATGCGGCATACGGACGCACCGCTTATGCAGCAGGTCACATTCCGGGAGCCCGTTTTGCCGACCTCAAAACCGACGTTGCAGGGGTCTGCTCAGGCAGCAACGGCCGCACCCCGCTGCCCGATTCCGGACGCTTCTGCGTGAACATGCGCCGCCTCGGACTCAATCCGGATTCCACCGTAGTTGTTTACGACGACGGCGAAAGCAACTTTGCCGCCCGCCTCTGGTTCACATTGCGCTGGGTGGGTTTTGCAAACGTGCGCGTTTTAAACGGCGGTCTTTGCGCATGGAAGGCCGCTGGGCTACCGCTTCAGACTGAGGAGCCCGAGTGGGAAGCCGGAACCTATCGAGCCACTATGCCCCTTGAACGCGTCTTTGACGACGACTTCGTGGAACGTAATCTCGATCTTCGCGACTACACTCTCGTTGACGCCCGTGCGCACAACCGCTACACAGGCGAAGTCGAAAACCACGATCCCAAGGCCGGCCACATTCCGGGCAGTCTGAACCGTCCGAGCAGCGACAATCTGCGTCCCGACAAGTGTTTCAAAGATCCGGAAACGCTGCGGCAGGAATTCGAAGCGGTCTTCAACGGAGTGCCTCACTCCGACATCATCAACAGCTGCGGCTCGGGTGTCACTGCCTGTTGCAACCATCTGGCCATGATGGAAGCAGGCATTCCGGCTGCCGGCGTCTATATCGGCAGCTGGTCGGAATGGGTCAGCGACGAGAATCGTCCGATAAAGACCGGCGACGAACCGTAACGCTTCACTTTTTTCCAAACCGCCCCAAGGCTGGGTCCGAGTGCTTCAAAATCCGAAGCATTCGGGCTTTTTTCGCGCAAATCCTAACCTTCGGCTAGGCTCGGTCGTTCTAAAATGGCTTGCCTGACTGCGCCGTCGGGCTCAGTTGCTCATGAATTAAGACCATTCACACAGAAAAAGCAGTACCGTGAACGACACCAAAACCATTTCCTTTGCCATGGATGCGGCCGGAATGTTGCGCGCAATCGATTTCAAACCCCGCAGCCTCAAAAAAGTTATCGAGTCCGAACTCGGAGATGACTGGAAAAAATCTCCGAAGAAACTTCTCAGGGCCATGGACCGAGTTTCCGATGTCTACACGGTCATTTTCACGGCGCGTCAGCGCATGATTCCGGAATACATCGCCAAGTACGAAACTTTGCACGACAAAGTCCGTGAATTGAGCGCCCAAGGCCTCAAGGCGCTTGAACTCACCAAGGACGGACTTCCGTCTCAGGACGATCTCGACGCCGCACAGTCCAACGATGTTTTCGAGCTTTACGCCGAAACGCGCCGCGATGCGCTGCGCTGTCACCGCGCCCTTTCGCTGATGCAAAAGTCCTCGCTCACTGACTGGGTCGAGCACATGGACAAGGCTGAATTCAAGGTGCTTATTGTCACGGCCAAGGCGCTCTTGGAGCGCAATGTTCAAAAGAGCGACTCCCTTTTCTGTTCGCTCAAGGACAGCCCTGAAGGTGCCGCCCTTGCCGTGTTGATGGATATGCCGCCGGCCTCACTCAAACCTTTCGGCTTCTCGCAGACGATCATCGGAGACATCCCCTGCGCTGTCATCTCCGACCGCAAAGCCTTCAAGACTTGGTGCGAAGAACAAGGTTTTGAATTCTCGGAAACAGTCGCAACGGAAAAAACTCGCAACGCTGTTGCGTTGAAAGCTGCAAAGGTCGAGAAAAAATCTGAAAAACCGGAAAAACCTGCCAAAAACACCAAAACGGGAATCAAACCGCAGGAAAAGGTGAGTGTCAAAATCATCAAGACGGAAGCCAAGCTTGCAACCTCCAAGCCCAAGGCAGCCGCACCGGTGAAGGCTCAGCCCATGGTAAAACCGATGGCCGCCGCCTCCTCAGTTGACGATCTGGCCAGCCGCCTTGTCAACAGCCTTCAGATCACACCGAGCGCCGTCGAGCACCGTTCTCCGGGACGTCCTCGTAAGAGCACAGCAAAGCCTGCCGCCGTCCAAGCAACCGTTTCGACGACGATCTCCTCCCGTCCGGCTTCGCGCAACAAGTCTGGCGGCAACCATAAGGCATAAAGCTTGCCATGGATCACTACGGTTATGCCGACGCCCTGCACGACGCCGTGCAGAGTCTTTCGGCTAAAGAAGCTCAAGATATGCTTTTCGATTGTCTCTTGAGCGATACGCAAAAGGGTGAACTTTTGATCCGAGCGCTCCCCACGACGCCCCCGCGCGCCGTAGCCGAAAGTTTTGCGCGAACGATGCTGTCAATTCTCAGGGAGCTGTCCGACCGTCTGCGGGAAGATGCTGCCAAGCCCACGCTTGCCTTCTTTCTTCCCACAAACATCGATCATTACTTGAAAAAACTCGCGGAATTTTCCGCACAGGCCGCACAGCGCCTGCCCGTGGGCATTCTCTTTCCGATGCTTTTTGCCATTGAAGAAGAAGCAAGACGCATCACCACAACGCCCGTCTTGCCACAAGGTGCCGACTGCCACGATCCGCTTTTTACCTCAGCGCTCAAAGCCATGATCGGCCTTTCTCCCACCAAGCGCTGGCAGACGGCTGAACTCATTCGCGCCTACGTGGGCACGCTACACGAAGAGCGTCACCGTACGCTCGTTTTAGATAGTCTCAACAAGGCGCTTGCGGCCACTGAAGCATAGCGAGTCTCCGAACAAACAAAAGCCCGCACGAAGCGGGCTTTTGTTTGCGCAGTCGCCCGAGAGAGGCGACCGCTTTGAGACTCAACGACAGATCACTTGTTGCTCGGGACTTTGCCGGTCACGCCCTTGACGAAGTAGTTCATCGTGGTGAGCATCTTGTCGTCGGCGCGCTTGCCTTCGGGGATCTGCACCTTACCTTCATTGTCCACGATTGGACCGGTAAAGACGTCGAATTCCTGCTTTTCCATCTTGGCATAGGTCGCGTTGATGTCGTCAACCACCTCCTTGGAAGCATCCTTGGAGATGTTAGACAGCCGCACCATGTGCATTTCGGCGCCGCCCCAGAGCGGTTCAACCTTCCACTTGCCGTCCATCACAGCCTGGATGCGCTTGGCATAGAACTCATCCCAGTGGTGCGTCACGGCACCGATCAGTTGCGTGGGAGCAGCCTTGACCATCGGGGAGTTGTAGCTAATCACTTTCACGCCCTTGCTTTCGGCCGTGGAGGCCACAGCCTGGGAGTTGGTGTGGTGCGTGATGATGTCGCAGCCCTGTCCGATCAGCGTATTGGTCGCATCGGCTTCCTTGCCCGGGTCATACCAAGTGTTGGTCCAGACCACATCAACCTTCACGTTGGGATTGATGGTCTGAGCACCCAACGTGTATGCATTGATGCCCTGGAGCACTTCGGGAATCGGCACAGCGGCGACGTAACCCAGATGACCGTCCTTGCTCATCGAAGCGGCAAGCTTGCCTGCGAGATAACGAGCCTGATAAAAGCGAGCGTTGTAGTAACTGAAATTGTCGGCCGTCTTATAACCCGTGCAGTGTTCGAACTTCACATCGGGAAATTCCTTGGCCACCTTGAGCGCCGGATTCATGAATTCGAAGCTCGTCGCAAAGATGATCTTATTGCCCTGCGAGGCGAGATCGCGAATCACGCGTTCGGCGTCAGCCATCGTCGTGACGTTTTCCACAAACTGCGTCTTGATCTTGTCGCCGAACTGCTTCTGGATCAGCTGACGCGATTCATCGTGCTGCTTGGACCAGCCTTCGTCGGCACTCGGGCTCGGATAGATCCAGGCGGCCTTCAAAGGACCGGAAGAAGCGGTGGCTGCAGGAGCCTCTGCCTTCTTCGGAGCAGGTTTGGACGAATCGTCGCCGCAGCCGGCCAACACCAGGCAGGAAGCGGCAGCAAGAGCCAGGGCAATTTTCTGGAATGCCATCAGGGATGCCTCTTTGAAAAGAAAGGAAAATATGGGGATGGGGAAAGTTGGCGTGATTTTATCAGTTATCGACTCGATGCTGAAAAAGACAAAACGGGCGCACCGGTAAAACGCTTGAGCCTTGCCTTTGCACCCGTCTTTCGGCGGTGTTGATTCTGTTACTTGCCGGTGGGCACCTTGCCGATCACGCCCTTGACGAAGTAGTTCATTGTGTTGAGCATCTTGTCGTCGGCAACCTTTCCTTCAGGAATCTGTACCTTTCCTTCGTTGTCGACAATCGGGCCGGAGAAGACGCTGAATTCTTTCTTCTCCATCTTGGAGTAGACGGCGTTGATGTCTTCGACTACTGACTTGGGCGCATCAGGCGTAATGGCCGATAAGCGCACCATGTGCAGTTCGGCGCCGCCCCAAACAGGCTCAACCTTCCATTTGCCGTCGTAAAGCGCCTGGATTCGGTGAGCGTAATACTCATCCCAGTGGTGCGTCACGGCACCGATCAGCTGTTTGGGAGCCGTCTTCGTCATGGCCGAGTGATAGCTGATCACCTTCACGCCTCGGCTTTCTGCCGTTGCGGGGACAGCAGTCGAATCGGTGTGGTGCGTGAGAATGTCGCAACCCTGACCGATCAATGTGTTCGTGGCGTCCACTTCCTTACCCGGGTCATACCAGGTGTTGGTCCACACAACGGACACTTTCACGTCAGGATTAACGCTCTGCGCACCCAACGTGTAAGCGTTGATTCCCTGAAGCACCTCGGGAATCGGCATGGCGGCCACATAACCCAAATGAGCGGTCTTGCTCATGGAAGCGGCGAGTTTGCCTGCAAGATAACGGGCCTGATAAAAGCGCGCGTTGTAGTTGCTGTAGTTGGCAGCTGTCTTGTATCCGGTGCAGTTTTCAAACTTCACGTCCGGAAACTCCTTGGCCACCTTAAGTGCCGGATTCATGTACGTAAAGCTTGTGGCAAAGATGATCTTGTTGCCTTGAGCAGCCAGATCGCGAATGACTCTCTCGGCGTCCACCGTATTGGTAACGTTGTCGACCACTTGAGTCTTGATCTTGTCACCGTACTTTTGCTCAATGAGCATGCGAGCTTCTTCGTGCTGCTTGGACCAACCTTCATCGGCGCGCGGGCTCGGATAAACCCATGCGGCCTTGAGCGGTTCGGTGGAGGCAACGGCCTTTTCGGCCTTCTTGTCGGTGGTGGTGTCTTCTCCGCATCCGGCCAGCAACAGGCAGGAGGCGGCGGCCATCGTCAGGGCAATTTTCTGGAAAGCCATAGTTGTTTATTTTTGTGGAAGCACGAGCAACTTTTCAGACGCAAAAAAGCCGCCGCCGGCCCCGGTTGCTCGCCTTTTCGGGACCATGATCGGCGGCTCAATCAAAAAAATCAGTTTCTCGGATGAAACGTCTTGCCAAGGCTTGCCGGCACGTTGAGCGCAATCCACTTCGGGTTGCGGCTGATGAGGATCAGCACGAGAATGGTCGCCAGATACGGCGTCATCGACATGATCTGCGAGGGAATCTCAATGCCCATCGCCTGCATATTGAACTGCAGCATTGTCACGCCGCCGAAAAGATAGGCGCCGAGCACCACGCGAAGCGGGCGCCAAGTGGCAAATGTGACGAGCGCAAGCGCGATCCAGCCGCGTCCCGCCGTCATGCCTTCAGCCCACAGTGGCGTATAGACAAGCGACAGATAGGCGCCAGCCAGACCCGACATGAAGCCGCCGAAGAGCACTGCCCAGAAACGGATGACGCGCACGTTGTAGCCCAGGGCGTAAGCCGAGCTCGGCGATTCGCCCACCGCACGCAGCATCAGCCCGGGACGGGACTTGTAGAGAAACCAGCCCACGGCGGCCAGGCCGATCAGGGAGAGATACACAAGGCTGTGCGACGAGAAGAATGCATCGCCCAGGAACGGAATCAATTCAAGACCGGGAATGCCCGTGGGCGCGCGGCTCGGCAACGCCATGCCCTGCAGAGGCTGCCCCACGAAAGCCGAAAGACCGGCGCCGAAAAGCGAGAGCGCCAAACCGGCTGCGTACTGATTGGCGTAGAGCCCAAGCGTGAAAAAGCCAAAGAGCGCGGCCATCACGAGGCCTGCCAGGGCACCGGCCAGGAAGCCGAGCGCGAAGCTGCCCGTGACGTAGGTCACGCCGAAACCGGTCACCGCCCCCATGAGCATCATGCCCTCGACACCCAGGTTGAGAACGCCGCTTTTTTCGTGAATGAGAATACCGATGGCGGCAATCAGCAGGGGCGTACCTGCATTCAACGTCGCAGCAATGACAGAAGCAATCACACCAGCATCCATGATTAAGCCTCCTTGCTCAGCTTGCGTTCGGTAAAGCCTTGCCAGACAGGCTTAAAGTAGATGAGCGAATCGCAGATCAAAAGGAAAAAGAGAAGCATGCCCTGATAGACGCCGGTAATTGAGCTCGGCAACCCAAGACGAGACTGGCCGAGTTCGCCGCCCAGATAAAAGAGCGCCATCACAAAGGCCGCAGGGATGCAACCCGCAGGCGACAAACGCCCAACGAAAGCCACGATAATGGCCGCAAAGCCGTAGCCCGGACTGATGTTAAGCGTGAGCTGTCCGACGGGACCTGCAACTTCGGCAATGCCGGCCAAACCGGCCAGACCACCGGAAATGAGCATCGAGACCCAAAGCAGACGCTTCGGACGGAAACCGGCGTACTTGGCCGCCAAAGGCGCCATGCCGGAAACCTTGAGCTGAAAGCCGATGAACATACGCACCATCATCACCTGGATGACAAGTGCGGCCACTACGGCCAGAACAAACCCCAGATGCAGACGCGTGCCGCCGAGAATCACCGGCATGCTAGCCGCGGAGGCAAAAAGCGCGGACTGAGGAAAGCCCAGACCGTCGGGATCCTGCAACGGCCCCTGAACACAGTATGCAAGCCCGAACTGCGCCACGTAGACCAACATCAGGGATACAAGAATTTCGTTGGCATTGAATTTGTCTTTCAGTAACGCCGTGATGCCGCCCCAGAAGGCACCGCCCGCAATACCAGCCAGCAGAACGATCACCAGATACCAATGACCGATGCCGTCAGGGCAAGCCAAGGCTGCCCAGCCGCCGCTGATGGCACCCGCAAGGAACTGGCCTTCGGCACCGATATTCCAGATGCTCGCACGAAAGCAGACCACAAGACCGGCAGCGCAAAGCAGCAGCGGCGTCATCTTCACGCCGACTTCGGCCCAACCGCGCAGGGTTTCAAGCGGAGCGATCAAGAACACATAGAGCGCATTGAGTGGGTCCTTACCCAGCATCGCAAACAGAATCGCACCGAATAACACAGTCAGGCCAAGAGCCAGAACCGGAGAAAGCCACATCATGCAGCCCGGAGTTCTCCGGGCAACCAAACGCACAGGAAATTGCATTTTTATTCGGCCTCCTTGTCGGCGGACTGAGCGTGACGGAAGGGGCTGCCCACCCACAGACCGGCCATCCAGCGGCCGAGCTCTTCGGTCGTAATCGAACTGACGGGAATGGCTGGCGATATACAGCCGCGATACATTACGGCAATGCGGTCGCAGATGGCAAAGAGCTCATCGATTTCTTCGCTCACGACCAGAATGCCGGCACCCTCGCTGCGAAGGCGCATCAGAGAATTGTGAATCACCGTGGCGGCCCCCACGTCCACGCCCCATGTGGGCTGGTCGATGATGAGTACACCCGGAGAACTCAGGATCTCGCGGCCGACAATGAACTTCTGCAGATTGCCGCCCGAGAAGCTTCTTGCCGCCGCCTTCGGAGCTTCGGGTTTCACATGGAAACGCTCGATGACGAGATCGGTAAACGTTTCGGCCTCTTCCTGCTTGATAAAGCCGTGGCTGTGAAAATCATCACCCGTCAAAAGCGTGTTATTGATGAGCGAAAACTCCGGCACCGACCCGTGACCAAGACGCTGCTCGGGCACGTAGCGCAAGCCCTTGGCGCGACGCTCGGCCGGATCGAGATCGTCAACCGCTTCACCGAAAAGCTTCACGGAACCCTTCGTCTGCTTGAGTTCACCCATGCAAACGCCGAGCAATCGCGACTGACCGTTGCCGGAAATGCCGGCGATGCCGACGATTTCACCCGCACGCACCGTGAGCTTGATGTCCGTAAGCCCCGTGACGTGATGGCCGCCGTCGAGACTCACGCCCTTGAATTCGAGCGCCACTTCGCCGGGCGTGCCTTCCGAAGTCAGAAGCTTGGGCGGTTCCTTGCCGATCATCAGGCGCGCGAGTTCCTCTTCGGTTTTTTCCTTCGGATTGACCGTTTCGATCACGCGGCCGGCGCGAAGAATCGTGCAGCGATCGGCTAGCTCGCGAATTTCGTCGAGCTTGTGAGAAATAAAAAGAATCGAAACGCCTTCGGAGGCGAGCTTCTTGAGCGTTTCAAAAAGCTTGCGGACAGCCTGGGGCGTCAGCACCGAGGTGGGCTCATCCAGGATCAGAAGCTTGGGATTGCTCATCAGGGCGCGAATGATTTCCACGCGTTGGCGTTCGCCCATGGAGAGGTCGGCAACGATGGCAAACGGATCGACCGCAATGCCGTAGCGCTCACCTAACGCATTGATGCGCTTGGCGCACTCCTCCACGGAAATCTTTTCGGAGATGCCGAGAATAACGTTTTGCGCCACCGTAAGCGTTTCGAACACGGCAAAGTGCTGATGCACCATGGCAATACCCAAACGGTTGGCTTCCGAAGGGCTGCTGATCTGCGCAGGACTTCCGTCAAACTCGATGAAACCCTTGTCCGGCGTGACCGAACCGAAGATGATTTTCATGAGGGTGGACTTGCCGGCGCCGTTTTCGCCAAGAATAGCAAGCACTTCCCCGGGACACACTTCCAGGCAGATGTCGTCGTTGGCGACGATGCCCGGATATGCTTTTGTGATGTGATTGAGCCGAAGTCGAGGGGTCATTGCAGGGCTTCTGAAAACGCAAAAACCTTCGGTATCTGCAGCATCGTGCAGCCGAAGTCGTAAGGTGCCGTAATTGTAAGGTTTGAGGCTATCTTTTCCAAGAGTGAAAGCCGAGTTTTTCGGTTCTCTCGGCTCGATTCTTCTCTCGGGCTGAGGCTCTCTTCGATCCGTTTGCTGGAACTTGTCGTTCGCGAGCTTAAAATCCGCTGACTAGTTCGCGACTTTTGCCGCGCTCAGACTTATCTTGTAGAAATCCCAACAAAAGGAACTTTTCCCATGCAGATCGTCACTCCCGACTTCAAAGGCGAAAACAAAGGTCACTACAGCGCCGGCGTCATCTCCAACGGCACGCTCTACGTTTCCGGCCAGCTCTCGATTGATCCGGATACGCGTGAAGTCTGCAAGGGCGACATCCGCGAGCACACCCGTCTGGCTTTGAACAACGTCAAGCGTGTGCTTGATGCCGCAGGCGTTACCACCAACGACGTCGTCTTCTGCCGCATCTATACGCCGGACGTCAACTACTGGGGACCGATCAACGAGGAATACGCCGCATTCTTCGGCGAACACAAGCCCGGCCGCGTCATTGTCTCGACCACAACGCTGCACTTCGGCTGTCTCGTCGAAATCGAAGCCGTCGCCGAAATGCCCGCCAAATAAGCATCACACCGCTGTCGCAAAAAAGGCAGCCTCCGGATTCTCCAGAGCGCTGCCTTCTGATTAACCGTTGCTAAAAATCGGTTAATCAGCTTTGACGCTGACGGACAGTCTCAAAGAGACAAACGCCGGTGGCTACCGAAACGTTGAGGCTGTCGACCGCCCCGAACATGGGGATCTTGGCCAGTTCGTCGCAGCGTTTGCGCGTGAGCTGACGAAGTCCCTCTCCTTCTGCGCCCAACACCCAGGCAAAAGCACGCTTCTGATCAAATTCATAGATCGTCTTTTGCGCTTCGCCGGCCGTGCCGACCACCATAACCCCGGCGTCACGAAGCTCGGTGATACTCGCGGCAAGATTGGTGACCGTCACAACGGGGACGCTTTCCCATGCTCCCGCTGCGGCCTTTGCGGCTGCAGGCGAAAAGCTAGCGGAACGATCGCGCGGCGCAATTACTGCCTGAACGCCTGCGGCATCGGCCACGCGCAGGCAGGCGCCGAAGTTGCGCGGATCGGTCACGCCGTCGAGAACAAGCAACAACGTGTCCGGCGTGATGCTGTCAAGCAGCGTGTCGAAATCGAGCGTCTGTTTGAGCTCGTCAGCAAGCGCCACGATACCCTGATGCGGAATGCCCGGTGCCATACCTTCCAGACGCTTGGCGTCGGCCTGCATGACCTTGACGCCGGCAGCCGCAAGACGATCCTTGCATTGCTGCATGCGCTTGTCGCGGCGCGAAGCTTCGACGTAGACAACGCGGATGGAGTCGGGATTGAGTTTTGCTCTGGCATTTACGGCGTGAAAGCCTGCCAATACGACTTGTTTGGGCATTTTTAGAATCTTCTCTTTGTTTTTTTGTTCTTATTGTTGCGGGTGCGTTGTTTATCCGTGTGATTTTGCACCATTTCAAAGTCAATGCGGCGCGTTTCCGTGCTCGCGGCAAACACTCGCACCGTCACTTTGTCGCCGATCATATAGCGTTCGGAACCGAATTCAGCTTCAAAAAGCATCTTTTTGTCGTCGTAGTAAAAATACTCCCAGCTGTTGAGACGACTGACATGCACGAACCCTTCGACGAACACGCCGGTGAGCGTAACGTAAACGCCCGCAGGATTGGCGCCCGTAATGACACCCTCAAAGCACTTGCGGCGGTACCCGGAAATATAGTCGGCCTTCATCCAGGCGACGATATCACGAGAAGCGTCGTCGGCGCGCCGTTCTGCCGCCGACGTCAACAAACCGAGCACTTCCCAGGTCATGTCAACCTTGCTCTTCTTGGCTGTTTTTTCGCCTTGAGCAGCCGCTAGCTCCGACATGCGTGCCTGCATCAGCTCCTGCGGCGCCTGCGCCAACACCGGTTCGTAGCGCTCGCCCTTCAAAATTGCACGGATGGTGCGGTGCACCAGCAAGTCCGGATAACGGCGAATCGGCGAAGTGAAGTGCGTATAGGCATCGTAATTGAGGCCGTAGTGCGGCTTCTTGTCGGGGCTGTATACAGCGCGCTGCATGCTGCGAAGCAAAAGCGTATTGATGACTTCGGCTGCCGGCAGCGTCTCAGCTTCATGCGCCACCTTGGCGTAATCCGCAGGAGTGGGCTTTCCTCCGCCCGAGAGTTTGAGACCGAAGGCGCCAAGCGTCGTACGCAGATTGGCGAGCCGATCTGCCGGCGGCGCATCGTGCACGCGATACAAGCTCTTGGCCTTGTTCTGACCGATGAAGTCTGCGGCACACACATTGGCCGCAAGCATGCACTCCTCAATCAGACGATGCGCATCGTTGTGGTCGCGTTTGCGGATGGCCACGATCTTCTGCGTCTGCGGATCCGTTACGATCTCGGTTTCGGCCGACGTAAAGTCCGCAGCTCCTCGGCGACCTCGGGCCTGAAGCAACGCCTTAAAGAGTGCGTAGAGATTGTTGATGTCGGTGAGGTTGCCTCCGCGCACCAAAAAGTCCTGCACATCGCCGTTGAGCGCGTTCCAGACACTCGTATAGGTAAGACGCGCCTTGGACCGAATCAGTGCCGGATAGAACTGATAAGCCGTCACCTCGCCCTTCTCCGAAACGATCATGTCGCAGACAAGCGAACAACGATCTACTCCCGGATTGAGCGAACACAGGCCGTTACTGAGCTTCTCGGGCAACATCGGCACCACGCGCGTCGGGAAGTACACGCTCGTGCAACGCTGCTGTGCATCGGCGTCAAGCGGACTTTCGGGCGTGACGTAATGACTTACGTCGGCAATGGCGACCAAAAGACGCCAACCGCCTTCGCCGTCATTGAGCGGCGCACACCATACCGCATCGTCAAAGTCGCGGGCATCTTCGCCGTCAATCGTCACGAGACCAATATCCCGAAGATCAACGCGCTCTTCGATTTCCTTGTCGCTTTCGACCGCATCGGGCAGCGCCTGAGCCTGCGCCTGGGCTTGCTCGGAAAAATCGCTCGGGATACCGAGGCGAGCAAGGGTCATGTCGATTTCGCTTTGCGTAGAGTCAATAGGGCCGATCACACGCCCAACCGTACCGGTCAACGGCACAATGGCGGAAAACGGCTTGCAACAGGATTCGTCAATCTTCATCGTGAAGAACTGCTGCTGCAGTTTATTGACGTCGTTCTTTTCCAGACGGTTTACAAACGAAGAGCCGCAGCCTTCTACGCCGGCCGACTTTGCATAGTTAATGGTACAAACGGGCTCACGCAGTGCACGGCTAACCAGAATGCGAGCTGCAAACCCGTAGTCGTCGTTGACATAAGCGCCGTAGACAACATCCCCCGGCAACAAACCGTGGTGCGGATTGGAACTTTTAACGCCTTCGACAATCTTGTCGGGATTCTTCAGACTGCGGATCTTGAATTCGCCGGTTCGATTGCCGACCAGACGCACAAGATCTTCTTGCTTTGAAATACCGGGACCACGCGTGTAATGGCGGGCTTGCTGAGCCGGCGCAATGATTTCGCTTGCCAGAAGCCTTTCAAAAGCCTCCTTTGCCGCAGCAAGCGTCACACCGAACGTTTCGTGATAGCTCTTAGTGAAGACGGTTTTGGAAAAAGAATCCCCTTGGGCAAGAACAAATGCCCTGTCAGCGTAGTTGGAGGTGTTCTGCTTTTTCTTTTCGGGAGACGCCTTGGATTGACTGGGTTTCTCGTGAACTTTCTTTTGCATTTCGTATTCTCTATGTGCTCTCGGAGCATCAATTAGCTACAAAACGGCAGACGCATCGGCAACATCCTTCTCGTCGGCCTCGAATCAAGCGCATCATACCTGAGGAAAAATGACGGAACTCTGACAAGACGATGCCGACTATCTGAACGGACCGATCAGTTGCGGCGCAGAGCCTGTCGGCAAGTCTTTTGAGCAAGCAATTTCTCCTAAAAATTGCTCGCAGAAATTTTTTTCGAAAATCGTTTGACATTTTTATTCTGTTTGGTAATAATTCGCGTCTCAGAAAATTTGTGCCCAAGTGGCGAAATTGGTAGACGCACTGTGTTCAGGTCGCAGCGCCGAGAGGCATGCTGGTTCGAGTCCAGTCTTGGGCACCAAACACAAATTTCTGAAACGCTGCGAAAAAAGGACGCTTGCCATTCGGTGATGCGTCTTTTTTTTTCGAAAATTTCCGGTTATGCACATCACACTGCGTCAGCTTGAAATCTTTCTTGGTATCTACAATCAGAAAAGCTTGTCAAAAGCTGCAGCCAAACTCTGTGTGACGACAAGTGCGGCAAGTCAGTCGCTCAAAGAACTCGAGAGAATACTCGGAACAGAATTGTTCGAACGAAAATCCAATGGCTTGTTTCCGACAGACGCTGCCTCTGCTCTCCTCCCTCTGGCCACACTGGTCGTAACTAAAGCCAGCGAAATTGAGGATATTTTCGCAGCCAGAGAAAAAGGGCTGGCAGGGAAACTGATCATCGGGGCCAACCGCGCCTGCGGCATTTATATCCTCTCCCGAAGGCTCCCTGAATTCAAGCGACGTTATCCGACTGTGGATCCGACTTTGCTGATCGAAGACAATGAAATCGTAGAAGCCGGAGTTCTTGACAACCGTATGGATATTGGCTTTATCAGTCGTCCACCTGTGGATCCATCGTTAACCTTTTTCCCGTGTTTCCGTGACGATTTCGTATTGATCGCCAGCCCGAAGAGTCCATACATATCGGTCGAAGCGACAACGGAAGATTTCTGTTTAGCCACCTGGATCATGGATCAGGAAGCAACGGTAAGCGATGCAGCCAAACGATGGCTTTTGGCCCAGGGAATTACCGTTTCCAACATCCTTACTATGAACACGATGGGCGCGATCAAACGAGCGGTTCAAACCGGTCTCGGATTGGCTGTGATGCCGTTGCTGTCCGTTTCGGAAGAAATTCGCCGTGGAGATTTGGTTGAGTTGAGAAAAGAGGTTAATCCGGATCATAAAAAAGAAAGCAGCCGCTGCATCTACGCGATCTACAAACAAGAGCATTTGCCTGCATTGCGAGAGCTTTTCTTCAAGGAATGCAACATTTCTCCACTGTCAACTCTCTAGTGCAAAAAAGAGGTCCTGTCGAACCAACAGAACCTCAAATGTCTGCCTTTTGGCAACAGCAGATTTCCACTGCCAAGAAACAGACGAGATTAGGAGAAGAAAGTTTGCTTATTTTGCGCTGAGTGCATAGGCAGCTGCATGTTCGCCGCTACGGCGACCGAAGACGACGGTATCGGCAATAGCATTACCTCCGAGGCGGTTAAAGCCGTGCACGCCTCCCGTCACTTCTCCTGCCGCATACAGCCCCGGAATCGGGCGACTTTGGATGTCCAGCACCTCGCTTTCCGGCGTGATCGCCACCCCACCCATCGTATGATGAATGCCGGGAGCAACAGCTACTGCATAGAAAGGAGCCTTTTCAATACCAAGCGGCATATCGGGACGACCGAATGCTTCGTCTTTTCCTGCCTTGCGGAACTTGTTGTAGTCGCTGGCCGTCTTTTCGAGAGTTTTCGCATCCATGTCACAAATCTTGGCCAGCTCAGCCAGAGTATCAGCCTTCTTGAGCATACCCAGGTGATCATAGCCTTGCACCATCTTTGCAGACTTATAGAGGTTGCTGTCAAAAACCAACCAAGCTCGCTTTTGAGGCTGATGCAAAATTGCGTCGCTTGCGCGGTCACGTGTTGTAAGTTCGTTCACGAAACGCTCACCGTTGATGTTGACCATTACGGCGCCGACTCCGCGAACGGTTTCGCTGATCAAAATACGGCTGTCGAGGCCAACGGTCGGATGAGCCTGAACCCAATCGATATCGGTCATGGAAGCACCGATATTGAGTGCCATGGTGATGCCGTCGCCGGTACTCGTTACATTGTTTGAACTCGTCATGTCCTTGAAGGTCGGACGATAGAAGGCAATCATCTGCTTATTCTGACCGTAACCGCCGGTTGCCAAAACCACCGCTTTCGCTGCAATTTTGTAGTAGCCGGAGTGCTTGCCATGCACAATGGCTCCGGCAATTTTGTAGTCTTTGTCGAGCAAAAGCTTGACGGCACGGGAATTCACCCGGGCGCCAACGCCTTCTTTTGTAGCTTGGGCGCGTAACACATCCACAATGTGCGGCCCGACAGACATACCTCCGTGGGGACGGTGCGTTCGATCGACGGCGGCTCCTCCGGAACGTTTGACGTCCGAAAGATCAGCCCCCATGTCTTCCAACCATTTGACGCCGTCGGCGCTACCTTCAGCAAGAATTTGTACAAGCTTCGGATCGTTTTTGCCACGCCCGCCCTTCATGGTGTCTTTGACATACTGATCAACGGTATCCTTAATGCCTTTCTTAGCCTGTTGAGGCGTCCCGACAGCGTTGTAACCGCCGGCAGCGAGCATTGAATTGCCGCCTGCAAAAGAATGTTTCTCAAGCAAAACCACCTTGGCTCCGGCGCGCTTTGCCGCAATTGCCGCATTTAAGCCGGCCGAACCCGCACCGATCACCAGTACGTCAACCGTTTCGCGCGGAGCAGACTTTTCGGCGGCTGCAACAGCCTCGGCATCAATCGTTGCATCCCACTTGGCTGATTCAGGAGCATCGGAAAATGGCATCTTCAAATCAAATGTGTGACAGTCATTGCAGACGAGCTTGGGTTTTGCGTGTGCGGTATGACAAGCCGTGCAATTAATGGGACTTCTGTCGCTTAAGTGACTTGCGTGCGGATCAAAGTGTTTTGTTTTGTCAGCTAATTTTTTATAGTCTCCGTGGCAGGCCATGCATTTGTTGTTGAGATCAATTTCGTCGTCCGGAACGTTAGCAGCCGTCACAGCGTTCGTGCCGTGGCAAGCAGTGCATCCACCCATACCGGCATGAAAAGAAGCCAGGTCTTGGGCCGTTGCCAGTCCTGAGACAGTGAAAAATAAGGCACTGAGCACAATTGCCGTAATTGGTTTGATCATCTCTTTCTCCTTAGATTCGCAATGCTTCCGGGTATTGACGTAGTGTCAGTAAGCAGCAAAGCGGTGGTTTATGTTGTCAGGCAAAGAGTGTAGGGGCAGCGATAGCGCGGCTTTTGACTTGAATCAAACGCAAAGACGTCCGTGTTTCGAAGTTTTGTATCACGGTTAAGTTTTTCTAAACCGGCAACACTCCGGCAGCTCGAAAAGCTTTCTAATCAATTGTCCCGACGTTTATCTGTCAAGAAACCTCAAAAAAATTCTGGAAGAGATTTTTTGCGCATTCTTGCCATTTCTTCTCATAGTGCGCTGTTCGATCGCGCCGATTCGGTTCTCGCACTACGCTTCTGACTGCCTTCCAACGATTTTGACGGTCATGTGGTTTTCATCCTCTTGTCTTTGCAAAGCAGCTGCGGAACTTGTGCTGTTCTTCTCCTTGACGGGGATTACTGTACCTGTCAGAGCCGAGGCGGCTATTGCGACGAACCAAGCAGCGGAGGCCCAAGGAATCACGACTGCAGACTCGCGCATCCACTATGTCATCGGCATCGGTTCAGCCTTGCTCATCGGCATCATCCTGGGCAACGTGGTCTATTTCTGGCGTCGTGCGGAACGCATCGAAAGAAAACTAGACGAACTCAGGGAACAGCGCATTGCTCGCGCCAGCGGGAAGAACGAAGAAAACGATAACCTATTCGTCTGATCAACCAAAACGACGCCGACACGTCAAAAAGCCCGCATGCCAAAAACGACACACGGGCTTTCGCAAGGTTCTTTGGTGCGAATTAAGCAGCGCTGCGAGCGTTGAGATCCTCAATGAGAGCCGGCAAATCACCGATGCTCTCGATCACATAATCGGCACCGGCGGCATAGAAGCGCTGACGAGCCGATTTGATCTGTTCGGCGCGCTTGGCTTCAGGCAACGCCGCCCAGCTCTGCGCGTCCAGACCGATCATGGAGCTGCCCACACAGACGCCGACGGCAATCACGCCCGCGTTCTTTGCTTCGGCCATGTCGGAGGTCGTATCGCCCACCTTCACAACCTGACGCACGTTTGATAGACCGAGGCCGCGCATATTGGAAAAGATCATATAGGGCCAAGGACGGCCGAAACCGTTGTTGCTGTCGGCCGTTTGAACCATTTCTGGTGCGTAGCCGCCCCTGCGGGCGCCTTCAGTCACCACAGCCATCATTTCCTGCGTAAAGCCGGTGGTCGAACCCACACGGATCTCGTTTTGACGGAGATACTCCATCGTTTCGAGAACGCCAGGAATCAGATCACAATGTCGATCAAGCACAGCCATCAGGGCCGGTTCAAAGTCGGCATAGATCTTTTCGGCATCGGCGTCGGTTGCCGCGGCACCGTACTTGTCCTGCCAGGCTTGCGCAATACGAGGCATCGCGAGCATCGTCTTGATGTGATCACGTTTCAAAAGCCCCATCGGCGCACGAACTTCCTCGTCCGTCACGTCAATGCCGGCTCGGCGAAATGCTTCCTTAAATGCCGAGACAGGACTCGTGCAACCGAAGTCAACCGTCGTACCCGCCCAATCGAAAATCACGCCCTTGATGCGGTTCATTGCATAAACTCCTTGGTGTACTGTGCAAACAATTCAAGAATGCGGTCGGCGTCCGCGTCGTAGATTTCGCCAATGTTGCCGATGCGGAAGGTGTCTCGGTCGGTGAGCTTGCCCGGATAGATCACATAACCCTGCTCCTTGAGCCAATGGTGCATGTGCTTGAAGTCGAGGTTGCGGCCTTCCGGATAAAGGAAGGTGGTGATGATCGGCCCCTGGAAGGCTTCGCTGACGAACGGTTCAAAGCCTAGAGTACGCATTCCTTCACGCAGCTTGCGGTTTGTAGCTGCATAGCGTTCGCCGCGAACCGTCACTCCGCCCTCTTGCTGCAGTTCCTTGAGCGCCTGCGCAAAAGCGGCTACGACGTGCGTAGGCGACGTAAAGCGCCACTTGCCGTTGTCCTTTTCCATCGTCTTCCACTGAGAGTGCAGATCGAGCGAAATCGTGCGGGCATTGCCTTCGGTAGCCGTAAGCGCTTCGCGGCGGGCAATGATGAAGGAAAAGCCAGGGACACCCTGGATGCACTTGTTCGCAGAAGAGATCAGAAAATCGATGCCGAGCTCGGCAACATTCACATCCACGGCCCCGAAGGAGCTCATGGCGTCCACGATAAAGCGCAGGTTGCGTTTCTTCACGACTTCTGAAACGCTCACCAGATCGTTGATGAGGCCCGAAGTCGTTTCGTTGTGCACGATGCTGATCGTCGTGATTTCGGGATGTGCGGCAATCACCGACTCCAGACGGGCAGCGTCGACGCGTTCGTCCCAAGCGAAGTCTTCACGCACAAAGGCGATGCCGTAGCGCTCCAGAATCTGGCACATGCGTTCCGAATATGCGCCGTTGACGGGTACGAGCACGCAGTCATTCTTACCTACCACGGAACTGAGAACACTTTCCACACCGAACGTACCCGAACCCTGCATCAGCACGGTGGTGTAATCGGGTTCGGAAACGTGGGCAAGCGTGAGGAGTTCACGGCGCACGAACTGGGTCATTTCTTTGTAATCGTCGTCCCACGTGCAGCGATCGACAAGCATTTCCTTACGAACGGACAATGATGTCGTCAGGGGCCCCGGGGTCAAAAGTTTGTAGGTATTCGGATCGGTAATCATGACAAATCAAAAAAAAACTGCCGACTCTCGATTGAGAGCCGGCTTATTGGAAATCAAAAGAATTACTTGCCGGCGTCCTTGACCATCTTCTGGTGCTTCTGCAGCAATTCAACAGTGAGCGGCTCTTTGTAGAAACTCGGACGAGCGGGCTTGTTTTCAGCAGAAACCGTTTCACCTTCGTAAAGCGCCACGGGGTAGAACTTCAAGAGTTCGGGACGGCCGTACTTGACGATAATTTCAACGGCCTTCTGTGCGTTGGGATTGGTCTTGGCCCCCTTGTCAACAACGGCAGCGGCTTCCTGCAGTTGGAAATTGCCTTCGGTCGGATCAATGTAGTCAATCGGCAGACCGCGGGCTTTGTCGGCTACAGCTTGGTGACGCAGACCGAAACCCACTGCCGCCTCACCGGCACGCAACTTCTTTAACGGTGCAGAACCGGACTTTTCCAGATGTGCACCGGCGTTCTTTTCAATCGCGGCGATCGTCTTGGCGCCAGCCTCTTCACCCTGAGCAGACATGACGGCCTGGGTCATCAACCAAGACGTGGAACTGCCCATAATGTCGGGCACGGAGATGTGGCCTGCATATTCGGGCTTAGCCAGATCGGCGATGGACTTCGGAGCTTCGAGCTTGCTTTGCTTTAAAACTTCGGTGTTGATGAAAAGCGCACCCGTGTTGCCCAGAATCGGCGTCCAGTAGGACGGAGACGGCTGAATTGTCTTTGCCTTGTTTTGCAGATCGGCAAAGAGCTTTTCCTTTTTCTGGAAGCTGTCGAGGTAATAGGTCGAGAGCGTCACCACGTCGGCTTCGATGTTCTTGCCTTCGGCAGCAAGCTTGCCGCCCAATTCGGACGTGCCGAACGACTGGATAAGATAGGCACCCTTCATGCCATTTTTGTCAAGGGCATTCTTCATTGCCGTCTGAGCTTCTTCATCGGCGTTGGTGTAGATCACCACTTCGGCAGTCTTGGCGGGAGCCGCAGCGGTTTTGCCCTTGTCGGCATCGGTACTGCCGTCATTGCCGCAGCCGACCATGGCAGCGCACACACAAGCAGCAAAAGTCAGTTTGAAACAGGTCATCGGTTGCATTTCTTTTAAGCTCCGGTGGAAACAGTTGAAAGCGTGGGAGTACGGCTCGAGCTCAGGCGGCGCATGATCGACTGAATCAGACCGCCCTGCGGGTTCTTTCTTGCACGTTCCGCAAGGGCGTCGCAAATGAGCTTGACCGCAACGTTGGTAAAGAAAATCAAAAGCGAGAGCACAAAGATTTCTTCGAACTTCTCGAAATACTGGAGTTCCTTGATCTTCGTGGTGATCAGCATGGTGCGGGCGCCCGACAGGAACACGACGGCGCTGATGGTCACCATGGAACTCACGAACATGTACTGGAACATCTGCCAGAGCGTGGCGGCCGAATTGGGCACCACGACGCGCATGACGGTCTTGAGCCAACTGTCGCCCATCAAAGCACCCGTGGTCTCCCATCCGGCATTCATCTTGCTCAGTGCCGAAGTGGCCATCAGATAGGGCGAAGTGAAGAAATGCACCAGGTTGACGAGCACCAGAATGGCAAACGTGTTGGCCAACATCGTGCCGCTCATGGCAAAGAGAAAGCCGATACCGAGCACCATGCCGGGCACGGTGTTAGTGAGCATGGCAAAACTGTCCATCGTCGTGCGGCACCAGCCCTTGAGCTGAGAACGTGCATTGACCATTGCTGCGGCGTAACACAGCAACGTGCCGGTCACGGCACTTGCTAGGGCCACTCCGACCGAATTGCCGTAGACCTCCCAGACGACACTGTCGGAGAGAATGCGGGTTATCACATCAAGCGTGAAGACGGGCTTGTAGGGCCACTGCTCAACGAAAGGCACCACGAACATCACGGCAAAGACCGAAAGCAGTACGGCGGCGATAATCACGTAGTAGCCGGCAAAAAGCGCATCGCGCACGCGGTTGCGGGCAGGCGGCTGATAATTGATGCGGTTGTATCGGAAGTTGAATCGTTCGACGTACTTCAAAAGCATCACGGAAGCAATCGAAGGGACGAGCATCGCCATGGCGATCACGGCACCGCGGCCGAAGTCGGGCACGGCACCCATCATCGTGGTGTAGAGCTCGGTGGCAATGACGTCGTATTGACCGGCGATTGATACCGGAATACCGAAGTCAGTGAAAGACAAGAAAAAGCTGAGAATGAAGGCCGAGCACAACGCACCTACCACCGGACGCAACGCCGAAATGTAGAAGGTACGCCAGGGGCTGTCACCCATCAGACGGCTCACCGTGATCGTGTTGCGGTCAATGTAGTGGAAAGCATTGGAAAGAATAAGAAACGCGGGCGGCAGCGTGTAGATCACGTCGGCAATCAAAAGGCCCCAGAAGCCGTAGATCGAAAACGGCAACACGCCGAAGATTTGGCTCACCAGCCCCAGACGTCCGAAGGAATAGATCACCGCAAAGCCGTACGTAATTGACGGCAGGAAGAGCGGCAAAAGAATGACAATCTGAAAGACCTTCTTGGCCCAGGGATTGAGTCGCGTGAAATGCAAACCGTAGGCACAGCCGAAGGCAAGCACAGCAGCGATGGCGGCCGACAGGCCCGACACGGCAAAGCTGTTGGAAAGCGCATTCCAGAAGCGCGGTTCCGAAAGAAGTGAGGTGTAGTTTGCAAGCGTCAGGCTGCCGTTGCCGTCCAAAATAGACTGAAACAAAACGCAGCCGAGCGGATAGAGCAGCACTGCCGAGAGCGTGAGCACCACCAAGGCGAACACGATTTTGAGTTCGCGGCGCTCGCGCCCGAGGAGTTTATCGGTAAGAGTAATCATGACAGTCATCCCGCAACTTAAGCCAGAGCGCCGGATTCGGTCTTTAGCGTTGAGGCGTTTTTAGGGTTGGGGCCGCTGAAAAGCTTCAGGATGTTGGTGCGCTTGACCATCAGCTGAGAAATGATGAAGTCATTGACGAAATCGTCAGCAGGCTTGTTGATGATCGTCATCGGATCAGCAAATTGGGCAATCTGACCGTTGTTGATAATGAGCACGCGATCCGAAAGCGTGAGTGCTTCTTCCGGATCGTGTGTCACGATGAGCGTCGTGAGCTCAAACTGACGAGCGATCATGCGAATGCGCTCTTTGATGGACTCCTTGATAAGACCGTCCAAAGCCGAAAGCGGTTCGTCGAGCAGCAGAATGCGAGGCTTGAGAACCAACGTACGGGCAATGGCCACACGCTGCTTCTGGCCGCCGGAAAGTTCGTCGATGCGCTGGTTCAGGTGCTTTCTTAATCCCAGCAGATCAATAAGTTCATTCACCTCTTCGGCCGTCGAAGCGGAGGGATTGTTGCGAAGACCGTAGATGATGTTGTCGTAGGCGTTCAAGTTCGGGAAAAGTGCGAAGTCTTGGAACACAATGTTGAAACCGCGCTTTTGCATCGGCACATTTGTGAGGTCCTCGCCGTCGAACATGATTTTTCCCGATGTGGCTTGTGTCAGACCGAGAATCAGATTGAGAAGTGTCGTTTTGCCGCAACCCGACGGACCAAGGATGGAGACAATTTCCCCTTTGCGAATAGAGAGCGAAATGTCCGAAAGGATGGTTCGATTTCCGTAGCTCTTGTTGATGTGTTTGAGGGTGAGCATTTCTTAGCGTCTTGAAATTGAATTCGGGGCAGACGCCATTTTGAGAGCTGCTTGTATCGAAGCCGTGACTGTTCTGTGACGAGTCTTTGTCTGTTTTATGACGCATCCATGACAAAGAGCATCCGTTGAACGAATCCGCTCCTGCCTATAATCCGACTGACTATTCGACTGATTGTTTTTACTCTTTTAGACCTATGAAAACCATTCGTCTGCTTTATCCGGATTGGATAAGCGGCGGGCTTGAGACTTACCACTTCGGCGCCAACCTGCTGCAGCACATTCTTCCGGTCAACCCAAACCAGCCGCTTGTCAAAGTCGACATTCCGGCTCCGGACGGCCGTCAGCGCGAGGTTCAAGACGGCATTGCCGGAAAAGACGAAGTGCTCGCCGGCATTCGAGCCGCACAAGCCACCATTGAAAAAGAAGCCCCGCAGCGGATCATCACGATCGGCGGCAACTGCCTGGTTTCACAGGCTCCGTTCGATTACCTGCACGGTCTGTACCCGAATACCGGAATTTTGTGGCTTGACGCCCATCCGGACGTTTCCATGCCTAAAGACGGCTATCCGAACGCGCATGCTATGGTGTTGGGAGCTTTGCTCGGCGCAGGCGAACCGTCAATGGCGGGGCTCATGAAGAATCCGACGTTCAAGCCCGATGAACTGCTCTACGTCGGCCTTCAGGGGTTACATGACTATCAAGCCAAGTTCCTGAATGATTTGGGCGTTGACTACAAAGTGCAGACGGAAGACTTCGTTTCTGACGACGACATCCGAGCGTTTGTGCAAAAGTTCGATCATGTCCTCGTGCATCTGGATATCGACGTACTTGATCCTCACTGCTTCCACTCCACCTATTTCGCTAATCCGAATCTTGTCGGAGACGGTTCAGGAGGCGGATGCATGACAATGGAACAACTTGCTTCAATCCTGCATCTTGTTGCCGCTAACTCAGAAATTGCAGGCTTAACGATTGCCGAATACCTTCCGTTTGACGAAGAGCGTCTGCACAAGCTTTTCGGCTCATTGAAGCTTTTCACTGATTAATTTTTTTAGAGGACTTCCATGTCGGTTTTGATGCCCGAACCCAAGAACACGCTGCTTGGTAAGGACACTGTTTACAGCGATCGCTACAACCCGGACTTGCTTCAACCGATTCCGCGCGCACTCGGGCGCGATGCTATCGGCGACCATGATTTCCGCGGCACGGACATCTGGCGCCTCTATGAACTCTCTTGGCTCAATGAACAGGGCATCCCGCAGACGGCCGTGGGTGAACTTCTGGTACCGGCCAGCACGCATTCCATTGTGGAGTCGAAGTCTTTGAAGCTCTACGCGGGCTCCTTTGCCATGACCAAGATGAGCGGCAAAGATGAAGTGGCTCACCGCATGGCCGAAGACCTGTCGTCCCGTCTGGGGGAACAAGTCGAAGTGCGTCTTTACGATGTGACCGCCTATCCCGGTGCCGTGCGTGCGATGCCGGGCATCAATCTTGACAGCCTGACGCTGTCTGAAGGCGACATCGTGAACGCGTATGAAACCGAGCCGGCCTATCTGAAGTTTGACGAAAATCGCTCGGAGACGGCTACCGAAACGTTCTCAACATCCGTTTTCCGCTCTCTCTGCCCGGTCACGGGACAACCCGATCTGGCAAGCATTCTGATTTCCTACACAGGTAAGGCGATTGATCAGGCCGGCCTCTTGAAATATCTCGTTTCTTACCGCTGCCACCGCGGGTTCCACGAGCAGTGCGTCGAACAGATCTTTCACGACTTGCGCGCAGCCTTTGCGCCGGAAATGCTTGAGGTGTACGCCTGCTTTACCCGACGCGGCGGCATTGACATCAATCCGTTCCGATCATCGATACGTGACACGCCTGACGAGATCATTCGAGAGATGCGTCAGTAGATTTTCGAACAGTTGACGAAAGATCGCGACAATTAAAAGCAATTTCTCTTATTGAGGCTGCAAATCATGGCTACTCCCTATCAATTTCAATGCGACTACATCGCCGGTTGCACGCCGCAGATCATGGACGCTTTGCTTCGCCACAATCTCACCGAAGTGCCCGGCTACTGCGAAGACATGTTCTGCAAGGAAGCTGAAGCGAAAATCCGCGAAGCCTGCAAGTGTCCTGACGCCGGCGTATTCTTCTTTGCGGGCGGTACGATTTGTAACCTCTCCCTGATTTCTGCCGTTCTGCGGCCCTGGCAGGGTGTTCTGGCGGCACCAAGCGGCCACATTGCCGCACACGAAACGGGAGCCATCGAAGCCACCGGCCACAAGGTGCTTGAAATTGATGCTGTCGACGGCAAGCTGACGGCCGAAGCTGTCCGGAAGGCGCTTGTTTCCTACCGCACCAACGCCGAACGCATCTTTTACGTGGAACCCGGGCTCGTCTACATTTCCAACCCGACAGAACTCGGTACGCTTTATAGCCTTGCCGAACTCAAGGAACTCTCCAAGGTCTGCCGCGAAGAAGGCCTCTTTCTTTATGTCGACGGCGCGCGTCTTGCCTATGCGCTTGCTGCAGGCGACATCAAACTTGAAGACTACGCACGTCTCACCGACGCCTTCTGCATCGGTGGCACCAAGTGCGGTGCGCTGGGCTGCGAAGCCTTGGTTATCACGGATCAGAAGCTTGCGCGCGACTTCCTCTCGGCTCAGCGCCAGCGCGGAGCGCTTCTATCCAAAGGTCGTCTTGCGGGATTGAGTTTCTCGACTTTTTTTACCGATGATCTTTACGGGAAGATCGGCAAGCGAGCTATTGAGCAGGCCATGATGCTTAAGGCTGCATTTGTGCGTGCGGGCATTGAGCTCTACATCGACTCGCCCACCAATCAGCAGTTCGTGCTGCTGACCGATGCATCAATTGAGCATCTCAAAGGGAAATTCATCTGGGAAGACTGCGGCAAACACAGCGACGGCCGTACAATCGCACGCTTCTGCACGGCGTGGTCAACGACGGATGAAGCCTTGCAGGCGCTGCTTGATGCGCTTGGCGTAATGGCTTCGGAAGCAAATGCCTAGGAAATTCCTAGGCCTATTCTGACGGAAGGCGATCGAGAACGGATGCCTTCCGCTTTTCTTCTATATTCTTCTAATCTTCCATTTTGCGTAGAAGATTAGAAGAAAAATCCGACAAGCAAAGAACTTTGGAGCAACTCAGACCGACTCCAAACCCAGCATCTTCATCACGGTCGGCAGTCCCGAAGGCAGTTCGCCCTGCGCTCCGGGAACCGGCCGAGTCCCCGCTTCACTGTGAAAATCACTGCCGGTACTGATGGCCAATCCGTAAAAACGGGCAAACTGAAGCGCCTTCTCGGTAAACGACGGACTTTGCGAGCCACTCACGACCTCAATGCCATCACCGCCGCATTCGGCAAAGCCTTCGACTAAAGCATCAAGTTGCCAGTCGGCAGAGAAGCTGTAACGACCGGGGTGAGCCAACACGGCAATACCGCGCGCCTTGTGGATGAGCTCGACGGCGTCGGCCACCGATCCCCAAGGAGCGGCCACATACGCGAGCTTTCCTTCGCCGAGGTATTTGTCGAAGGCTTCCTGCTGATTCTTGACGATGCCGCGCTTCATGAGCGCCTTGGCAAAGTGCAGACGCGAGAGATTGCTTTCGCGGGCCGAAAAAGTCATGGCCTCTTCAAACATCCCCTCAATGCCGAGTTCTGCAAAGCGTTCTGCCATCAAAACGGCTCGGCGATCTCGCTCAGAACACATCGTCGTTGTGACAGCGAGCAACTCTTCGTCGTGCGGATTGATGCCAAGCCCTACAACATGAATGTTTTTGCCGGCGTAGATCGTCGAGATTTCAATGCCGTTGACAAAAGTAAGGCCCTCAAGCTGCGCGGTACGCTGCGCAAGATCAACACCGGCCACCGTGTCGTGATCGGTCAGAGCCATCGTGCGAACGCCGCACTCGCGCGCAAACCGTACCAGCGCGTCCGGCGCCAAACTGCCGTCGCTGGCTGTTGAGTGCATGTGCAAATCAAGCGTTCCCACCGAGCCTCCTTCTTTCGTCTATCGCGGTTACAGAGATCACTGCCGTGTCGATCACGCTTTGGTGTCGGTACAATCCGAAACCCAAGCAACATTATGACGTTTAGCAGTCGTACGATTATGGCTCGATTCTCCTTCGAAAACCACGTCCCTCAGGTATCTTTTTCAGCCTGGACCGCAGAATCCTCCCAAGTGATCGGTCGCGTCGAACTCAAAGACGACAGCAGTATCTGGCCGGGGGCCGTATTGCGCGGAGACTTGGAGTCCATCACCGTGGGAGTCGGCAGCAACGTACAAGACAATGCGGTCATTCATACGGAAAAAGGTTTTCCCTGCGTCGTTGGAGACAACGTCACCGTCGGACACGCCGCCGTTTTGCATGGCTGCACCGTCAAAAGCGGTGCTCTGATCGGCATGGGTGCGATTGTGCTCAATGGCGCCGTCATCGGTGAAAACGCCATTGTCGGCGCGGGCAGTCTCGTCGCCGAAGGCAAAACCGTTGCGCCCGGCACACTCGTCGTGGGCACTCCCGCCCGTTTCGTGCGCAACCTCACCGAAGAGGAAATCCTCACGATGCACCGCAACACGGCGCATTACGTCGAAGAAGCTCAGCGCTTTGAATCCGGCCTGCGACGCATCGACTGAAGATTTTGTCGGCCAAAGGCTTGAAATCTCTCGTTTTTGCCCTCATTTATGGGGTGTGCGACTGTGTTTTCTATACAGTCATCCCAAATCGTTTTTTACACCGCTGTTGCGCATCATCGCTCAACAACGAATCCTTGGAAATTTATGGCTGATTCTCTCGTTAAGCTCCTTTTCCCCAATCAGAATTGCCATGTGCAAAGCATTCGCCTGACGGACAGTTGGCAGCAGATGAAAGCTTCGCTAGAAGCACCTGCTCCCGTGTTGCGCATGCTTGGCGAATTAGCCGCTGCCGCAGCCCTGATGGCTTCGGGTCTGAAATTTGAAGGCGCACTGGTGCTGCAGATTGTGGGCGACGGCCCCGTAAAGCTTGCTCTCGTTGAAGTGCGTTCCGGCCTAAAAATCCGCGCCACCGTGCAGATGCGCGCCGGCATGGAAGTGGCCCCCAACGCCACCTTCAAAGACATGGTCAACGCCAACGGCCAAGGCCGCTGTGCAGCGATTCTCGACCTTGCCGATCGCCGCCCCAACGAAGATCCGTACCAGGGCGTGGTGCCTCTGACAGGCAACACCGTCGCAGAAACACTCGAAGGCTTCATGACGATGTCCGAGCAACTGCCCACGCGTATGTGGCTGTCGGCCGACGAAAATGCTGCGGGCGGCCTCATCATGCAGCGCCTGCCCGCACACGGAGGCAAAGCGGCCGAAGGCACGACCGAAGATACCGTGGAAGAAGGCTTCCGTGAAGTGCAGACTTTCGCGCAGACCGTCACGCCCTCGGAACTTCTCGAAATCGAACCGATGGAATTGTGCCGACGTCTTTTCTGGGAACTCAATCCCAACGTGCTCGATGAGCTCACGCCCACCTTCTCCTGCCGTTGCTCGCGAGAAAACATCACGCAAATGATCCGCTCGTTCGGCGAAAAGGAAGCGCGCGAAATCATCGCCGAACAGGGGACGCTCAAGGTGCGCTGTGAATTCTGCGGGTCGCTCTATCTGTTCGACGCCAAAGACATTGACGCGATCTTCAGCGGTCATCCGGTTAAACAAACGGCAGCCGACATCTCGACCACGAGCAAAGGCTCGGCCTGATTTTTGACTCGGAGCAACGGGAGGCTCCTTATAATTGGGCTCTGCTTGCAGGCGGGCATCGTCATCAAAGCCCGCCTTCGGTTTTTCCAACATTTCCGGTACTTCTATGTTTCGAACCACCAGTCGCCGTACGCTGATCGCTGCCGCAGCGCTCGCCATGACGGGCTGCGGCTTTCGTCTGCGCGGCCGCTTCACGCTTCCGTTTGAGACGCTCTACATCAGCTATAACCTCAACACCCCGCTGGGCTCTCAGCTTTCGCGCCAGCTCAAGGCGGGTTCCGACGTCCGACTGGTGAATTCGCCTTCGGAAGCACAGGCCATTCTCTACATTCTCGGTGAACGCCGTTCCCGCAACGTAGTGGCCTACAACGCGTACGGTGACGCGCGCGAGTACGAATTGAAACTCGAAGTGAGTTTCCGTCTGGCCGCTCCCGACGGCGCACTGTACCTGCCCGACACCGTAATCCCGGCCGTGCGTGAAATCTCCTACAACGAGGAGGACTACCTTACGCGCGACACTGAGGAAGCGCTGGTGATCAACGAGATGCTCTCGGACATCGTTGTGCAGATGGTGCGCCGCATCGAAAAGGCACAGCCGCCCAAGCAGCCCGAAGACCTCACCACTCGCTAACTTTTTTCTAACGAACTACCGATTCCGATGCGCTTTTCCGACTTGGAGTCTTATCTCGCGCGAACCCCTCTGGCACCTCTGTGGGTGATCACGGGCGAAGAGCCGCTTCTGATGCTGGAAGCGGCCGATCTGTTGCGCGCCAAGGCACGGGAAGAAGGCGCAACGGAACGCGAGGTGCTCAACGCCTCTGCCATCTGGGACTGGTCGAAGCTTCCCGAAAGCTGCACGGCCATGAGTCTGTTCGGTGACAAGAAAATTGTGGAGCTGCGTCTGGCAAGCCCCCGCCCCGGCGTTAAGGGAACGCAGGCGCTCACCGACATTGCCTCGATGCCTTTGGACGGCGTGACGCTTGTCGTCACCATTCCCTACGACTGGAGCCTGAAAAAAGCAGCCTGGTACAGGGCGCTCACCGCCAACGCCGAAGTTGTCGAATGCAACAGCGTTTCGGCTCGAGAACTCCCCTCCTGGTTTGCTGCGCGTCTGGCCAAGAAAAACCTCAAGGCCGAACCCGCCGCCCTCAAGATCCTGTCGGATCGCTGTGAAGGAAACCTTCTTGCCGCAGCGCAGGAAGTCTTAAAGCTCGCCTATCTTTTCCCCGAAGGCTCCGTCATCACGGAAGAGGCCGTCACGGACTCCGTGCGCGATGTAGCCCGCTTTGACGTAGAAAACCTTCTCGAAGCGATGTTTGCGGGCGACGCCGCCAAGTCGCTTCGCATCGTTGAAAACCTCAACGCAGCAGGTGAATCCATCCCCTCCTTCATGTGGATGATCACCGAAGAGCTGCGCATGACGCTGAAATTCCGCGCAGCGATCGACAACGGGTCGGACCGCAATTCCGCGCTTCGTCAGGCGGGCATCTGGGGCGATCGCTCGTCGCGCATCACGCGCGCAGCGGGACGCCTCAACACCCGCAAATTGTCGAGTGCGTTACTGCTTTGCGCAGACATCGACAAGATCAGCAAGGGTCTGACCGTCCCCAACCGCGACACGGATCCCTGGATTGAAATTGCCGCGCTGGCCGCGTTCGTGGCATCCTAACCGTTCTCATTCCACCCGCCTTTTGCCGGTTTCGTCCAGCGTCCGTCAAGTCGTGAGCCGCTACAATCAGTAAACGCACTCTGCGTACTTTTTGTGAGTTCCAGTATGACGACTTCCGTTTCCGAATTGATGATTGAAGCCGGGCAAAAGGCTCGTGCCGCCTCGCGCCGCATGGCCGCCGCCTCAACTGCCGACAAGAACAAGGCCCTTCTTCGTCTGGCCGAACTGTTGGAGGCTAAGAAAGAGGACATTTTTGCAGCCAACGAACAGGATCTCGTCAGAGCAAAGAATAACGGACTGAAAGAATCGTTCGTGGATCGCCTGCGCGTCACGGAAAAAGTGCTGAGGCTGATGGCTGAAGGCGCCCGACAGACTGCGGCCCTTCCCGACCCCGTCGGTGAAATTTCCGAGATGCGCCGTCGCCCCTCGGGCATTCAGGTCGGACGCATGCGAGTGCCGCTTGGCGTTCTCGGAATCATCTATGAGTCGCGTCCAAACGTGACGGTGGACGCGGCCTGTCTTGCCGTCAAATCCGGCAACGCCTGCATTCTGCGCGGCGGCTCGGAGGCATTTGAAACAAATCGCATTCTGGGTGAACTGGTGCAACAAGCTCTGACTGAAACCGGCTTACCGACTGAAGCCGTGCAGATCGCTCCCACTACTGATCGCGATTTCGTGGGCGAAATGATTCGGGCCAACAAATACGTCGACGTGATTATTCCGCGCGGCGGCAAAGGACTGATTACGCGTCTTGCGGCAGAAGCTACCGTGCCGATGATTCACCATCTTGACGGCATCTGCCACACCTACGTCGACAAGGACGCTGACATTGACATGGCTGTTTCCGTCACCGACAACGCCAAGACGCAGCGTTATTCGCCTTGCAACGCCACGGAAACGCTTCTGGTGCATGAAGCTGTTGCAGACGTATTCCTGCCTCGCATAGGCCGAATCTTTGCGGAGAAAAATGTGGAGATGCGATGCGACGCCAAATCAAAGGCCGTTTTGGAAGCCTCGGGGCTGTCCTGCGTCGACGCTGATCCGTCGGATTGGGATACCGAGTACAACGCACCGATCATTTCGATTGCGGTGGTAAAGAGCCTTGATGAGGCCATCGCCTTTATCGAAGAGCATTCGTCCAAACACACGGACGCCATCATCACCAACAACCTGCAAGCTTCTCAACGCTTCCTGCGTGAAGTGGACTCCGGCAGCGTCATGGTGAACTGCTCGACGCGTTTTGCCGATGGCTTTGAATATGGGCTCGGAGCGGAGATCGGCATCAGCACGGGAAAATTGCATGCCCGTGGGCCGGTGGGGCTTGAGGGTTTGACGAGCTTGAAGTATGTGGTGATCGGCAACGGCGAGGGGCGGCAGTAATGATTGCCCACCAAAATTCACTTTAGAAGTTTATAGTGCATGCGAACACACTGAAACCTCAGCTCGCACTCGCGAAGCGTCACAATTGACAAGAGGATAGCTATGAACTCCCGCAAACTGAAGCTCTATAGCAGTTTATCCGCGCTTCTACTGCTCGTAGGCTGTGCCGGAACAACTGAAATCGTAGAGATTTCACCCAATGTCTATTCGCTTAGCGGATACAGCGACATAACTGACAACGCCGGAAGCGTACGTATCAACCTTATCAAAAAGGCCCAGGCCTTCTGCGCTGCAAAGGGACAACGTCTGCACACGCTTGAATCCACTCAGGCAGACGGAAATTCCAACAAAAGTGCAACTGCCACCATCAACTTTTATTGCGAACCCGCACCCGATTTCGACACAACCTCTTCCGATATACCCTCAAGCAAGCTCTGAAGTCACGTACACTCGGCTTTTTCCTCTCGTCGAGTGTACGTAAATGAATTTCGTAGAAAGGTTCCCGCCTCGATACAACGAAATCCAATGAGCAACAAAAAACCGCGAACCCTTGATTCTCGGGGCTTCGCGGCGAGCTTCGACATTCAACGGTGTCGTCCGTTTTGAATTCTGATGGCGTCCCCACGGGGATTCGAACCCCGGTTCTAACCGTGAGAGGGTCATGTCCTAGGCCTCTAGACGATGGGGACGAGAGGCTTTCATTTGAGAGGCACCATTGTACGACCTGACAAGAAAATTTCAAGTCGTTTTGCAATCAAAAGCCGACCAAACATCGTGTGCTTGATCGGCCTGATTATTTCAGAAATCTTCGTCAGTGCTTGTCTCGGAAGCTACCAGACACCAAATTGAATTCAAAGAAACGGCATTCCAACGGACCGTTGAATAGCGGCGTCTTCTTACTTTCCTTCAGACGCATCTGACGCGGCAGATTGCGGTCGCTCGTAAGAAAGCGTGCCGTCCAACCCGAGAAGTTGTGCTTCAGGTTGTCAGCCACGTCCTTCATCATGGACGCTACCGTCGCGCTCTTCGGATTGGATTGTTCACCGTAGGGAGGGTTGGCCACAATGAGACCGGCCGGTGCGGGCGGTGTTACCTGACGAGCGTCGCACTGGGTAAACGTAAGGCGTCCGTCGTCAATCAATGCGCCAAGTCCTGCGCGGCGGGCATTCTGTTCTGCCTTGCCAACCACAATGGTGCTGATGTCGCTTGCGGCAATTCTCACTTTTGTGTGCATATTGACGCGAGCTTTGGCTTCTTCGAGTTCTTCCTGCCAAATGTCACGCTCAAAGCCAGTGAAGTTTTCAAACAGGAACTTGCGCTTAAGACCGGGGGCCACTCCGCAGGCGGCAAGTGCAGCCTCGATGGCAATCGTGCCGGAACCGCAGAACGGATCCACGAGCGGCGTATCAGCACTCCAGTCTGCAAGCATCAGAAGACCGGAAGCCAAGTTTTCCTTGAGCGGCGCTTCGCCCTTGTCCGTACGCCAGCCGCGCTTGAAGAGCGCTTCACCGCACAAGTCGAGATAGAACGTGCAGTGCGTGTCGTCGGCAAAAGCAAACACGCGGATTTCAGGATGCGCCGTGTTCACGCTCGGACGTCGGTCCATGAAGTGCATGAAACGATCGCAAATGCCGTCCTTGATGCGCAACAGCGTGAAGTCCAGGCTGCGTAAGGGAGAGCGACGGGCATTGATGTCCACGCGAATCGTTGCGTCGGGACCAAACCAGTTTTCCCACTTCGTGCGGCAGGCAAAGTTGTAGATGTCTTCTTCGTCTTGATAGTCCGATACGCCCACGCGCATCAGAATGCGGCTGGCCGTGCGGCAATAGAGGCAAGCACGCTGTGCCATGAGCATCGAGCCGGTGAACGTGACGGCTCCTCGTTGAACGCGAAGGCCGGTGATGCCGATGGCTTCAAGTTCCTGAGCGCACAGCTCTTCAAGCCCCAAGGGCACGACAACATAGAAATGAGTGGGATTTTTCATTGAATCAGAAGTTCCGCCGCTTTCGCGGAAATTGACCGCCTTCGGTAATTGTCCGCCGACGAATAGAGAATGGAATAGTGTTCGTGCGAATTGTAAGGAAGAACGCTCTCTTCATGGCAAAAAACGGCTGATTTCCACTCCGAAACAGCGTTGTTCAACAGCATAAAGACCTCTAGGCAAAAGGCTGTAGAGCGCGCCAAAACTCTTTCCTTGGCACTATCAAATGCGGTAGTATCCGTTGAAACAATTTAAAACAATGAAGCTCTGGCAAGCTTTTCTTCGCCACAGTTCCCCTCTTCCAAAAATCCAAACGAGGCTCCCTGATGGACTTGCTCTTTAACCCCATCATCTTGTCGGTGTTGGTACTTTGCGTACTCTGCCTGGTCAAAGTCAACGTTCTTGTCGCGCTTATCCTTGCGGCCATCACCGCCGGCCTGTCGGGCGGCATTGACATCGGCAAAACGATGACGCTTCTGGCCGACGGCTTTTCGGCCAACGCCACCACCGCGCTTTCCTACATTCTGTTGGGTACTTTTGCCGTTGCCATTGCGCACACAGGCTTAATGCAGGTGCTTGTTTCCTGGATTTCCAAACATCTGGGGTCTCGTCCGGCGGTTTTCTGTCTCGTTTTGGCCGCCATTGCCTGCTTGTCACAGAACGTGGTGCCGGTGCACATTGCCTTCATTCCGCTGTTGATTCCGCCGCTGCTCTATCTGATGAACGAGATGCAGCTTGACCGCCGTGCGGTCGCTTGTTCGCTTAGCTTCGGCCTGAAGGCTCCCTACATCACGCTGCCCGTTGGGTTCGGTCTTATCTTCCAGGGCATCGTCGCTGACAGCATGACCCAAAGCGGCATGAAGACCACGGTGTCGGACGTCGCCTCCGTCAACTGGATTCTCGGTGCCTCCATGTTGATCGGTCTGCTGATTGCTGTCTTTGTGCTCTATCGTAAACCGCGTCACTACGAAGACCGCCCGGTCATCGGCATGGAAACCAAGGCCGAGGAAATCAAGAAATTTGAACTCAAGCACTGGGCAACGCTTCTAGCCATTGTTCTGGCCGTTGTGGTTCAGCTCATTTGGCAGTCTCTGCCGCTGGCCGCTTTGATCGGTCTTCTGGTCATGATTCTCGGTCGCGCCTTCCTTTTCCGTGAATTGGACGATCACATTGCCGGCGGCATTTCCATGATGGGCTTTATCGCCTTTGTGATGCTCATTGCAGGCGGTTATGCTGCCATTCTCAAGGAAACAGGCGCCGTTAATGAACTGATTCAGAGCGTCGTTCCCTATCTGCACTCCAACAAGATTCTGGCTGCCACCATCATTACCGGCATCGGTCTTATTGTGACGATGGGCATCGGCACATCCTTCGGTACCGTGCCGATCCTGGCTGTGATCTATGTGCCGCTGTGCTCCGCTGTGGGTTTCTCGCTTCCTGCCACCATTCTTCTGATGTCGGCTGCCGGTGCTCTGGGTGATGCCGGTTCCCCCGCCTCCGACACCACACTCGGCCCCACGAGCGGTCTGAATGCTGACGGTCAGCATGACCACATTTGGGACACTTGCGTACCGACCTTCATTGCCTACAACATCCCGCTGATGATTGCCGGCATTGTCGGGGCTCAGTTCCTTTAATCAGAAAACCTGCTAATTCTTCCTGACGGGCGGTCTTTTCGGATCGCCCGTCTTGTTTTCAAGTGTTAGGCCTTCTTTTCCGAGCGCAGCTGCTTGACGGTTTTACCGTTGATGCCGTAGTTGGTCATCGGCACCTCATCAATGACGACCACCAGATGCGTCGTGTCTTTGCCGAGCACATCAGCGATGAGTTTGGTAACCCCTGCGATGAGCTGTTCCTTTTGTTCCGGCGTCGGAGCTTCGGAGTCGCCGGTGAGTTTGATATTGACGTAGGGCATGGTTCTCTCCTTTGTGTGGACAGAGCTATCTTCTCACTGAAGTCTCGATTGATTCGATTAAGAATGCGAGGCCAACGCGAGATCAGAGCTGCTAACCGCAATTTTGCCCTTTAGGTGTTGTAAAAAAGCATCACATCCATTTGAGGCTTGCTTTTGAATTTGAGAGTTACGCAATTCGGAGTGAGAATGCCTTCACCCTTTCGGAACAAAGGGTGATTGGGCCTTCGGGCATGTTGCGGTTCCTTGCAGGCTTGCAACGCTTAAATCCCGGGCCTTTTTGATCAAAAAGATCCCCTATCTTTATAGGAACAAATCAAAATGAAAAAGACTCTTGCTGCAGTTGCCGTTCTCGGCGCTTTTGCCGGTTCTGCTCTCGCTGCTGATGTTCAGCTCTACGGTATCGTTGACGAAGGTTTGGCCTACAGCCACGTTGATCTGGACGGTGCCGCTGATGCTACCGACTCCTTTAGCATGAATTCCGGCATGCAGTCCGGCTCCCGCTTTGGCTTTAAGGGCACGGAAGATCTCGGCAACGGCTTGACGGTTGGTTTCGTTCTCGAAAACGGTTTCACCGCTGACAATGGCGCCGACAACAGCACGCTCTTTGATCGTGAAGCTTCTCTCTTCATCGAAGGCGGTTTCGGTAAGTTGGCAATGGGTAAGATCGGTTCGATCAACTGCGGTACCAGCTCCTGGGCCCAGATCGGCGTTCTTTCCGCCTTCGGAACCTCCAATTGGGGCGGCTACTCCAACCAGATCGGTAGCACCGCTTCCACCGGTGGTGTGATGGACAACACCATCGCTTACCAGTCTCCGACTTTCGCCGGCTTTACGGTTTTCGCTCAGTACTCCATGGGCGATGACGGTGATGATAAGACCATCTCTGGTTCCGAAAACGAATCCAGCTTGGATCGCTACTATGCCATTGGCGCGAAGTATGCCAACGGCCCGTTGACTGCTTATTTTGCTGTTGATTCCGTTAACTACCGTACGTGGGCTGGCACCGCTCCCGTTACAGGCGCTGATGACATCGATGACAGCCTGACCGTTACCCTCGGTGGCAACTACGACTTCGATGTCGTCCAGGTGTTCTTCGGTGCTCAGTACTTTGACGAAGTTAAGACCTTCGGTAGCCTTGTTTCCAATTCTGGCATGGGTTTCGCAAGCAAGATCAAGGGCTATGGTCTGAACCTTTCTGCCAACATCCCCGTCGCAGGCGGCAAGATCATGGCTGGCGTGGGCTATGTTGATGCAGAAGCTGCTGATAGCCAAACTGATGCAGCAAAAAAGGATAACGAATTCCAGCGCTACATCGTTTCTGCTGGTTATGACTATCCGTTCTCCAAGCGTACCGACGCTTATGCAGTTGCCAGCTACATGCAGGATTCCGTTGACTACGGTGTTGCCGGCAAGGAAGATCGTGATCCCAGCGCCTTCACGTTCGTGGTTGGCCTGCGCCACAAGTTCTAATCTGACAATCTCATCCTGAGATCTACTGATTAGCATCAACCCGCTTCGGTTTCGGCTGGAGCGGGTTTTTCACACCCTCCAAAATCGGTTCTACTGCGTGCCCAATTTTTGAGCACATGACAAAAATTGTTGCAAATCAGTGACCGACACTGTTTGCTCACCCACTTATCCCCAAAACCTGTGAAGAACCTCCTCCTTATCCACAACGATAGGAATTGGTAAGCAACAACGCTTTGCAAATCCTGGCATCAACTCCTCCTAGCGGCCTCTACAATTGGGGGTAACGTTCCTTCCCGCAAAGGCAAGCCATGCGCATACCGATTCTTTCTGCCGCACTAGCGACTCTGTTCTTAAGCGGTTGTTCAACGACCGTGATCTTTGAAAGCGACCTGGAAGGTGCCGAGGTCACAACGGTTGCCGGCCAGAAGTACGGCGTGACGCCCGTCTCCGTGTCCTTTTCCAACGATGATTTGGATGCCTCCCGCGGACCGGACGGTTGTGCACGTATTCTTGGCGTGACCTATACGTGGCCTTCGGGCGCCAAGGTCGCCTCTCCCAATCCGATCGTGCTCTGCGGTGACGGTTATCAATTCCGTTATGTCATGAAGCGTCCTACTGATGCTCCTGGCATTGAAAAAGATTTGCAAAACGCTCTTCAGCTCTCGAAGAGACGAGAAGCACAGTTGCAAGCTGAGTTGGAAACCGAGCGTCTCTACAACGATCGCTTTATGTGGGGACCGTTTATGTGGGGACCGATGATGATGCCTCCTCCCCCGCCGCCACCTCGTCCTCATCGTTGATAATTTGTCCCTCACTTAACAGAGCGGAAATGAGTCACTCTGGCTAGAATGGCTCCACTTCGAATTTTTAGTTTTAGATCTCATGAAAGTTCTCGGCATTGAAAGCTCGTGCGACGAAACCGGCGTTGCGCTGATTGACAGCGAAAAAGGACTGTTGGCCGACGCCGTTCACACGCAAATCGACATGCATCGAGCATACGGCGGCGTTGTGCCGGAACTCGCCAGCCGCGACCATATCCGCCGTGCGTTAGTGTTGATTGACGACGTTCTGTCGCGCGCAGGCGTCAAGAAAGAAGAAATTGATGCCGTTGCCGTCACCGAAGGACCGGGCCTGGCCGGAGCGCTTCTGGTCGGCTCGTCCGTCGCGCACGCCATCGGCTATGCGTTAGGCATTCCCGTGGTCGGCGTGCACCACCTGGAAGGCCATCTGCTATCGGCATGCCTTGCCGACCCTGCTCCCAAGTTTCCCTTCATTGCGCTGCTGGTAAGCGGCGGACACACGCAATTTATGCGCGTCAACGCGTTCGGCAGCTATGAACTGTTGGGAGAAACACTGGACGACGCCGCAGGCGAAGCATTTGACAAAACCGCGCAGTTGTTAGGTGAAGGTTATCCCGGCGGCCCTGCGGTTTCTCGTCTGGCCGAAACAGGTACGCCCGGCGCCATTGAATTGCCGCGTCCGATGCTGCACTCTCCGTCGCTTGACATGAGCTTCTCGGGGCTCAAAACGGCTGTTCTGACCGCCGTCAACGATGCCAAGGATCCCACGGATCCTCAGTTCCGTTCAGACTTGGCTCTGGCGTTTACTGAAGCGGTTGCCGAAGTGCTCACCACCAAGGCCATCAAAGCCATCAAAACGACCGGCATCAAACAGTTGGTGGTGGCAGGCGGCGTATCCGCCAATAAGACGCTGCGAGCCAGCCTGATCGATGCTTGCCGCAAACGCGGTGCGCGAGTCTTATTCCCGCCTCAGCGTTTGTGCACCGACAACGGCGCCATGATTGCCGTGGCCGGCATGATGCGTTTGCAACATATGACTGATGAGGAACTTCAACACGCCAGCAAGCGCTGGAGCTTCTCCGCCAAGCCGCGCTGGACGCTTTCTCAAGCCGCCAATCCGGACGCCGTCAATCCGAGACAGCGATTCCGCAATCACTGATACATTTCGGGCCGGAAATTCCGGCCCGTGTCATTTGTATATCCGATTTCCGTGACAACTGCCTAAATCTGCATCACGGACATCAACTCAGAACTCGTCATTGAGCGTGCTGTCGATTCTTGACCCACCTCTCCCAACCCTCCTGACGCAACTTGCAGGCCGGACACTCGCCACAGCCGTAGCCCCAGTCGTGGAGCACATCGTGGTTACCCATATAGCAAGTGTGCGTCTGAGTGCGTACAAACTCCACGAAGACGTCACTACCAAGGTCGTGCGCCAGCTGCCAGGTTTCTGCCTTCGTGAGCCACATCAACGGTGTCTCAATCACCACCTGACGGTCAAGTCCCAAAGAGAGTGACACCTGCAGGCTCTTTAATGTGTTGTCTCGGCAGTCGGCGTAGCCCGAGTAGTCGGTTTCACACATGCCGCCCACGAGAACAGAGCCGCCGCGGCGATAGGCAATGGCAGAAGCAAACGTGAAAAAAAGAAGATTACGTGCCGGAACGAAAGAGTTGGGCACTCCGTCCTTTTCAAACTCGATTTCGATCTCGCGCGTAAGCGAACACTCCGAAATCTGGCCCAAGACCTTCATGTCGATCATGTGATCCAGACCGAGACGCCCCTTGGCGTAAGGCAGAACGTCTTCGATGGTCTCTAGGATGTGCTTGCGGCATGTGATTTCAGCCGTGTGGCGCTGGCCGTAGTCAAAACCGACGGTCTCCACTTCCTTGAAATTTTTCAGCGCCCACGCCAAACACGTCGTCGAATCTTGTCCGCCTGAAAAAAGCACCAACGCTTTCTTGTCCGCAAAGCCACCGGCCATTTTGAAGTCCTTTAGAAATCATTGAAACCGAAGGATTCTACGGCGAAACCGCTTTGAGCAGAGACATCATTGCGCTTCTTTGCTACACTCGGATATATCTCATTGATATATCTTTTTTAGACAAAAAAATGAGCAAAACCGCAAAAGTTTTCATGTCCGGCCGTAGCCAGGCCGTGCGGCTGCCGAAGGAATTTCGATTCGACACCAAAGAAGTCTGGATTCGCCGCAATCCGGATACCGGAGAAATTATCCTCAAGCCAAAGCCCGACCTACCCGAAGGCTTCTGTAACAGTCTTCAGCTCTTTATGCACGAAATGGCTCAGCTCAATCGAGAAGAAGGCGAAGAGCTCGAGCCTCTCGAAATTGAACCCCGCGAACCGTGGACGCCGAAGGAACTTTTCAAATGACCTCGTATCTGTTGGACACCAACATTCTCATCGAAGCAGTCCGAGCTGTAGACAATGACCTTCTCTTGAGGTCAAAGACTGCCTTTGGCGCTACTTTCTTCACATCTTCGATCAGTTGGATGGAAATTATGAACGGCGTATATCGATTGACACCCGACGGTGCCATGACAAAAAAAGCCGTTCGTTACCACAAACGTTTCGAGAAACTAACTGAGATCTTACAAATCGAACCTTTTACCAAAGAAGACGCCGAAGTTGCCGCCAAGCTTTACGATCACTCTCGCCGACTTGGCCGTATGTTGTCATTTCAAGACGCATTAATTGCCGGTCAGGCACTGTCCCGCGACTTTGTGCTTGTCTCCGGCGATCGTCGAGCCGGTTTCGAGCTTTATGCCGACATGGGATTGAAATTCGAAAACTGGCTCGATCCGATTCATCAGACGCCTCCTTCCACTCTACTCAACGATCTGCTATAGCAAGTAGGCGCCGAATCTACGTCAGGACTTGACGCCAATCCACTCATAGACGCGTACCGGCACTCGTTTACCTGCAGCAGTCGTCGGTGTGTCGCAACACGATCCCGTGCAAGCACCGCTCATACAGGCCGGCATCGTTTTCGTAAACCGCACCTTTCCTTTGGCTCGCAAAGTCTCCGCCATCATTTCCACCATCTCGGGCGTCGTACGAAACTGCTGCGCAAGTTCCGTCTGCGTAGCCGTTCCGTAACGGCGCAGATAGTCCTGGATATCCATCAAAAGGCTCATGCTTTGTCCTTGTGTTGCATGCAAGAAAAAGCCGCATCCGACAGCGAGTCTCTGGTCTGAGTATCGGATGCGGCCAGTCAGCTGCTTCAGAGTTTTGTCCTCCGAAGCTTTACGGTTGGATGATTACGAAGGTTGAGCTACAGCGATCGGAATCACCTTCGGACCCTTGCCGCGATTGTTCTTCACGTAGTTGCGCATGAAGACCAACAGAGCGGCAAGCAGGCCGAGCGAAATCACAATGGCCACGGTCGCGTAGAGCGGATCCTGCGCAAACGTGCCAACACGGTAGACGATGGTGGCCGTCGAGTAGCCGAGAACCGTCGTCCAGGCCGCCAGGAACAACGTCCAGGCCGCACCGGCTTCACGATAGACCGCTGCGATTGCCGCTACGCAGGGCATGTAGAGCAACACGAGCATCAGGTAAGCGAAGGCCGCCAATTGAGAGCCGAAGAGCTTTTGCATCATGTCGATGGTCGTCACCGTCACTTCCTGAGATTCCGCAGCCGCTGCCGTATCCGACAAATCATCCACGGCAATACCAAGAGGATCGGTAAAGGCTCCGCCCAGGTCAGCCAGATTGTCAACAATCGTGCCGCCGGCTTCCGAGAGAATGGCACCGAGCGACCAACCTTCGTCAGCTTCTTCTTCAGCAGGAGCGGCACCGTCTTCGCCCGCAGCCTCGGCATTCTTGTCGCGCGCCATCTGGTCATAGAGCGAGTTGAGTGTACCAACCACGGCTTCCTTAGCAAAGATGCCGGTAAACACACCCACAGCAGCAGGCCAGTTTTCCTGAGTCACACCCATCGGCGAGAGCACCGGAGCGATCGTGTAGCCGATTTCAGAGAGAACCGACTTTTCGGAGTCCTCATTGCCAAACGAACCGTCGGTACCCCAGCTGTTCAAGAAACCCAGCACGGCGCAGATCACAACGATCACTTTGCCGGCACGGTTCAGGAAGGCCTTCAGGCGATCCCACGTGCGCATCATGACGCCCTTGACCGTCGGGATGTGGTACGGCGGGATTTCCATCACGAAGGCGGAAACTTCACCGGGCAGCACCACGCGCTTGATCAAAAAGCCCGTGATGATGGCGGCAATAATGCCGATCACATAGATGCCGAACACCAGATTCTGGCCATTGGTCGGGAAGAACGCCGTTGCAAACAGAACATACACCGGCATGCGGGCGCCGCAGCTCATGAAGGGAGCCATCATGATGGTGATGATGCGGTCGGTTGCCTTATCCATCGTGCGGGTAGCCATAATGGCAGGCACGTTGCAGCCAAAGCCCACGATCAGCGGTACGAAGGCTTTGCCGGGCAGGCCCAGAGCGCGCATCACGCGGTCCATCACGAACGCGGCACGAGCCATGTAACCCGAGTCCTCAAGCATGGCGAGGAACAGGAACAGGAAGAAGATCGGCGGAATAAAGGTCGAAACCGTCGTAATACCGCCGCCGATACCGTCGGCGAGCAAAACCTTAAGCCATTCGGGCGTGCCGACTGCCTCAAGCAGGCGACCGAAACCGTCGACAAAGATGCCGGCAAACGTGATGTCGAAGAAGTCGATGAAAGCGCCGCCGAGGTTCTGCGTAAAGAGGAACATCACGTACATGATCGCCAGGAAGATCGGCAGTCCCAACCAGCGGTTCAAGACCACGCGGTCGATCTTGTCGGTCATGGTGTTGCTCATTTCGCCGTGTCGAATCAGTGCCTTTTGCGTGATGCGATTGACAAAGTTGTAGCGAGCGTCGGCAACCACGATATCGGCGTCGCCGTCATAAGCGGCGTTCACATCGTCAACAATCTTCTTAACCTTGGCGTAGGCTTCGGCGGGAAGCTTGTCTTCAATGCCCGGAGCGCCTTCAACGAGCTGCAGTGCGAACCATTCAGGACGCTCCACGCCCTCTTTGCGCAATCCTTGAGTAATCGCCTCACGAGCCTTCTCGATACGATCTTCGAACGAAACATTCATCGGAGGCAGCTGCGGATTCTTCAGAAATTCCGCAACTGTCTTTTGAAGTTCACGCACACCCTGCTCGCGCGCTGCCACCAGCCCCACAACAGGGCAACCGAGCGCCTGCTGCAGCGCCTTCAGATCCACCTCAATCTTGTGGTTCTTGGCAATGTCGAGCATATTGACGGCCACGACCATCGGCACGCGCATTTCAATGAGTTGCGCCGTCAGATAAAGGTTACGTTCCAGGTTGGAGGCATCAACGATGTTGATCACAGCCTGCGCTTCATCCGTAAGGATGTAGTCGCGAGCGATGCGTTCGTCTTCGCCGGAAGTCGAAGCCGGCGTAATGGAATAAATGCCGGGAAGGTCAACGATCTCAACGTCGTTGCCTTCAAAGCTGTAACGGCCAGTTTTCTTATCGACGGTGACGCCCGGCCAGTTGCCGACTTCCTGTTTGGAGCCCGTCAGAGCATTAAAAAGCGTCGTTTTGCCGCAATTCGGATTGCCGACAATACAGATGATATTTTTCATTTTGCAATCCCCAACTCAATCCAAGCGCACTTCCATAATGGCGGCTTCGTCCTTTCGAACGCTGATAAAGCTGCCGCGAACGCGAATCTCAACCGGATCGCCCAGCGGAGCCACGCGCACCACCTCAAATGCTGTTCCCGGTGTTGCGCCGAGCATCAGCAAACGCCGACGGTATTCCGGCGCCTTTTTGTCATAGCCGACAATCGTTCCCTTGGTTCCGGGAGAAAGTTCCTTTAACAACATGGTTTGCCTGTCCCTTGTTCCGAGCCGCTTGCTTTTCAGTCGCAATTGAGCGGCTCTCAGTACACGTAAATTTTCTGAGCAACGTCGAAGTTCACGCCGATGCGGCTGTCTCCGACGGCAATCAAAATGCTCTCGTTGACCGCGCCGCTTAACACTCGAACCGAACTGCCCACATGCAATCCGAGCTCATCGAGACGAGCCGCCTCGGGAGCCGGAAGCTTGACCTTGGCAACGATGCCGGGTTCTTCGATTTTCAGTTGCGTGAGCTTGCGAATTGTTCGTTCTTTGTTCATTGCTTTTGCGTTTGTGGTGGCTCCGAAATCGCTCACCGAGCAACCCGAAGTCATCAATGATGAATAAATTCAATGCGAATGATACCTTTTCTCAATAGAAATGAGAACAATTATCACTCATCTTTTTTTTCACCATTAAACCAGATCTTCAAACGTTGACACTCGTTTTTTGATGTCGCTTTTCAGCGATAAATCCGCTTAAAACCTAAAGAATTAACGATTCTTGTTCGCATTGATCGAATGTTTGTCATCGCTCAGATTTGAAAAAGAGCCGTGACATCCATGGCCCCGGCTCTTTTCCTTCATTGGCGAATCGGTTTACACCTGCGCAGCGTCGTTATGCGCTTAGAACGTGTGCACGAGACCCACGCCGAACCCGACGCTGTTGTATTCGGCACGATCCATCAAACCGAACGCCCTCTCGTTTGTACCGAGGTCTTTGTCAAGACCGTCTCCGCCAACCGAGTAGAACGCAGCGCCATAAAGCGTCGTACGCTTGCTCATGTCATAGGTATAGGCCAGGCCGAGAATTGTGGCGCTGCCCTCTTCGTCGGACACTGCATCGTTTTCACCCTTGACGTACTGAACGGAAGCTCGAAGCGTGCCCTGTCCAAGCGGAGCCGTGGCGCCCAGCATGAAGCTGTCGAAGTTATAAGCAGCGCCAGAGATCTCTCCTGCCGCAAATTCGCGCGTCTTGCTGGCGTGCTGATACACAAAGCTCGGACGGATCACTTCAAAGTCGTAAGCAGCGGCCACCGTAAAGGTCCAGGAGTCATCGTTGTCAGCGTTGGCACCCCAATCAGCCAAGCGATCGTACTTGCGCATTTCAGCAATCGCAGCCAAGGCCAGCGGACCGTTTTCATAGGACACGCCCAAACCGTAGTAGTGATCGCGATCCGACCACTTGGCTTTGGAGTCGTCATCACCGGTGTTGCCCATCAGAGAGACCTTGAAGCCCTCCATCGGCGTCACTTCGACAACAGCCATGTTGCCGCTTGCAAAATCCTTAGACGCAAAAGCACCGAGACCTGCCACACCGACAAAGGCTTCCATCGGGTCAAAAGCGCAAAGCAAATCAAAGTCGCCGCCGGCACTTGCCAGACCGCCGATGTTGCCGAAGGCAAAATTGACTTTGTCATTTCCGATGCGCAGATAGGCCTGACTGTCAAAAATCGTGCCTTCGGAAGCCATTTCACCCGTGTCCGAACCGAACTCGTTTTCAAGCGTGAAGCCGACGGTCCAGCCGTTGCCGAGATCTTCTTCACCGGTAATGCCCCAGATGGAATCACCCCAGAAACCGCTTTCCATCGTGAACGAATCTTTGCTTTCCTGGGGTTCCTTACCCCCTGACAGAGAAGCTTGATTCTGGTAGAGCACACCCGTCGAAACCGAACCATAAAGCGAAACCTGAGCTGCCTGAACCGAGAAGGCGGCGGCGCTCACCGCCATCGCCAGAAGCGTTGTCTTGAATTTGGTCATTTGTTGTCTCTTTAAAAGTAGGAAGAAGCGACGGCAAGAAGCGTTTTTTCCAGATCTATCGAACCGTCTTGAATCGTTGCGAATTGTAATAGGAATTATTCTCATTTCGCAACAGCGTGGAAAAATCAGTCGAAAATCGTTGCCTTTTTGGCAAAAAGGCAAATCGGTTAGACAGTTTTACCTAGCGCGAAGCAGCAAAAAGCCCGCAACGAAACCAAGCTTCGAAGCGGGCCGAAAAATGATGAAAATGCGGACAGCTACGCTTTTTTACGCGGCAGACGCTTAATCAGCGAAGAGGTATCCATTCGCGATGCACCCATCGCCTGCAGTTCACCGTAGAACTGATCAACCAGCGCTGTCACGGGAAGCGACGAACCGTTACGTCTGGCTTCGGCCATCGCAATGCCGAGATCCTTGCGCATCCAGTCAATGGCAAAACCGAAATCGAATTTGTCGTCCACCATCGTTTCGCCGCGGTTGGCCATCTGCCAGGAGCCAGCCGCCCCCTTTTCGAGTACCTTCAGCACCTTTTTCATATCCAAGCCGGCGTTCATGCCAAACGCAACCGCTTCCGACAACCCTTGCACGGCTCCTGCCAAGGCAATCTGGTTAACCATTTTGGCTAACTGCCCGCTACCGGCCTCACCGAGATACGTGACGTTGCATGCATATGAGTCAATTACGGGCTTGGCCTTTTCGAAGACGTCGGCCTCTCCGCCTACCATCACGGTGAGAACGCCGTTGACGGCACCGGCTTGTCCTCCCGACACCGGAGCATCCAGAAAGCCCAAACCACGGGCCTTGCACGCCGTAAAAAGCTCACGAGCGAGATCAGCCGAGTCAGTCGTGTGATCCACGAAGACGGCTCCAGATTTCATGCCGGCAAAGGCGCCTTGTTCTCCGAGCACGACACTTCGCACATCGTCGTCGTTACCCAAACACGCAAATACGAAATCGGCATCCTCAACCGCTTCAAAAGCCGTTGCTTTATAGCCCGCACCATACTCCTGCGCCCACTTTTGAGCTTTAGCGGTCGTGCGGTTGTAGACGGTCACATCAAAGCCTTTTTTAACCAAGTGGCCAGCCATGGGATAGCCCATGACGCCGAGTCCCAAAAATGCGCATTTGATACTCATTGCTCCTCTCCTTTTCGTTAACCTTCCACCTCAGCGTATTCGGCCGCTTGATCGCCCCAGTCGTACAAAGCCGAAAGCGTCTCTTCAATGGCTTCATAGCGTTCTTCCGTGATGCTGCCTTCGTTTAGGAGCGTTTCATAGCGATCACGCACGGAATCGATCTCTTCGAAATATGCTTCGAGTGTCATCGGTGCGACGCCGTCCTGCGTCAGACGTTTACGGCATTCGGTCAGCCACTTTTCCTTTTCGGATTCGTTCAAGGTCTGCGGCGCACAGCGCGCACGCAAGCGGAAAAGCAACTCGTTTAAGCGATCGTCGTCAAAGTACAGTCGTCCCTCGTGGACCTGTTCGGCAATCGTTTCAAAGTCGAGATTCAAAAGTCCTTGGGCACGCGCACGATCGGCATCGTTTACAAAACCGTCGTAGAGAGCCGCTTCCGCATCTTTGGGGCCTTCTGTCGCAAAGCGCGCTTTATTATTTTCATCAAATACCTGCCAAGCCTGCAGCACCGGACCTTCAATCAAACCATGCAGGCGCGTGAGCCTTTCGCCGTTATCCACGACTGTCTGCAGATTGATGCGGAATCGCTCGCAGACCGAGTTCGACGCCACACGCAGATCGGAGCAAACAAACGGACACTCGTTGATGCGAAGACGCCGCAAAGCCAAGGGCTCTTCCCCCTCTTGCCTCATAGAGGCGGGCGCAAACGCTCGGCGAGCGATTGTTTCGGGATCCAGTCCCGTAAGCTCTTCGGGATTTTCTCTGCAGTCCCAAACGAAGTATTCATTTTGGTTTTCCGGATTGCGGGCCACCGGCATCACAAAACGCAAAAAACCGCGTTCCTGCCCGGCTCTCGGATCAACCCACAAACAGGGGCGACCGGTATCGAGCGCCTCGGCAATCTTGAGCTTACTTCTGTTGTTCAGGGCCCACTGCCACAAGCGCTGTTTTTTATCGGCCAAAAATCGCGCAAGCGCCACAGTTGCCGCCACGTCGCTTGATGCATCGTGCGCGTGACTGTGCTCAATTCCGTTGGCGGCCGTCAGTTTTTCAAGCTTAAAAGTGTGACGATCAGGCTTTTCGGGATCGTTGCTGCGTACCTTGGGCCAGACGACGCCCTCAGGGCGAAGCGCCCAGACGGCAAGCACAAACGGGTACAAGTCCCAACGAGAGCAGCCGTTGCGCCAGACATGGCTGTACATATCAAGCAAGTTACGCCAGAAAAGCGAGCGATTGACCTTGTCGTCAAACCCGATGCTGTTGTAACCCACCGAAATGGTTGCCGGGGTATTGAGTTCCTTAAAAACACGCTTGGCAAAATCCACTTCGGCCATCCCCTTGTCAGAGGCTTCCTGTGGTGTGATACCCGTAAGGACACAGGCCATCACGTTGGGAAGGTACTCCATTGAGGGACGGCAATAAAACAAGTCGGCCTCTGCCGTCGGCTCAAAGGCCAAAGTCGTACGCATCCCGGCGAACTGCGCCGGTCGATCGCGCACGGTATCGAGCCCAAACGTCTCGTAGTCGTACCAATAAAAAGTTGTGCTCTGCGTCATTTGTGTCGTCGACTGGGATCTCGGTTTTCGTCTCGCGCTGTTTCTAAAGAAAAAGCCGCCGCACACTTCTCCCTGCGGCGACTTCATTCCGGGACAAATCGCAAGCCGGCAAGCTAAAGCCTGTCAGGGCTCAGAACCGTTTTGCTGAGCTTCCTTTTGCTTACTCGCATTGACCAAGCTCTGCAGGTAGTTGGCGGCATATTGTGCCACCGTCTCAAGCTTGATATTGCCGTCGGGCTGCACGGGACCGGAGCCGCGCTGCAACGCCTTACCGTCAATCACCGCCTGGAAATCAAACGACTTCGCGACCTTGTCGTCCGTCGTCACACCATAAAAGAGACACAACCGGCAGTCAGCGGGAACCTGATTGTGTTCCACAACCCGCGTCTTGACACCCGTGTGCTGCAACCCGGCCTCAATGGCTTTAACGAGCTTTTCATTACCCAGTTGCGCGTTCTGATGCCGAACGACACAGATGGTATCGATTTTCCCTTTGCTGGCCTGAGCCTGCTGTTGAACTTCGCCCTCCTGAGCTTTTTGTGCCGTAGGGCATCCCGTAAGCAACAGAGCTGCGGCAGCTAACACCGCAAGTTTTACCGGTAAAAACTTCTGCATGAAATCATCTCCGTCAAGAACGCGTCGGAAAAGGGTCCATCCTCCTTTTTCGAAGAGAGTTTAACGACTCGGAACAAAAAGGAGGAACCGGCCCATCTCCACATCTTTCTTCGTCAGGCGATCTTGGAGTAGCCGCCTGCGCGATCAGATTCTCGCAGGTAGCGATCAAACTGCATCGCCACGGCACGCACAAAGATCTTGCCCTTGGGCGAAACGATGATCTTGTCGGCCGTGAGTTCGGCAAGCTCGTGCTTGACGTATGCCTGAAGCTTCTTCATTTCATAGGCGAAATATTCGTCGAACTTGATGCCGAATTCCTCTTCGATTTCCCGCTTGTCGAGTTCAAAGCGACACATGATCGTCATGATGACGGCGCGGCGCAACTTGTCGTCGTCGTTGAGATCAAAGCCGCGGCAGGTCGCAAGCTTGCCCGACTCGATCGCTTCGCTCCAAGGTTCGATTTCGCGAGGGTTGCAGGCGTAGAGGCCGTCGACGAACGAAATCGAGCTCGGTCCCAAGGCCACCATGTCGCACTCGGCTCGTGTGGAGTAGCCCTGGAAGTTGCGCTGGATGGTGCCGTTGACCTGAGCAATCGAGAGCTCATCGGTTTCCTTGGCGAAGTGATCCATGCCGATGTAGCGGTAGCCATGGCTCGTGAGCGTCTTGATCGCGTCGAACATGATGTTGACGCGTTCGGCCGCTCCGGGCAGTTCCGCAGGAATGATGCGGCGCTGAGGCTTGAAGATGTTGGGCAGGTGCGCGTAGTGATAGAGCGCGATGCGATCGGGCGAAAGCTCGATCACCTGCTCGATCGTGCGGGCAAACGTTTCGCGCGTCTGACGCGGCAAACCGTAGATAAGGTCCATGTTAATCGAGCCGAACCCTTCGGCTCGAGCGCTTTCGAGCACTTCCTTGGTCATCTCGAAAGGCTGAATGCGGTTGACGGCTTTCTGCACGTCCGGATTGAAGTCCTGCACGCCCAGGCTCATGCGGTTGAAGCCCGCCTTGCGAAGCGTCTTGATCTTGGACGGAGGGCAGCTACGCGGATCGACCTCGATCGAAAATTCGCCGCCTTCCTCAAACGGAAAGCGTGCATTGAGACCGGCCATCAGTTCGAGAATTTCGTCATCGTTCAAAAAGGTCGGCGTGCCGCCGCCCCAGTGCAGCTGCTCGAGCGTTTTAATTCCCGTCAGATGTTCTTTGGCAAGATCGGCTTCCTTCAAAAGCGTCTTGATGTAGGCGGCAGAGCGCGAATGATCTCGCGTGACGATCTTGTTGCAGCCGCAGTAAAAGCAAACGTCGTTGCAAAACGGAATATGGCAGTAAAGCGAAAGCTTGGCAGGCTTGGCTGCCTTTTCACGGCGAGCTAGCGCCGCCTGGTAATCCTCAGGCGTGATGCGGCCATGGAATCGGTCGGCCGTCGGATAGGACGTGTAGCGCGGTGCGGGAACATCGAATTTCTTCAAAAGAGCTTCATCGGGCAGCTCTACGCCGGCACGTGTGGGGTCGAAATCCATATTGAGAAACCTCGGAAATTTCTATGACAAAACGCAAACTTACCTGTTATGATTCAGCAATTCACGAAACTTTTGATAACAATCAAATGTTTCGACGACAGTTTACTGCCGGCCTGAATCGGCTCTGCTCTTAGGGGCAAAGTTCACCTGGCTGCCGGCGGTCTTCGGTTGTCGGCCTTCCTTGCGGACGGGCTTCGGATGCTGGCGGCAGTGTAAACGCTGGAGATTATTCTTTCATTAGCATTGCACGCCCTTTCAAGTCCGAAATTTGCTTTCCGCCTCGCCCGATCCGATTTCCGCATAAGCAGCAAGGCGTCTTTGCCGTGGGCTGACGACCCGGGCCGTTTTGTTTGCGATCGACTCTTATGCTCAACAACCCCACGATCAACATGGCAACGCTTCGAGTGGCGTGCTCCAACTGCAACCTGCGCGAATTGTGCCTGCCTCTCGGCCTCACCCTCAAAGAAATCGAACGGCTTGAAGATTTGGTGAGCACCCGAAAGCGTGTGCGCCGAGGTGAGGCGCTTTATCGCGCGGGCGACCGCTTTGATGCGCTCTATGCCATCCGTCTGGGATTTCTCAAGAGCGCCGTCACCAGTTCCGACGGTCGCGAACAAGTCACGAGCTTTCATATGTCGGGCGACATCGTCGGTCTCGACGGCCTGGCCGGCATGGTCTACTCGAGCGATCTGATCGCACTTGAAGACACGGAAGTGTGCATCCTTCCTTACGACAAGCTTCTTGAAGTTACGCAAAACATGTTCTCCATGAGCCAGCACTTCCAAAAGTTGCTTGCCATGGAAATCGTGCGCCAAAACGGCGTGATGCTGCTGTTGGGTTCGATGCATGCCGAAGAGCGTCTGGCTGCCTTTATCCTCAATCTCTCGCAGCGTTTCGAGCAGCGCGGCTACTCCCGCAGCGAATTTGTGTTGCGCATGACGCGAGCCGAAATCGGCTCCTACTTAGGCCTCAAACTCGAAACGGTGAGCCGCGTTCTGAGCCGCTTCTCGCACGACAACCTGATCATCGTCAATCAAAAGCACGTTCAGATCATGGACTTCGAAGGTTTGCGCGCCATTGTAAGCGGCCAAGCATACAGCCACGAAAATCCGGGCCTGCACCGCATCGAGCCGGTTGCCCACCGCGGCGTCGACGACCTGGTCGGGCTCGAAGATTGACGCCGCGATGATTTTGCCGGCTCAGCTAAAGCTCTTCTCCACGCTGTCGGCAACCTCGTCCAAGGTCACGAGCGTCAGATGTTCGTTCGGATCCTGAGCCAAAAGTTTCAGGCTGGGCGCAAATCCTGACTTAGAAAACAGAACGTAGTACGCTTGTTCGTGCGGCACTGCTTGCGCCTTCTTTTTGAGCCTGACATAGTCCCCGAGCGCAAATTCCGACTGCCGGAACTTGCACTCGCCAAATAGCCGCGCGCCGCCTTCAAACGGAACCGCGAGAATATCGATCTCCTCGTTTTTATCCCACCAGCGACCGATGCGGCTAGCGGCAAAAGGTAACTTCTCCTTGAGATTGAGCTTTTCCAAATACTGCCGGCAGACTTCCTCAAAAGGAAAGGATGCGATTTCGTTGAGCCTGGGAGCAACCTGATGCTTCCAGACGAGTTCAGCGCCTCCCATGTTCAAAACACTGAAATTGGGCCACACATAGCGGTACCAGAACGCTACCAAATTGTCCGCGATGTCGTATAACCCACGCTGACTGTTGGCCTTCTCTTTAAAACTTTGATCGGCAGGAAACGATCGCTCGACAAAACCCATCTCGGCAAGCGAGCGTAAATATCGCGGCAGATTGGGCGACTGGATGACCGTCTTTGACGCAATCTCGGAAAATCGACGGCTTCCTGTAGCCACCGTCCTCAGGATGTCGTTGAAGCGCCCGGGCTCCCGGCACTCCTGCGCAATGAACTGCGTCGGATAATCCCACAGTCGGCCGCTTGGCGAGAGCAATTGCTCGCGTATGTTTTCTTCGACCGATCGGTTCGAATCAAAACAGTTCAACGCGTACGGCGTTCCGCCCAGTACGGAATAGGCAAGCACGGCACCGACTGCGTCGTACTGAGGAAAAAATTGACGCACGTCGTCAAAGAGCATCGGTTCAACCTTGATGGTGCGCGTGGCGCGGCCAAAAAGCGGGCTTTTTTCGGAAAGCACTTCTTTTTCCATAAAAGAGAGCGCACTGCCACACAGAACGATCATCACATCGGCCGACTGCAGCTCGTGATCCCACAGATGCTGCAAAAGCGATGGCAACGTCGGATTACCTTCAGCCATATACGGAAACTCATCGAGCACCATCACCTTCTTACCGCTTCCTGGTAACGCCGCCAACTGACGGAAACCAGCCTCCCAATTGGGCAGAGTCTCGAGCATCCGGGAAACCGGTGCACCGGCCCGTTTCATCGTTTCGTTGAAATCCTGCCGCTGTCCCGCATCGTCCTGTCGTTTCGCGGCAAAGTAGACGCCTGCTTTGTCTTTGCAAAATTGCGTCATCAACGCAGTCTTTCCGATGCGGCGTCGTCCGTAGATTACAACCAGCTCGGAGCGATCCGATTCGTAGGCCGTCTGCAGCGTACGAAGTTCTTTGTCTCGACCGATGAATGTATACATACTTGGATTCCGAAAAATTTGCTATCACGGAAATTACTATTTTTAAAGATAGTAATTCTTTTGATAGCATTTTAGTCTGCGCGGCATTTTCTTCGCAAAAATCCACGTCTTCTAAGCAATTCTGCGTAGAATCCTCAGCACAGCAACCCGAACGTCGATTCAACCTGTGGGATATCGGCGCCGAAGGCTTGAGGTGTCTCCCAAAGGCGCCTCCTTTCGCCCGGATTGCCTTTCCTCGAGTCTTTTTTCGTATGAGCGAAGCCGTCAAATCCAACGACAAAAACCCTGAAATCGTTCCGCACCACGCCGCCGAGCCCGATGTCAGCCTCGGGGCGCTTGCCAAACTCTCCGCCCCGATCTTCATCGCCAATCTGGCGTTGATGGGCGCAGCCACAATCGACACCTTGATGACCGGCAACCTCGGCAAAGAGCATCTTGCCGTCGTCGCTTTGGGCGGTGCGACCTCCGTCATGGTTCTTTTCGGACTGGTGGGCATATTGCAGGGGCTCTCCCCCATCGTCGGTCACCACTACGGCGCACGCAATTACAAAGCAATCGGCTTTGAACTTTCTCAAAACCTCTGGCTGGCGATTCTGCTGGGCATCATCGGCTGCGTATTGTTGTTGCAAACGGATTTTTGGACGAAATTCGGCGGGGTCTCGGGCGAGGTTGCTCGCATGACCTCGCTCTTTCTCGTCTTTTCCGCACCGGGTATTTTCGCGTCGATCGTCTCCCGAAGCTTCATTGCTCTGAATGCGGCGGTGAGCCGCCCTCGCGTGACGATGTACGTGAGCCTTTTGATGCTCGCCTGCAAGATACCGCTCAACTGCATCTTCATGTACGGCTGGCTCGGCTTTCCCGCACTGGGCGGCGCGGGTGCCGGATTGTCGCTCGCGGTTGACGCGTGGCTGGCGCTCATCTGCTACATCGTCATCTACAAGAAGGACACCTTCTACGACAAGATGCGCGCCGAGCGCTTCTTCTGGCCTCAGATCAAGGCTGTTTTTGCTCAACTCAAACTCGGCGTGCCGATCGGCCTTTCGATTTTCTTTGAAGTGAGCTCCTTTACGCTCATGGCGATCTTCATTTCTCGCCTGGGTACGACCGATGTCTCCGCGCACCAGATCGTCGGCAACATCACCGCAACGCTCTATCAGATACCGCTTTCCATCGCCATTGCCGTGTGCGTGATGGTAAGCCAAGCGCTCGGTGCCGGCAGTCCGAAGGCCGCACGCGAAATCACGGTGCGAGGTCTGAAGGTAGCGCTGGCCATCGCGGCCTGTTCTGTGGCCTTCATGTATTTCGGACAGGACTTCCTGCTGGGGCTCTACTCCAAGGAAACCGCTGTGACATCGCTTGCCGCTTCGCTTCTGGTATTCGGCATGATCTACCACATCACCGATGCCGCGCAGACGGTTTCGAATTTTGCGCTGCGAGGCTACCGCGTCACGATGCTTCCAATGATCATCTACGGCGTAATGCTCTGGGGTGTGGGCTTGGGCGGAGGCTACTATTTCGCCTTTGACGGCACGTTCCTTTTCGGGCAACCGCTGCGCGCCGAGGGCTTCTGGATGTGCACGGCCGTAGGCCTGTGTCTGGCGGGCGTCACGCTGTCGGTCATCGCACTTTGGGTTTCCAAAGTTCGCGTGGCCGACTCACTTGCTCACGGGCACGCCGCACTCAAAACCAAGAACTGATGGGAGCACCGGAAGCATCCTTGAGAGCGGCTCGTGACGGATTGCAACATTTGCTCTAGTTCCAAACTCTCTCTTGGTAGAATGCTTCTCAAATTCAAAGTAGGCGTTTCTTCGAAGCGCTCGTATTGTGTTGCGTCTTTTTCGGGACGCACGCCACGATTTAGGACATACACGACATGGCATTAGTGAGCATGCGCCAGCTGCTTGATCATGCAGCGGAAAACGGTTACGGCGTTCCCGCCTTCAACGTCAACAACATCGAACAAGTGCAGGCCATCATGACGGCTGCCGCCGAAGTCGGCGCTCCGGTCATCATGCAGGCGAGCGCCGGCGCCCGCAAGTATGCCGGCGAAGCGTTCCTGCGCCACATCATCGAAGCCGCCGTGGAAAGCTGGCCGGACGTTCCGGTTTGCATGCATCAGGACCACGGCCAGAGCCCGGCCGTCTGCCAGATCGCCATGCGCATGGGCTTTACGTCGGTGATGATGGACGGTTCGCTTATGAGCGACGGCAAGACCATTTCCTCCTACGAATACAACGTCGACGTCACCCGCCGCGTGGTTGAAAACGCCCACTGCATCGGCGTGTCCGTCGAAGGCGAACTCGGCTGCCTGGGTTCTTTGGAAACCATGAAGGGCGACAAGGAAGACGGTCACGGCACGGATGCAACCATGTCCCGTGAACAGCTTCTCACCGACCCTGATCAGGCCGCGGAGTTCGTGCGCGAAACGCAGCTTGACGCTCTGGCAATTGCCATCGGCACGAGCCACGGCGCCTACAAGTTCACGCGTAAGCCCACCGGTGAAATTCTCTCGATTCAGCGCGTCAAAGAAATTCACGAACGTCTTCCGAACACGCACCTTGTGATGCACGGCTCAAGCTCGGTGCCGCAGGAATACCTCGCAGAAATCCGCGAATTCGGCGGCAATATGCGTGAAACCTACGGCGTGCCCGTTTCCGAAATTCAGGAAGCCATCAAGCACGGCGTGCGCAAGGTTAACATCGACACCGACATTCGTCTGGCAATGACGGCTGCGATTCGCCGCTTCCTCGTCGAACACCCTGAAAAGTTTGATCCGCGCGAATACCTCAAGAAGGCCCGTCAGGCCGCTTACGAGCTGTGCAAGACCCGCTATCTTGAATTCGGCTGCGAAGGTCAGGGCGCTCGCATCAAGCCTCTTTCGCTCTCTGTGATGGCCGCCAAGTACGATGCCGGCGAACTGGCTCAGAAGGTTCAGTAATTCGGTTTTTACGCCACAGTTTTGCGGCCGTGGAATTGAGTTCCCCGGCCGCAATTTTTTGACGCTCTTTTGACGCAGGAAATTTTGCTATGCCTCAGGATGCACGCGACTTAAAAGGCAAAACCGGCATTCGGCGCCTCATCAATGCCACACGTTACTCGCGCGACGGCTTTGCCAAAGCCTTCCGAACCGAAGAAGCTTTCCGGCAGGAATCCATTCTGTCCGTTGTCGGACTCGTCGCCCTCTTTTTCATCCCGGCAGCCTTCACGCTCAAGCTCTTTGCCGTCTTCGCGCTCGTGTTTCTGCTCGTAACCGAACTTCTGAATTCCGCCGTGGAAGCCGCCATCGACCGCATCGGGCCGGAAATTCATCCGATGAGCAAGTACGCCAAGGATGCCGGCAGCTGTGCCGTGCTCTTTGCACTCACGTTCTGCATCTTCGTGTGGTGCGTACTGCTGTGGGACGGCTTCGTCTCGCCGCTGATGGCGCACTAAGAAAAGTGGGGAGAAACTGCCGAGTTTTGTCCATCTCGGCAGTCTCCGGCTCCTACGCGCGAAAAGCCGGCATTTCAGTGGATCCCATTAGATAGAGATCCACGGCACGTGCACAGCGTCTCCCCTCGCTCATTGCCCGCACCACAAGCGACTGTCCGCTTCTGACATCCCCGCAGGCAAACACGCCGGACACTGAAGTCGCAAAAGGATAAGCAGCTGACTCAATACCGGCCAGTGCGTTTCCCCGGGCATCGCGTTCGATCCCTAAGACCTCAAGAAGTTCCTGAGCCGGTTGCACAAAACCCATCGCCAAAAACACGCGATCGGCCGCGATCTCAAAATCCGACCCGACGGTTTCCGTAAATTTTTTTGTGACCGGATCCCTTGTCACTTTCACGCAGTGCAGTCCTCGCACTTCTCCGGCATCGTTCACCAAAATCGCCTTGGTGGAAATTCCCCACAATCGTTCACAACCTTCTTCGTGAGACGATGAGGTGCGAAGCTTCACGGGCCAATCCGGCCAGGTGGCAACCTTATCCTCCTGCTGCGGCGGACACGGTCCGATATCGATTTGAACGATGCTCGCCGCTCCCTGACGTCGCGCAATGCCCACGCAGTCGCTGCCGGTATCGCCGCCTCCGATGATGACAACCTTGCGGTCTTTGCATGAAATCGGCGCTTCATCAAGTTCGCCCGAGACGACACGGTTTTGTCCGATCAAAAGTTCCAGCGCGAAATGCACCCCCTTGGCTTCTCTTCCCGGCACGTTAAGATCTCGCGGAATCTCGGAGCCGCACGCCAGAACAACAGCGTCGCAATCGCGCTTGAGTTTGTCTGCCGATACTGTCTTTTGCGCTTGGGAAAACACGCCTTGCGCAAACGCTCTGGCACCAATTGCGGTACTAAGTTTGAAGGTGACGCCTTCGGCCTGCATCTGCTCGATGCGCCGATCGATAAGATCCTTCGGCAGTTTGAAGTCCGGAATACCATAGCGCAACAGGCCGCCCGCCTTATCATTTTTCTCGTACACCGTCACTTTGTGTCCGGCTCGTGCCAATTGCTGAGCACAAGCCAATCCCGCAGGCCCCGAACCTACCACCGCCACGCGCTTTCCCGTTTTAAGCAAGGGTTTGAGAGGTTTGACCCAGCCCGAGAGCCACGCGCGGTCAATGATGGCCCGTTCGATGGTTTTGATTCCGACGGCGGCATCTTCGAGGTAATACTGCGTGCAGCCCGCTTCGCAGATTGCCGGACAAACGCGACTCGTAAATTCCGGAAAACTGCTCGTCGAATTCAGGCACTCCCAGGCCGCGCGCCACTTGCCGTCACGAACCAGTCGATTGAAGTCCACAGGACGGTTGTGCAACGGGCAACTTGCCGAGCAAAACGGCGTGCCACAATGCAAACAGCGCAGAGACTGCCGATGGATTTCGTCATCCGTGAGTGCGATCGTGAAGTCGCCGAAGTGCTTGATGCGTTCTTGAACGCTTTGGTGTCCAAATTCAATGCGTTGCAGGCTTTCGGTCGAGGTGTTCTTTTGTTCGGTCATTTTTCTCTCCCACGGTTATCGACCGGCACCGGCCAAAAGCGCTTCTTTGTACTGAAGCGGCATCACTTTCACAAACCGCGCCCGGGCGTTGCTCCAATGTGCGAGCAGTTCGGCCGCTAGCTTGGAACCCGTAAACCTCGCATGGCGCTCAATGAGATCCTTTAATAGCTCTTCATCCGTCACACCGAGATGCCAGGTACGGGAATCGCTCGAGCGACGCTGCTCAGATTTTGCGACGACTCGTTCAAGTGAGACCATGGACGTGTTGCAGTGCGACTCAAAGTCGCCGTCGGCATCAAACACATAAGCGACGCCGCCCGACATACCGGAGGCAAAATTTCGCCCTGTTTTGCCAAGCACCACCACGGTGCCGCCTGTCATGTATTCACAGCCGTGATCGCCCGTACCTTCCACAACAGCACTCGCTCCCGACAAACGCACCGCAAAGCGCTCGCCCGCAACACCGTTGAAATAGGCTTCGCCCGAAGTCGCACCATAAAGCGTCGTGTTGCCGGCGATGATGTTTTCCTGACTCTTGCCGTGAAAATCAACGCCGGACCTCACGATGATGCGGCCGCCCGAAAGTCCCTTGCCGACATAGTCATTGGCGTCGCCCTCGAGTACCATCGTCATGCCGGGCACCGCAAACGCTCCGAAGGATTGACCGGCTGTCCCCTTGAACGCCAGGTGCACCGTATCGTCGGCTAGCCCCCGTGCGCCATACTGCTCAACGATCGCGTGCGCAATCTGCGTACCCACCGTACGGTTGATGTTGCCGATGGCATAGGTCTTCCGAACCGCCTTCCCTGCCTTGATATGCGGTCCGATGTCGGCAAGAATCCGTGCGTCGAGGCTTTTTTCGAGATCGTGCCTTTGAGACAAACGATGGCGCCATTCCTCGGGCTGGCTTTGCGGCCGATATAGCACGCGGGCAAGATCGACGCCTTCGGCCTTCCAGTTGTCAATGTCATCTCGCTGTACCAAAAGGTCGCTGCGTCCAATCAGCTCTTCAAACCGTCGAACACCTAGCTGCGCCATGATTTCGCGCACCTCTTCGGCCACGAAGAAGAAATAGTTGACAACATGAGAAGGCTGTCCTTTAAAGCGCTTTCTCAGTTGAGGATCCTGCGTCGCGATTCCCACCGGGCATGTGTTGAGATGGCACTGGCGCATCATCAGGCAGCCTTCGACCACCAAAGGCGCCGTGGCAAACCCGAATTCATCCGCACCGAGCATGGCCCCGATCACCACATCTCGCCCGGTCTTGATCTGACCGTCAACCTGCAGCACCACTCGCTCGCGCAGCTTGTTGACGACAAGCGTCTGCTGCGTTTCCGCCAACCCAACTTCCCAGCAACTGCCTGCGTGCTTGACGGAGGAAACAGGGCTGGCTCCCGTACCGCCGTCGTGTCCGGCAATGACAATATGGTCGGCCTTGGCTTTGGCCACACCCGCGGCGACCGTGCCCACGCCCGTTTCGCTGACGAGTTTCACCGAAATATCCGCTTTTCCATTGGCACACTTGAGGTCATAGATAAGCTGAGCCAAATCCTCAATCGAATAGATGTCGTGGTGAGGCGGCGGAGAGATCAACCCCACGCCGGGCACCGAATAGCGCAGTTCAGCGATGTACTCGGTCACTTTGTGCCCCGGTAGCTGTCCGCCTTCACCGGGTTTGGCGCCTTGTGCCATCTTGATTTGAATCTGATCGGCACTTGCTAAATACTGCTCGGTAACGCCGAACCGTCCGCTTGCCACTTGTTTGATGCGCGAGCGCAAACTGTCGCCGTCTTCGAGCTTGATGTCGGCCACAATGCGGTCGTGTCCGAGAACATCGGCAACCGTCATGCCTTTTTTGACAACAGAGTGTCCCGCCTTGAGCTCGGCCTCATAGCGTTTCGGATCTTCACCCCCTTCGCCTGTGTTGCTCTTGCCGCCGATGCGGTTCATGGCAACGGCAAGCGTCGCATGAGCCTCCGCAGAAATGGAGCCCATGCTCATCGCGCCCGTCGCAAAACGCTTGACGATGTCCTTGGCGGGCTCCACCTCGTCAATCGGAACCGGGGTGCAGTTTTCCGTCTTAAAACGCAACAAACCGCGCAGCGTCATCTGCCGACGGCTCTGATCGTTGATGATTGATGCGTACTCCTTGTAGGTCTGATAGTTCTTCTGGCGAGCCGCTCTCTGCAGCTTGACGATAGCCTCGGGCGTCCACATATGCTCTTCGCCGTCGGCACGCCAAGCGTATTGGCCGCCTGAATCCAATTGCGCCTTGATCGGCATGCGTTTGGCGTAGGCTGCGTCGTGCCGCTTAACCGCCTCCCGCATGACGTCAAACAGCCCCAAACCTTCGATTTTGGACGGCGTACCGTGAAAATAACGGTCCACAAACTCGCTGTTAAGGCCGACGGCTTCAAAGATGCGGGCCCCGCGGTAGCTCATGACCGTGCAGATGCCCATCTTGGCCATTACTTTGGTTAGTCCCTTGCCGACGGCCTTGACGTAATGCGACACCGCATCTTCAGGCGAAAGCCCTGCCAAGGGAGCCACCTTGCGGATCAGTGCCAAACTCAGATACGGATGCACAGCTTCGGCGCCGTACCCCAAAAGCAGCGCAAAGTCATGCGTTTCGAAAACCGCCCCCGAGTGCACGATCAGCCCCGTATTGGTGCGCAATCCTTCCCGGATGAGATGCTGATGCAGCGCGCTTAAAGCCAGAAGAACCGGAACGGCCACGCGCTCGCGGCTCACGTTTTCGTCGCTCAGAATAAGGATGTTGTAGCCCTCGCCGATCGCATCGACCGCCTGCGCGCAAAGACTTGCCAGATGCGCCTCCACGCCGCTGTCGCCCCAGGCGACCGGGTAAGTGATGTCAATCTCGAAGCTGCGAAATTTTCCTGCCGTGTGCTCGTCAATCGTGCGCAGCTTGGCCATATCGTTTTCAACGAGCACCGGCTGAAAAATTTCAATTCGCCGCGGCGGGTTGACGTTGTTGACATCCAGGAGATTGGGCTTGGGGCCGATGAAACTCAAGAGGCTTGTCACCAACTCTTCGCGGATCGGGTCGATCGGCGGATTGGTGACCTGCGCAAAGAGCTGTTTGAAGTAGGCAAAAAACAACTGCGTTTTTTGAGAAAGAACCGGAAGAGCCGCGTCGTTTCCCATAGACCCGGTGGGCTCCATTCCCTTGGTTGCCATCGGCATCAGAACGACGTCTACGTCTTCCTGCGTCATTCCGAAGACGCGCTGCAGCTCTGTCAATCGGTCGTCGGGCATCGGCGCTTGATCGATTGACTCTTCATCGGCGCTGAGATCTGCCAAACGCAGATTGAGTCGCTCCACCCACTCACGATAAGGCTTGTCGAGCGCCACCTGATTCTTGATTTCCTCGTCGGAAATGATGCGGCCCTGCACCGTATCGATAAAGAGCATTTTGCCCGGCTCGATGCGCCATTTGCGGCGGACGCGTCCTTCCGGAATAGGCAATACGCCCACTTCAGAGGCCAACACCACCGTGTCGTCTTCCGTTTCGATGTAGCGCGCCGGCCGCAGACCGTTGCGATCGAGCATGGCACCGATCTGTACGCCATTCGTAAAGACCAACGCCGCCGGGCCGTCCCAGGCTTCCATCATCGGAGCATGATAGGCGTAGAACGCCTGCCGATCAGCGTCCATCGTCTCAGACCGTTCCCAAGCCTCCGGCACCAGCATCATCATGGCCTGCGGCAGCGAATAGCCCGCCATCACGAGCAGCTCAACGGCGTTGTCCAAGCTAGCCGTATCGGATTGTCCCTCATAGATGAGCGGCACGAGCTTTTTGACGTCGTCACCTAAAACGGCCGACTTCCAGACGTTTTCCCGAGCGCGAATCCAGTTGTAATTTCCCTTGACGGTATTGATTTCGCCGTTGTGTGCGATATAGCGATACGGATGAGCCAAGGCCCAGGCCGGAAACGTATTGGTGGAAAAGCGCTGATGCACGACGGCAACGGCGCTCTTGCAAGCAGGGTTTTGCAAATCCCTGTAGTAGCGTCCGACCTGATCGGCCAAAAGCAAACCTTTGTAGACCACGGTGCGCGTACTCATCGAGGGTACGAAATACTCGCCGCCGTGTTTGAGTTTCAGTGACTGGATTCGATGCGAAGCACTCTTGCGAATCACATAAAGCTTGCGCTCGAGGGCATCCTGAACCATCACGTCGGGGCCTCGACCGATAAAGATCTGACGAATGACGGGTTCGGAGGCCCGCACCGTCGGGCTCATTTCCATCGTTTGATCCACGGGCACGTCGCGCCAGCCGAGCACCACCTGGCCTTCCTTTTTGACCATGCGTTCGAGCTCCTGTTCGCAGGCTTGGCGGGAGGCAGGCTCCCTCGGCAAAAAGATCATGCCGACGCCATAGTCGCCGGGCGCCGGGAGTTTGACTCCGAGCGCAGCCATTTCTTCACGATAAAACGCATCCGGAATCTGAATCAGAATGCCCGCACCGTCACCGCACAGGGGATCGGCACCGACGGCGCCGCGATGATCAAGATTGTGAAGGATGAGCAAAGCATCTTCAATGATCTTGTGCGATACATGTCCCTTGATATTGGCCACAAAGCCGACACCGCAGGCGTCGTGCTCGGCATCCGGACGATACAGGCCTTTTGCGGCAGCCTCCTGCCGCACGGCTTGCGAACTAGCCATGGAGTTCTCCCTTTTGTTCGAGTTTTTTTGTCCCGGCACTGGAAAGCTTTTTTTCGGCCCCGAGGAAGGCTCCGAATCGTTGTTTTATCTGGCTTTCCGGGCCAAGTTTTCTTACTGTATCGAAGATAAAGAATGCCGCAATAAAGGAATTGGTCGCTTGACAAGTTAATTGCCAAAGGCCTGATTTAGCCCAAATTTATTATTGAATTCCTCCTACAAGGTTTTATGCAGTTGATTTCATACGCACGTATCCGCACGATTAACGAAACATCCAATCACAACACGATCGCAATGTCACAAGATCTCGCATTTGAATGAGTGCTTAACTTAGTCGGAACAAACCGAGTCGGATTGATCCGACTAAATGTGTCAACAGAACAGAGTGAGCCTCGCCGTACAATGCGGCGCAAACGGAGCAACTAACTTTGACCATCAACAACCAGAATTCAACCGACACAAACGCCACCTCACAGTCCAATCGAAAGCATCTGCCGTTTCGCATTTTTATGCTGCTGTTCGGCACGGCTTGTGCCTCTTTCGGTATCGCGCTGACGACGACGTCGGGTTTGGGCACCACACCGATCAGTTCGGTTCCGTGGACGCTGACCGCCATTACCGGTCTTTCCTTCGGCACCACCACGTTTCTCATCAATCTTCTGTTCTATTTGATTGAAGCGGTGCTGCTTGGAAAAGCCATGCCCAAGTGGAACATCCTGCAAATTCCGGCTGTGCTTGTTTTCGGCATCTTCATTGACCTCGGCATGGCTGTTGCCAAACTGATCGAACCAACATCGTGGCCAGCAGGTCTGGTCATGAGCCTGGCCGGCAACCTGTGGCTGGCCGTCGGCATCGTGCTGCAAGTCCGATCCAAAACTTTGGTTCAGCCGGGCGAAGGCGCAGTGCTCGCTATTTCTGTGGTAACTCGGAAAGCCTTCGGAACCATCAAGGTGTTTTTCGACTGCTTTCTCGTTTTGTCGGCCGCCGTTTTGGGCTTTCTCATATTGAACGAAATTGTCGGCATCCGCGAAGGCACACTGATTTCGGCCGTTTTGGTCGGCAGTCTTGTCAAAGGAATTTCGAAGCTTTTTCCTGAAAAAAAGAAAAACTGAGCGAATGCGCACTTTTGTGTAAGCGAGAAGAGCGCTTTGCGCTTAAAATTAGGCGGCTACAGTGCGGTTCATTCCACGGGCTTGGATGCGACTTCAAGCTCGCGATCACCGTGCGTCGATTTTCATTTTCCTTGACGGAGACAATCGGACATGCCCGATATCATGCAGACCTCCATCAAGAGCCTTCCTCTGGTCTACCGCGGCAAAGTGCGTGAGTGCTATGCCGTCGGCGAAGACAAGCTCTTGATGATCGCCACCGACCGCATCAGCGCCTTTGACGTCATCCTTTCCGTACCGATTCCCAAGAAGGGCAAGGTGCTCACGGCTTTGACCAACTTCTGGTTTGAAAAACTCGCCGAAGGCATGCCCACGCAGCTCACCGGCATCGATCCCGAAACGGTCGTCGCCGAAGATGAGCGCGAACAGGTCCGCGGCCGTGCCATGGTCGTCAAGCGCTTAAAGCCCATCCTCATCGAATGCGTTGCCCGCGGTTACATCATCGGCGGCGGCTGGAAGGATTATCAGGCCACCGGCTGCGTGTGCGGCATCAAACTGCCCGAAGGTCTCAAGCAGGCCGAAAAGCTGCCCGAACCGATCTTCACGCCGGCTGCCAAGGCCGAGGTGGGCACTCACGACGAAAACATCAGCTTTGAAAAGGTCGTCGAGCTCTACGGCGAATCGATTGCCACGCAGTTGCGCGACCTCACGATCTCGCTCTACAAAAAGGCCGCCGACTTCGCCGCCACGAAGGGCATCATCATTGCCGACACGAAGTTTGAATTCGGTCTGGACGAAAACGGTCAGGTGTGCCTCATGGACGAAGTCCTCACGCCTGACAGCTCGCGCTTCTGGCCGGCCGAAAGCTACGAAGTCGGCATGTCGCCTCCCTCTTACGACAAGCAGTTCATCCGCGACTGGCTTGAAACTCAGACGTGGGACAAGACGCCGCCCGCTCCGGTGCCGCCCGCTGAAATCATCGAAAAGACGGCCGCCAAGTACCGCGAAGCGCTGGTGAAGCTCTCCGGTAAAGATGTTGAATAATTTCGATATCCGGATTTTTTAACCGTCTTTGATCGTGCGCCCGGGCTTGCCAAAGCCTGAGCGCACCTTTGCTTTATTGATCTCGAAAGAATTTTTGTCATGACTGAAAACACTGCGCAAAAGCCCGTTGTGGGCATCGTGATGGGCTCGGACTCCGACTGGGCCGTGATGCAGAATGCCGCTCTCGTTCTCAAGGACATGGGCGTTGCCTATGAAGCCCGCGTCGTAAGCGCCCACCGCATGCCCGACGAGATGTTCGAATACGCCGAAACCGCCAAGGAACGCGGCATCAAGTGCATTATCGCCGGTGCGGGCGGAGCGGCTCACCTTCCGGGCATGATCGCTGCCAAATGCGTCGTTCCCGTTTTGGGCGTTCCCGTTCCTTCCAAGTACCTGCGCGGCGAAGACAGCCTTCTTTCGATCGTTCAGATGCCCAAGGGCGTTCCTGTTGCGACCTTTGCCATCGGTGAAGCCGGCGCCGCCAATGCCGCGCTCTACGCCGTGAGCATCCTTGCGGTCACCGATGAGGCGCTTTACACCAAACTGCAGGCCTTCCGTAAGGCGCAGAACGAAAAAGCCCGCAACATGACTTTGCCCGCTCTCTAATCAAACTCTTTTCACTGCCATCGTTTGTATGCAAGCCAATTTCCCTCTTCCCCCCGGCTCCGTTCTCGGTCTTCTCGGCGGCGGCCAGCTCGGCCGCATGTTTGCGCAAGCCGCCGCAAGCATGGGCTACAAGGTCAAAGTGCTCGAAAAGGGCGAATGCCCCGCTTCGGAGGTGAGCGCCTTTCACATTGACGCCGCCTATACCGACAAGAAGGCCATTGAAGAGCTGCGTCAAACGACGGCGGCCGTCACCACCGAGTTTGAAAACGTGCCCGCCGAAGTGCTGAGCGCCTTGGCAGCCGACGGCGCCTGCGTTACGGCTCCGTCCTCGCACGCCGTGGCAATCGCTCAGGATCGCATCGATGAAAAGACCTTCTTGGAAAGCGTTGCGGGCGTTCCCGTGGCACCCCACGCCGCGTTGTTATCTGCCGACGACGCAGACTCCTTGGACGCATCGCTTTTCCCTGCAATTCTGAAAACCGCCCGCATGGGCTACGACGGCAAGGGCCAGAGAAGCGTCAACAATATCGCCGAAACCAAGGCAGCTTTCGCAGAACTCGGCAACCGCGTGTGCATCCTCGAAAAGAAGCTCTCGCTCGCAAAAGAAGTCTCAGTAATCGTCGTGCGCTCGCTCACCGGTCAGACCGTCACGTTCCCCTTGTTTGAAAACGTGCACCGCAACGGCATTCTCGCGACGACTGTTTTCCCGGCCCGCGTCTCTGACGAGGTGAGTCAAAAGGTGCGCGACTACGCCGCACGCATTGCCGAAACGCTTCAATACAAGGGCGTTTTGTGCATCGAATTTTTCGTGCTCACCGACGGCACAGTCTCGGCCAACGAAATGGCCCCTCGTCCTCACAATTCCGGTCACGTCACGATCGAAGCGGCTGTTACCAGCCAGTTTGAACAGCAAGTCCGCGCGATGACGGGGCTGCCGTTGGGTGACACGTCGGCGCTGTGCCACGGCGTGATGCTCAACCTTCTGGGCGACCTGTGGTTTGACGAAAACGACAATCACCGCGAACCCAACTGGGCAGAACTTCTCAAAATCGAAGGCGTCAAGTTGCATCTCTACGGCAAAGCCGAAGCGCGTCGAGCTCGTAAAATGGGCCACGTTACGATACTCGGCGCCACTGAAAAGGAAGCGCTTGCGCGCGCCAAGCGTGCCGCTGCCGTTCTGGGTCTGCCCGAACCGCTGTAACGGAGAAGACACAAGATGGCCACCGAAACCACGCTTTCTGAAAAGACACTTGAGGACATTGAAAAGGCCGCGCAGATCCTTTCGGCCGGAGGGCTCGTTGCCGTCCCGACGGAAACCGTCTACGGCTTGGCGGCTGACGCCGACAACCCAACGGCCGTGCGCAGCACCTTTACTGCCAAGGGGCGGCCTGCCGATCATCCGCTGATCGTGCACGTGACGGGCTTTGAGGCATTGTCGGCCTGGGTTTCGGAAATTCCCGAGTGCACCAAGACGCTCACGGATGCATTCTGGCCGGGGCCTCTTACGCTAGTCTTCAAGAAAAGCGATCGTGTCAACGACGCCGTCACCGGCGGTCAGGACACCGTGGCCATCCGCTGCCCTTCTCACCCGGTAATGCGCGCGCTTTTGAAGCGCTTTGCCGGCGCCACGCACAAAGCCGTGACGGCGCCTTCGGCCAACACGTTCGGCCGCATTTCTCCGACCAACGCCAAGCACGTGGCCGATGATCTGGGTGTCAAACCCGAAGGCAAACTCGATATGATCCTCGACGGCGGTGAATGTGAAGTCGGCGTGGAGTCGACCATTGTGAACCTCACCTCGGAAAGGCCAACCATCTTGCGTCACGGCGCCGTGACCGCCGCCATGCTCTCCGAAAAGCTCGGCTTTGAAGTGCTTGACGCCGGTGAAAACGCGCCGCGCGTCTCCGGGCGACTCAAGAGCCACTATGCACCGCAAACGAAACTTCAGATTGTGCCCATGCACGAGCTGGAAGCGAATCTCGCAGAGATTGCTCTCGAAGAGACCGCCTTTTTGATGTGCGGCCAAAGCGAATTGGCGCAAAAAGTGCAAGCCAAAGCTCGCCGTTGCATCGTAGCTCCTGCTGACGTCGCAGGTTACGCTCACATCCTTTACGCAGCCATGCACGATCTAGACGCCTGTGGCGCCAAGAGAATCCTGGTGCAGGCGCCGCCCTCAGCCCCCGCCTGGGCAGCCGTCAACGACCGCCTCGGCCGCGCCGCTGCCGACAAGACTAAGCCATAGAAATCATGTCTTCGGCACGCGATCCGATCGGTGTTCTCGATTCCGGTCTGGGAGGACTCTCGGTTTTGAAAGCGCTTCGCGAGGAACTGCCCAACGAGCAGTTTCTCTACTGCGCCGATTGCGCTCACACGCCCTGGGGTGACAAGCCTGAAAGTTTCATCGTGGAGCGAACGCGTGCCATCGTCCACTTTCTTCTGGAGAAACGGGCCAAAGCTATTGTTTTGGCCTGCAATACCGCAACCGCTGCAGCCGCAGACATTCTGCGCCGGGAGCTTTCGGTACCGATCATCGGCATCGAACCGGCGGTAAAGCCTGCCGCTGCTCATACCCGCACAGGTGTCATTGGCGTTATCGCCACCCGCAGAACGACGGAAAGCGCACGCTACCTGTCACTCTTAAAGCGCTTTGCGGGCAACGTCAAAGTGGTGACCGTAGCCGCTCCCGGATTGATGGAGTGCGTGGAGCGCGGAGACTTCAACAGCGAAACCACGCGAGAACTTCTTCTCAAATACCTGACGCCCATCAAGGCTGCGGGTGCAGACAAACTCGTGCTCGGCTGTACGCACTACCCGTTTCTTTCCGAAACAATCTCGGAAATCATGGGGCCGGAAGCGGAACTTCTGGAACCGGGCAAACCCGTTGCACTTGTAACACGTGCTCGCTTGCGGAGCTTGGGATTGCTCAATGATGAAGACTCTGCCTCTTGTGCCTATTTCGTCGCGGGAGCCAAGGAACATCAGGCAACACTGAAACTGCTGCTACCCGGTTCCGAAACCATTGCCGAACTGCCGGTCTGAACAATTGGATCAGAGATCCGTATCAGTGTTCCGTTCAGCGGACTACAATCGAATCGTTTTTTTCCTAATGTTTGATTTGACATGGCAAACGATGTTCTGAACGCTCTGCTCACTCGCCGCAGCCTCAAGCCCAAATACCTTACGTTGCCGTTTCCGACGAAAGATCAGATCGAGACAGCTGCCCGCGCCGCTTTGCGCGCCCCGGTGCACGGCGACGATTTTCCCTGCCGTTTCGTCGTTATTCCAGACATCAAGCGCGACAAATTAGCCGAACTCTTTCGCAGTGCAGCCGCCATGCAGGGCGCCGATCAAGAAAAACAGGAACGCGCTGCCAGCAAAGCCTTCAAAGGGCCTTTGCTTGTCGCCTTCGTGGTGAACGTTTCTGCCAACGGCAATACAACGGAATCCCTGATTTCAGCCGGCGCGGCCCTGGAGCAATTCCTTTTGGCTCTCAAAGTTCAAGGATTCGGAGCAATCACCCTTTCGGGATCCGTCCTTGAAAGTCCCGTTCTTCAGGCGGCTTTCTGCAAAGCCCCCTCCGAGAAACTCGTTGCTTGGATCACGATCGGCACTCCCGCGGAAGGCGTAACCTTTGCTCCCGAAACAGGGGAAGCCCCTCTGAGCGTTTGGTGCTGATTCGACCTGAATTAGTATCAACGGACGTTGAGATAGAGTGCGGATAAAATCAGAAGTCCAACATTCCCAATCTTGATGAAGGCCGAAGTCAACAGTCGTCCAGAAACAGGCCAAATCTGGGCAACAGGCTCACAAAAATTCGCGCTGATGAAAGGCATCTCTGAATCACTTGCAGGGCGCCTCATTCCGCTTGAGTTCATGCCGTTGAGCATCTACGATGCTTACTGGTCATGGTCTGGGACAAACACCGTATCTGCCGAGTCCGGTACTCGTGTCAAAACTTCGCATTCCGGACACAAACGAAGCCTGGCGCTTCATTTATTTGTTGCGCCGTTTATCAAAAAGCGCCAAATCTACCGCACGCCTTTTGACATTTCTTCGATCTGAGCACTCACGGATTGCTCCGTGAGGTCAATCAAGCGCCCAACGGTTCATTCGATTCCAACGGCGCCTCTTCTTTCAGCATTTCACTCTCATCCTCGGCGAGGTTTATCGACTCGCCCCTTCGGGCTTATCGCGACCCGACCGTCTCCGGCCTTGCCGCCCCTGCCTTCTTCCTCTTCTCCGAGTTCCCTGTGCTTGCCTCAGCGGTTTAACTGATACCTGTACGGCGCATTCTCTCTGGTCAATTTGACTGGGCCGGTCATGTAAACAGGCCAATTTTGCCCGTAAAATCAACTTGGTATCCTCTTTACAAGAGCCGATACCTCCTGTGTTTCAAGCAAGGGAGAACATATGGAAAAGAGACGCACATTACTGGCAGCGGCCGTTGTCTTTTCAGCGCTGGTTTTGACTGGCTGTCCGCATCATCGTCGTCGTCCCGGTCCGCCTCCCGGCGGCCCTGGCGCCGGCGGTCCCGGTAGTGGACCAGCAGGTGGTCCCGGAGGCCCTGGGCCAGGTGGCGGAGGTCCGGGCGGTCCCGGCGGCGGTCCTCGTCGTTAAACCTTAGAAGTGAAGTACGGTTACTCCGGCTTCGCTTTTTGCTAAGTACCGGTCAAACTTTCGGCAATGGCGCGCATGGTAAGCGGCGCGCAGCCTTCGGCTTTGTTGTTGGCCACGACGAACGCTCTCACGCCGGAGGCTTTGGCAAGTTTCAACAGCCACACGATGCCTTCTCGAGCGACAATGTCTTCCTGTTGAATCCTGTTAAAGGGCGCCCAATCGCGCTTGAGTCCCGCATACGTTCCGCCAGCCGCAAGCGACCAGCGAATAACAATGTCTCCGGCGGCCTGCCAAGGTCCGACATCAACACCCGGAGCATCAAAAAGCCGCAGCATGTCGGTTTGACGCATGATGCTCGGCATGGAAGGATGCAATGACAACACGGGACGCACTCCGGTACTTGCCATTTCCTTTACCCAACGCGGCGTAAGCAGCACACGCGTGCGCATTTCAACGGCTAGCGTCACGGACTGCGTCGGCATTCTGGATTTGATCTCTGAAAAGAAATTCGCCATCGTGGCGATGGCCGCGTACTGCGCTGGCCGCTCAATCAAAGCATGCCGCGGGATATTGGGCATCTCAAAAACTAGGACTCCCGCTTTGCAGCCCAACCCTTCGAGCACCGGCAAGACAAACTCATCGAGTGCCCGATCGGCGTTGAGATAATCGGGATTGGCATGAAGCGGCTTTCCCGTATGATCTCGCGTCACGCTGTCGCAGACAATCTGAGGCGCTTTGACAAGAAAGCGAAAGTCGTCGGGCACCTGATCGGAAAACCCAGCATAAACACTCTGCGGCAAAGGCCGATAGAAAGCTCTGTCAATTCCAACCGTTCGGAAAATCGGATACTTGGAATATGCTGGCAAACCCTGTTGAGAAAGCTGTGACAAACCGGAGGCATGCGACCAAACGATGCCTCTCCACCCGGGAAAATTCCAGCTTGATGTTCCCAGATAGATGCTGCGCGGCAACTTTTGCGCCGTTCGCACAAGATCCCGATCGGCCGGCTCGGCAACAACGGGGCCGGCCACCGGTGGCGTATCGTCAAAAAGGCTCACGTTTTCGAACCTTCTTGTCACCGGTAATGCTCCTTCAAACGAAAAACCCGCACCCTGTTTGCTGCATCGTATGCAGTCAGAGGTGCGGGCAGAAATCCTCTATGCAAAGGATTCTAACTTAGAGCTTTACCAGCGGCAGCCGGGACCGTAGCCGTACTGGCCGTAGCCATGACGCGGACCGTGCCAACCCCAGCCGTCACCGCATCGCGGACCGTTGTTGTAGACGCAACCGGGACCGCCGGCGCAACCCGGTCCGTAACCCCAGTCACCGCGATGACCGCGATAGTGATGGCGCGGACCATTCATACCGGCGCGGGGGCCCATGCCACGACCATAACCCGGCCCCATTCCATAGCGGGGTTCATACTCGTCCATCATGGCCTGCTGCTCGGGCGTGAGGCTCTTGTCGAGAACTTCTCGAGCCGAAGCAATCTGCTCGAGCATGTCGGCACGAACTTTCATGTGCTCGGCGCGGAAGCGCATCGCTTCTTCACGATTGGCCGGACGCTTGCCATTCTTGGCTTCATGCCAGGCATAGTGCTTGCTTGCGATGTCCTGACGGCTGGCAACGTACTTGTCGAACGCCTGCTTGGCCGGGCCGGTCAAATTCATGGCCTGAGCCAATTCGGCATAATCGGCACGCATTTGTTCGGCGCAAGGTGCATTTGTCGTGGTCGGGGCGGTGTTCGAAGCGGCAAAAGCCATTCCGGCAAAACCGGCGATTGCTGCAAAGGCAACTGCTGCAAGGGGAGTCTTCACTTTCATAATCAACCTCAAAAAAAGTAACGTGTCTTATTCGGTTAAGGCACCTGCTTTCTGGAAGTGCTGTTTCCGTAAAGCAGCTGTTTCTTTTCCTGTGTCATCCGGCGAGCTTTTGTTTTCTCGCGCATCTGTTTTTCTTAAGGTGAACTTTACGCCGAGCCCTCGCAAAGAAACGTAAAGACAAGGCAAATCCCGGTAAAGGTTCTGTTTGCCGAAAGCTCGAAATGACAGGCTTCAGAAGCGGTAAAATGGCAAGATTGATCAGAAACATCAGGCGCTCCTTTGTACTGCGCCTCTTTTCTTTTATTTAAGCACCTATGCAGACACTTTCCTCTCTTACCGCCCTGAGTCCTCTTGACGGCCGTTATGCCCGTCAATGCGAAGTCCTGCGCGGCATTTTTTCTGAATCGGCTTTCATGAACGCCCGCGTGCGCGTTGAAGTCGAATGGCTGATCGCTCTGTCCGAAGCCGGTTTTGAAGAACTCGCTCCGATCAGCGCCCACGGTCAGGCCTTCCTGCGCGGTTTAGCCGACAACTTCACGGAAAGCGACTGCGAAGAGATCAAGACGATTGAAGCCCGCACCAACCACGACGTCAAGGCCGTGGAATACTGGATCAAAGAAAAGGTCGCTCACGACGAAGAACTTGCCAAGGCCTCCGAATTCGTGCACTTCGCCTGCACGAGCGAAGACATCAACAACACAAGCCATGCACTGATGCTCACCGCCGGCCGCAAGGCTCTCGTGGAACGCCTCACCACCATCCGCGATCACATCCGTGAATTTGCGCACCGCTGGGCCGCCGTTCCGATGCTCTCGCGCACGCACGGCCAGACCGCCAGCCCGACGACTGTCGGCAAGGAAATGGCCAACGTCGCTGTTCGTCTGACCCGCATCATCGAAGCGATCGAAGCCGTCAAGTTCTACGCCAAGATGAACGGCGCCGTGGGTAACTTCAATGCCCACCTCATCGCCTACCCCGACTACGACTGGGAAGCTCACAGCAAGCGCGTGATCGAAGAACGCCTTGGCGTGACCTTCAACACGCACACCATCCAGATCGAACCGCACGACTACATGGCCGAACTCTTCCACGAGATCGAACGCGCCAACACGGTTCTCATCGACTTCGACCGCGACGTCTGGGGCTACATCTCCATGGGCTTTTTCAAGCAGAAGCTCAAGGAGGGCGAAGTCGGCAGCTCCACGATGCCGCACAAGGTCAACCCGATTGACTTTGAGAACTCCGAAGGCAATCTCGGCATCGCCAACGCTCTTCTGAACCATCTCGCCGGCAAGCTGCCGATCAGCCGTTGGCAGCGCGACCTTACCGACTCCACGGTGCTGCGCAATCTGGGCGTAGCCTTCGGCTATTGCTTTGTAGCCTACGCCGCTCTGGAGCGAGGTCTCGGCAAACTCGAACTCAACGAGCAGGTTGTTGCCGACGACATCAACCGCGCCTGGGAAGTGCTCGCCGAAGCCGTTCAGACCGTGATGCGCCGCTACGGTGTTCCGAAGCCCTACGAAAAGCTCAAGGCTTTGACGCGCGGCAAGGGCCATATGGACGCTCAGACCATGCGTGAATTTATTGGAACGCTGGAAATTCCGGCCGATGCCAAAGAACGACTGATGGAACTGACGCCTGCCACCTACGTCGGCAAGGCTGAAGAACTCGCCAAGCGTTGCTAATTGAGCGCTTCAGCCTAGCGCTGAACCGACAAACCGACGTTGTTTCCTCATGGATTCAACGTCGGTTTTGTTTTATTGCTGGGTAATACCGCAACAAAACCCCGAAAACAGCGCAAATTGCTTCTTTGTCAGATCAAAGTCACTCCGATGCTCGGTTATAGTTGGGAAACCGAACATAAGAACATTTCAGGGAGCATTTGACGTGAAAAAGCAGATTCTGACCGCGGCCTTGTTGTCGCTTCTCACCGCGGGTCTCACCGCGGCCGAACTCACCGTAGCCGCCACCCCCGTTCCGCACGGCGACATTCTCCGTTTGGTCGCGCCGGACCTCAAAGCACAAGGGTACGACCTCAAGGTCGTCGAATTCTCCGACTTCGTGAGTCCCAACATCGCCCTTGACGCCAAAGAAGTCACCGCTAACTACTACCAGCACAAACCCTTTTTAGACGACGCCGTCAAGAGCCGAGGCCTCAAGATCGCCTCCGTTGCGCCGATTCACATTTTGCCGATGGCCGCCTACTCCAAGCGCATCAAGTCGTTAAACGACCTGCCCAAGGGCGCGCGCATCTCTATTCCCAACGATCCTGCCAACGGCGGCCGCGCGTTGCTGCTGTTGCAGTCCGCGGGCGTCATCAAACTTAAGGACGGAGCCGGCGCCACAGCAACGCCCTTGGACATTGCCGACAATCCCAAGCGTCTGCGCTTTACCGAAGTGGAAGCCGCACAGGTACCGCGCACGCTCGACGATGTTGACGTTGCGATCGTCAACTCCAACTATGCGCTGGGCGTCGGCTTGAATCCGATCAAGGACTCCATCTACCTTGAAAACAAAGACAGCCCCTATGCTGTCGTTGTCGCCTGCCGCTTGGGCGATGAACAGAACCCAGCCGTACAGGCTCTCGTAAAGGCGCTCACGAGTCCCAAGGTCAAGGACTATATGATCAACACCTATAAGGGCGGCGTGGTTCCTGTCTTCTGAACGAAACCTCTGTTCCTCTTCTTGAATAAGCCGTCCTCGTTTGGGCGGCTTTTTGTTGTGACTTCTTGATTGCATCCATGTGCCAAGCGAACGCGCTTTTCGAACAAGCCTTGAACGACTCGGTTAAAATGCGGTGTCTCTGACGCAAACGCACCGGAAAAAATCAGCGGTGCGTCGTTTCGTCTGATTTGTGTCGATTGCGCCTTCGCGCAAAGACTTTTTATTTTGAAGATCCATGAAAGAAATTCGTACTCGCATCGCACCGTCCCCGACGGGCATGATGCACCTGGGTACTGCCCGTACCGCCATCTACTGCTGGGCCGTAGCTCGCCATTTCGGCGGCAAATTCCTGCTTCGCATCGAAGACACCGATCAGAAGCGCTCCACAGCAGAAGCCACGCAAGTCATTCTCGATTCAATGAAGTGGCTCAATCTCGACTACGACGAAGGTCCCATTTATCAGATGGATCGTCTGGAACGCTACCGTGAAGTCGTTGATGACATGCTCGCCAAGGGTTTGGCATATAAGTGCTACGCCACCCCCGAAGAGCTCGACGCCATGCGTGAAGCCCAGCGCGCCGCCGGTATCAAGCCGCGCTACGACGGTCGCTGGCGCCCTGAAAATTGCGTGGGCAAGCCCATTCCCGAAGGCGTTAAACCCGTCATCCGCTTCCGCAATCCCGATGACGGTGAAGTGACCTGGGACGATGCCGTTTACGGCCGCATCACCATTGCTAACAAGGAACTTGATGACCTCATCATCATGCGCGACGGCATTCCCACCTACAACTTTGCCGTTGTGATCGACGATTGGGACATGAAGGTGAGCCATGTGATCCGCGGTGCCGACCACATCAACAACACGCCGCGCCAGATCAACCTCTACAACGCTCTGGGCGCTGAAGTGCCGGTGTTTGCACACCTGCCGCTCATCAACGGTCCCGACGGCCAGAAGCTCTCCAAGCGCCACGGCTCGGTGTCCGTCATGGAATACGAGGCCCGCGGCTTCTTGCCCGAAGCGGTGTTCAATTACCTCGCTCGCCTCGGCTGGGGTCACGGCAATATGGAAAAGTTCACGCGCGAAGAACTCGCTGAAGTGTTCGAGCTGCGCGGTGTTTCCAAGGCTGCCGCCCGTATCGACTTCAAGAAATTCGAATGGCTCAACGCTCAGTACATGAAGGAAGCCGATGATCAGCGTCTGGCCGGACTCGTCAAAGCCCGTATTGAAAAGCGCGGCGGCGTGGTTGACGGCGGCCCCGATCTAGTCGGTGTCTGCGCGCTGCTGAAGACCCGTGCCGCAACGCTCGAAGCGCTGGCCGATCAGGCACTCTTCTTCTACAAGCCCGCAGAGCCCACCGAAGAAGCCCTTCAGGCTGCTTTGACCGAAGAAAACCGCAAAGCTCTTGCAGCCTTTGTCGAAGGTATCAAGGCGCTTGAAAACTTTACGGCTCCTGAAATCTACGGCGTCATCAAGAGCGTCATGGAAGCTCAGGGCATCAAGATGGGCCCGGTTGCCACACCGCTACGCGTGCTCGTTTGCGGCGCTGACAAAGTCCCACAGATTGATAAGACGTTGGAACTCTTCGGCAAGCGAACCGTTCTTGCTCGCATTGAAGAGGGCCTGAAAAAGGCTGGCTTCTAATTCGGGCCTTCAAAAGGCTCAAAGGCGTCGCACCTCTTGCAGGGCGACGCCTTTTTCCACTGAACTCCCTGAATTAAGTTCCCTATAGAGCTTAAGCAAGGATCTTTGTTTCAGACTTGAACCACTAACGACCTACACAGTCTGTGAAAGTGTAGTCTTCCAAGCCTAGGACTTTTGCTTTCGTAAGCCTTTACAACCCGCTCACTTCTCTTAAAGACCGTTGCCAGATTTCCAACACACGCGGCAAACGCCAGCCCATCGGCCGGCAGTACCAAGGTAAAGGTAAAAGAGCATTGCGTCTGAACGACTTGCAGGATGAAAGAGCCGGTTTTTCTTTAAGAGCCTGATGAACGAACTGCAAGGCAGCCGCAGAGTCTCCACACAGAGCAATAGCTGACGGGGCTGTTACCAGCAACAAATCCGACAGACGTTTGGTGTCCAGGCGATAAAGCCCTTTGATATCTTCCAAGCGGTCAGAAACATCCACTGGGTTAACGCACCCCAAGTGCTCAATTACGTCCTGTGTAATCTCAGCACCCACAGTGGCAGCAAAACAATAAACCGCATCTTCAACAGGATGACGAATACCCAAAAGCGTAAGAACGCTCACACACTCCGGTTTGGGTGCTGACTCCACTTGAGCTAAACGGACCTCGAAATCCCGCCGTATACGGGCTGCTTGCCGCTGTGCGTCTTCCCCATAAAGAGCAGCAGCACGCTCCACGATTTCAATCGGCTCTCCTTGGACATTGAGCACCTTCACTTTAAACCCCTCTTTTTCAAGGTCTGTCTTTAAATCAACGGGATTGAGATTCTTGTGTCCATTGTCTTCCAAAAGGATGTAATCGACTCCGATGCGGCGGGCTGCTGCATCTAAAATTTGCGGCCGGTCACGCATAGCACACGATGTACATTCGAGAAACTTTTCTGTTGGATGCCACACTTCCATTGACGGAATATCGCCTCCGATCAAGCCGCGGGTGTAGATGTGCAGTGCGGCAAGTGCTTCGGCAGCAGTGTCTCCCACGACGATGGCATTTTCATAACGGGGAAATGGGGTGTAGTAATTAAGCTTCATTTTTATTCGGGGGATCAATGTGGTGTCTGCTTTGCCTCAGACGATCCGGAATTGACGGCTTTGTTCTTTGATAAAGCAATCCTGATGCGTTACAAAGACAATGCCTGTTTCCGGCAATCGTTTTCGCAGAAATTCAAATGCTTTTATCGCCGCGTGCGGATCCAGAGCCGACGTTGTTTCATCCATCAGGAGTAAGTCCGGGCGAGTCAAAAGTGCTCGGATTAAAACAATGCGTTGTTGTTCACCTCCAGATAGCACGTTGCTCCAGTCAGATGTGTCATCTAAACGCCCGACAAGGTGACCAAGATCAAACGACACCAAAAGTTCTGAAAGAAGTCTGTCGTCGATAGTTCTCTGCGAGTCTTCTTTTCGACAAGGATACGTGAGGTTGTCTCTCAACGTGCCCTTCATAAGATAAGACTTCTGCGGTAACCACAAGAGCTTTTGATCGATATTGCGGTTTAGGCGTCCGGTGTAATTTGCTTTAAATCCGGCAACGGTTTTCAAAAACGTACTTTTTCCGACACCGGATGAGCCTGTCAAAAAAACCGTGTCTCCGACGGAAACTGTCAGTTCTATATGCTTCGGAGTTGGGGTTGTGGGTAGCTCCAAGTCAAGGTTGGTCACAAGGGCGTCATGTCTGACAAAGCGTTTTTTTTCGTCACGTTTTGGTTTCGTGCGCAGCACGTTTTCCCGACGTTGATTTTCAGCCTCTTCCAATCCGCTAACGAGATGTGAAAGACGCTCCCAAGCGGCGGCGAGGCTTGCCAGGTTGTCGTAGGCAAAAATAAACCACGAAAACGAACGTGCAACATCGGTAAAGGCCCCGCGAATTTGCATAAGGCCTCCAAGTTGAATGTGTCCCGACAACAGTGCCGGAAGAGAAAAAAAGATAGGTGCCAAATGTGTCACTTGGCCCAATCCCACCGTGAAGAGATCCAAATCGCGTTGTTTTTTCACATAAGCAATTAAAACAGCGAGTAACGCCTCCAGACGTTCTTTCAAATGCTGCGCTTCAAATGCTTCGCCTTGAGCACCCGCAATAGCATCAGCATGCCGACGCTTTTCAATAAACGCATATCGAAGATCGGCTTCCTTTGCCTGTGAGGCGTAATTGAGGCGCTTTAGGGGATGACCGATCCAATGGGTGATGACAGTGGCAAATACAGTGTATGCAAGGCAAACCCAAAACATGTAGCCAGGAACTTCTATCCCAAAAACAAGGACAGAGCCGGAAAGGTTCCAGAGAATCACCGAGAAGCTACCGATGGTGAGAACAGACTCAAGAAAACTTAAACTCAAATTCACGGCCAACCCGACAAGTTCTCGCGAGTCCTCGATTATTCGTTGGTCCGGATTGTCGGGTTCGCGTCCGCTTTCGCGCAGCTGATAGTGAGCTGCCGTTGGCGACATCCATACATCAATCAAACGAAACGTCAGTTCTCGACGCAGACTCAAAAGCAATCGATTTTTGATGTACTGCGTCATTACAAGCAGAAGAATCAATGCGCTTGCAAGCCATATAAAGTCAAACAGCGCATCGTAGATCGCAGAAGCATCGACTTTTTGCAAGGCATTAAAAAAGCGACCGTTCCATTCGTTTAAAGCAACGGCAAACCGTACATTGGCCACATTTGCCATGGCAACGAGTGCAAAAACTGCCCATAAAGGCAGAGCTTGCAGGCTAAGAAGCCACCGCTTCAAAATACCCCAAAGTCCTTGACGACAGACAGGTAAATCAAAGTTTGTTAGATATTGCATAGGTGCGGCAAAGACGGTTTGCGCTGATCCTGCAACTTACGCAAACCGCCACATTACGAGGATTGCATCAAAGAAAAGGACTTGTCTGATGCGCTATCAGAAGCGTCCGCTCACCCAGACTCGCACGCCGCGCCCATAGCCCCAGGATCCGTTCACGTAGCGATATTCTTCGTCGGTGATGTTTTCGATGGCCACGCCCGCAGCAAAGTCCCAAAAGTTAGGAATTTTCGGCGTCCACGTAAGCCCCAAAGAATGTGTCACGAACGAGTCATAATTCACACGCGTGGTAGCTGTATTTTTATCCTTGTCACCTGAAGCAGCATCGTTCCAAGAGAGCCGGTACCAGGTGTTCAGGAATTGCTTGGGCAGTTTGTAGTCAAGCTTCAAATTCACCGACTGCGGCGTAATGCCGGTTACACGTTTATCGGTCTCCTTATCCGTTACATGTACCAGACCATAGCTGGCCGTTGCACTGAAATTATCAATGGCGTAAGTTCCCGTCAGTTCCACGCCCTTGCGCACAACACGACCTATGTTTTCGGCTCGGAAGTGTTCGATGCCATCGTTATCAATGCTGCTATTGATGTTGATGAAGTCTTCTACGTCATCGTAAAAGAAGGCTGCTTTGATGCTCGTCTGATCACGGTCGGTAATGAGTCCGCCAAATAGCGCGTTCATACCAACTTCGTAATTCCAGGATTTTTCCGGCTTTAGATCAGGGTTGGCGTCCACGACGCCGCCCGGCAACCAAGGCATACCCAGATCCACCGAATAGTAGAGTTCGTCCAACACCGGAGCGCGGAATCCTTCAACTGCCGAGGCCCAGAAAGAAAGCCCATTCATTGGTGTCACAGATACCGTGATACCGGGCGTGACTTTGCTGTCGGAAAAATCTTTGTAATCAGGATTAGATGACTCACGCTTAAAGTAGGAATAGCGTAGCATCGGAATGACAGAGATATAGTCATTAATGGCAATTTCATCTTGTACAAATACGCCCCAATCTAGCGACTGGGAGTCCGGACGACTCGCATCGGGGAACGGCGTCGGATGGTAAGGGTTGTATGTGAGCGCGTCTTGTTCCGTATGAGAAATATCGGCACCGTAAGTGAGAGTATGAGAACCCAAGAACTCGAGACGACTCGTATTTTGGACATTGGCAGCCCACGCCTCAAGTGAGTCGCTGTTTCCTTGCCCCATGCCACCTAAGCTACCTAATATCTGATCCATCGAGAAATTCTGTTTGGTGTACTGAACGTTTGCCCGTATATCAAACAAATTCCCGCTTGTATATTCAGCTGACGCCGTGATGCGATGTTGCTCATAGGCGTAATCCATGGGATCCGCACCTTCGTAGAGCCAACTCGAATCGTAGTCATCGTAGTTGTAAGCAAGAGAGAAAAGAGCGTCTTCCCCCACCACCAGAGAGGTCTTCAACAGTAATGACGTGTACTTGGTGTCAGTACTGTTGTTACTGCGCTCGCCGTCGGAGAGCTTTTCGTCGCCCGAATTGCGACGTGTGACGGCCATCAGAACGTCCAGTGCATTCCAGCGACCAAATGCGTAAGCGCTACTCATCCATTCTTGATTGGTGGTCGAGTACCCCGTTTTGACCTTAGTACCGAACGTTTCGCCATCCTCCAAGAAATCCTCCGCAAGCTTTGTGGTTACCGCCAGAGTCCCACCGATACCGCCGTTGCCATAAAGAGCACTACCGCCGCCATGCTTAACTTCGATTTGTTTGACAAGCTCTGGATCCATGAAAATGCCTGTCGGGCGATTGCCCGATAGTGTGTAGTTGTCTTGGCGCACCCCGTCAATCACGTAGGTGATTTGGTTTTCATCCGAACCGCGGATGCTCACACGGGAAAAAAGCGGATTTTCCGGGGAGGTAATCGTGACATTGGGAATTTCCAAAAGCGCCTCGGAAATGGACTGATAGCCACGAGTTTCAATTTCTTTGTCGGATACGACAGCCAAAGAAGATGCTGTTTCGGATAGCGGTTTTTCCGTACGTGTCGCCGTCACAACGATTGGATCGAATGCGACAAGTGATTTATCTGCCTCTTGAGCAACGGAAAAAGACGAAAAAAGTGCAAGTGTAGCGGCTGCCGAAACAGGTAGAACATTGCTTGGACGGGTTATGAGATGTTGAAAAAACATTTGATTTGCAACCTTGATAAGAGAATGAGAAACATTCTCATTCATAAGGTTACAAACTGATATAGGTATTATCCCTTATATTACGGGAATACCCCCATCATTGGCTAAATTTTTCTGAGCTCATCTGCAATCATTCTCGGAGCTATTGCGCTCCGCAATTTGGCTATTCTTTGGCACTGCCGACTGTAAAGCTCTTCGGTTCGCCAAAATTGTTCTTTCCTCAGAAAAAAGAAAAGGTTCATCAGAATTCAAAAATCAACAGCGCTTGAGTTTTCCGAAAAAAAGCAACGGAAGCCATCACGCCTTTTTTAAGATTTCACCTGAACGAAAAGTGGAGTTCCGAAAGAAAAAAAGCACCCTTGGAGTCGAACGAACCGTAGAGTGCCTGACTGAGCAAACGAATACATTTGTGATGCGCCCAAAATATATAAGCGTCAAAAGGCGTACGGCAGATTTGGTGCTTTGTGATATACGGAATTTTTTTAAACTGAACCAGGCTCCATCAGGAGCAAGTAACGGATTGTTCAAGTTTTTTTCGTTTCGATTTCATCACGCCGACTGGGGCATGGTAAATAGCGACCAGAAAACGCCGATAGCCAAGAGCCAGAACAACACGGCGCTCACCTTGTTGACCCAGAAGAGAAACTTCTTGTTTTGCAAATGATGTGAAGCGATGGCCGCCACGAAGCCGTAGCCAAGATGAACGGAGAGGCCCACGGCCGCGAAGATGCTGATCAGCGTCGTCATGCGGGAGACATAGTCGTGCTGCGGCGTAATGAACTGCGGCAGCAGCGAGAGCAGGAACACGATCAGCATGGGATTTGTGGTCTGCAACAGCATCGCACCGACGTATGACGAGCGAAGATTATGCGAACGCACCTTGTCTTCCACCGCGGGATTGTTTCCGGCTGCTGTCAGATTAATGGGCTTGGCCTTCCAGTTCTTCCACCCGAACCAAACCAACATCAACGCACCGACGGCCTGAAGTCCGTAGAAAAGCGTAGGAGTCGCCTGAATGACAGCACCCAGACCGGTAGCCGAAACAATTGACATCGCAATGATGCCGGTGCAGTTGCCCAACGGCGCCGCCCAAGCTCCGCTTTTTCCCAGTCTAAACGAGGATGTAACGGTGTAGAGCACGCCGGCACCCGGCGTCACACAGGCCACGAAGGCCACGAAGGCAAAGAACCAAAGATCGTTGCTCATGGATTTTGAGAACCAAGTTGGCGACGAAAGACATGCTTTTCACTATACGCCGTGCTGAAGATTCTTTGCTCTTTTGCGCTTTGACGCCGGACAAACTCCGTTGATTATGCGGCCTGTGCCTTGAGAATTTCCGCGGGGAAGTCCTGCTGTCGGTCAATCTTTCGCTCCCACACGTCCGGGGAATCGATTTCTAGCAGCGTCCAGCCGTTATTTATGGCATCGCTTCGAATCGAGGCATGGTCGGACAACAAATCGATCAGTACCGGAGGATCCTGATGCACACGACGTTCGGATGCGCTTGCCTTCTGACAGATAAGTTCGTAGTGGTTGCGGATGTATTTTTTCAGAAAAAACGATGGCGAAGGCTGCAGCTCGGCTCTTTCCCAATCAGTGCGCAAACCTCCCTGCCTCGACAACCGGCAAAGACACTCCTTCGATGATCAACGACTAACCGTTTTCATCGGCGACACGTGCCATCTCGCGCACAATGGGCCAGAGACGCTCGGCAATCGCTTCATCGTCTTCGGGCGTGAGCCGTTTGTCAAAAAGCAACAAATCTACCGCTCGCCTTTTGACATTTGTTCGCTCTGAGCACCCACGGATTTCTTCGTGAGGTCAGTCCGGCGCCCAACGGTTCTTTCGATTCCAACGGCGCCTTTTTCTTTTCAGCACTCCACTTTCGTCCTCGGTGAGGTCTGTCGACTCGACCCTTCGGGCTTTTCGCGACTAGACCGTCTCCGGCTTCGCCGCCCCTGTCTTCTTCCTCTTCTCCGGGCTCCCTGTGGGCGCCTCAGCGGTTTTAAATTTCTCTTCGTTCTCCTTTTGTTGAGCTTGTTGTTCGTTTCTTGTCTGTTTCTGTCGATTTTTACGCTGCTTTTTTCAGCCGCTTTCGATTCACACTTTCTTTGATCGGCTCTTCCTGCCTTGATTTGCACCACGCTTCGTATCGACCACGTTCCAATTTCCTGACCGCTTCCTTGGTCATGTACCGCCTGTACTCCGGATCGTTGACTCGGTGTAGCAAATTCAGCGCTCCGTTTTGATCGGCCTGCGCCTTATAGCCGCAGTGCTTGCACTCAAAGTGTTCTCCTTTGCGGTTTTCTCCGGCCGTATATCCGCACTCCGGGCAATGCTGTGACGAATAGGCAGCAGGCACAAACACCACCTGCGTTCCCGCCTTGGCCGCCTTAAAGAGAAAACGATCTCTGATCGTACCTCTGACCCATTTGCTCAACAGATTGCGCACCTTTCGGCTGTACTTGCCCTCAAACGTAAAGCGATGCGACAGATCTTCCAAGGCATAGACCTGCGCAGGGCTTTGCTTGAGGATATCGTTTAGCGCTTTGTTGACGGTGTTTTGGATTTCCGTACGGATGCGCTGCAATTCCTTTGTGAACTTCTTTGAGCCCAGATTGCAGCGCAGCATGCGGCGTCGCTTGGCTTTACCCGCTTTCTGTGCCCGAGCCATAAGCTTATTTCTCTCCTTGAGCTTGGCATCGAGATATTGGGCATAGCCCGTGAGCTTTTCACCCAAACATGTACCGAAACGGTTTCCCGCATCGTCCGTTGCCATTTCCGTCAATCCAAGATCAAGCGCACGGCAATAAAGCTTTCCACGGGAAGCTTTCGGTGAATCAATCGGACGGATATCCGCCTTGCTCAGGGATTTCTGCACGTGCAACGCCATGGTCCCGTCCGGGTGCTTGACGAGCTTGAGCGTGCTCGAGACCGGTACGCTTCCTTTGACGTAGAGCGTCATACGAACACCGGGCGTAAGCGACATCAAATCCAGCCGCACTTGATCTCCGACAACGACAGCTTTGTAGCATGAGCAGTCAAACCAGACGCTTGCGTCCCTGCCGTGTTTCGGTCTTTTGCCTTGCTCGTCGTGAATCGTGCGCACCATCGCTTTGCACAATCCTTTGCGGCTGGCGACGAACTCCTTCTCAGTGTCCGTCACGACTGAGGGACATTTGCCGTCAAGCATCGTGAAGAAGTCTTCGGAAAGGGAGCCGAGAAGAAAATGCACGTAGCGCTGCTCGAGCTTGTTGAGACGGGCAAACCAGGCCTTTCTGCGAATTCGGCTCAAAGCGTTGGCTTGCACAAGACGCCAATAGTTGGAAACGGTGGTCGCTGCGGTTTGAAGCGCCATCTTCCAATGACGCGCTTGCAGACCGTAGCAAGAACGGTATTTCTCCATCACCAAGGCGTCTCTGAGCTTGCGCCAGCGGTTGCCGATGCAAAAGGCTCGGTGATCGCGTGTGAAAAGAAGATCGATGAAGTGCTGGCGTTCTTTGCCGAAGGCTCTCAGAAGCGCTTCCAGCTGCTCCCGGTTCTTTTCGACCGAGGTTTCGTCGAGACAGCGGACCATGGTGCGGTAAGCGGGAAGCTCGGCGGCGTTGCCAAGCTCCTTGATTCGCTTTGCGTCGACAAAATGTAGATCGGCCAGTTCGGTCTGCTGCATGGTCGGCTTCTTCCGGTACTGCTGAGAAGGAACGCCGATCATAGCTCAAAGGCTTTGTGTTTTGTTCTTGTGACTACGTTTTCCGTATAGACGGGCACAGAAAACAGTCATCAGCGTCACGACATCCTTGGCCAATTCTTCTTCGAAGGTTTTGGGAGATGCTTCCTCCAAAACTCGCATATCCGTCCCGGTTTTGCGGCACATCAGCCGAATCAAGGCAGTTCCGAAACGTAGCAGCCGATCTTCGTAGACGACAGAAAGCGTATGAACGTGGCCTTTCAGGATGCGGTTGAGAAGTGCCCTGAGACCGGGCTTGTTGCAGTTAAGACCGGAGCCGATGTCGGTGATGACTTCCGTGCAACCGGCCCGCTTGAGTCGTTCTGCCTGCCAAAGCAGGTCTTCTTTTTGATCGTGGGAAGAAACGCGGGCATAACCAAGGTGCTTGCGCTCGACACCGCTTGCCACCGGATTCAATTGCAGATCGAATCGACGGTGACCGCCAAACGTGCGGCAGGCTACGGCAAGAAGGCCTTTCTCAGCCCAACGTCGAATGGTGCTTGGCGACACGCCGTAATGTTTGGCAACGATCCCGATGGAATACAGCGTCATGATTGCCTCCGCTGTCTTTGAGCGAGTTCGTCTCTTCTTTTTTCCAAGTTTAACGTTGCTATGGAACCCGTTATGGGAGATTTGGTAGATTTTTAGTCAACTGGCAAAACCCTGGTGGGATCGTAACGACACCAACGAAATTGACTGCGTGGCGATCGACGATGTCAACCGAACCGTCTGTTTTGCAGAAATCAAGCGCAATCCGGCCAAAATTCAGCTCTCGGCATTGAAAGATAAAGCACTCGTCTTTCTGTCCTTCAATCCGGCTCTCGAAAGCTATCAACCGCTTTTCCTGGGGCTATCCACCGACGAACTCGGCTCGGACAAAAAACTGCCGTTCGAAAAATAGCCGCCGCTTCGGCTCTCGGCTGAAACGGCGGCATTGACTCGCTGAAAGATTCGATCAGGCCTTGTGTTCGGCCACCAGATCGTCAATCTTCTTGGGAGGTTCTCTCAATTCCTGAATGCGCTTAGTGCGTTCGATATTGTTGATGGCGTGAAGCAGAGCCAAGGCAGCCGATTCGATCACGTCAGTCGACAAGCCCATGCCGTGGAAAACACGTCCGTTGTAATCGACCGTGATGTTGACCTGACCGAGGGCGTCCATGCCGGCACCGTTGGCCGTGATTTCAAAGCTCGTGAGCTTGCAGCGCACGCCCGTCAAACGCGTGATGCAGTTGTAGACCGCATCCACCGGACCGTTGCCGATGCTCGAGTCTGTGCGCGTACGCTTGCCGACTTGCAGTCTCACCGTGGCCGTTGCCGTCATGTCGCCGCTGCCGCTCATCACATTGAGGCGATCGAGGCGATAGGTGTCGTCGTCGTTCACGCCCTGCTTGGTGAAGAACACCAGGGATTCAAGGTCATAGTCAAACACCTGGCCCTTCTTGTCGGCAAGTTTCAGGAAGCGGGCGTAGATATCGTCAAGATCGTAGTCTTTCTCCGTGTAGCCGAGATTCTGTAGGCAGGTGCGAATCATATGGCGGCCCGAGCGCGCCGTCATGCGCATATTGTTGCCCTTAAAGCCCACGCTTTCGGGCGTGAGGATTTCGTAGGTCTGGCGATTCTTGAGCACGCCGTCCTGATGGATGCCGGAGCTGTGCGCAAAGGCGTTCGAACCAACGATGGCCTTGTGCGGCGGCACGGGTTCGTGGCAGATCTTTGCAACGAGCGAAGACGTTCTGGCGATGTTCTTCATCACGATGCCGGTCTTGAGACCTTCGAAGTAACCGTTGCGAACGTTCAAAGCGGCGGCCACTTCTTCGAGCGACGTGTTGCCGGCGCGCTCGCCCAAACCGTTCATGCAGCATTCGATCTGACGCGCGCCCATCTGCACGGCCGTCAGCGAATTGGCCGTTGCCATGCCCAAGTCGTTGTGGCAGTGAACTGAGAGCACAGCTTTGTCAATGTTGGGAACACGGTTGAAGATGTTGGTGATGATGCCGCCGAATTCCGTCGGAAGTGTGTAGCCCACGGTATCGGGAATGTTGATGGTCGTGGCGCCCGCATCAATGGCGGCTTCCACCATGCGGCACAGTTCGTCAATCGGGGTGCGGCCTGCGTCTTCGCAAGAAAATTCCACGTCGTCGGTGTAGTTGCGGGCAAGCCTCACGGAGGCTTTGGCCATTTCGACGATGTCGTCAAACGACTTGCGCAGTTTGTCGCGCACGTGAATCGTACTTGTGGCAATAAAGGTGTGGATACGGAAACGTTCCGCAACGCGAAGGGCTTCGCCGGCAGCTTCAATATCCTTGGCCACGCAACGCGACAAACCGCAGGGGATCGTCTTTTTCAGTGTGGCGGCAATCTGGGAAACGCTTTCAAAGTCACCCTTGGAAGAGATCGGGAAACCGGCTTCCAAAACATCGACGCCGAGTTCTTCGAGCGCCAACGCGATCTGCAGCTTCTGACGCGCCGAAAGGCTTTGCGGCAGCGCTTGTTCACCATCGCGAAGCGTGGTGTCAAAAATAATGATCCGATTGTCGCTCGACATTTGCAAAACTCCCTGTGTTGAAACTGATCATTTCTTGCAAAAAGCAAGCTTTTGAACGTCTAGGGTACTCTACTCTCTTACTTTTTTGCAGTCAAGAAATTTTGCAAATTACTTACGTATTACTATTCTATCTTTTTGATTTTTATAGATTTTTAATTTTAATTAAGTCGTTATTGCAAAGAACATTGCCACACAAAATCATGTGTTTTTACAGTTTTCCACTACTTCAAAACAACTACGAATGTAGCGCCTGCACCTCTTCAAAATCTTCCGTTTCGCTATTCCACAAGGCAAGACAAGCGCGTCCAAGGTCATAGTAAACGGCGTGCAGACACAGGCACCCGGCCTGTACCGGCTCATGTACCCAGTCGTACGAGAGCAGGTTTTCGATTGAAAGCAGAACAGAACCTTCCTCGCACAAGCGGCAACGCATGCGTGCGTCAATCCCTGGGTTTTCGTGGTCAATGCGCCGAACGGCAGGAAGCGCCAGCGACACCCAACGCGAGATGAATTCTTCGGAGCGAATTTTTTCCGGATTGAGCAATCCGTGAATACCGCCGCAATTGGAGTGTCCCATCACGACAATGTCATGCACCTGAAGATGCTTGATGCCGTATTCGATGGCCGCGATCACCGCGTCGTGTTCGCCCGCGGAGTCCTTGTCCGGAACAATGGCGGCAATGCTGCGGACCACGAACAGGTCGCCGGGCTTGCATCCCAGAATGATGGCCGGATCGGTTCTCGAATCGCAGCAGGCAATGACGAGCGTTTTGGGACTCTGACCGTGTGCCAGCTGCTCGAAAAACTCTTTGTCCCTGAGCAGGTATTCGTTGCGAAAGCTATGAAATCCTGTGATCAGTTCATGAAATCTCGCCATATCGTCAATCTCTACTCTTTACCATCTAAAAACAGTCTGATTTCTCTCAAAAACTCCTGCGGACACTCTTCCTGCGGCGAATGACCGCAGTCAAGCGCGCGTCCCGTCACAACAGTCGCCTTATCGCGCCACGTCTGCACCACGTCATAGAGCTTGCCTACCGTGCCGCGCGCGCCCCAGAGCAGATGCAAAGGCGCTTCAATGCGTTTGTCCGCATCAGCTTTGTCGTCGGCAAGATCAATCGTTGCGGCGGCACGGTAGTCCTCGCAGATGGCGTGAATCGTTTCCGGATTACGGTAGCTGCGCAGATATTCTTGGAAAACATTTTCTTCAAGGGTCCCCTCAATCTTGAGCTGACCTTTGATATGGTGCCGCAGGAAGTATTCCGGATCAAAGTTGATGAGCTTTTCCGGGAACGGTTCTGGCTGAATCAGGAAGAACCACCAGAAATAGCGCGAGGCAAACTCCTTGTCAGTGCGTTCGTACATCGTAGCCGTCGGCGCAATATCGATGAAAACGGCCTTGCGCACCAGCTCGGGCCAATCAAGCGCAAAGCGATGCCCCACGCGTCCGCCTCGGTCATGTCCTACGAAGTCACATTGTTCAATCCCAAGAGACTGAAGCAACAATTGCAGGTCGCGCGCCATTTCTCGCTTGCTGTAGGGACGGTGATCGGGCGTACTCTCCGGCTTCGTGGAATCGCCGTAGCCACGCAAATCCACCAAAATGACCTGGCGATCTTTTGACAGCGCGGGAGCCACTTTGCGCCAGATCACATGCGTATGCGGGTGCCCATGCACCATCAGCAACGGCGCCTTGTCTCCTCTGCCACCCATGGCTACGCGCAACATGATGTCATTCAATAGTTTGACATCAAACAATTCAAAACCGTCGACAAAAGCGGACTTACCTCGTGACACGATTTCGGTGCGCGACATCATCAATCTCCTTACGGTTTCATTTCCGTCCAGTTCTTGGCGTCAAACATACTGCCCTCAACCTGCCAGAGCTGCTCGATCAGATAGCCTTCACCGCGAGACTTCCCCGAAATGAAGACACGCGGCAACGGCGGCTCAACCCCCGTCCAAAGCGAAGCCGCTTTGGCTGCGGTCATCGGCGTTGCATCCGTCTTGAATTCCCCTGTTTGACCGGCCTTTTTAATCATGAGCAAAGCATTGGATCGCGTCGGCTCCCGTCCCATACCGGTATCATTGAAAAGGTTGCTATAGGCGGGATCGTCGCCGGCAGAATGGTCGCTTGCGAGAACCACCGTCGTGTTGTCCCAAACGCCTTCTTTTTTCATCCAATCAAACCAGCGGGCAAGCGCTTTGAGTGCGCACGTTTCGGTGGCCAAATGCGCCAGCGGCACTCCATCGGCACCGATCTCCCGTTTGGGGTTGGAGACAATGCGGCACACGCCCGGATCCATGAACCACGGCGTGTGCGTAAGTTCCGTGTCGATGAACTTGAACGTGTTCTTTTGCGCCTTGGCGTTGGACAATTCAGGCAACTGATCAAAAAGCGCCCAATCCTTGAGAGCTCTGAGCACCAGCACCTCGTTCTTATCTCCGAGGAAACTTTCAAACCAACGGCCGTTGCGATAAATCTGATTTTTGGCAGTCCACGGCACCGCAGAATAAACCGAAACGGCAAGCAAGAACTCGTCGGTATTGCCCCGGCCGATCTTGAGATCATTGCGCTCGATATAGCGATCGGTGTAGGCGTCGCTCAGATAACGAAGTCCCAAGACATCTTGGTCTGTGTATTTGCGCAACCGCATTTGTTCAAGCCAATTGCGCTCGTATAAAGCCACATCCCAACTCTCGCCCAGACGATTGACAAACTTGGCGTACCCCCGATTGATTTTTTCGGCAACGGGGTCGCTGCCCTGCGCATTAATGGCAACCGGCGTGCAATCGTAACCGCACAAAATGGAAGCGATGCCGGCATTGGTCGAAGGACCTGCCGCGAGCGTATCGGGATACCACACAAAACCTTCCAAATCACGCTTGAGTTCCGGAGCATCTTTGAGGATCCGTTCCATATGGGTGCCCGTAAAGGCATCCATCATGACGACAACAATGTTTTCTCCTGTCTTGGAAAAACCGAAGAGTCGATCGTTATAGTCCGGGATCTCGTCGGTAGCCGTTTCCCGCTGCGCCGCATCGCTGTGCCATTGACCTCGGCTCTGCCACAAAAGGTAAGACCCGTTGATGAGCGAGCCCACAATGCACAGCACAAAGACACTCTTGATCCAAATCGTATGCCCGGTACGAATGAGCCAGACATACGCCCCGAACACCGCAACAATCACGGCAAAGTCGGTAAAGAGATTAGCAGAGCGGAAAAGCGCCGCCGGCTTGCTGATCTGGAAGGCGTCGATCGTCCCAGTATCAAGCGGAAGCAAGAAGGCGTAAACGGTAAAAAGAAGCGTCACCGCCCCCAGGAAATAGCCCGCAAAATTGCGTGCTCCGGAAAGACTTGCCAAAAAAGCAAAAATCCACACGGCAACACCGATGCCGGCGCACCACAAAAGCGACTTTGCGAGTACCACGTCGGGCGTTGAAAAAATCTCCACAGCCGTGCAATAGGCCTGAACCGGCAGATAGGCCGCCAACAGCAGCGTGATCCAGATCCCTGCCGGCGCAAGCAGCGTTTCGGCCGGCTTGGTGGAACGCGCACTGTGCGCTTCGCTGTAGAGGAACCGACGCAGATCAACGCCGGCGTGCAATACTCCCAACGCCGGAATCAGGAAGAGAAAACCGGCGCTCAAAGCAAAGCTCTTGCGATTGGCTCCGACGAAGTACCACTTCCCCCAAACGCGCAGACTGTAGTAGGCCACAACAATCGTCAAAAGAAGAATCACCCAGTGGTTCTTCCAAAGACGAAGCTTCACGGTCAGGACAATAGCCGCGGCAATGCTAGCGATGTAGGCAAAGTCGGACGACAGCGACACGGCGTTCTTAATACCTTCCGGCACAAAAGTCGCCTGATTGGAAGACAAAAGCGCCAGCAAGACGGCGACAGCCCATAGAACCAACGGCACGCCGTAGAGAACCCCTCCCGGGAATGTTTCGGCAGAGTCTCGCGCCAAGCAGTTGCGTACAACGGCAAAGACTGCCGCCGCAGGTTTCTGCACACGCTCAAGCAGGCTATAGACGATGTTTTTGCCCAGCGAAAAGATGTTGTTGCACGTCCAATAAAGCACCAGGCCGCTAGCCGCATCGTAGAGCAGCACCAGGAACACCGCGGCCATGCCGTAGAGCTGCATCTTGTCGCGACGCGTCATGTTGTGCGTGTAAACGAGAGCGCTTGCCAGATTGATGACGGTCATGAGAATCGGGAGCACGTTGACGGAAAACGCGCCCAGATGGATCATGGCGTCGGGCTTGGACAAGTCTGCAATGCCCAAGAAAGAGACGCCTGCCAGCGGTTCAAAATGCGACAGGAAGTGATACGCCGCAAAGAAGAACGGAATCTGCAGGAAAAAACCCAGCGACGAGCGCAGCGACAAAAAGGGCGAATAGCCTGCCTGCCGGTGCATCGTCGAAATCATGGCAAAGCGCTCCTGTCCTTTGAAGGTGCGCTTGATCATGGCTTCCTTGGCTTCAAAGCTCTTGCGAAGCGCGCGTTCGCCCTCCTGCCACTTCTCGGCCTTGATGTAGATGGGCAGAATCACGATGTTGACGGCCAGACTCATCACGACGATGGCAGGCCCCCAAGCTTCGGTGTGCGAATAGCCCCAAACCAAAGCCGCGTGCATCCAGTACTCAAGCGGCGCAATCAGAAGCGTGTAAATGAAATCCAACATCGCTTACGGCTCCTTTTTGGTCTGCGCTTTGCGCGTTGATTGAGTCTTGAGTCGTTCAACCTCGGCAACCAGTGCTTTGGCAATCGGCATGCCGGCCTCTCCGAAGTTGACAACGTTTTGTTCTCGCAGCGACAGAATCTTTTCGCGCGCACGATCTTCGGAAGCCAGCAAGGAGCGTACGGCATCAACAACTGAATTTTCTTCGCCCGGCAAGATGCGCTTGCCAAGCGTATCCAGCGCGCTCATCTCCCAGGCTTCGTGCGGAATTTCCCAGGCTTCAAAACCGTCCTTCAAAGGACCGGCACCAACGCTCACGACCGGACGCAAAAACACGAAAGCAAAGTCAAAAATCACGCCCGAAATGTCGCTTACCATCAGCTGAGCGCGTGCAAGCGACGCAAAGCCGTCGGGCTGACGATCCCATTCGATGTTGTCAAAGGGCGCGAGTTCCTGCGCAAGCTTCTCCATCAATTCCGGTTCGGACACAAAGCTTTGCGGGTGAGGGCGCAGAATCACGCGGAAACCTGCTTGCGCAAGCATCTTCGGAATCATGGCGCCCGTGCGCGTCAGCAACCCGTTGCGGCCCCAGGTTGGCGCCACAATGACGGTTCCCTCTTCGGGAGGTGCGGCTTTGCGAGCACGCTCCACCAAGCCGTCCAAATAGGGGCAACCGAGTTGCGGGAGTTCCTTGGGGCGCGTGCCGCGCAGCGCCTCCAGCGCACGCAAGCTTTTGACCTGTCCGGGCCCGGCGCAATAGACAGCGTCGTAATAGTCGAAACTAAAAAGCTTGTAAGTATGAATGTCCCCCACGGCATGCACCACATGCACATAACGACCGACCCCGGGAGAACGACGAATCTGCAAAACGTCAATGCCGGGCGTCGTGAGAACAAACACCTTGGTCTGTAAAAAGCCCAAGGCCGTATAGGCCGTGTTGGACTTGCCGATAAAGCGCGGATGCACGCACTTAAGGCCGGATGCAAAGACCGGATCTTTCTCGTCGCTCGTGAGATAAGAGCTCTCTACGCCGAGTTTCTCAAGCGCAACCAAAATCGGCCTGAACGTCGTCCAGTACGCCGCACTTTCGGCATAAAACGTCAATGTGTTGTGTTTGAGCGCATCCGTTTTGCCGGTGAGTCTGAAAAAAAGACTTCTGAGCGTCGAGGGAAGCCTGCGGATCACAAAGTAAACGCCCGAAATCAAGCCCACGAAGACGGAAAGCAGCATGCTGCCCGTACCGGGATCAAGATAGGCGTGTGCGGCCTGCGGTTCGAGCAGGACACTCAAAATAACGAACGTAATGGGAAGCGTGCGTCGCATGGTCGTTATCGGGAAGCTCGGTTGGCAAGTGCGGTGCCGGAAGCCAAAAGCGCCGCCGCGCGCACCGCCAAAGCACAAACAAAAATCAAGCACGACATGGCAGCACCCTCACTGATAAAGCCGCTGTCAATCATGTCAATGGCTGCCACGGCCGCCACAATGCTCGAAGGGGTATAAAGAAACACTACCGCCGAGATCGTCGTTACCGCCGAGGCAAAAAGGTAGGAGAAGATATCGCAAAGTTCGGCGCGGCTCAAAGGCACAATCACGCGCGCGATCGTTGTCAGTCGCTTGGCTCCGAGCGTTTCGCCGACGGTTTCATACCGAGCGTTCATGGCGCTTAAGCCAGCCTTGGCCGTGATATGCGGCACGCTCCAAAGATGAATCGTCGTGTTGGCAATCACCAAAAGCAGACTGCCCAGAGCGCCGCTAAACAACGCCGTACCGGAAAATGTCATTGCCCAAGCCAAACCAAGCACCGTTCCGGGAATGCAGACGGGCAGCAAAGCCAGTTTGTCGTAACCCGTTCTCAACAGTCCAGGCATCTGAGGCATACGAACCGTCAGATAGGCGCCGATCCAGGCCAAACCGGTTCCCAGAACAGCCACGGCAAAACTCACGATCAGAGAATGCAGCCAAGGACTGATGCCGTAGGCGGAGTTTTTGAAGGCGTAATTGGCCAAAGTAAGTTGCGTCTCGTACGGCCAAAACGTAATGAAGGAGCCGTAGATCACCACGCCGATCACCAGCAATTCGGCACCGACCACACACCAGGCCAGAATACCGGCCACAGCGTCGCGCACCGGTGACGGATCAGGGTCTTTGATTTGAAACACGGCCTTCGTTTGCGTCTGCGAAAAGCGTCGGGTCACCTGCAGCGCCAAAAGTGCCGGAATCAGAAGCCCCAGACTGAGGAGACCCGCCGCGGCAAAGTTCTGCTCGCCCACCGCCAACGCATAAATTTCGGTGGCCAGCATCGGAAAGTCACCCGCGAGCATCTTTGGTACACCGAAGTCCGTGATCGTCAAAATGAAGGCGATCATGAACGCGTTGGCGAGCCCCGCTCGCGCATGCACCAGCGTCACGGTTGCAAATCGCCGCCAGGCACCGGCGCCGAGGCTTCTTGCTGCCGCCAGAAGCTTCACATCCAAAGTTGCCAAATTAAGCCGCAGCTGCATCACCGTATGCGGCAGCGCAAAAACAAGTCCCGCCAGAAAAACACCCAAGGGACCGTAAAGGTCCAGATTGAGAAGCAAGCCGTTGCTGCCCACCAAGTAGATGAGTCCGATGGCAGGCATGATGGAGGGCGCAAACAAGGGAGCCAGAAAAAGCACTTTGAGCGCACCTCGACCGAAAGCGCGCGTCACCGTAATGGCATAGGCCACCGCAAAGCCCAGCACAGTCGCCGTCAAGGCAACGGCAGCACCCATGGCAATGGTGTTGCCGACGGCGCGAAGGTTATAGGGCGTCAAAAACGCTGCCGCTCCCGCGCCTTCGTCCGCGACAAGAATCGCGAGCTCGGCAAGCGGCCAGAGAAGTCCCGCAGCCAGGAGTGCCGCAAGCCCTCCAAGAAGCAGTTGGGGAAACGCCTCGGTTTTCGAGCCGACGACCGTCATTGTGCGCCCCATGTGCGCCAGGCGCTTTCCGGCAATTCAACGGCAATGAGTGAGTGCAGCGCAAACACCGACCGATCCGTATTGATGCGCAGTGCGTCAGCCGTGATGGTTGTCTGAAAGTCATTCATCAGCACCTTGACGCGCACCGTGTCGCCCATGAATTGCACGGCTTGAACTTTTCCGACAAATGTGTGGGGACGCGCGAGCGCCGCTTCCGTGGCTCGGTGCAGCTTCACGTCGGCATAGCGCAGACCCGTTGCCGCCCCTTCCCGAATCAAAGGCATGCGTACGATATTCATGCCGCCCACAAATGTGGCCACAAATTCGCTTGCCGGTCGATCGTAGATCTCGTTGGGGGCGTCGGCCTGCTCGACATGGCCGGCATTCATCACCACGACATAATCCGATAGCGACAACGCTTCCTGTCGGTCGTGCGTCACCATCACGGTCGTCACACCGGAGGCTTCCTGAATGGTTCTGAGTTGCTCGCCGATGGACGCTCGGGACCAGGCGTCAAGCGCAGACAAGGGTTCATCGAGCAACAACAAACGAGGTCGAGGCGCCAGAGCTCGGGCAATCGCCACGCGCTGCTGCTGACCGCCGGAAAGCTCGGCCGGGTATCGATCGGCCAGATCCGTGAGATACGTCAACTCCAGCATTTCAGCTAAGCGCAAGCTCTGTTCCGCATCTGTCGCTTTTCTTGCTCTCAGTCCGTAGAGAATGTTTTCCTTGACGGTGAGATTGGGAAAAAGCGCGTAATTTTGAAAAACAATGCCGATGCCGCGTGCTTCCACGGGCGTATTCGTCACATCTTCACCATCGACCAATACACAACCGGAAGTGGGCGTTTCCAGCCCGGCAATGAGCATCAAGGTCGTGCTCTTACCGCAGCCCGACGGCCCCAAGATGGACGTAAAGCGTCCCGCCGGAATCTTGAGCGTTGTTTCATGCAGAGCCGTCTGCTCGCCGTACCTCTTGGTGATGGCTCTAAGCTGCAGGCCGGCGGCTTGGCGTTCGGTCATCCTTGTCTCATCCTTTTCTTTAGCGTGTCGCAAGTGCATGCCAGCGCGTCAGCATCGCCTCTTTATCCCTTGCCGCACGGGCAAAATCCATCGGCAAGAATCGTTCGGCAATGCGTTTTCCCTCGTCGGTGCTGAAACCTTCGCGTGCCGCAATGCCGCTGAAAGCGGCCGCAATTTCGCCGACGGCAGGACTTGCACAAAAGTCGAGAAAAGCTTTGGCTTCTTGCGGATGCGGACAACCGCGCGGCAGCGCACAGGCTTCCGCATCCCAAGCGATTCCCTCTTCGGGTTGAACGACCGTGACAGGCGTTTTGTACTTCAAAAAAGGCTTGAGAAAAGCCGCAGCGCTCAGTCCGATGGGAATTTCTCCCTGCGCTGCCATGGCAGCCGGCCGCGCGCCGCTTGCCGCATAAAAAAGCATGTTGGCGTGCAGTTTTTCAATCACTTCCCAGCCCTTTTCCTCGCCGAACCCCTGCACAAAACCGTGAAGAAACATCAGCCCTGTACTCGAAGCTCTCGGGTTGGGCATGACGATCTGATCCTCAAACTCAGACCGCAGCAAATCGGCCCAGCTTTGCGGCATCAAAAGTCCTTTTTTCCGGAGAAGATCCGTGTTGACGCACACCGACCCACCCCAGGCGTTAATCCCAAACCAATGGTTGTCTTTTTCAACCATCTTGGGATTGAGCTTTTCAATTTCCTTGGGAGCGTACGGTTCAAGAACCCCCTTGGCGCGAAGATTTTCCAGGGCGATCGCCGAGACGCCCAACACGGCATCGGCCTGCACGCGGTCTTTTTCCGCAAGAAGGCGTGCACAAATCGGCCCGCCCGAAGCTCTCACGTAAGTGATTTCTATGTCGGGACGAACGGCGGCAAAGGCATTGCGGTAGACGGCAAGCCACTCGGGCTCCACAGCCGTGTAGACCGTGATGCGACGCCTTGCCTCAGCCGCACGCAAAGGTGCAGCCGACGCAAAAGGCAAAGCCAGCAAAGCCGCAAGGCCGCGTCTTCGTTGCATTGGCCGTTATTCGAGTCGGAACTCTTTTTTGATGAGCTCAATCATGAAGCGAGCCACCTTGTCGCCCGTATTGCCTTTCTTGCTGTCGATATTCATCTGAATGAGGCAATCGAGCACGCGCTCGCGCAACGTGGAGCTGCTCACACCTTCGGTACGCGGGAAAATGACGAGGCGCTCCGGGCGCACATGATTGACATTGTCGGCGCCGTGCACGAGAAGTTGGCAGTTGACGCTGTCCATGAATTCGTCGGTGATAAGCCACGGACCGGCCACAACTTCCTTCACGTAGCGGATGCTCTCCAAAATTTCCTTGCGCTCTTCGAAACTCAATTCCGGCGTGTAGCCTTTCTTCTTTTTGATTTCGTCGTCCGTGGTCAACACCACCACGACATCACCGATCTCGGCTGCTTTTTTCAGAAGCCGAACGTGGCCGTGGTGAATCAACGTGGCCGACATATCGACCATAACGCGCGGGCGTGCAGCAGTGCAAGCAGTCATATGGGCACCAATTTCGTCAAAGGTTCAAAGCGGCCCAAAACAAAAAACGGCCACGCTCTTTTCCTCCTCCTGAGAAAAAAAAGCACGGCTTCGAAATTTTTGGGCTAAAGAATTTGACGCAAATTTTACGCCGACCTTTCGGATCGTTCGACTTTTCGACTCAAAGCAGCGTTGCCATGTAGTACGGCAAATACCACACGTCGTCCTGCCGTTTAATTTCGCCGTGATGCAGAACAATGGCCTCCCCGATGCGTTTTCCGAACTTTTCTTTGAAGCGCACAAGCGATTTGATGCTCGATGAGCCCGAAGACTTGACCTTAATGGGAACGATCTTTTTGCCTTGCCGAATCAAAAAGTCGATTTCCATCGTGGTCTTTCTGGTTTCCGGATGGCGTTCCACATAAAAGTAGGCCCGGTGTCCGTTTGCCTTCAGACACTGCGCGACAACGTTTTCCACCAACATACCTTCGTTAGTCTGCAGTTGGTCTCGAAGGACCGCTCTGTAGAGTTCATTCTCCAAATATAGACGATCCGAAAATGCTAGCGAAACCAGAAGTCCAGTGTCCGCGAGATAACATTTGAATGCCGGATCAATCTCGCCGAAGTCGTTGCTTCCTTCGATATTCTCGAGCGCACAAGCCCGGTTGGTGAGCATCGAGGCATCAAGCCAGTGGACAGGCTTTTCATACTCTCGCCAACGCGCGTTCGGTGTGGCATGCGAAATCACGTACCGTTTGTTACGGCGTGTCAGTTCAGACGGAATGTGCGCAAAGAACGCCTGCAAGTAGTCGCAGTTTTCCTTACTCTGCTCGCGCATTCCATCTTGCCAGAACGACAAGATCCGTTGCTTTTCAGAATCCGCCACGCCGTAGTCCTTGCCGTTGATAAAAGCCTGCACGACCTGCGGCATACCGCCCACCAGCATGTACTCTCGAAACGACCGCATCATGCTCTGATGCAGCGCTCCCATCGGCTTTTTGCTGTCAAAGTGTTCTCGCATGAGCGGCATCGTGAATGTGTCTGCTCTCGCCCAAAGGAACTCTTCGAAATCAAGAGGGTGAACCTCGAGCGTGTACTGCTCAGACGGAATTAGGATGTCTTTGCTTCGTTTCGTAATACCTGCAAGCGATCCGGTTTCCAAGTAGTCGTACCGTCCGTCTTCCAAAAGCGTTTTGAGAGCTTGCCGAGCCTGTGGAAAAAGTTGAATTTCGTCCAGGATGATGAGCGACTTTCGACGATACAACTGCGTCTTGTACTCAAACTGAAGCTGAGCAAAGAAGCCATCCAAATCGCGCAAACCGTTGACAAACAAATCTTTGACAACTTGATTTGCTTGATCAAAACGAATCAAGATGTAGCTCTCGTAGGCCTCGCGTCCCAACTTCTCCGCAAGCGTTGTCTTGCCTACACGTTCGGCGCCTTTGAGGAACAAGGCGTAGTGCGGCGCGTACTGCTCCTTCCACTTGAGCATTTCTTGGAAAATTTTTCGTTCGAACATCATCGCAAGCCCTCTTTTCACAAATGCGCACCTACTCATAGGCTCATTTTTCACAATTGCGCAATCAAGCTCACAAAAAAAGAGGTTTCAGGGGCAAGTGCAGGTAAATGGTCTCTGCAGAAAGCATGATTGTTCTTGAATCATCTGTTCGCCACGATCGCCATGGAATGGATGCCGACATTACTCAGATCGGAGAGGACAAAAACATTTCGTTTGAAGACCAGCAGCAGACTTTCGGAAAGATTCTGACCAGTCAAGTCAATGAGTAATAGACATTGGGTCCCATAAAGAAATCTGTTTCATTGGTCAAACTCAACTTCATAATCGACACATTTGATTTGGAAGTGACGATTAGAGACTGCAGTACGTCACGGTAATGACCTACTTAAACTTCGAGCGTTACGCTTCAAGTTTTAACTTTCATACCATAAAAATATCCATCCTTTATCTGGGATTCTACTGCTTGACGAGGGGGGTAGCGGCTCTAGTCTGCGAACTGAAGATTTGTACCCAGAAATTAGAGGCTAAAGTGGATATCCCAAACGATGCCCACAGCGTAGATATGCGGCAATTTGCTTGTGTTGCTTTGAAGCGGGCCGACTCTTTCGGCCGGTGTCATTGTGCGTTGTCGGCTTTTCCTTTCCGGTTCGGTTGCCGTTTTTCTCCATGGCTTTCTCTGAGTTGTTGCGTGCGGAGAGGCACTAAACACACCGGTTTACGCCGAATGGGGCGACGATATTGCATTCAGCCCTAGTCTGTTGCGTTTTATAGACGAATGTGAGCTGTTCTTGCTCACTGTTTTCCTTACCCAGTTTAGTTAGTTTTCAATGACGCGTTTGGCGCGTTGAATTTATTTAATTTCTGCAATTTGCTTAAGTTCGGTTAATTAAAAACAATTTAAAACAAGCAAGTGCAACAAGATTTACTTGAATTTTATAAATAAAACGGTACTCGTATGAATAAGATCTATAAGAGCATTTGGAACCATGTGACGCGCACATTTACGGCGGTTTCCGAAATTCAGCAGACCAATGGGAAGAAGGCGAAGAGTGCCGCTGCTGTTGTATTGGCGTCAACGATGGTTATGGGAAGCATTGGAGCAGCAGAAATTGAATGGGGTCCAGATACAGGGGGTAATTATATTGATTTAACCGTAAGTACAAGCCAGGGAGCAGTCGGGGATTTTGTTATTGGTTCGTCGAAGCCAGCGTATGACTATCAAAATAATACAGTAAATATCGGAAGAAATAATCAGTATTATTTACAGTATAACGATAACGGAACTCTTCAGTTAGAGTCCAAAAGCAGTTTATTGTTTACTCAATCGGCTGGGGCATCTTATAAATTTATTGATATTCCTGCTGGCATTTCCGAATGGGACACTGGATTGCAAGGCCTAGATTTTCATCTTGTGAATAAAGATGGATCTCCCAATTCAGCCTTCTCTCAAACTATTCAGCAAGATGGCAATACGGTTGCAGTTGCTACATACGCTGTAGGAAATGAAGCCGCAAAACTGTTTAGTCAGTACCGCAATGTTGGACTAAACGGAGAATTTGAGGATGAGGATAATGATTGGTGGGTTCCTGACAATCACCCTTCATACATTCACTTGAATGAAAATGGACAAGAGATTCAATTTTCAGGTGACACTGGTATTCACTATCAACATAATGGAGGAGAAGGTGACGGTTTCTGGGCATTGGCAATTCTTACCAATTTAAATTTGCAACAGGGACAAACACTAAAATTAGGAGCACAGGCACAGTCAAAATGGTTTACGCACATGGAGGGTGCAGGCAGCGTTGAGTATGACGGCACAGGTGTTCTGGGGGCCTCCGTCGAAATTAGAAATGTGTATGACAATCTAGCGAATGACTATGCTGGGGAAACGACAGCTAAAAACGTTAGCTTAGAACTATATCGGAAAAATAGTTTTGGGCAAGCAACGGCCATAACAGCTAGCAACTCAACGATCAATATCAATCAGTCCGACGCATGGACTAATGTAGGCACGCTTGACTACAACAATGTCACGACCACATTCAACCATTCAGATCAAACCAGTTTCACAATAAATAATTCTTCTTCCAATTCGGAACCAGCTATTTTTAATGGCACCAACTCAATTGCTACTGATGCTAGTTCCTTTACGTATTTGATCGAAGGGGATGCTGAGGTCCAGACAGGAACAACGACTTTTACAGGCAACGGCATAACAACTCAAATTGCAGGCTCTTTGACGCTAGCTGTTGTTGACGGCATTTCTAACAGTAATGCAATCCAAATTGGAGAGTCTTTGAAATTTGTTAACGCCGTCAGTTCAAATCCACTTACACAGAAATTTACGTCATACGGCAGTGACTACTACACCGTCAATCTTTCCGAAGGTTCGAACATCAAGTACGCGTCTGGAAGCATTCTCAGCGGTGTCTTGACAACCAGCTTGTCTGATGTATCCAAGCTCGAAACAGACAATCAATCCAACCTTGGCAACTGGGTGATGTTTAATCGCCAAAGTGATAAAGCTCGCTCGCAGTTGACATTGAAATTGGCTAGCGGCGCCGAGAATCTTACTTTGACTACAAACCTCTCTGGTGACGGTTTAACGATTTTGGATGCCGGTCAGGACGACGGAACCAATGCCAAAATCAGCTTAGATTCTGGCGTAGATCTGTCTAATTACAGTGGTTGGATTCGGCTTCAAAACGGTACGATGAGCTTGACCCCGGAAGCAGCCAATATGCTGAATACGGATAATGGAATCCAGACCGGCTTAAGCTTAGGAAGTGGCAGCACCCTGGTCATTAACGACACAACCGGCGCCCAGATCATTGAAAACTTCGGTTGGTCAACTGCATCTGCCGGCGGTGTGCTGGACCTCAGTGGGTTTACTTTTAAGGGTACAAAGGATGCTGCTTTAAATGTTGATTCGATTCAAGTTGGTGCAAGTAATGTCATCCGCGTTGATATTGCCAAACTGGCAGTCGATGCGAATGTCCAAGAAGGGTATATCCTGGATTTAGATAATTCCAACCCCACACAATTGCTTGTGTCCGGCACCCTTTCTGATTCTGAATCTGCTGGCCGCGGATCTCAGGACTTCGTTCTTGTAGGTCTTGAGGAAGCAGAAGATTCACCTGGAACAGGCGATGATAAGCATTACAAATATGATCAGACGCTTTTTAGCTCTAACAGTGGAGAAACCATAAAGCAAAACGCCGCGATAGCCACATGGGATGTGGATGCGGATTACTACAGTGCGGGAGAAAATGGCGTCAAGGAGGACGGCGTTTACCTCAATTACTCGATTAAGTCACTGACATTGCTCAATGGGACTGAGGTTCCGGACGAAGATGATCCGGTTATTGACGAAACTCAACCCTTGCACTGGAATGCTGCGTTGGTCGCCAAAGCCGGAAATAATAACCGTCTAACTGCAAACGTTCACGGCTACGGCATTTTGCAGGTGAACAACGATAGCGGTACCGTCGTCTATCTTGACGGCAACAAATCAGACTACAAGGGAGCAACCGTCGTTACCGGGAGCACAACCTTAGATTCAACTTTCGGTGCTTTGGGTCAAAGCGTTTTGGTTTTGACGGATACTTCAAATTACGTTTTACGTCAGGGTCCTGACGACACAGTTGTACAGCAGCTCAATGGCGTTATAACGGACAGCGGTTCGCATACAATCAATGTCAACGGCAACACGATCGAAATCGTTGCTAACGGATTAAGCGAAGCGAGTGCCGCCAATCTGGCATCCGGCTATCAAACAGACATCACCTCAGGCAATGTGCTTGGTGCCCAAACCGTTCTTTCAGGTGACGGCATTTTCTCCATTGGCAGCGATGGTAATCAGGAAACGGGAATCTCGCTGACCGCGAAGAGCGCCAACGTCTTCAATACCTACAGCGGAACCGTTCAGCTGGCCGGTCACTCATCGTCTCTGACGATTGAGGGTGATGTTGCACTTACCAGAGGCATCTTTACTGGCGGGACTGACGCGAAAATCTTTCTCAACACGTCCTCCCAAATCGGTGAAAACGAAGGGATAGCCGGCGCAGACTTTAAGTACTTCGAAGGTCAGCTTTTGATGGCTACTAAGACCTATGACGTTTACGACCTCGACAAGTTGGGATCGTCAGCGCTTGTGCTCGATTCGTCGACCGTGAACTTCCACGGAATCGAAGGAGGGTTTGCGAACGCCGTCACTGGCACCGGTGGCACGTGGAATCTGGACGATTCCAACATCACGCTTACTGAAGACTCCAAAACCAAGAAAGGGTTCGACAAGGTCAATGTTAACGGAAGTAGCATGCTTACCCTTGTTGCATCTGAGAAGCGCACGGATGGCGGGCTGGGGTTGTTTGGCAAGTCTACCGATGACAGCAATAAATACGATGTTGCCTTCAGTGGTAAAGGTACATTGAATCTGTCCGGATACACCTTGAATTCAAACCAACTCAACTTTGGAACTGGTGATACAGAAACCTTCAACGGCACTCTCGGTCTCCTTGGCTCAACCCAGTACACCTTGTTGTCGAGTGCGGACTACGGGGTTGCTCTTAACAGCGGCACTTTGACTGTTGAAGGCCAGGATCTAACTGCTGCCGCCTTGTCGTTTACCGGCACAAACAACGTGCTTGATCTGACAAACGCGGTTGCTTTGTCTGAAGGGGCAGCCCTCTTCACGGTGAACGGAAACATTGAATCCAGTGATGCAACTAACGACAAGCTCACGGTGAAGATCTCTAAAGAGCAGCGCAATGAAGAAATCGCCAATAAAAACATCCTCGACCAGGATGATGGGGGCTGGGATCAGCGGCTTGTTAATGCGAAAGATGGCGTGAAAATCAACGATGAGAATGTAGAAATTCAAGTTGACGGCAACGCGCTAGATGGCTTTACTCAGAATCTTGGCACCGCAACCGGTCACTATGATGCTAAGGGTGTCGTTAATGGTGGCGACATTGGCGCAAGCTATGAACTGACGCAGATTGATTTTAAAGAAGATGCGTTACTTGAGCTTGATACAACAGGTGCAACGAACAACGAATTGGCAGTTGCCTTGACCGGTACAGGCACGATTAACATTAATGGCGATATTACCGTTAACAATACGTATACAACCGAATCCGGATTGGCTCAAGCAGCCTTCACCGGCAAGTATGCCGTAGGAAGTGGTTCTACGCTCACTCTTTCTGGGTATGGCGTGGCCAATGTCGACATCGATCTGCAATCTGATCTGCAATCTAGCGCTGGTGTAGTGATTGCATCCGATCAGACTGCCACGATCAATGCCAACTCAAGCGGTGGTGGAAAAGTTGAATTTGCTGACGGAGAGAATGCTCTTACTCTCACCCTGACGGGGAATTCGACTCTGCAATCTGGGTCGGCGCTTGTGTCCCAAAATACGAACGACCGGATTGTTTTGTCGGACGGGGCTTCGTCGTCTGAGGAAACTACATTACATCTTGCAGGAGCGCATACGGCTCTTACGGGATACAAAGGAACGATTACCCTCGGTAAGAATTCGACATTGAAACTGGATAAAGGCTCAGACAGTGATCCAACGGTTAATCTGAACCGAGTCTTTAGCGTAGCTAGCGGAAGCGGAACTGTAGACCTCGCGTCCGGCACATACGAGATTACATCTGCTTCCGACTATACCGGCGCATGGAATGTTCAGGACGATTCCAGACTTAATCTGAATAGCATCGGCTCAAAGGATTCGTTGGCTGAGTTTAACAACGTGTTAACTCCTCAAGGCGCCTCCTCTCAGGAATCCGGCGGTGTGATTGCTCTGACGAATGGTTCCGGTATTATCGTCGGCTCAAATGCGGCTAATTTCAACGGAACGTGGGATCTTGCCACATCCGCTTCCGTATCCGGTGAAAAACTCAAAGTTGACGGAACTTTGGACGCTGCCGAAGTTACTCTCGGTGAAAGCGACGAACTTGAATACTCCTATGCTGGAACTGCAGTTCAAACAATTTCGACAGCTGTAAACAGCGACGAAACCGCGACCGGTACCTTCAAGGTGTCCGACGGCAAGTACAGCATTGATGCTAGTACGACAGTTAGTGTCAAAGAAACGGATGTCATTTCCGGCGCTTCGCTTAAAGCATCGCTGGATCAGCTTGGATCGACTATCGTCATTTCTGGTGCAACGAGTACGGTTCGAGTGCAAGACAAAGCTAGTGGCGATAACAGCAGGTTTGATTTTGTCGACAAGCAGGTGTCCGGCGACGGTGTATTGCACATTGATTTGGGAGAGCACGGCGGCAACCTATCCTTTGCAGACAAAACTGGAGTCGATAGAAATTCGATCAAAGTCCGCCTGACAAATGCTGCCTATAACTATGATGCAGCTGACGGTTTTTCGCGCTATGTTGTTGGCGGTAACGGTCGGTTTACCGTTGGCGCTGGCGCTGTAGATCTTGGGTCAGATGGCACCTTGGGCTGGGAGTATCTGCGAGAAGACGCTCCAAATAAAGGCATCATTGATTTGAGCGGATTTGATCTCAATGCCTCAGATACCCCCGCAATCAAAGCCGGTCACATCATCCTTTCGAATCAAAACTACGTTCAAATCAACACGCAGGGTCTGACATCGTCCGGAGCCGTTGTACGTGGTGGAATTTTGTCTCTTGACGACGACGATTCCCCGGATCGCTTGTTGATCAGCGGTGAAAGAGTCGGCTCTACCGGTTCAACCAATGTCGTGTTGTTGGACGAAACAGGCAATGAATATGCCTCGAATGGAACGGCAACCTCTTACTTGAACAGCTATGAGGGCGGCGACAGAGCCGCAAAACTCGATTGGGGTGTAGTAGCGTCTTACTATGACAAGAATGCGCTCTCTGATCCAAACGCTGAGTCTGGCATCTACCTGAACTATGGTGTGCAAACCATTACTCTGCTTAATGGTTCAACGACGGACGCCGCCGACACAACGAGCGCTTTGTCGCTTAGTGCAGTCCTACACGCTCAAGCCAGTGCCGACAATACCGTTGCAGACAATACCTTGACTTCAAAAGTCACGGGCCACGGTATTTTGCAGGTCGAGAATGTCGCCTATCAAGACAGCGGCGATAATACAAATACAAAGCAAGTGGTTGTGAGTTTGGAGGGTAATGGCAATGACTATACGGGAGCAACGGTCGTAGACGGATTCACGACTCTGAAATCCTCTCAAGAAGCACTCAGCAACAGTACTCTTGTACTGGCTCATGAAAATTCCAATTTCGTTCTGAGAACTGGCGAGGAAGATGAAGATAAATCCCTGCACGGCATCTTTACAAGCGATGACGCTCACAGTCTTCAGATTGACGGACAACTGACTATCGAAGGCAACCAGCTCAGTAAAGAAGATTTAGCTGCTTTAGCTAGCGGCTATGGAATTACATACGATCACAACAATCTGGCGGCAAGCGTGACTGGTGCCAATACCACCTTGTCCGGCACTGGTACGTTGACGTTGAATTCCGACCTTACGGCTAAGAGCGCCCTCGCGTTTAACAGCTTTGGCGGAACGATTGAAGTCGGTCAAACCCTCACCATTGAGTCGGCAATCGATACGGACGACAATGAAGTCGCGCTCACCGGCGGTAAATTTACTTCGAACGTTAACGAAGCAAGGATTGATCTCAACTCATCCGCCCAAATCGGTGAAAACGAAGGGATAGCGGGCGCAGACTTTTCGGGCTTCAAAGGTCAGCTTTCGTTGGCTCAGAAGACCTATGACGTCTACGACATCGACAAGTTGAATTCGTCAGCTAAGCTTGAGCTCAATTCGTCGACCGTTAACTTCCGCGGAATCGAAGGTGGTTTTGCGAACACCGTCTCTGGCACCGCCGGAACGTGGAATCTGATCAATTCCAACATCACGCTTGATAGCGACTCCGGAACCAAGGAAGGATTCGACAATGTTTCTATTGTTGAAAACAGCACCCTCACCCTTATCAATGGGACAAACGACGGTGGACTGGGGTTGTTTGACAAGTCTGATGATGGCGACACATACGCTGTCACCTTCGGCGGCGATGGCAGATTGAATCTGTCGGGCTATACGACGCTTCAGTCGACCCAAGTCGATTGGAATAACTTCACTGGCATCGTCGGACTGCAAAACACCACCAATTTCACGCAAGCTGGAACCGCGGCATACAGCGTTGATTTGGCGGACGGCACAACTCTGACAGCTTCCGGAGCCGGTGTCTCAATTAAAGGATTCAACTTTGCCGGTAATGCGACTCTCGATTTGATAGCAGCGACAAATTCGGCAACTGCAAAGCATTTGTTCGAATCTAAAAGCTATACCGCCGCAAGTGATCACTCTGAATTGACAGTAAAGATTACCGAGAGCCAACTTGCAAATGTTTCAACCAACTTAGATGGTATCAATCTGCTTGATCAGGACGAACAAGCCGGTGCGAATTGGGTTGTTGCTTCCGGCAACGCTTCCAGTCTCAGCGACAAAAATGTGTCAATTCAAGTGGACGACGAGACTGGTCTTCCCGAATCACCCAAAATTTCGTTGCAGGAAGGCGTCACAGGTACTTACGAACTCGGTACAAACACCAGCGATGCCGGCATTGCTGTGAACTACAAACTCACGGCGTTGGATGTAACAACTGATGCTTCGGGCTTTAAACTGGATGCTGGATCTCAAACTCAGGCAGATTTGGCTGTCAGACTCACAGGTGTCGGTTCGATTGGTATCAGTGGCACTATAGAGGTTGCCTACCAAGGAGAAAGTGACTTTGGCGGTACGTATGCTCTGGAAAAGGATGCTCATCTAATTTTGAGCGGCGACACCTCCGGTATTGCAACTGTGGACTTCGGTTCCGATACCAATACAGGTGCTGATCTGACACTCAACAGTGCCCAACGTTTAGTCCTGGGTACGGTGGGGACCGGAAGCAACGTGACTCTCCGAGATGGGGTGATTCTAACCGTTCAAAGTTCTGTTGACCCTGAAAGCAAAAACGTCTTCGCTGGAGGCGCTACGCTTATAGGTGGCACCAACACCGGTCTGGCTCTTGATAAATCCGCCAATCTTGTAATCGAGAATGTTTCGGAAACTTTTGCACACTTTGATGGCCTTATTGGACTTAGAAGCGGTGCTCATTTGACTCTCACCGAAGGAAGTAGGTACTCCCTTGATAACATCATTAGCAACGCATCCGATTCCACCGTTACCCTCGGTGAAGGCTCTTACTCTTTATCCAAGTCGACTTATAAGGGTGCTTGGGAGCTTGGAAACAGTGCTGAGTTGAATTTGGACGGTAATGTCTCGTTTACGGCAGATGGGGCAAAGCTTTCGTCTGCGGAAGATGTTGTGGATCCAACCAAACCCAACGTCAATGTAGGCCAAAACGTGACCGTTACGGCGGATGCCGGGAATGTTGCAGGTTTCACAGACGGAACCTTCACTCTGGACAGTGAATCGACGTTGCACATCAATGCCAAAGCCGATGCTGCGGCCGATGATGCAACTGCATTTCTCAATTCAGATGTGAAGGTTAGCGGTACTGGCACCCTTGAATTGGCCGGAAATGGTACCTTCAACTCGAACGTCACCGCAGGCACCTTCCGCGTTGCATCAGGCAATGTCACACTTGGCGAAGCTTCTATTGGCGTATCCAACACCGCTGTCGGCGAAGGGGCTTCGTTGACCGCTGCCAAGAATCAAATTGACAGCTCTTCGCTCACCATTGATAAGAGTGGTGTCTTAAACGTCACTGTCGGTAAAGAGACTGGCAGCTTTACTCAGGAAATCAGCGGCGAAGGTACGCTACACGTTGATTTGGGTGGTACGGAAAACATCCTTGATTTCAGTGATAGCAACATTGGTAGACAAACAACCATCATCGTTGCCAACGGCACACATACCTATGACATGGGCGATGGCTTCTCGAACTACGGCGTTGATGACAACGGTGTATTCAAGGTCGGTGAAACACCTATCGGTTCAGCAGAAAGGCCGTTAGGTAGCTTTACGTGGCAAGGCCAGGGCGGTGAGTTGGATCTGTCTGGCATTACGTACACCGGTGACCCCGCAATGACGGTTGACGAAGTCAACATTCATGGGGACGGACAAATCAAACTGGATCTTGACTCTTGGGTTGCAGATCTCGAAGAAAAAGACGACGGCAATACAAATCTCTTGGACGCCGACGATGGTGTTGAAGACAATTATGTTCTCGTAGTCAAGGGAGATGTTTACGATCAGGGCACATTGACTCTTGTTGACCAAGAAGGCAACACCGTTACAGATAATGAGGAACATCAGACAACGACCACAGTCGGAGACGATCTGGCTGATGCGATCTGGAATTATTCCATCGTAACGAAATCGGGGAGCGAAGATCCGGTTGAGGACAAGGGCTTAGCTCTGACCTACGGTGTGACTGAGCTGCATCTCAAGAACATAGCTGCGGATAAGAATGCTGTTATTCTGAAACCGGATGGCGGGGATTCAGAATTCTCTGCATTAATCTCCGGTAGCGGAAAACTTTCGATTCAAGGAAATGTCACGCTTTCCCATTCTGGCAATACGTTCACAGACTCCACTATCACTGTTACGTCTGACAATAAACTGACAACGCAGGGATCGAACGTACTCGGTTCGGGAAGCAACACGCTTAAGCTCGATAACGCCAGTTACGAAATGGTTGCGTCGGCGGGAAATGACGCCTACTCTGAAACCGTCACACTCGAAACGAACGGAAAATCCTCCGTCACGCTCAACGGCAACCGTTTGAATTTGGCCAACGGTTCAACCATTTCGGCTGAAACAACATTTGGCAGCGATGCTGCAAACAATGGAGGTTCTGCTCTGACCGCTCTCAGGGATGTGACCTTAGAAGGCGCAAACCAGACATTGGCTAACCTCGGAGAAGCCGGCCTGAAGCTTGATACTGGCGTTGATGGCAACGTCATAGCTAAGGGAAACTCAATTTCTAAGCTTGCGAACATCTCCGGCAACGGCAAGGTCACTCTTGCTTTGGATGAGAAAGCCACAGCAACCGCGGGCGACCTCACCGGATTTGAAGGTACGGTTGTCGCGGGCAGCGGCCAGGCTTTCGTTCTTGCCAAAGGCTCTGTGACCGACAGCGTGAAGGTAGACCTCAGCAACGGCGGCACGCTTACCTCCACCACCGAATCGTTTGTCGCCGGGTTGACCACAACGGCAGACTCCGTGATTGATCTGGGCGAAATGACCGTTGGCGGTGAGAATGCTCCTGGCATGCTCACCGTGACTGGTGGCGATTCGACACTTGCTGCGGGTACGGAACTCAAGGTTAAAGTTGAGACCGACATCACCTCTGAGAGCGTCTTGTCGCTTGACGATGGCAAGTTCAGGAAGTTGGTGACCGGGCTGGGCGAAGATCAGAGGGCTGATTTCACGATTGCCCAAGCTGGTGACGAAACTATCACCGGCAAACTGACGAACGCTGGCGGCAAGGAAATCGGCACGGCTCACTATACCTTCACTAAGGATGTCATGGCTGACAGCGACGGGATGGCCGCAGGTCTCACATCCACACTGACGAAGATTGATCTCACAGATGAACTGGTGCTTAACAACAGCGCCGATACTTCGGCAGATCTCAATGCCGAAGTACAAGGCACAAACGAAAGCGCCGTCACCGTCAGTTTCGGCGAGATTGAGCTGGTCAAGGATAACTCCTACGGTCAACTTAATGTCAACGAAGGTGCGACAGCCAACCTTACCGGTGTTCAGACGATCACCGGTACGGGCGGTATTGTGTCCGGACAAATTGTTGCTGACGCAGGTAAGTTGAAGCTTGCTTCAGGCGCCGGTTTGACCTTTAAGGATGTTCAGACCGGTCTTGCGGATGTAAGTCTCGACAACAATGCAACGCTTACTCTGTCGGAGCTTGACCTTACCGATAACAGCTCGTTGCTAGGTGATACGAAACTCAACGTCGTTGATGGCACAGGTAACTTGCAGATTGTGGATTCAACCGGTTTGCTTGACGATGAAAACCTCGGGTTCCCGACAAGCCCGGACTACAAAGCAACTGCTTTGGATATTGCTGTCCAAAATTCCGAAGTGACGCTGTCTGACAATTGGGTCGACATCACCGACGATCTGTCTATGGATGTCACCGGCGGTTCGTCCGTCACTATGGCAGGCAAGGCCTCCGATACCCTCTCGGTGGATTGGAGCAACTTGACTGTTGATCAAGACAGCAGCGTTACCTTGAACGGCAACGGCGCGGCATTGACTTTCACCGGTCTCAATGAAGGCAAATTGGCTGGTACGGTCAACATCAACAACGTTGGGTTTGAGTTTGGTGCAAATACTGCTGGTAACTCTGTTAACAACGATTTGCTTGAATCGGCCAACGTGACCTTCTCCAACTCGGATTTGGTCGCAAACGGTGTTTCGAATGTCGGCAATCTCACGCTTGACAGCGATAGCACGCTTGCGTTCCAGGAAAGCAAACAGATTGCTATGGGCGACAAGTCTTCCAGCCTGATTACTGTGGCTGAAGACAAAACGCTGAATCTGGGTGGCGCAACGGTCAAGATTGACACAGACGATCTTTCGTTTGATTTCAAAGACACAGAATCCGGAACCACCAGTGCACCGTTGCTCAACGCTCTGAACGATGCTCAACAGGAAAACGTGAAGTATTTCCAACTTGTTGAAGGCAACGTGAGCGGTTTGGGCGAACTCACCGATATGAACGGAAATGCTTTGGTCGACACAAGCGCCGTGACTGTTATCGGTGAAGATGGTAAAACCGTGGCCGAACTCGGATTTGGTGCCAAGCTGCAACAGGGTGAAGGCGGTAAAGATCTCTGGGTTGGTCAAGGCTTGCAAACATTGTCGCTCTTTAAGTCCGTTGAGCTTAATGCCGGAGACGGCAAAGGCTTGACCTTGGATGGCAATGGCGTATTCACGATCAATGCAGTCATTGAAGCCTCCGATAAGGCTGATGACATGATTGATCTGACCATTGCAGGTAACACACCGATTCGTCTGGCCGGCGCAAACGGCAATATCACGGGCACAACGACGGTTGCTGAAGACGGCAAGCTTGTCCTTGCCAATAACAACACTCTCGGCTCGCAAACAGATCTGGATGTGCAAGGCACTTTGGAAATCGAAACAGGATTTACACAATCTGTCGAAGCGCTCAATGTTTCCGGAACCGGGACGTTGGATCTTGCCGAAGGTGCCAAACTTGATGTCACGACCGCGCCGGAAGAATCAGCCTCGGCCATTATTGGAGGCGCGGTGACTGGGTCCGGTACATTGGCCTTTGCTGAAAATGCGCAGGTTCACATCGCAGAAACCGCTAAGCTCAATGGCGTCACTTGGGATCTCACCAAGGGTGCCGCTATGGTGATTGCGGCTGGAACCAATGGACAGAGCATTACCTCCGGCACCATTTCCGGCGGTACTGTCCTTAAAAACGGCACTGGCGATCTAACTCTGGGCTACGGCGTTGTCAACAACAACGGTGTTGCTGTAGACGTTCAGGAAGGCAATCTCAAGATCGACGGTTGGACAAATACGCTCACGCTGAAGAGTCTGAATCTCCACGCAAGCGAGTTCACCATGTTCGGCAATCTTGCTACCGCTGACGGACTGTCGGCTGACGGTGCACGAATCACCTTAGGAGCTTCGGATACCGATTTCAAGGACTACACGATCGATGGTCTGTATTCTGGATCAGCGACCTTTGTCTTTGATACAGCATTGGGTGAGACGTCCGACGGTGACAGCCTTACGTTTGCCGATGGCGTTGCCGAAGGTTCGCATGCTCTTGTGGAAGTTAACAACCACACCACTCTCAGACCGAGCATGTCAGTTGCTGATCTGACGCTGATTAGTGTCAACGGTGAAGTGGCTGAAGACTTCGCGACGCTTCAAGGCGGCAATTTGTCGAAAGACGGTTTTGACTGGGGTCTCGTTGCCAAGGAAGGTAAAAACGGCTACACCGACTTCTATCTGAGTGCGGAAGCCGGTTCCGATCCCTCCGATCCGAGCAAGCCGATCTACAAGATGGATGCCCGCGTAGGCGCATTGGCAGGCTTTGCCGCAAGTGTGGATTTGTTCGAAATGACGATTCATGACCGTCAGGGCTCGCGTGCATGGATCAACCCGATCACGGGTGAAAAGACCACGACAAGCCTCTGGATGCGTCAGACGATGTCTAAGAGCGACAGCTCGGATAGCTCCGGGCAGTTCGGAGGTCGTTCAGATGATCGCGCTACGACAATCGGCGGAGACATTCTCCAGCTTTCGCCGAGCGGTTCCGGTCTTGTCTATGCCGGTTTGATGGCCGGTTTCGGTTCGTCGGACTACGATGCGAATTCGAGCGTGACAGGCGCATCCGCTAAAGCCGATACCGATGCTTGGATGGTGGGCGCCTACGCAGGGTGGAACCAGAACGATCCGAAGAACGATCGCACCGGTGCCTATCTTGCGGGCTGGGTGCAGTATGCGCATTTCTCTTCCGACATCGTGCGTTCCGGTGAAAAGAAGTTAGAAGCCAAGGCAAGCGGTTTGTCTGCATCTCTAGAAGCCGGTTGGATTGTGAATGCGGCAGAGTTCCAGATGCAAGGCGGCGCAACCGAAGGTGCGTTCTACATTGAACCACACGCGCAGGTGACGTGGTGGGGTACTGACTACGACAACATTGATGGTGAAAACATCGAGTTCGAAGGTCAGCACAACATCACAACGCGCTTGGGCGCTCGTTTGACGATGGAAACTTCGGGGGCAACGAACTTCAGTCCCTACTTGGAAGCCAACTGGGTGCATAACACCAAGGAATACGGCGTACAGTGGGGTGAAGCTGAAAGCTACATCGAAGGAACGCAGAATCAGGCTGAACTCAAGTTCGGTGCTGAAACGTTCTTCACCGATTCCTTCTCGGGTTACGCTCAGATCCGCGCCAACTGGGGCGGAGACGGGTACAACCGTCAGGAAGGAAGTCTGGGACTGAAGTATCGCTTCTAAAGTCTGATTGTTGTTAATCCGAGACCCGCCGTGAGGAGCAATTCTTTCGGCGGGTTAGCCTTCCCAAACTTTCAGACACTCGGACTTTATTTTTTTCCTTCGCTTTTCAGCGATGCTATTGATGTCTTCGCCAGGGACTTTTTTTGTTCGCTACCGATCCGATCAAGGCGCCCTACGACGACCGTGGTATCCGCTGCTTGGCTGACATAAAAAGGGCCCGATTCCGCATGGAACCGAGCCCGTTTTTACAGCTTGATTGCAAATTCGCTTAGCCGCCGATAGCGTTAAGCTGACCTGCGTAGAGGATGAAGAAACGCAAGCACATCATGCCAACCACGCTGCAAAGTGCCGAAAGCACCACCGTGGCAAACGACTTCTTGAAGAAGGCAATCAGCACGGGGCAAATAAAGCCCACGCCGACAACGCCAACCCAGAATTCGGTTGCCCAGAAGCCGTCGACAAAAGCCTTGGCCGCCATCTGAGCCGATTCGATACCCGTCATCAGCGCAAAAGCGGTCATAAAGATGCACAGCGCTTCGGCAGCCATCACCGGCCACTCGGCCACGTGCAAAACATGCACATCGTGGCTTTCGTGCGACTCACCCAGCATCACGGCACCGAGCTGATTGCAGGCAATGCCCGCGGACAGTCCCGAAGCCACAAAAAGCGCCGGGAGAACAGCCGTGTTGATGAGCGGGAAACGCACCAAAGCACTGATCAGAAAACCCGTGTAAGCGCAAACGGTCAGCGCAAACACCAGACCGATCCAGGTGAGTGCCGGCAGAATCTTGCGCAGCACGCTCAAAAGGGCGGCGCCGCACGGAATGCCGTCCACAAGGAGCTTGACCGGTTCAAACTCGTAAAAGCTCACGAGCGTCACCAGGAACATCGTCGGGATGAACACCAAAAGAGCCATCACACCGACGCTCATCACCGAAGTCGGGTTGTAGAAGATAAGGATCTTCCAGAAATCCAACGGTTTGGTGAGGTCAAACACCAGGCAGATCATGCCCAACAGAATCGTCACGAGCGCAATGAAGCTTGCCGCCTGAAAAAGCGGCGTGATCTGCGTCTGCTTTCTGAAGATGCGCACCAGAGCAGCCGCTGCAAACGCACCGCCCGAAATGCCGGCCAGAAAGAGGTACACGGCAATCGGCCAGGGCCATGCCACGTTTTCAGAAAAGCCGATCGTGAAATCAATGACTTGTTCCATTTACGACTCCTTCTTCAACGGAATGTAGCGCAGGCTGGGTTTGGTGCCCAACTGCGGACGCACGCGCACCGAGTCCTTGAAGTCAAGAAGCTTGGTGACAAATGCGTTGGGATCGTTTACGTCGCCAAACACCAATGCGTCGAAACGACAGGCCGAAACGCAGGCCGGATCCTCGCCCTTTTGCAGGCGCGTATCCAGGCAGAAGTTGCAGTGATCTGCTGCGCCGGTATCCTCACGGATGTAGCGCACGTTGTAGGGACAAGCCACGATGCAGTACTTGCAGCCGATGCAGAGATCCGCATCCACCGTCACAATCCCCGTTTCCTTGTCGCGATGTGCGGCCCCCGTCGGACAGACGCGGATGCAGGGCGCTTCCTCGCACTGCTGGCACGAAACGCGCGTGTAGTGGCGATCCTTTTTGTTACTGCCGTCAGGCTTGACGCCATTGAGCTGCATCAAAAGGCGAGACCGTCCTTTCGGAAGTTTGTTGGTCTCATTGCAGGCAATCTTGCATTCGCCGCAACCCACGCACTTGTTTTGGTCGAAGACCATCACGTAGTGCGGCTGACTGGCCTGTCGAGAGACGCCGGTGCAGCCTGCCAAAGGCGCGGCCGCAATACCCAGCGCTACCGTCCCGAGCAGTTGTCTGCGGTTAATTGTCGGTTTAGTCACAGTTTTTCTCCTGATCTTCGAACGCACGCCAAAGTCCGTTGCGTACAGACCGACGACGTGCGTCCTGCGTTATCCAAGTCCCCTTCGAGTTACTTGGTCGCGTGGCGGTAGCCGCCGTTGTCGATCAGAACCTGTGCCTTGGCAAGATAGCTTTCTGCCGCTGCCAAACGATCCTTGATGTAGTGCGAAGCATGAGCGCCCCAGCTGCCGTCCTTCTTGATCAGGTCGGCAATTTCGGCGGCCTTGTCAAGAAGCAAACGCGTTTCCGTCTGATCAGCCGGCGTCATCTTCGTGATTTCCAAAAGCTTCGTGATGCGATCCACACCCTTGACGATGCGGTCGTAGCTTTCCTTCACGGGACGCTGCACTTTCTGCACTTCGTAGGCAATTTCCTGCTGCGACTTGTAGATCAGGCCCTTGTCGAGTTCGGAAGTCGCAGGGCTGTGGCAGCCGCGTCCTTCGCACACCGTCCAGTCGGCCGGAGCGGGACGTCCGCAGCTCCACTGCAGATCTACAAAACCGTGATCTTCCTTGTCGCGACTGTACACCCAACCCTTTTCAGGATCCTTGGTCACCATGGAAGCCTGAGCATCCGTGTTGATCTTGTAGAGGTGCGCGCGGCGGACAGCGGCAAAGTGATCCGTTCCCTTGAGCGCTTCCTCAAACTTGCTCACAACCGGGATGTTGGGCATGTGGCAGCCGATGCAGTCGACATCCTTGTGAGAGCGCGTATGGCTCTGCACATCGGCCTGCACCGTGTGGCAGTCCTGGCAGGTTTTCTTCATAGGCGGATTGGTGACTTTGGCCATCCAATCGGGGCCGCCCTGACGCTGCTGATCGTGGCAGGTCACGCAGGTCAAGCCCTTTTCGAAGTGCTTGCTCATGACGTGCTGCTCGAGCTTGTCGTTGTAGACGTCCGCGATCAAACGCTTCGTTTCTTCCGTGCTGCGTTCGATCTTCGTGTTGGCGGCTTCGCCCAAAGACTTCACGAAATCAGGCTTGCCCTGAATGTCAAATTCAGGAGCGGGCGTCGCGGCTGCAACGGTAAAACTCAATGCCGAGCCCAAAGCCAGCACGCTCAGGGCGCTGATCGGACGGAGCAGTTTTTTGAACGTTGTCATTCCTGTTTCCTTTCAATAGCGGTATTCACAACCGATCTCTTTTTTCTTACGAGAGACCGCATCGATTTAGGGGTTCATCGCCGCTTCAAGCGCGACGTCGGCAAGGGCGTCGGCGTAGTCGTCATCGATGTAGCGGTTCGAATAAAGGAACACCGCATCGACGCTGTTGGTTGTGAATCGAATGTCCTTTTTCTCGGGATCTTCCGAAATCTGTTTCAGAATCTGCTGCAGGTCTTCGGGCTTCATGTCGAAGGGCGAAGCCTGAAAGACGTCAATCGGCGTGAGCGCCGGGTAGATGCGTGAGGTTTCACGCACCATGTCCACCACGGCCTCGATCGGGTTGTTCTTAGTTGAAAGCATGCGGGCGTACGAACCCGACAGAAGCGGACGGAAATGGAAAAACTCCTTGTTGTCCCAGCTTTCGAAACGTCCGATACCGTAGTCGCCGGCAAGCACCTCACTCAAAACCTTGTCGAAGTATTCGGGCGTGATCTCACGTTCCTCACCCTTTACCTCGGCCTTGGCTTTTGCCTGAGCTTCGGCAGCGGCAAGCGCTTCGGTCACGCGCCCGGACAACAAAGTGGCAATGAGTTCGCGACGCGAGAAAGCTTCTCGCTGCGCCGTCATTGTCGGCACCTTGTCGGCATCGGCCTTCATTTCCTTTTTCGAGCGGAAATGCATAGGATGCACGTTTTCGGGGTTGTGTAGCACTTTGTCAAACTTAGCCTGCGTCTCGTCGACAAGCTCCTGAGCGGTCGGCACAGCAGCCTTGGCCGCCTTCTCGCAGAACGCCTCATAGAGCGCATCGCGATCGATCAGCTCGACACGTCGGGAAGATTGCGTGACGATGTCGATCAACGTCAGCATGTCGGCCTGCATTTGCAGGATCGGTTCGGCCTTTTTCTCAACCGTAGTGGTGTTGTTGTCTTTCATTTGTCAGAAGATTCTTTGGCTATATCTCGGTTGATCAGTACAGACCTTCCTTCTTGAGCGCCGGAAGCATCCAATCAAGACCGTAGGACTTGATGCAGCGTTCCGTCGGAGCACCGGTCTTCTGGTCGAAATCCATCACATCGAAGAAGAGGTCGAAGCTCTTTTCAATGTCGGCGCGATCCATCACGATGGTGCCCTTCGTAAAGGGCTTGCGGCCCTTGGCGTCGTGGAAAATCCATTCCGGATAACGGTCGTGAACATGGCGCATGTCGCGGTTCTTCAACTGACGCATCGTGTAGAGACGCTGCATGATGAAGGCGCGCAGACCGGCCTTATCGAGCTCATCCTGCGTCATCTGGATGCCGGTGACGGCACTGAAGACCTTGCTTTCCATCTCGATGTCGCCGATGTAACCCTTTTCGCGCAACGGAGAAAGTTCCCACGGTGCCGTCCAAGAGCAGATGCCGAGCATGTCGTGCAATTCCTTGCGGGCAATGCACCAACGCAGGCGAACCATCTTGGCGCGCGATGTCGGGCGGTAGTCCTTGATACCGTCAACGGCGCTTTCGTCACCCCAGAACTTGGCGGCAATCTTCTTTTGCAGCTCAAGCGGCAGACCGGAGGTCGAGAAGTTGATGTGAGCGTGGCACATCGGGTCACGGTTGTACATGCAGTTCAACACCACACCGATCTGACCGTCGTTTTCGTTGGAATGGTGCTTGGTGTGGCCGACAGCCCAGTAAAGCGCCTTGCCTTCTTTCTGCCATTCCTCTTCGGTCATGCCGAAATGCTTGAGCCACACCGGCGTCGTTTCACCGAGCCAACGGCCGAACTCGCCCTTGCGATAAGCGATGCGCGGCAAAATGTCCTTGAAAATCGACGGATCCGGATTTTCGATCTTGTTCCAATCGATGCTTTCGTACTCTTCCTTCGGGAGTACCTTCTGCCAAAGCCCCTTCTGGTACATCACGCGGAAGTCGCGGTGCAGCTGACCGTAGTTGCACCAGATGCCCATGTCGTCAATCGTCTGGACACCCACGAGATTGGCTTCGCGAGCAACGTCGCTCTTCAGATCCGACACAAGCTTCGGGAACCACCAGCGGCCGTAGAGCGGCATGCAGGTCTGTTCGGTGATCTTCTGAATGCCATACTTCTGCGCCGTGTGATCGTCACGGATAACCGAGTAGCAACGAATCGGGCAGGCGTAGCAGCCGGTGCTGCGCACGGTGTACTGCCACATTCCCTTGCCAAGGTAGAACTCGGAAGAGCAAGTGCGGTAGCCAATGTGGTTGAGGTCGTGCGGATCCATCGCCTTTTCGGTGATCGTCACGGGCGGATTGGCTGCACCCCAGACGGCACCCGGATAAGCCGACCAACGGCTTGCAGGCGTGTAGTACTCGTGCAAAGGAGAAGGATTGCGCGGCACGATGGACTGTGTGTGAGCCCCCAAAATGCTGCGATGCTGATCGACAAGTTCTTCCCACTGCTTGGGACTTGCCGCAATATGCACGGCACCGTCGCCCCAAACAACGAGAGCCTTGAGCTTTTTCTTACCCATGATGGAGCCGATGCCGCCGGCGCTGTGCGAGCGGTCGACCATCATGTTGGACATCGGAACGCCGTTTTCACCTGCCGGTCCGATCGTACCAATGCTGACGTCAGGACGTGTTTCCTGTGCAAGCATTGAAGCAGAGCGGTACGTTCCCTGCCCCCAAATGGCGGAAGCATCGCGGAATTCGACCTTGTCATTGTTGATGTAGAGATAGATGGGCTTGGCCGATTCGCCTTCGATGATCACGAAGTCCCAACCGGCAAACTTCAGCTTATGAGCCAGTTCGCCGCCTACGTGGGCGCTCGCAATGAGCGACTGAGGATAAGCTGTCGGCCAAAGCGTCGTGATGGCCGTGCGGCCCGAGCAGATGGCACCCGTGCCGGACAAGGGGCCCGGAGCAATCACAAGTTTGTTTTCAGGGTCGTAGCAGGAGGTTTTGGGATCCACTTCTTCCCAAAAGACCTTGTAACCGATGGCGGTGCCGCCAATGTCGTCCTTAAAGCGGGGGAACGTGGCTTCAACCTTGACTTCGCGGGTAGTCAAATTGATGCGAAGGCCTTTTCCCGTGTAGCCGCAAAGTTTTTTCGTCATAGCAAGAAACCTTTCCTCTGATTAGCGGTGGCAGATCGAGCACTGCGCGTTGTTTTCCTGAGCGTAGTAACCGTGCGTGGTGCGACGCGGGCGGTCTTCGGTACGATCAATCCACGGGATGTAACGGATGGCGGCTGCGGGACAAGCCTTCACGCACTTCGGATCGCCGTCGCACAGGAAGCACTTGCTTGCCTTCTTCTCTTCAACGTCAAAGCTCATCATTCCCCACGGGCAGGCTTTTTCACAGAGATGGCAACCGATGCAAAGTTTGGTGTCAACCTTACGGGCGCCGGTCTTGGGATCGACGCGGATAGCGCCCTGCGGGCAAGCGTTGGCACACGGAACCGGGTGAGCGCACTGACGGCACGTTTCCTGAACCACCACGCCGTTGCCCCAAACGCCTTGCGTCATGGGCAGACTCTGCGTGCCCTCCGGTCCGAAGAACACATTGCGGGTGACCTTGATGCGGGCAAGTCTCGGCGAAGCCTTGCCTTCGTTGAATTCCGTGCAGGCAAGTTCACAGCGATGGCATGCCACGCACAGATTGGGATCGGCAATCAAAACGCCCTTGGCAGTCTCAAGCACGATGTAGGGACGCACTCCCTGCTTGGCTCTGGCCTCATTGACCATCGTCAAAACAGCGGCCATGCTGGTTGCTTTGAGAAAGCCGCGGCGTGTGATGTCCTGAGGAAGCTCAAGGCTTTTGAGAAGTTCCTTAAGACCCATTTTTTTCTCCATTGTGATTTTTCGTTCTTTGCGTTTTTGCGTGTCCGAAACGGGTCATCCCGATCACGCAAAAACGGCCGCCTGTTTAGGGTTAAACCGCGGCGCGTCAAGCAAACACTTCTCTCCTGGGAGCTGTCATCGGTTTGCCAGCAGAAATTCTTTCGAGCGAATTACTCGAGTAAGTCGACATGCATCAATAAAGGCCAAAATCGCGTTTTTAGCTAACCCTTTGATTTTGCTTCGTTATTCACGCATGTAACAGCGGAATAGGCAGTTTACTTACCCGGGTCAAGGCTCAAGCGCAGGCACAATCGCTTCACCCGATTTCGCGGAGGCTTGCGCCTGCCCGCAAGTCGGCGCCGGCCTTGTCGCTCGAACGTCTTTTTGCCTCGAACTTCTTGTCATGGACTTCTTCGTTTTGAAATCGGTGAGCATGCCTGCAGACTGGATGCGCGCCCTCTGCTGCTCGGTGCCGACCGAAAAGGCGCTCGGCATGGTGACGGCCTGCGACGTACGCTGCGTCTGTGACGTTCCGAACTACACAAGTGCGCTTCGAGACGGCTGGGCCGTCCGATCTGCGGACAACGGACAAACGCGTGCGGCAGCCGACTGGAGCGTGGAAAACGGCCGCTCGCACGGGCAGCTTCAACCCGGTCAAGCTGTCTGGGTCAACACAGGAGGCAACGTCCCGCAGGGAGCCGATGCCGTAATTGCCTCTCGCAACAGCCTGGATCTTGAGAAAATTCAGTCTTGCGTGATGCCGGGAGAAAACATTGAGTTTCAAGGCAGTGACTGGCGGCACGGTGACGTGCTCGTCCCGGCAGGTTCCCGCGTGGGTGCCCGTGAAATGGCGCTTTTATTCGAAGCCGGCGTTAAGCGCGTGGCCGGTTGGGCTTCGCCGCGCGTCGCCGTTGTGGCCACCGGAAGCGAAATCACAAAAGAGGCCGAGGACCTTTCGAGCGGTTTTCGGCGCTGTAGCAACGCCTCTTACATTGCCGCTCTCATGTCTCGCATCGGCGTCAAAGACATCCGAACGATTGTGGTGCCCGATGACATCACTGAACTCACGCGTACGCTGGTAGAACTCGACGCCGTCTGTGACGTGATCATCACCGTGGGAGGCACGGGAAAAGGGAAACGCGACTACACGCGTCAAGCGGTAAGCGACGCCGGAGGCGTCTCTGTCGGACGCGACACACAACAAGATTCGCCATTCGTGACAGCTCGCCTTACTCATGCTGGACTCATCGGACTGCCTGGAAATCCTCTGGCCGTCATGATGATCGTGCAATGCGTCCTTCTGGAAAGCGTACGTTCGGTCTTTCATCTTCCCGAAACCCCGGCACAAACCGTCGAAGCCATCCTCAACGTGGACATCGATCCCGGCATTCAGGGAGAACTGTGCGTCAATGTCAGAGGCAATACGGCGTTTCCGCTTGTCAAAGGCACCGGCCGCATGCGAGTTTTCGATCTGGCACACGGCTTTGTTCGCCTCAACGGTCACGGACTCAAGAGGGGCGATTGCGTGACGGTCGAACTCTTTCGCAACTGAGAAAACGTCTATATTCTGTACGCCTTTTGAAGTGATCTTTCGTCATATGCGTGCAATTTTCGGAAAACAGATTCTGTGGCTCTCGTCCGTTGCCGCCCTGGCGGTGACGACAGCTGCCTTTGCATCTGTTTCCGATTCGCCCTCGGCCCCATTCTCCCAACCGACGGTCCTGGACGAAACGACGTTTCCCGAACCGGACATCATCACGGGCGCCTCACTTGTTGCGCTTCCCAATCGGCCGGTTCGCATTGCGCGCATCGTACTGCCCGAGCTTCCTTCCACGTTGCAAGCGACCGAAGTCACTGCCGACCTGTTAAAAAAGGCGTTTTGGCCGCATCCCGTGGAATTTGAAACACTCACTTCCAAGGAACTTACCGAGCGCATCCGCGAAGGACAAATTGATGCATTCGTCGCCAGTTCCGGGTATTACTGGCGCATGACGCAGTACGGCGTCACAGCCGTAGGAACACTGATTTCCGGTCGGCAGCCGGATCCAAACAACGCCACAGCACTCGCTTTCTTGGTGCATGCCAAAGATGAACGCTTCAATGAACTTTATGACCTAAAGGGATACGCCGTTGGCTCAACCTTCTCAACCGCGTTCATGACGTATCGCATCGGTTTGGCCGAAATCGCAAAGCTCGGCGAAGACCCGGAAACATTCTTTTCTCCGGTTGTCTTTACCCAGCGCACGGACAACAGTGAAGTCGTCTCCCTGCTCGATCGAGGCTTGGTCGACGCCGTCATGGTGAAAGCCTGCTGGCTCGAAGCGCAGCCAGCAGAAGTCCAAAACCGATATCGCGTTCTGGCGCCTCGCTACGGCGGCGTCAACTGCAAGCACTCGACGGACACCTATCCGGGCATCATGATGGCCGTCACGCAAGGCGCTCATCCGATCATCGCGCACGTCATTGCCCGCACCATTCTCTCGCACCCGTTGTTGCCGGACGGTCACCGCTGGGCCGTCACCACGGACATGCGCGCCGTTGACAACGTCTACCGTCTGCTCAAAATCGAAAACTATGCCTATCTGCGGGAAATGACGCTTCAGCGCTGGCTTGAGACCTACTGGCAAGTGCCGGCATTCATCGCTTTGCTTTTGTTAGGACTTGCGCTTCACGGCTGGCGCACCTCCGTCTTGGTGAAAAAACGCACCGCACAGTTGTCTTCGGCGCTCACCGAACGGGAAAAAGCTCAGGCCGAAATCCAGTCGCTTTCCGAACACATGGAAAGTCTGCACAAGGTCACAGTTGTCGGGCAGCTCTCGAGCATGGTCGCTCACGAACTCGCCCAACCGCTTTCGGTCATTCAGTACTACTGCGAAAGCCAACGGGAAATTCTTAAAAACAAGCCCATCAACGAGCGACTGCTTGATATCAGCCGCGTTGGAATCGAAAAAGCGCTTGCGCGAACACGCAGCATCGTTGACAAGGTGCGTTCTTACAACCGCGGCAACACGTCACGAGACGATTCGGTCGACGTCGAAGCCTCGGTCAAACGCGTCTGCGCCACACTCAATGCCGAACTTCTTCGTAAAACATCCTTCAATGTTCTGTGCAAACCGGCTTTGATTGTCCGCGCCGACAAGCTTGAGTTCGAACTGATCCTCACCAACCTGTTGAAAAACGCCCTGGAAGCTAGTCACGAGGCTTCTCATCCGGTTGTCATCGTTGAGGCGTTTCCCTGTGGCGATCAAGTGACCATACGCGTGGAAAACTCCGGCAAAGTCCTCTCCGAAGAGGATTTCCACCGATTGAAGACACCGCTTTTGACGACCAAAGCCACAGGACTCGGTCTGGGCGTCACCATCGCAAGTGCGCTCGCCGAAGCCAACGGAGGACAAATTCAATTTCAAGCCCGCCCCGAAGGCGGTCTGATCGCTGCCGTGACGCTTTCGTGTGCCGTCAGTCCGCTCAAGACGGATTCCGTTACACCGAACAACCATCCAAAGGAGCACTGAGATGTCTCAGTCAACCGATATTCGCCAAGGCACCATCATTCGTATCGTTGACGATGATGAAGACATCCGCGACGCACTGAGCTTCATGTTGGAATGCAAGGGATGGCAGGTTCGTACCTATGGTTCGGCGCGCGACTTTCTCACCCAAGATTCCCCAAGCATTCCCGGATGTCTGCTTTTGGACATCCGTATGCCTGACATGAGCGGCGTGCAGTTGCAAAGCCTCATGAAAGAGCAACGCATTCATCTGCCCATCATTTTCATCACCGGCCACGCGGATGTGGAAACAGCCGTTGCCACACTCAAAGCTGGCGCTTTGGACTTTCTGCAAAAACCTGTCAACACGATCGCGCTCATTGAAGCCATTGAGCCGGCCGTGCGCATTAGCTTAGCACACTGCTGCGGCCAGTTGTCTCCCGAAAAGGTCACCGAGGTACTTCTGGAGATGAGTCCGCGTGAAAAAGAGATCACGCAACTGTTGCTTTTGGGCATTTCCAACAAAGAGATTGCAGAGCGCCTGTCGCTTTCGCAGCGTACCGTACATGGTCATCGCAACAACGTGTACCGAAAGCTGCGCGTACACAACCTGCATGACTTTCTGCAATGTGTGCGCGGCACCGATCTTTCGGTGTTGTCCTGACAGAATATTTTTTCGAAAAAAAACGAAGCGATCCCACACTTTCGTCATCGATTGCGCTAGTTTTCCGTTATTGCAAAATGGAATTACGCATATTGAGGAAATCGAAAAGTGAACCAACCGATCATTCGCCAGGCCTTGGCGTCGGACCTGCCGCGGTTGCTGGAAATCTATAACGAAGAAGTCGAGCACGGTACTGCGACGTTTGACACCAAACCGCTCAGTCTCGAAGATCGCCGCGTGTGGTTCGAAGCTCACAACAAAGACAACCACCCGTTGATCGTCCTGGAGCAAGACAACACCGTCTGGGGCTACGCATCGCTTTCATCCTTCAACGCCAAGCCGGCCTACGCATCAAGTACGGAGCTGTCGGTCTATGTGCACAAAAGCGCTCGTGGCCTGGGCTATGGTCAGCTTCTCACGCAAGCCATCCTGCAGATGGCCGTTGCCGACTCCGCCACCCATCGCGTTTACTCGCTTATCACCGCTGAAAATCAGGCCAGCATTGCGCTGCACCGCAAACTGGGCTTTCGACTGGTCGGAACCATTACGCAAGCTGGCAAGAAATTTGACCGCTGGCTTGACGTCACCTATTGGGAAAAAGCCGTCTAGCTTTGGAAAGGACTTCTGAAATGTTTTTTGTTTCCGACGCTCTTTTGGATCAGATTCTCACAGACGACATCCCCTATGGGGACGCCACAACAGCGCTTTTAGGTATCGAAAAAGTTCCCGGCATCGTTCGTTGTCGTCCCAAGGCTGAAACGACGATTGCGGGTGTCGCATTGGCCGAACGGCTCTTTACCCGCGTAGGGCTGCAGACGACTTGCTTTCATGAAGAAGGCGACACCGTAGACGCCGGCACCGTCATTTTGGAAGGACGCGGACCAGCCGGCGCCATCCACGCCGTCTACAAAACGGCACAGAACATTTTGGAGTACGCCTCGGGCATCGCCACGCGCACGCATCAGATGGTACAAGAAGCAAAAGCCGGAAATGCCGCCTGTCGCGTCGCCGTGACACGCAAGCATTTTCCGGGCACCAAAACTTTGTCGCTTTACGCCGCGATGGCGGGCGGCGCCGTCGTACACCGCATGGGGCTATCCGAATCCGTTCTCGTGTTCGATCAGCACCGCGTCTTCATTCCGGATTTTGAAAAGCGACTTGCCGAAACCAAAAAAGCGGATCCCGAACGCAAAATCGCTGTTGAAGCCTCCGATGCTCAGGAAGGATTCGCTTTTGCGGCCGCAGGTGCAGACATCATCCAGTGTGAAAAGTTCTCCACCGAAGCGTTGTCCGAATTCGTGAGTCAGGCCAAGCGAAAATTTCCGCAACTCATCATCTCGGCCGCAGGCGGCCTCAACGCCGCAAACGCCCGTGCCTACGCGCAAACGGGCGTTGACTTCCTTGTCACGACATGGCCTTACTTCGGGAAACCCGCCGACGTCAAGATGCAGATTCTTGCAGAAGATTCCTGATCAAGACGAAAAACGCAGGCCGGCGTCCGTTCAGAGCAGTCCGGCCTTGCGGCAAGCTTCCTTCACAAAGGAATTTTCGTTTCCCTGAATGCGTTCGATACGCTTGGCTCGCAGGCACTCCCAGGCGTCCACCGGATACATCTTGTCCCAAGCCGTCATAAGTTTCATCTGCGCATTTGAAAGCTTGTATTTGGGATACGCGTCCTGCATATAGAGCATCGTGCGGGCGATCGCGCCGCGCGTGTATTCGGGCGGTTCAACGGCGCGACCGCTGACCTTCATCGGACAGCTGCCGAAGCTCGAGGCCGCATCGGGTAGCATCGTAAAGCGATAGTTGGAGCGAACGGCATTCACGGCTCCGATGGCCGGATAGAGGTTATAGAGATCGGCCTGCATATAGCGGAATTCCTGATTGGCCTTTTCCGCACAGGCGCGACCTTTGAAAGGTTTGCCGTTACTGCGCACACACTCTTCATCCCCGTCTCGCCACTCCGCGAACGCCCGACCGAAATTTTCCGCGGGCACAACGTGCTCCCATTCCACACGATGTGCGCGTTTCTCGTGCTTTTCCGTCGTGAACCCTTTGGGTAAGGTAACGTTCTTTTTACTGTCGAACGTCGCCCGACAATAAAACGTTTCCCGATGGTCGAAATAGACCTTTTGTTCCAGCAATTTTTTAGCCTGGTTAAACGATTCGATGCGCGTATTGCCGGCAGCCCACCCTTGCGTGGCCGTGAGTCCGATAGATACAACGAAGATTGCAGATAAAAGCGTTTTCACACCGAGTCTCCATCGTTTTCGGTTAACAAAACAAAAGTGACTCCGATTCTATCCGTCTTGTAGCCCTTGTCTGACTTCAAGAGACGGAACCGAACGATGCGATTTGCCACTTGACCATCATCTTTAGACTGTTTGGACTATTTTTATGTGACAGCCTTAACTATCATTTTTTGACAGACTCCCAAAACAAGTTAATCGTTGATTTCATTTATAAAAAACGGCATCCAACTGACTGAAAGCCCTCTTTTCTGAGACGATGATCTATTTCTGATACCTGACAAAGTCAAGCCTTTGCATTCGGCAATATTTACGCCATGTCGATACTTTGGGGCAGTTGATTTTCGAGCAAACTGCGATATACCCCTAAAGGAGTAAAGGTTAGCCACCCCCTTTTTCACGCTGTCGCCTCATTGCTCACACTTTCCTTTGATATATGTGGAGAAGACCTCATGTCTTTACGCTTTTCCCCTCCCGAAGGCGTATCACTCTGGGAGTAGAATTTTTTGGCTAGAAAATGCGCTCCGACTGTATTGATCGTGAGTGCTGGTTGCTTATTGATCCCCAAAAAATCAGGAGAGGAATTCACAAATGGCTCAGAACCCTGAATTCAAGTACGCGCCGATGTTCCAGCTCGGCGAAGACAAGACGGAGTACTACCTGCTCACCAAGGACTACGTGTCCGAAGGTGAATTCGAGGGCCATAAGATCGTCAAGGTGCAGCCTGAAGCCCTGACGATGTTGTCCAAGCAGTGCTTCCACGACGCCAACTTCCTGCTGCGTCGCGCACACAATGAACAGGTCGCCAAGATTCTTAAGGATCCGGAAGCCAGCGAAAACGACAAGTATGTCGCTCTGACGTTCCTGCGCAACGCCGAGTCCGCCGCCAAGGGCATCCTGCCGCTATGCCAGGACACCGGTACGGCCATCATCCACGGCGAAAAGGGCCAGAACGTCTGGACCGGCTTCTGCGATGAAGAGGCGCTTTCCCGCGGCGTCTACGAAACCTACACGGAAGATGCCCTGCGTTATTCCCAGAACGCACCGCTTTCGATGTATGAAGAAAAGAACACCCGTTGCAACCTGCCGGCTCAAATCGACATCGAAGCAACCGAAGGCGGCGAATACAAGTTCCTGTGCGTGGTCAAGGGCGGCGGCTCTGCCAACAAGTCCTACCTCTTCCAGGAAACCAAGGCCATTTTGAATCCGGCCACGCTCGTGCCCTACCTCGTCAACAAGATGAAGACGTTGGGTACGGCTGCCTGCCCGCCCTATCACATCGCCTTTGTGATCGGCGGCACAACGGCCGAACGCACGATGCTTACCGTGAAGCTCGCTTCCACGCACTACTACGATGAGCTGCCCACCACGGGCGACGAAACCGGCCGCGCCTTCCGCGACCTCGAACTCGAACAGAAGCTCTTTGAAGAGGCCTGCAACATCGGCTTGGGCGCTCAGTTCGGCGGCAAGTACATGGCTCACGACATCCGCGTGATCCGCCTGCCGCGTCACGGTGCCAGCTGCCCGGTCGGCATGGGCGTAAGCTGCTCGGCTGACCGCAACATCAAGGCCAAGATCAACAAGGACGGCGTCTGGATTGAAAAACTCGACACCAACCCGGGCGAGCTGATCCCCGAAGAACTTCGCCGTCCGGGCGAAGGCGGACAGATCAACATCGATCTGAACCGTCCGATGGCCGAAGTGTGCAAGGAACTCTCGAAGTACCCGGTTTCCACCCGCGTGAACCTCTCCGGCACGATCATCGTTGCCCGCGACATCGCTCACGCCCGCATGAAGGAACTCATTGAAGCCGGCAAGGGTCTGCCGCAGTACGTCAAGGATCACCCGATCCTCTACGCAGGTCCCGCCAAGACGCCGGAAGGCTACGCCTGCGGCTCCATGGGCCCGACCACGGCTCAGCGTATGGACCCCTACGTTGACCTCTTCCAGGAAAACGGCGGCTCGCTGGTGATGATCGCCAAGGGCAACCGCACCCAGGCCGTGACGGACGCCTGCAAGAAGCACGGCGGCTTCTACCTGGGCACGATCGGCGGCGTGGCTGCCGTTCTGTCGGCAAGCTCGATCAAGAGCATCGAATGCGTCGAATGGCCCGAACTCGGCATGGAAGCCGTCTACAAGATCGAAGTGGTCGACTTCCCGGCCTTCATCCTCGTTGACGACAAGGGCAACGACTTCTTCAAGCAGTTGAAGCCGCGCAACGAAATCAAGTGCGAATGCTGCAAAAAGTAATTCGCTAACTGCCCTTTAATAGTGCGGTACCGTTGAAAAAAGCGGAGCCGCACATACAAGCAGGCCCGCGGTCCATGTACCGCGCTTCAAGCTCCGCCGGCAAGTTTTCTTCGCCCGCGCGGAGCTTTTTTCGTGTGCAAGCTACAATCTACTGCTGACCGTAACCAAACGCTTGCCATGACCTACGAAAACATTTCTCCGGCCGAAGCCAAGTCCCGCATGGATGCCCACCCCGAGGTCGTCATCGTTGACGTCCGTCGCCCCGACGAGTTTGTCACAGGACACATTCCGGGGGCAATCAACGTGCCGCTTGCCGACATTCAGGACGGCAACATTCCACCTTGCATGGACGACAAAAACGCTGTCTATCTCATCTATTGCCGCAGCGGAGTGCGCAGCGTGACGGCTGCCGTGGCTCTCGAGAAAATGGGTTACACACATCTGGCCAACTTCGGAGGCATCCTCGATTGGCCATACGAAATCGAGCACTAAGAAGGCGTCTGCGAACTACTTCCTAAGGAGTAATCCTTATTCTCTGTTTCACCTTGTAGAAAAGGCACCGGTTGTTACATTTCCGGTGCCTTTTTTACCTCTGTCAGCCGCCGACAGTTACAAATTCAGAGTCACTGTTGGATTCTCGTAAACCCGCAATCTTTCAGGGTTTTCCACGATTTTTTAACGTCGTGAAGTACAGAATTCTTCAAACTTTTCTTAACAATTAGTCAAAGATCAAATGTTGTTCAAGATTTACACCTTAGTTGTACCTCTAAAGAGGATAATTCCACCGTCCCAAAATATCTAGGAGACAAACAATGATTGGATTTGACTTCTGGGTGCAGCTGTTTGTGCTGCTCGCCTGCTTGTTCTACGCTGCACCTCGCGGCGGTATGACCCTCGGTTTGATGGGCGGTATCGGCCTCATCATCTTTATCTTCGGCTTCGGTCTCAAACCCGGTAAGCCCCCGGTTGACGTTATTCTGACCATTATGGCTGTGGTCTGCGCGGGCGCTACCCTTCAGGCTGCAGGCGGTCTTGACTGCCTGCTGTCGATCGCTGAAAAGATTCTTCGTAATCATCCGCGTTTCGTTTGCTACCTCGCTCCGTATCTTTGCTGGTTCCTGACGGTTCTCTGCGGTACGGGTCACGTTGTTTACACGATGCTGCCCATTATTTATGACGTGGCCATCAAGAACAACATCCGTCCGGAACGCCCGATGGCTGCTTCCACGATCGCCGCTCAGATGGGCGTGATCTGCTCGCCGGCTGCCGTGGCTGCCGTGTCGATGGTGGCTTTGCTTGACGGCCAGTTGGTCGGCGGCCAGCCCTTCAGCCTCCCGCAGCTGTTCGCCATCGTGATCCCGGCCGCTATCGTCGGTCTGTTCATGGTTGGCACCTTCTCCGTGTTCCGCGGCAAGGACCTCGACAAGGACGAAAAGTTCCAGGCCTTGATTGCTGATCCGGAACAGCGCAAGTATGTCTACGGCGAAACCACCACCCTGATCGGTGTTAAGTTCACCAAGCAGCAGTGGGCCAGCCTCTGGATCTTCCTCTGCACCGTGGCTGTCGTGGCCGTTCTCGGTTCCGTTCCCGAACTCCGCCCGATGGTTGGCAAGAAGCGCCTGTCGATGACCCTCGTCATCCAGATGTTCATGCTTCTGGCCGGTATCCTGATGGTCATGTTCTGCGGCGCTAAGCAGATCAACAAGACCAACGTGTTCAACGCCGGTATGGTTGCCATCGTCTCCGTGTACGGCGTGGCCTGGATGTCCGACACGATGTTCTCGAACCACCTGCCCGACCTGAAGGCCGCTCTGACCGGCTGGATGCAGTCCGCTCCCTGGACCTTCGGTATCGTGCTGCTGTTGGTTTCCAAGCTCGTGAACTCTCAGGCTGCAGCTGTGGCCATCGTGGTTCCGGTTGCTATCGGTATCGGTACGCCTCCCGGTGTGATCGTTGCCATGGCCTCCGCCGCCTACGGTTACTACATCCTGCCGACCTACCCGTCTGACCTTGCTGCTCTGACGTTTGACCGCTCTGGTACGACCCACATCGGCAAGTTCGTGATCAACCACTCCTTCATCCTTCCGGGTCTGATTGGTGTGATCACCGCTGTGATCGTCGGCTGGTGCCTCGGCATGGTCTACGGTTACATCTAAAAACAACAACATCTACCTGTAGAGTTTTGGGACAGGGGATGAGCAGGTTCAGGCAAAGCCTGGACCTGCCGAAACAAAAAAACGGAGTCTTCGGGCTCCGTTTTTTTGTGTCTATTGCTCCTCGTTGCGTTATTCCTTTTGAGGAACAAATGGCCTGCTGACAGACCAGGCCAATTTACGTGAACAGGCTTGATTTGACTCAAAATTTCTTTACTTATTGAACTTCTCCGATCGTCAAAAACAAGTAAATTACTGGATACTGTGCGTAGAACAAAACACAACGTCGCAGCAAGGAGAGACCCCCCGATGTTTTATTCCGGCCTGGTGGTGACCTGCAAGCCCGGTCAGTTCGCATCTGTCGGCGAAGCGCTTAAATCGCTTCCCGTCGAAGTTCATCAATCCGATGCGGCTTCCGGCCGCTACGTCGTCGTTCTTGAAGAACCCTCGGTCGAAGCTGAAACCGAACGCTTCCGCGCCATTCAATCGTTGCCGTCCGTTGCCGACGTCAGTCTCATTGTTCATCGCAACGAACCGGACGATGACGAAATCTGATTTTTTTCTTCAACTTTTTTCAACCGGCGCCGAGTTCAACAACCACAATAAAACTTCGGTGCTCCTTAAAAAAGCTGTTCTTCACAAGCCACCGATCGGTCTTCGGATCGAAATCTGATATCGCTTCGGTGCATCTGCCCAGGAGAGAAAATATGGCTCAAAAGAAAGTCATTCCCATCTCAAGACGTGAACTCTTGAAAACAGGGGTTGCCGCCACCGCCGCCATGTCGGTGGGCTTACCCGTGACGCAGGCGTGTGCGCAGGCTGCTCAGGCCGCCGACGCCGGCATCGAATGGCACAAGGGCGTCTGCCGCTTCTGCGGTACCGGTTGCGGTCTGCAGGTCGGCACAATGAACGGCCGCATCGTCGCCACCAAGGGTGACCCCGACGCTCCCGTCAATCGCGGCCTGAACTGCATCAAGGGCTACTTCAACGCCAAGATCCTCTATGGCCAGGACCGCCTGACGCGTCCGCTCATGCGCATGAAGGACGGCAAGTTCGACAAGAACGGTCAGTTTGTGGCTGTGAGCTGGGAACAGGCCTTCGACGAAATGGAACGCCAGTTCCGCCGCATCTATCAAGAAAAAGGCCCCGAAGGCGTAGCCATCATCGGCTCAGGCCAGTACACGATTCCCGAAGCCTACACGGCTTCGAAGATGCTCAAAGCCGGCTTCCGCTCCAACAATATCGACCCCAACGCCCGTCTGTGCATGGCTTCCGCCGTGGTGGGCTTCTACCAGACCTTCGGCGTGGACGAACCGATGAACGTCTATGACGACATCGAAAAGTGCAACGCAATGGTGCTTTGGGGCAACAACATGGCCGAAGCGCATCCGGTTCTCTGGAGCCGTGTGACCGACCGAAAGCTCACGCACAAGGACACCCGTATCGTCAACGTGACGACGCACTCGAACATGTCCTCGGGCATGGCCGATATCGAAATCATTTTCAAGCCCAATACGGACCTCGCGATCCTCAACTACCTGGCTCGAGAAATCGTTCGCCGCAAGGCATACAACCAGAAGTTCGTTGACGATCACTGCGTCTTCGCCACCGGCACGGTCGACATCGGCTACGGTATGCGACCGACCGATAAGTTCGCCTTTGAAGCAGAAAAGGACATTCAGGCCAAGCAAAAGAAGATCATCCTGACCGAAGCTGAAGCCATCGGCCAGCGCCGCAAAGCCGGCATTGAAGTCGAACAGAAGCAAGTTGCCGCCGCCGGCGGCCACTGGCACATTTCGTTTGAAGAATACAAGCGCGGTCTGGAACCCTATACGCTTGACTTCGTCGCCAAACTTGCCAAGGGTGATCCGGACGAATCGCTCGAAAGCTTCAAAAAGAAGCTCGTTGCTCTGGCTGACATTTATTGCGACGCCAAGCGCGACATTCTCTCCTTCTGGTGCATGGGCGTCAATCAGCACGTGCGCGGTGTGTGGGTAAACGAACAGATTTACGCACTGCATTTGCTCACCGCCAAACAGGGCCGTCCCGGTAACGGTGCCTTCTCTCTCACCGGTCAGCCCTCGGCTTGCGGTTCGGCTCGTGAAGTCGGCGCCTTCTCGCACCGTCTGCCTTCCGACATGCTCGTCGGCAACCCGGCTCACCACAAGAAGACCGAAAAACTCTGGCGCATTCCCGAAGGTACGCTCAACCCCGTGCTTGGTAAGCCCATCATGGGACTGTTGCGCGGTCTCGAAGACGGTTCCGTGAACTTCCTGTGGACACAAGTGGTCAATGTCTTCCAGTCGGCTCCGAACTCCAACCATTGGCTCAAGGCTGCTCGCAAGCCCGAGAACTTCGTCGTCGTCTCCGACGTCTACCCGACCCTTTCGGCCAAGGTTGCCGACCTGATTCTTCCCACCGCCATGATCTTCGAAAAGTGGGGTCTGTACGGCAACGCCGAGCGCCGCACGCAAGGCTGGGCTCAGATGGTCGAACCCGTGGGCGAAGCCATGAGCGACGTGGCCACCATGCTCGAATTCTCCAAACGCTTCAAGATCTCCGAGTGTTGGGTCGAAAAGAAGGTCGCCGGCGGCAAGAAGACACTCCCGGACGTGCTCGGCAAAGCCAAGGAAATGGGCATCAATCCGGACGCTTCCCTCTTTGACGTGCTCTTTGCCGGCATGCCCGAAACCAAACAGTGCCCATGGCCCGATCCGAAGTATCCGGGCAAGCAATGCTGCACGGCCAAGTCTCTGGGCCTTAACTGGTTCCCGGAAAAAGCCCTCTTTACCGAATACCGTCAGTTCACGCTCGGCGACGGTCACGATCTGGCAGACTTCGATACGTATCTCGATCCGAAGATCCGCGGTCTCACCTGGCCGGTTGTCAACGGCAAGCCCACGACGTATCGCTTCAACGCCGAATACGATCCGTATGTGAAAAACGGCGACTTCGAGTTCTACGGCAAGCTCATGAAGGCCATTCCGCAGGGCAACCTCGACGGCATCACCGACAAGACGCCCAAGCCCCTGCCCGGCCGTGCGAAGATTTTCTTCCGTCCGTTTGCCGAACCGGTCGAAAAGCCCGATTCCAACTACGACCTGATGCTCTGCACGGGCCGTATTCTGGAGCACTGGCACACCGGCTCGATGACCCGTCGCGTGCCCGAACTGCACCGCGCTGCTCCGTCGGCCGTTCTCTATATGCACCCAACCGACGCTCAGAAACGTGGTCTGAAGCGCAACGACGTCGCGCAGATCACCAGCCGCCGCGGCAGCATCAAAGCTCTTGTGGAAACGCAGGGCCGCATGAAGATGCCGCGCGGCACGGTCTGGATGGCCTTCTTCGACGAATCGGTTCAGGTCAACAAGCTTTGCATTGACGCAACCGACCCGATCTCGGCTGAACCCGACTTCAAGAAGTCTGCGGTTCGCGTCACGAAGGCCTAATCGGGCGACTTTGACACACGCGCTTATCTCTCTGAAGCCGTCTTACTGCAGTAAAACGGCTTCGGGAGAAAGCTTCGGACAACACGGCTTTTACTGAAAACCCAACCGATACGATGACGATCAAAGCGACAAGACGTCAGGCTCTCGGCCTTCTTCTGGAAGGCGCAGGCGTTGCGGCTGCCGCAGGCGCCGGTCTTACGGCGTTCGTGGGAACCGCAAAGTCCAAGGGCTTTGAACCGCTGCCGCCGGGCGCCGATGATGCCTTCTACGACAAGTGCATCCGCTGCGGCCTGTGCGTCAAGGCTTGCCCCTTCGACACGCTCAAGCTTGCCAAACTCGCAGCCAAAGTTCCCTACGGAACTCCCTACTTCGAGCCCCGTAAGATCCCCTGCTACATGTGCGAGGGCATTCCCTGCGTCAAGGTGTGCCCGTCGGGCGCCCTGGACCGCAAGTTGGACTCGATTCGCAAAGCCCGCATGGGCATTGCCGCCATCGACCCCAACTCGTGTCTGAGCTGGCAGGGGCTGCGTTGCGAAGTCTGCTACCGCGATTGTCCGCTTCGAAACGAGGCGCTGCTCTTAAAGCCCCATCCGCGCGAATTGAGCAAACATGCCGTCTTCGTGCCCGTGATCAATCCCGATCACTGCACAGGCTGCGGGTTGTGCGTCTACGGGTGTCCGACACAGGTGCCGGCCATCAACATCATTGATCCGAAGACGTTCCTGGGCCGCATCGGCGAGCACTATCGTCTGGGTTGGCGCAAAGATCAGCCGCATCATCCGGGCAATCCGGCCGACAAACCCGAAGTTAAGAAGCCTGAAACGCCGACCGAACCCGGCGGGCTTGATTTTCTCAACAACATGGACGATCCGCTGCTATGAGTCCAAAAGCCTCTTTACCTGCGGTTTCGCCGCAGAAAATCAAGTCGCGCATGTTGGCGCTCAGTGTGGCTCGCCGCTTCGTGCAGCTTGCCGTGCTCGCGCTTTTCATCGGTACCGTTCGGCTTGGCTGGACGCTGTTGGGCGAACCGCTTTTAAACGGTACGCTCACGAGTTCACTCATTGCCGGCACCGTTCCCATGTCGGACCCGTTTGCGCTCCTGCAAAAGCTTTTTGCCGGACACAAACCGGAACTCACGATGGTCACGGGCGCGCTCATTGTGCTGGCGATCTATGTGAGTGCGGGCGGCCGCGCCTTTTGCGCATGGGTCTGCCCGATGAACATCGTCACTGATGCCGCTTTCAGCGTCCGTAAGTCGCTCAACGTCCCGGCGTCAAGCCTGCGTCTGTCGCGTCACGCGCGCTACGCGCTTACCGTAGGCGCGCTGCTTGCTTCGGCCGTCTCCGGCACCGCCGCCTTTGAGTGGGTAAGTCCTCAGGCTTTCCTGTGGCGCGAACTTATCTGGGGCGTGGGTGCAGGACTTGTGGCTGCCGTCACGGGCGTCTTTGCGTTGGACCTGCTGCTGTTGGAGCGCGGTTGGTGCGGACATCTGTGTCCGCTGGGCGCCTTCTGGTCCGTTGTCGGCAAAGTTGGCGTCGTCAAACCCATCTTTGACAACGAACGCTGCACCAAATGCGGTGACTGTCTGCGTGTGTGTCCCGAAGCCCATGTACTCAATTTCAAGCTCGCGGCTCAACGAGGCTTCATTGCCTCGGGCGAGTGCACCAACTGCGGTCGGTGTGCTGCCGTGTGCCCAGAAAACGCCATTCGTTTTGCCACGCGTTTTCAAGCCAAGCCGCAAGCAACCGAGTCGAACAACGAGTAAAGAATTTCTGGAGTGAGCCATGAAAAAATTGATTTTGACAGCCGCCCTTTCCATCGCTGCGACTGTTGCCATCACGGCCTGCGCCGTGCAGCAGCCCGTCGACATCAACACGATGAGTCTGGAAAAGACGAGCCCCTTTGAAACGCCGACGCCGAAAGCCTACGGCGAAAACGCGGGACTGTACCGCGAAACCCAGATGGGCATGCCCGCGATGATTCCGCACGCGATCGACAACTTCAAGATCACGCGCGAAAACAACCCCTGCATCATGTGCCACGGCAATCAGGCTAAGATCGGCGCGGCTAAGGTAAAGGGCGAAGCCACCGCAATGCCTGCCACCCACTGGACCAAAGTCAACGGCAAGCTTGCCGTGTCTGCCTCGCGCCACGAATGTCTGCTGTGCCACGCCACTCAGGCCGACGTACAGCCGCTCGTGGGAACTGTCCACTAAAATTCGATCTCAGATGATCTGACGGTGCCGCACACCGCGGCGCCCGTTTGTGCATCGCGGCCTCAAAGCCACTGTTTGCGACTTTTCAAAAAGTCGACGGGAGGTTTTGGGCCGCGAGTTTCGTTTTGTCTTTCCCTTTTTTCAAGGATTTGTGCGATGGCAGTCAAAGTGGTACTGGGCATGAGCGGCGGCGTTGACAGCGCCGTGAGCGCCTGGCTTCTTAAGGAACAAGGATACGACGTCACCGGCGTATTCATGAAAAACTGGGAAGACGACGATGACAGCGAATACTGCTCGAGCCGCCAGGACTTTCTGGATGCGGCAAGCGCGGCCGAAAAGATCGGGATTGATCTGGAAGCCGTGAACTTTGCCAAAGAGTACAAGGAGCGTGTTTTTTCCGAATTTCTGCGCGAATATCAGGCCGGCCGCACGCCCAATCCGGACGTGCTGTGCAATTCGGAAATCAAGTTCAACGCGTTTTTGGACTACGCGATGGAATTGGGTGCCGAGAAAATCGCCACCGGCCACTATGCGCGCGTACGCCAGACCGACAACGGCGTTGAGCTTTTGCGCGGTCTCGACGGCAGCAAGGATCAAAGCTACTTCCTGCATCGTCTCAATCAAAAGCAGTTGGAAAAGGCGATTTTTCCCGTGGGAGAACTGCCGAAAACCAAGGTACGAGAAATCGCACGCATGCTCGATTTGTCGGTTGCAGGCAAAAAGGATTCCACCGGCATCTGCTTTATCGGCGAGCGACCTTTCCGCGAATTTCTCTCTCGCTACCTTCCGACGCACCCCGGTCCCATTCGTACCGACACGGGCAAAATCGTGGGCGAACACGTTGGTCTGAGTTTTTATACGCTCGGCCAGCGCAAGGGCATCGGCGTGGGCGGCAGCCGAGAGGGCACGGGAGAGCCTTGGTTTGTGGCCCGCAAGGACCTTGCCACCAATACGCTTTGGATCGTACAGGGGCATGAACACCCGTGGCTCAACACGCATACGCTCAAAGCGGTGCGCACAAGTTGGGTGTCGGGACACGCTCCCGAACCCGGCACACCCGTGACGGTCAAAACCCGCTATCGTGCGCCCGACGGCGCCTGCGAGGTCGCATCGGTTGATGCCGAAAGCATCGACCTTTCGTTCCCCGTCCCGCAGTGGGCCGCCACCCCGGGGCAATCCGCCGTGCTTTATCAAGGCGAAGTTTGTCTGGGCGGCGGTTTCATCGATACGATCGACAACGCCGACATTCCGCAAATCAGAAAAGCTTAACGGTTTTCTCAGTTTTGTTTTCTAACATCTCTCTGTCTTTCTTTTTGGTGTGACCCATGTCGCTTTTTGACTCCGCACGTTTTCTGACTTCGGCCGCCGCCGTGAGCCAACTGCCCGGCGCGGGCCTGCCTGAAATCGCCTTTGCCGGCCGCTCCAACGCCGGCAAAAGCACGACCATCAACGTGCTCACCCGTCAAGGGCGCCTCGCGTTTGCGTCCAAGACACCGGGCCGCACGCAACTTATCAACTTCTTTACGCTTTCTCGCAAAATTCCCGACAGCAAGGAACGCGAGCAGATTGCACACCTGGTGGATCTGCCGGGCTACGGCTACGCCAAAGCCGCTCCGGAAATCCGCGAAACCTGGAGCCGACTGATCGGCGGTTACCTTGCTGATCGTCCGTCGCTCACCGGCATCGTGATTGTCATGGACGCTCGTCGTCCCTTTATGCCGGCCGACGAGTGGCTCATTGACTTTTTTTCGTCACGCAGTCACGTGCGCCAGCTCTGGCTCATTAACAAATGCGACCAGATCAAGCGTGCCGAACGCAATACAGTGCTTGCCAAAGCCCGCGCCCGAGCTCAACAGCTCGGGGATCATGTGGAAGTTCAGCTTTTCTCGGGACTTAAAAAAGAAGGCGTCGAAGAACTTCAGCAACGACTTTTAACCTGGATTGATCCGGAAGGGCGCCTGTCGGCAGACACGCCGTCGGCGTAACCTTTCAGTATTCTTTATTCTCACGGGGACTTTTGAAAAATGCAGACCCTTGGACAGTATCCTTTCGTGCGTATGCGCCGCATGCGCCATGACGATTTTTCTCGTCGACTGATGCGTGAAACCGTTCTCACGCCCAACGACCTCATCCTGCCGGTGTTCGTGCAGGAAGGCGAACACAAGGTCACGCCCGTTCCCACCATGCCCGGCGTCAACCGTCTGTCAATCGACGAACTGCTGAAGCTTTGCGGCGAAATGGTTGAGCTCGGCATCCCGATGGTGGCTCTTTTCCCGCACATCGACGATGAACTGAAGACTCCCGACGGCGTTGAAGCCGCCAATCCCGACGGTCTGATTCCGCGCGCCGTGAAGGCCATCAAGGCTGCCTACCCGCAGTTGGGCGTCATGTGCGATGTGGCGCTTGACCCCTACACCACGCACGGTCAGGACGGCCTCATCGACGAAACAGGCTACATCCTCAACGACGAAACCATTGAAATGCTCGTGCGTCAGGTTCGCGCCCAGGCTCAAGCCGGCGCTGACGTTGTGGCTCCCTCCGACATGATGGACGGCCGCATCGGCGTCATTCGCAAGATGTTAGAAGAAGAAGGCTTTATCCACACGCGCATCATGGCTTATTCGGCCAAATACGCCAGTGCCTTCTATGGTCCCTTCCGCGACGCAGTGGGCTCTTCGGGCAACCTCGGCAAGTCCACCAAGGCCGTCTATCAGCAGGATCCCGCCAACAGCGACGAAGCGCTCTGGGAAGTGGGGCTCGATCTGGCCGAAGGCGCTGATATGGTCATGGTCAAGCCCGGCATGCCGTATCTCGATGTGGTTCGCCGCGTCAAGGACGAATTCAAGGCACCGACCTTCGTGTACCACGTCTCCGGCGAGTACGCAATGATCAAGTGCGCTGCCGCTGCCGGTTGCATTGACGAAAAGAAGATCACGATGGAATCGATGATCTGCTGCAAGCGTGCCGGCGCCGACGGCATCCTCACCTACTGTGCTCTTGATGTCGCCCGCTGGCTCAAGGAAGGCTACAACTACTGATCCGAACCAAGACGGTTGATCTCGTAGCCCCAAGCCCGATGCCTCCGGTGTCGGGCTTTTTTGACCTTGAAAAAGGTGTCTCTGCGCTTCGTAAAATCACATAAAAATTCATAATTTTGTGATTTTTCTCACATTTTTATTAAGAATTTTGTGAGGTCATTGATGTGTCAAAGCGCGAAGCCTTCGAAAATATCGGGAAAAGTTTGCCGAACAGACGCCACTGGGCGTTCGCTTTTCGCTGGACAATCTGCGCTTGGACGGCGACGTACTCAACATTCCGCTCTACATGGCCGATCAAGCTGTCCGCCTGATCCGTCTGGCACTGCAAGCAAAACGATCGTAGGCATTTCAATACCCGATTTTTGCTCAATCCGTGCAAATTCCGTTTGCCTGCTGCTTTCGAACTTCTCGACACGGTAAAGTACGGTGAACAGATTTTTGTTGGTTGTGATCGTAAAATCATGCAACGCCGTACCGTTTTGACTTCCGCCGCTTTTCTGGCCGCTGCCGCCACAGGCCCCTTGTGCGCCGCCGTGCAGGAAAGTACGCAAGCCTTTTCCGCACTGGGAGCCAAACCGACCGGAGCTCGCTTGGAGCGCATTCAGGCGTCGCCCAATTTCAGCAACGGCACGTTTCACAACCTCACGCCGGTCATCGATCCGATCGATCGGGAACGCTCTTCAGGGATGCTACGGTTTCTCACCGAAGACAAGAAAGGGCGTCGGCCGCTTGAGCGCATTCCTTCGATCAAAACCGATCTCACTACGCTCGCCGACGGGCAGATGGTTTGGTTCGGACACTCAGGCTTTTACCTAAAGCTTGCCGGTCTCGCGATTGCCGCAGACCCCGCTTTGCACGCCTGTTTCCCGTTGGGTAGCTTTTTCAAGCCTTTCGCAGGAGCCGACCTCTATCAGCCGCGCGACATTCCGGCGTTGGATCTCCTCATTCTCACGCACGACCATTACGACCATCTGGACATGCTCACGATGCGTGACCTGAAGAATCGCACGGCGCATGTCGTCTGCCCACTCGGTGTGGGAGCCCATCTCGAATACTGGGGATGGGAAGCCGAGCGCATTACGGAAATGGACTGGGGCGAAAAAATCGCTCTTCCGCACAAGGGATCGCTCACCTGCGTGCCGAGCCAACATTTCTCGGGTCGAACGCTCGAGCGCAATACGACGCTGTGGGCGGGCTTTGTGATGGATCTCGACGGGGTGACGCTGTACCTCTCGGGCGACGGCGGTTACGGACGCCATTTCCGCCAAATCGCCACGGACTTTCGACGCATTGACTTTGCCATCGTCGAGGACGGCCAGTACAACACCGACTGGGCCGGAATTCACCTGATGCCGCCTGCGTGGAAAGCGGCTGTTTCCGAACTGCGTCCCCGCTTTGTCATGCCGTGCCACAACGCCAAGTTCGACTTGAGCCGTCACACTTGGAAGGCTCCTTTGGAAGCGGCGCTTGCCAACGCGCAATCGCTTGGCATTGCGCTTTCCACGCCGCTGATCGGACAAATCGTTGCGTTGGACAACCCGGCGCGCGACACCGGTCCCTGGTGGCAGGAACTGCGTTAAGAAAAAAATCGCGAGTCCGGCAGCAGACGGCTATAGTGCACTATTGCCATTGTTGACCGGCTTATTGACTTTCATGCGCTTTCTTCACACTTCCGACCTGCATCTCGGACGCAGTCTATACGGCGTCAACCGAGACGAGACCTTTGAGAAATTTCTCACTTGGCTCACCGAAACAATCCGCACCGAGACAATCGACTGCCTGATCATCGCAGGCGACGTTTTCGACAACGCCACCCCCTCGCACCGTATGCAGCGGGCTTACTACCGGTTTCTAGCTTCCGTGGCCACTTCCACCGACTGCCGCCACGTGATCGTCACCGGAGGCAATCACGACTCGCCTTCACTTTTGAACGCCCCCGACACACTTCTTGAAGCGCTCAACATCACCGTTATCGGTCAGGCGACGGCCGATCCGGCCGACGAAGTCGTGCTGTTGCGCGATGCGGCCGGAACACCTCTGGCAGTCGTTGCGGCCGTACCCTATCTACGCGAACGTGATCTGCGCACAAGCACCGAAAACGAAACACAGCAGGACAAAGAAGAAAAGATTCGCTCGGCAACGGCAGAGCACTATCGCCGTGTGACACAAACTGCGCTCGAATTGCGCGGTGAAAACGACATCCCATACATTGCCACCGGGCACCTCTTTGCCGCCGACGGCGACCCGAGCGACGAAGAGCGCAACCTCTATATCGGTTCTCTCGGCCTGATTCCCGCCGCGGCCTTTCCGCCCGAAATCAACTATCTGGCATTGGGGCACCTGCACAAAGCCCAGCGTCTGGCCGGAAACGAGACGCGCCGCTATTGCGGCAGTCCCATTGCGCTGGACTTTTCCGAACGCAAAGCCTCAAAAAGCGTCTGCATCATGGAAACGCAGGGCAAAGCCTGTACCGTTCGCACGCTGGAAGTGCCCGCTTTTGACACGCTGGTGCAGATCACAGGCAACGAAACGGCAGTCACCGAAGAACTCAGTACGCTCGTTGCGACCGGCCGTCCGGTCCTCTGCGAGGTGCTGCACACGGAAGGTACCTTTGCACCGGATCTTGCCGCCAAGTGCCGCGACATTGTGCAAAACAGCACCGTCACATTGGTGCGTGTGGTAAGCCTCACGGTTGCCGCCGCGCAGCTTTCCGTCGACGATGTTGTCAGCGACGTCGAAGCGATCTCGCCAGAAAAAATGTTTGAGCTTTGCCTGCAAAAGCAACAAGCCTGCGGCACAGAATTTTCCGAAGAACTCAAAAAAGAACTCACTGACGCCTACTCCGAGATTCTCGCGGTCGTGCGCAAGGAAGGAGAACCGCAATGAGAATCCTCAAAGTACGCGTTCAAAACATCAATTCGCTCAAAGGCAACTGGTCGATCAATTTTGAAGATCCCGCGTATGCCGCAGGCGGCCTTTTTGCCATCTGCGGCCCCACCGGCGCGGGCAAGTCGTCGCTTCTGGATGCCATCTGCATTGCGCTTTACGGCAGCACACCCCGCCTGGGCGAACTCACGGGCAGCGCCAACGAAGCGATGACCCGCGGCACGGGAATCATGGAAAGCGAAGTCACCTTTCTCGCCAAAGGTGTTCGCTATCGAGCGCTCTATTCGCAGCGCCGCGCCCGCACCCGCGCCGACGGTCGTTTGCAGGGATCAAGCATTGAGCTTAGCCGTTGGAACAACGAGCGAAGCGACTGGGACATTCTGGAAGCCAAATACAAGAAGCGCTTTGCCGAACTCATTGAAGAAATCACCGGCCTGACCTTCCATCAGTTCACGCGCTCGGCGCTTCTGGCGCAGGGCAACTTCTCGGTTTTTCTGAAAGCCAAGGAAGACGAACGCTCCAACGCGCTCGAAGCCATCACCGGCACCGAAATCTATTCGCGAATCTCGCAAGCCGTCTATGAACGGTATAAAAGCGAGAACACCGCTCTCGAGCACCTCAAATCGGAAGCGGGCGGCGTCGGCGTGATGGCCGACACCGAGCGTCAGCAAACGCTTTCTGCGCTCTGCGAAATCAAAGCAAAATGCGCCGCACTTGAAGATACCGTCAAAGCCAAGGAAGCAGTCCGAGACCTCGTGCGGGAACGCGATGCGACCTCTGAAACACTGGAGGCTTCGCAAAAAGAACTCATTTCGGTCAAAGCAACCATCGAAGAACTGCGACGTGAACGCCATGCAACGGAAGTGGCTCGCCGTGCGCTCAAGATCAAGCCGACGCACACGGCGCTGCACGAGGCTCAGTTGCGTGTTCAAAGCGCTCGTCAGCAGTGTGAAAAACTCACCGGCGCGCTTGCGGCAGCCGACAAAGAGGCCGGCAACGCCCAAAGTCTTTTGCAGGAAGCCCGCATTGCTTCCGTTGATCTCGCCAAAGCATATGAGGCACTGCTGCCTGTTACGCAGGCGGTGCGAGCGCACGATACGGCCATTGCCGAACACACCAAGCGCATCTCTGAAAAAGTCGCCGAAAAGACACGCGAGGAAACACTTTTAAAACAAAGTCTGGCTAAAACGCAGGCGGCAACCTCTGAAATTCAAACGTTGTCGGAGGAAGCTGTAAAACTGGAAGCCGACACTGCCCCCGATTCCCGTGCTGCGCGTCTTTTTGCCAAACAAGCCGAGATTTCCACGGCTCTGACTCAATTTGCGGACGCCGACACTAACCGCAGCAAGCGTGAAAAAGCGCATCAACAGGCCGAGGCCGAACTCGCCGTTGCCGTTCAAGCGACTCAAGACGCTCAACTGGCATTGGCACCCGCTCAGGCCAAAATCCACTCGTTACAGGAGAAACTCTCTGCGGTCGAAATCGCCCGCACCGAATGCGCCGCCGGCAAAACCCTGCAGGAGTGGACGCAGCTCAAGACTCAAACCGACGCTCGGACTGCGGCGCTCAACCAGCTTTTGCAGCAATTGACTGCAAAAGCAGAAAAATCCCGCCAAATAGACAACAAAAAGGAACTGTTGGGCAAATTGCAGGCAGACTGGACTGTCGCCAAAGAACGCTATGAAACACAGGTCAAGCTGACTGATTCTCTTGCCGACACCGTGGAAGCGCTTGAACAGACCGCTGCCATGCGCTCTTTGGTGGAACGCCTCAGCGACGAGCGAGCCAAACTCGTTGACGGCTCGCCGTGCCCATTGTGCGGTGCCGTGCATCACCCGTATGCCGAAAGCCGTCCCTCGATCCTGTCAGACGACTCGCAAAAACTCGATCGCACCAAAAAAGACTGGAAAGACGCGCAAAAATCCGTCACCGTTTTTGCTAAAGAGCTCGCCAAACTCGACGGTTCGATCAAAGCCGAGCAGCAAGCGCTCGAGGAACTGAAAAAAGTCTTCCTGCAAGAACTGCAAGCGATTGAGTCTCTGGCTGGCCAATGGTCAGTTTCCGTCACAACCCCTGCGGATATCCGTGCAGTCTATGAAGAAACGATGGAGAAAGCAGGGGCGCTCACTGAAAAAATCAAGAAACTCGCTTCGCTTGATGACGAACGCAATAACCTTATCTCATCGTTGGATCTAGCTAAAGCGCAATTCGAGACGCAATCTCAGGCGGTCAAAACCTGTGAAGCCAAACGCACGCAAGCACAAGCCACTTTGCAAAGTGCTCAGAACGAAAACGCACAGGCTGCCGCGCAATTGCTCGCGACCCGAGACGGGCTGGCCCGCGTCTGTGCGGGGCTGATCAAAGTGCCCGCAACGGCAGCGCAAGCCAAGGCGTGGAGCACGAAACTGCAAACGGAAGTCGACACGTTCCAGACAAAACGCACGCGCTTGGCAACAATCGGGCAACAAATCGCCGTCTTAAAAACAACGGTGCAGGAGCAGCGCCGCCAACAGGACGCCTTCGACGCCAAGTGCGTGGAATTGTCAACGGTCATCGCTTCACTGGAAAACGAACGCTCTCTCAAACAAACCGAACGTACGGCCCTTTTCGGTGACAAATCGCCCGAGGCCGAAGAAGCCGCCCTCAAAAACCGGCGTGACGCAGCGCTCGCGCTCACCGAAAAGCGGACTGCCGAAGCGCTGCGCCTCAAGGGGTTTGTCAACGTCACGCAGGGGCAGCTCGACGCGGCCGAAAAACAAGCCGCTTCCGATGCCGAGTCCTTACAAGCCGCCTTGTCGGTCTGGACGCAGGAGCGCACCGCCGCGGGCTTTGCCGAAGATTCCCTCTGGGAAGCCGCGCTGCTTACCGCCGAAGAAATCGACGCCCGGCAGCAAACGTACGCCCGACTGGATGCCCGGTGCGAGGAACTTGCCAAAACCGCTCGGCAAGCCGAAGAAAGGCTCACGCAGCTTGCTTCCAAGATTGAGCCAACGATTGAACTGGCGTCTCTTGTCGGCGAAATCGAGACGCTTCGCGAATCGATGAATACCCTCACCGCCGAAAAAGGGCGCCTGCAGGGGCTCATCGAAACGGACGACGCGCAGAAACAACGGCTTGCCGAGAAACTCGACGCGATCAAAGCTCAGGAAAAAACGCTCGCGCTGTGGTCAAGACTCAATGCGCTGATCGGCTCGGCCGACGGCAAACGTTACCGCACTTTTGTGCAGTCAATGACGTTTGAAACGCTGCTGCATCACGCCAACCGTGCTTTGTCCAAAATTTCTCAGCGCTACATCCTCAAAAAAGATGCCGTTGAACCCCTGAAACTCAACGTGATTGACGCCTTTCAAGGCGGTGTGGAGCGCAGTGCCGACAACCTGTCGGGCGGCGAATCCTTCTTGGTGAGCCTATCGCTCGCTCTGGGCCTATCCGAAATGGCAAGCCGCAATGTTCGCGTCGAGTCGCTCTTTTTGGACGAAGGTTTCGGATCGCTCGACCCCGATACTCTCGAAGACGCCATGAATGCGCTCGCGGCGCTTCAAAGCGAGGGCAAGATGATCGGCATCATTTCGCACGTGGGTGAAGTGCGCGAACGCATCACCACCCTGATTGACGTCACCCCCGTTTCGGGCGGCCGCAGCGAGCTCTCTGGACCCGGCGTCGAGCGTTTGGAAGAACAGAAAAAGTAGGACAGAAAAATGGCTTTGGAAATCGAACGCAAATTTTTAGTGACATCCGACGAATGGCAACGGCTCGGAACACCCCAACTGGTCCGTCAAGGGTATCTGTCGCGCGACATTGAGCGCACGGTTCGCGTACGCATCAAGGGCGACAAGGCTTATCTCACGATCAAGGGCCGTAATAAGGGCGCCGTACGCACGGAGTTCGAGTACGCCATTCCGACCGATGAAGCGGCCGTCTTGCTCGATACGCTGGCGCTCAAGCCGCTCATTGAAAAGACCCGCACCAAGGTTGCGTATGCGGGCAAGATCTGGGAGGTCGACCGTTTCTTCGGTGAAAACGAAGGTTTAGTGCTTGCTGAAGTGGAATTGACCTCTGAAAACGAAACCGTGGAATTGCCGCCCTGGATCGGCCGGGAGGTCACGCACCTCACACGCTACTACAACTCGGCCTTATCCGAGAGACCCTACAGCGAATGGTCGGAAACGGAAAAAGCCGGCGATTAATTAACGCTGCCGATTATTGTTCTCGACCTTGGTAACGTCCCTGTCTGTCGTAAAAACGGCCGTTTGCGTCACGTTTGCCTTGATAACGCCCCTGTCTGTCGTAGTAACGGCCGTTGGCATCCTGTTTGCCTTGGTAGCGTCCCTGTCTGTCGTAGTACCGACCATTGGCATCCTGTTTGCCCTGGTAGCGTCCTTGCCTGTCGTAGAACCGACCATTGTCGTCCACTTTGCCTTGATAGCGTCCCTGCCTGTCGTAAAACCGACCACTGTCATCCACTTTGCCCTGATAACGTCCCTGCTCGTCGTAAAAACGCTTGTCGGCCGCATAAGCGTTGACGGCAGCCATAAATCCAAGAAAAACGGAAAGCACCAAAGCAATCAAAGCACGCAGACGCATTTCAAATCCTTGGTTTTCTGGAAAGCACAAGCGGCGCAATGCCTTTTTGCCTGACACGCGCCGCTTTCGTTGGGCTCACAAAAGAACCGCGTTTAGAGTTCGAAAATCTTGGCCAGTTCGTCCGTGGTCAGGTTTTCATCAAACGGCACGTATTCGCCCTTGGAATTGAGATACACGCCGTAGGGCACAGCACGGCAGCCACAGCGGCGGTGCAACTTGGTGTTGATCCACACCTTATTGCGTAGTTCGTACGGCAGATCAGCACCCTCATAGCGAAGGCCACGGAAATCCTTGTCACGGAAATGTTCGTGATGCTGGATGAGCATCGCGTACGGATCCTTGGAGCCGAGAATTAACGCACCCTGCGGTTCGCAATGCGGGTTGAGCAACGCGATCGGGTAGTAGACCACGGCGATGCGATCCTGCAACGGCATGATGCGATCCATCAGACGGATGCAGTCCGGGCACTGTGTGTCAAAAAAGACGTGCGCCGTCTTCTTGACGCTTGCCGGCGTCGGCGAGCGGAAACCCACACCGTCCTTGGTCATCGTTTCATACATCTTCTTGCCGTCCCAGCCTTCGGGAACTTTGGCGGGCTTTGCCTGAGCCGCCGTGGTACTCAACGCCAATGCGGCTGCAGCCAGGCCGAGAGCGCTGCGACGAGTGAGTTTGGTCATGGGTAGAACTCCTTTCAGTCCACTGGGTCACTGCATCTTTGCCGATTGCAAAGACTTGCGTTGATTATGGCGCATCTAACCATTCGCGCACCTTAAGAACGCGCATGCAATTGTGAAGAGTTTTTATGTTCGCGAACCTGGCCAGCCAAAAAGACCGCGATGCCAAGCCAAATGAAGGAAAGCGGAAGTATCTCTCTGGCTCCGAACGGCTCGCCGAAGACGAAAACGCCGAGCGCCACGATAAGAATCGGCGCCAGATACTGGATAAAACCCAAAACGCTCAACGACAAGCGCATGGCACCGATTGTAAAAGCCACCAGAGGCACAGCCGCCATCACGCCGGTTGCAACAAAAGCCGCGGCAAGCCCGGGATCGACCGTTGGCGAAAAATGTGAGGCTCCCATTGCCGTCAAATAAGCGACATAGCCGACAGCCAGCGGCATCATCAGGAATGTTTCAACGGCAAGCGACAAAACGGCGTCAACCATCAAGGCTTTTTTCAGTGCCCCGTAGGCCGCCCAAGTCGATGAAACCATCAATGCATAGAAAGGAAAGCGGCCGAACTGAACAATCATGACCGCCACGCCGACCAACGCTGCCGCTATGGCAATCCACGTGAGCAAAGGCGGCCGCTCATGGAAAAATACAATACCCAAAGCAATGGTCAGAAGCGGCGTCAGAAATGTACCGATGCCGAGCTCCACCACGTGCCCGGTGATGACGCCCGCCACATTGACCCAGAAATTCAGAGCCGAGACCACGGCCGCACACAAAAGCAGAACTGTTTGCCGACGCGACTGCCAGATCGCCTTCACAAAGGTGACGAACCGGGTAAAGCCGAGGACAAAGGCAATCCAAACAACTAACAGTACGCCCGTCCAAAAGATGCGATGCGCGATCACCTCCCAGCCGTTGCCGACCGGATCGAAGATTGCCCAAAACAAAGGCAGAAATCCCCACCATAAATAGGCGGCAGTCGCATAAAGCACACCCTGAGTCGAGTCTGAGAGCTTCACCATCGCCTCCTTCCGATGCTCGTCGATTCTAACGCCGCAAAACGCTCCCGAAATCAGCGTTACACAGACAATGAGGTGCCTTCTATCTTTCTCCAAAACGAATGGAGTCTCGGCAGAGGATTCTGTCTTTCCAAGAAAATCCCTATAATTAGTCGGCAAAACTTTGAGAAACGATATGAAACCACGTCAACGTCTTTTGCGCGCCAATCCGCAAACTGTCGGCCAAGAGAATCTGTCCGCAGTTGATCTTCTGTTGCATCTGACCTGTGCCGCCGATATCGCACGCGAAGAAATCTATCGCCCCCTGCAGGACACGGCTCGTCTTTCGGAAGGCAAGCTTTCCCTTCTGATGACACTCAAGGACGCAGGCGGCGAAATGTCCATCGGCATGCTCGCGCAACACCTCGGCGTGACGGATGCAACCACCTCCATCATGATCTCCCGCATGCTCAAAGAGGCCCAACCTCTGGTTGAACGCAGTACCAGCAAGCTGGATCACCGTGCCGTGATGGTCCGCATCACCGCTCGGGGTGAACAGGTTCTCGCCTCAGTGCTTCCGGAACACTACCGCAAAGTTCTGGCTTTTTCCGAGACCTTGACGCAAGCCGAACAGCTGTTGCTTGTCGGACTTCTGAAAAAACTTATTGCCGAAAGGAAACCCGAGTAACACCAATCTCCTTTCTTCTGAACTTTCAGAATTTCTCTTCGATCAATGTTTTCCGTGTCATATAGCTAGCTAAATAATATTTACACACAAAAAAAAACGACGCAATCTCCAATCCCGGAAGTTTGATCCAGTATAAAAAACTCTTCTTTTTGTGCCTCGCCTGCATTACGGCGCCAGGTTTAGTTTGGAAATACGCAAAAGGCGTGTCATGACCGAAAAAACCGGCAACAAAAGCGCGGCAGACCATTGCTTGTAGCGGCTTCCAAATTGTCACCTTTCATCAATTTGTACGAGTACAAAGACTCGGACATTCCTAAGATTCTGGCGCATTGGAAAACATCCATCTCTCAACTCACGCTCGTTGTCGACAAGCTCTACGATCTGCCGATCGACTGCAATGACCGCATGCGTGTGCGGTTGCTCCACCGGCAGGCCTTTCTCGAACTCATCAAACTCAAACAAAAAAAGCGCAGCCTAACCGACCAGCTTGAGCTGCCGTTCGACTTTTGCTGATCGAATTCCAAAGGCAAAAAAGGCAGACTGCCTTCCCTGAATAATCAGTTCAGCAGTCTGCCGTAAAGGGTGCCGGGAGCTAAGAGAGACTCACCCGGACCCAGGCTCCGGGACTCCCGGCATATGGCAGATGTCGTTATTAGAACAAGATCGGCTCATAATACCCCGCAAAGAGCACGCTCGCACGCAGCATCAGGGCGCCGGCCAGGCCGAGCACAGCCGAAATGGCCAATGCAACATGCTTGCGGGTAATCAGGTTAATCGACAACGGCACGATCGAACCGAAGAGAATGACGCCCAACCAGAACATCATCGAATACGGGCCATCGATCAGAGACTCTGCGCCGACGCGGGCGGCTGCCGACGACGAACTCAAAGCCACGTGCACAAAGGCAAAGATCGTGAAAAGTTCAGCCGCTTCCGTCCACAGAGCCGTACGGCGACTCCAGAGCACTTTGTGTGCCGGAATCTTTCCCGAGACCATCATCAGTTCGATGGAACTAATAGCCGAGGCCATACCGGACATGATCCACAGCAAAGGAATCAAAGCGGTGTTCCAGAGCGTGACACCAACGGCTTGCGTAAGCAGAAAGCCCGAGTAGATCGTGACAATGACACCCAGTGCCATCGTGATGTGGTTAAAGAAGTTGCTCAGCACGAAGTCTTCGCAGCTCTTGAACACACCGGCCAGAGACAGAGCGTAAAACACTGTTGCGCAGCACTGCAGCGTGAGCAGCACCATGCCGATCATCATCCAGCTGCCGAAGTTGAAGCTGCCGCTCGTGAGCGCGTAGAACGCCGCTGCAGGCAGATTCGTGAGGCGAGCCAAGTGGCTCACCACCAACAGCGTACCGAGGATACTCGCTGCGGCGCACAGGTACACAAGCGCCTTTTCGCGCACCCAGCCGTTGAGGAACATCCCCATGCCGGACAAGCCGATGAACCAGAGGAAGAATGCAATCGACCAACCCCAATTCGCGGATTGAAGCTGCATCGTGAGATTTGTGAATTCCATCATTTCTGCACCACCACGAAGAAGTTAGGTTTCGTTCCGTGACTTTCAAGAAGCTTCTGCGTCTTGGCGACGCGAATCTTCTGCGAAATGTCGCTTTCCGGATCGTTGACATCACCGAAAAGGCGTGCACTGACCGGACAAACGCTCACGCAGGCCGGCTGCAGTCCGTCTTCGATACGCTCCAGACAGCCGCTACCCATGCACTTGGAGGGCAGTCCCGTAATCGGGTGCGACCAACGCGCGTCGTAGGGGCACGATGCGATGCAGTAGTTACAGCCGATGCAACGCTTCGGATCATTGCGAACCAGACCGTTTTCATCGTAGTAGTTAGCGCCGAACGGGCAGGTTTCCACACAGGGCGCTTCCGAACAGTGCTGGCACTGCACGAGAAGCTGTACCGGACGCTTGGCCAGATTGGCCGTGTAGCGGCGGATGTTGGAAGCCAGCCAGTTCTTGCCTTCGATGTGACGGCCGACCATTTCGGGATAATTTGTTTCGACGCAGCTTACGATGCAAGCTTGGCAGCCGATACATTTCGTCGCATCAAAAAGATGCGCAAGTTGTTTTTTCGCCATCTTTTGACTCCTTACACGCGCTTGATGCGAACGGTGACGTTATTGCTCATGTTGCCGCAATCCGCCTGGCTCTTGCCGGTGGCAAACCAGTTGGTATTGACGCCTTCACGAACCCATTCGTATTCCGGAAGGAGCTTCTTGGTACGAACGCCGCCCGAGAAACCGTAAGCAAAGAGAGAGCCAGCGATCACACGGTTGGTAACCGTCACCTGGGCACGTCCCTTCACAGGCAAATCGAGACCTTCGAGTTCGATCGTGTCACCCTGCTTGATGCCCAAACGCGCGGCGTCAATCGGATTCATCCAGATCGTACGATCGCCCGTAAAGCGAGTCGGATACGTAAAGAGCGTCACGCCGCAGCACGAAGCGGAGTCTTTGCCCGAAGCAATGATGAATTCGTTGTCTGCCTTCGGATGCGTATAAGCCTTCGTCGGCTGATATTCCGGCATCGGACTGGTGTTCTTCGCCGAAGGTTGATACACCGCGTAGAAGCTGATGATTTCACCCTTGCCCGTCGGTGTTGTGAACGGAGTCTTGTAAGGCGTCTGGTCATACTTCTTGACGTTAACCAGCGCAAAGCCTTTTTCTTCGACTTCCTTGGCAATGCGATCGCCCTCACCGGGCTTGGCCTTGTTCTTGTTGGCAATGAACTTTTTCCAGGCTCCGTCAACGAGCTGTTCGTTGAACCACTTCTTCCAGCCGGCACGATCTTTGATTTCTTCGTTGTACCCCAAACGAGCGGCCAGAGCCGGGTCGATACGGCGAAGGATTTCGCAGAACTGCCAGATGTCGTGACGCGCTTCCACACCCTCGGGCGGATCGATCATGGCGTCGGACTTGTGCGCCCAACCGTCGCGAGCGTAATTCACGCCCAAGTATTCGTGGTTTTCCAGGAAGAACGTGCTCGGCAGAACATAATCGGCCCAGTCGTTGGATTCCTGCGGCAAGATGTCCTGACTCACAATAAGTTCCATGGCCTTGAAGCCTTCGATGAGTCGCGCGGAGTTGGCTTCGCGATGGAACATCGAGCAGCCAGTCATAATGAGCGCGCGCACCGGATAGGGCTTGCCGGTCTTGGCCGCTTCGAGTGCAGGCCACAGCGTGCCGATACCTTCCGGATAGAAAAGCTTGTCCATGGGCTTGCCCGGTTTGACTTCCCAGGTGGCGCCAGTCGGTCCCGTGCACTTTGTGCCGGCCTTCTTGACGCCCGGGCCGCCCACACCGGCACCCTGCGTCACGATAAAGCCGCCCTTGCGGTCCATCTGACCGGTAAAGAGATTGATGAGGCTCATCAACTCGTAAGCTTCGACATCGTTGCCGTTGCGAGACGAATACCAGCCGTCGTCACACACGCCGCCGAGATTGAAAAAGTCACGAGCCGTTTCGATGATTCGCTTGGCCGGGATTCCGGTTTGCTTGGCCACAAATTCGGGCGTGTACTTGGCGTTGGCTTCCTTGAAGGCAACGAACACGGTGCGAGCATGCACGCGCTTGCCGTTGGCAAGGTTCACTTCGCCGTGCCAATCCATGGCGGGCAGTACGTCGGGCGATTCGTCAAAGCCGATCGGCTGTCCCTTTTCGTTGAGCTTGGGACCTTGGAAGGCGATGTTGCCGGTGTGTTCGTCAATGACGGCAAAGTAGCGCTTGCGACCGCCTTGCTTGACCATGTCTTCGGTAATCGGCGTGTAGTCATCCGTCACGAGACACGGAGAATTCGTCCACTTGCGCATCCATTCCAGATTGCAGAGGTTTTCACGCAAGCCCACGAAAATCAGACCGTGCAGGAAAGCGGCGTCGGTACCGGGCTTGATCGGAATCCATTCGGATTCGCCCAGTGCACCCTCGGGCATGCGCGGGTCGACGAACACCAGGCGAGCGCCATTTTCGCGCGCCTGTGCAGCTGTCGAGAACACACCCATGGCGCAGTTCAGAGTACGCCCTACGAGAAGCAGATAACGAACGTTGAGGTAATCGGGCTCAACTTTTCCCAAGCCCGAGAAGGTCGGACCGAAAATGAGGCGACGCGCAAACGTGGAAGCCGAGTTGCAGGTTGCCGAGTGATTGATCACATTGGGCGTTCCGAAGGCAGGCGCAAACCAGTTCTGATAGGCCGTGAAGTTGTGGCTCGTGAGAACCACACTCTGTTCGCCGTCCTTGGCGATGATGGCCTTGAGTTTGGCTGCGATTTCGTTGAGCGCCTGATCCCAGGAAATTTCTTCGAACTCACCGCTGCCGCGTTCGCCCTTGCGCTTTAAGGGCTTGCGAATGCGCATCGGATGATCCCATGCCCAGAGCGCCGAAGCACCGCGGCCACAATAACCGCGCTGAGGATGATCGGGATTGGGAAGGATGCGAATGCTCGCACGCGAAGGCTTTTCGCCTTCCTTATGCATAGCAAGCATGCCGCAGCGGGCGCCGCACATGCAGCAACCGACCGGGTAGGCCTTCCAGCCTTTTTTCTTGAGAGTCTCTACCTCTTTCTTGACCGCCGCCCAGCCCATTGAGGAAGTTGCAGCAGTGGCCCCGGCCGCGCCCAGCAGAGCGCGTCTGGAAATGTGAGGAAGTTTGACGTCTGCCATCTTCTTCTCCTGTTTCTTATCGTATCTGCGGTGTTCCGATGCGTGTCTCCCGCACCGTTTCCGTCTCTTTATTCCTGGTGCCTCGGCGGGTCGTAGAGCTTGAAAAAAGCCGTGCCGAGACGACGGAAAGCGACACCTAGGTTCGATTGTATGAATTTGAAGAAAACAGCAAAGACCTTAAGTAAACAATGATTGACTAAGTAATTTCTGAGTAATTGCTCCTACGCCGTTTGATCTAATCTGGATTAGACAAAAATCGGGGGTTATACTTTTTGCAACTTTTTAGATTTTGTGTTTTCGTCATGTATCAACCTAAACTCCCCAAGGATTTGCGTTGCCCGTTGGAATTCGCTCTCGAATTCTTCAGCGGCCGCTGGAAGTCCCGCATTTTGTGCCTGCTCTATTCCGAAAACAGCGTCCGTTATAACGACATCAAAAAGGCGCTCGACAGCGTATCGGACACTGTCCTTGCCAACACTTTGAAGGAACTCATCGGCCACGGTTTGATCGAGCGACACCAGTTCCCGGAAATTCCTCCGCGCGTGGAATATTCCCTCACGGAAAAAGGTCGCAGTCTTGTTCCGTTCCTGCGCAACATCTGCCGCTGGTCCGGCCAGTACCACGATTTTGAACAGCTGTCGGAAGACGCGCTTGCACACTGCAAAAATTGTGTGATCAGCAAGTATCACGCAGCCGATCGCTCTTGCGGCGAATGCTCGCAGCCTGAGACATGCAACTCCTGCGACCAAGCGACGTCATAACGAACGACAGTGATTGCTCTTTAGTGGAACTCCAAATCACAATCAACATTTTGGATCCCGCCAAAGACGGGCTAAAAAGTCGCTAAAAGGGATTTATTACTCATTGGAAGGTCTCATCTTCAGCATCAAGTGCTTATAGGAGAACCAAGTCCAAAGCTTGTCTTTGCGCCTTTGTCGAGATTCAAATTCGTCACTGAGCACTCACGGATTTCTCAGTGAACTTCATTCAGGCGTCCAACGGTTCAATCAATACCGTCGGCGCCTTTTCCTTTCTTCACCGTCGCCCTTCGCAAGGCTAGTCCAGTCGCCTCCTTGTTTTTCAATGCTGATTCATTCGACATCATTTCGCGAAAAACGAAAATAGCAAGTTGAGTGAAATGGTTAACTTGCATCGAAAATGCCCATAGACCGATAGAAGGCCTGCCCATAGAATCGATTGCAGATCAATAGGATCGGCGATCTTGGAAGCTTCATGCAAGGCTTGTTCCGTGCGGTTGCTTGTCTGAGTGTCGAGCATTTCAACCAACCGGACATACACAAATGGACAGGAAACATTTACCGACAGTCGCAGCAATCCTCTGCGCCACCGTGGCATGCAGCGCTCAGGCGGCAGACGTTAAGATCTACGGCAATGTAGCAACAGGCCTTTATTTCAGCCACCAAGAAGGCGGAAAGGATAGTCTGGCGGTTGCCGCTTTCAAACAAACTCCCATGGATACCTACTTTGGTCTCCAAACAAAGGAAACGCTTGGAAATGGTTGGTATGCGGGTGCCCAACTTGAAACGGGATACCACGTTGATACCGGCAAGCTCACCGCAGAAGACGGCATTGCCGACCGTGTTGCCCGTGTATTCATCGGTAATGAAATTCTGGAAGTGTCAGCAGGTCGATTGCCTAACTTTACCTGCGCAACTGCCCCCTATTCTTTCTATGGGCGCATGCGTGCCAATCAGACCCGTTCCGGTATGCTGGGACCGGCTCCTGCTTTCATAAGCTACAACACTGGCAGCCTGGATAACACGATTGCGATGTCATCCAATAATTCTTCCGGTTTCGTTTACCAGGCCATGTACTCCAACGGCAACGAGGAAGAAGAAACTGCATACGATTGGGCTGACAACCGTCATGTCGGCCAAGTCGCTCTCGGCTGGGTTGGAGAACGTCTACGCCTCGGTACAGTGCTTTCCTATGAACGCTTCAGTCATGTGGTCGAAGGCAAAGACCGCAAAGACGATGCGATGGGTATTCACCTGATTGCCAGTTACGACATGTCTCCGCTCACGATTTCCGGCATTGTCTACCTGGCAACCAATGAACGCCGTATCGGCAACAAAACCGGGCTGGACGGGCTGCTGGACCTCGGTCCAAATCACACATTCGATGACAGATCCGAAGGCCTCGATATGCAAACCGTCTATCTGAGTGCCGGCTATACAATGGGGCCGCATTACTTCGCCGGTTCTATTGGGTGGTTGAATGCAGAACTTAACGGTTCGGCAGAAGGATATCCGCAAGACGATGGGTCTGCTTTTCTCGGAGCGTTGGTTTACTACTACAGTCTGAGTAAACGCACCCAGCTTTACGCCTTCACCTCTTTTATGGACGGCAAACAACTTCTGGATGCCGGCACAGATTTCAATCAAACAACAGGCGGCTTTGGCCTGATGCATAAGTTCTGAGTCCGTCGCTTACCGACACCATTGTTAGTAATTTTTGAGCCTTTGAGAATCCTGCATTTTTCTGACGGAAAGGTGCAGGATTCTTTGTTTTCGCTAAACCAAAACAGACTTCTCGATATACAACTATTTCGCCTCAAATAATCGATAATCCCTGCATTCTTGATTTTGGATGTCCTGTTCTCAGGCTCAAGCATGACTTATTGGATTTGCTGAGAATAGAAAAACTCCCAGACTACCTTAATGAGCTAGTAGACCGGGAGTTTGAGACACGAACAGGAGCGGCTGCGAACCGCTCCCGTTTTAATCGCTGTTAAACAACTATCTGATTACTTTCCGAAGGCTTGCTTGAGGTCAACAATGTGGCCCTGATAGTGCGGAGCAGAAGCCTTGTTGTTATAGACGTCAATTTCAACCTTCACGTCCTTGGTCTTGTAATCAACTTCCTGCAAGCGACCGATCGTACCCTTGGTCTGATCGAACAAGCCGACGGAGCCGTAGAAGCCGAACATCGTGTCCTTGTCAGCCTGATAGGCGGCGTTGGACGTGATCGGAGCAAAGCTCTCGTAACCGCGTTCCTTACCATATTCCCAAGTCTGCTGAACCGTCATCTTTTTCGGGTCAATCTTGTATTCGACCAAGCGAGAGTAGTTCATTTCGGGCAAAGCGGGCTGCTCGTAGTGGCGAACCTGGCCGTTATCAAAGACAACGATCGAGCCCTTCTTGGAAGCGCGCGGCCAAGCGGCGTGCTGCGTGTACGTGAAGTCAAAGCCGCCTTCGCAGTCGCCCGTGGGCGAGCACTTGATGGCCTTGCCGTTGGCGTCAACCGGCTTGAGCAGCTTCTTTTCCAGACCGTTCTTCCAGCCCACGGACGGAGCAAGAATCCACTTCACCTGCTTGTCGCGGCCGATCTTCATCACGCCCTGGTGGCGAGCGGAAATGATGATCGAATCATCCGTCGGATCGTATGCAACCGAGTTGACGTGCGCCCAGTTGCGGCCCGTACCGACGCCTGCAGCGTCACCGAACGGTGCGAGCGGTTCGGAACCCACGCTCTGGCCCTGAGCATCAAGGTCGACGTTCATGCAGACGGCGCCAAGGTCGAGATTCTTGATGAGAGCATCACGGGTCGGATCCAAAATGGTGTTCAGATCCCATTCATCGATCACGTTGCCGGAACGGTCGACTTCGATGATGAAATCGCGCACGGTCTGAACGACCTGACCGTCAGGACGATGGTAGCGGTACTTGGCAGCACGCAGCAACACATGACCGTTGGGCATTTCCCAGGAAGCATGGCTCAAATCAATATAGCCCGGCGGCAGTTCGTGCTTGGCCACGACGCGACCGGCCAGATTAAGTTCGATCCAGCGTTGGCCCTGAACGAACGTGTAGGTGCCGGCCTTGGTCGGGAAGAAACCCATCGCGTAGCCGCGATCGGCAATGTTGTAGTTGATGCCGTCATAGATGGCTTCGGGTTCGAGCCACCAACGGAATTCGCCCTGCGTGTCAACCACGTAATTCAGAGGAATCGTTTCGAAAGCGAGAGAACCGCCGGAGGGATTAGCCGCACTCTTACTCATCTTGGGCGTCTTGGGCATGATCCAGTTGACTTCGGAGCCCTTGGGCGGACGTGTACCGGAGTTAACGAGATACAGACGGTTCTTGAACTTGGGATCAAGCTTGGTGACCTTGGGCTGCGGCAGAGCCGTGATGTTGCGGTTGTCCATGTAGGGCATCGTGAGCGCCGGCGTCAGGATGCTGTACGTGTCGGTAATCTTCTTGCCATCAAGCTTGTAGCTCACGACAACCGTGTTGCGATAGTCGGGATAGAGGCCAAACACGGGAATGCCGTCGTTGGAAAGCAACGTCGAGCGACCGACGTCGTAGGTGATGTCGATGCCTCCGTTGGGCTTGCCCTTAACAGTCACTTTGATATCCGTCGGCTGCTTGGTGTTGCGATTGATAACAGCCGTCAAAGGCGAGTAGCCGTAGGGGTTGACGATCACATTGCCCAAATGCGTTCCTTTCGGAGTGGGAGCGGGCGCCATGGATTCGGCACTGGCAGCCATTGAGAAGGCAACGGCAGCGGCGGCAATCGTCAAGTGAAGAATCTTCATTTGTCTTTCTCCTCGTGGTCTAGTCGACGCACCGGCTCATCGTTTTTATTGAACCGGTTCCTTGCAAATCAGTCTATAGAGACTTGAATTTCAAGGAAATCGGCTCATACCCAGATTGGATCGCCACGGGTCGCAACGCGCGGTTGCAGGATTTGCAAAGACGCTTAAGATGGAAACTGTTCCTCCTCAAGAACGGCTAAAACAAGGCAGAGTTTTATGCACAATCAAAGCCACCACAATTACCCTGACAACACTGTTCTTCTGGTTCTCTCTTCGCTTTTTAAAACGATGAGTCTCACACTTACCGGAAACGAACTCGGTACTTCCACGGCCACCATCAGCCGTGCCCTGTCAGCGGCACGCGAGTTTTTTGCCGACGAACTTTTTGTCAGAAGCGGACCGCGCATGGTACCCACGGCTCGCATGCGTGAGTTATTGCCCGACATTAACGATGTATTGCAACGGCTCGAGAAGCTTTCGGCGCCGACCGTGTTCGATCCGGCTGATTTATCCCGAACCTTTCGAATTGCGGCAGCGGATAACGGCGTACTCGCCTTTCTTTTCCCTGCTTTCAAACGAATCTTGAAGCAAGCTCCACAAGTCAAGCTTGACGTCATCGGCCTCAACGGCGACCTTTTTGAGGATCTTCGCAACGGACGCCTTGATCTGGCCATGTTCCCGTTTGACCCGATTCCGCCCGAATGCCGCAGCGTTGTACTTGTTGACGAACCCGATGTGTTACTCGTTAAAAAAGGACATCCTTTGGTCGCCATCTACAAGGAAAAGGGAGAATTGTCGCTATCTGATATCCAGGCCTATCCAAAAGTCAAAATCAGCAACGTCACGCACAATTTCTCGGCAGCTGTCGTGCGTTACCATGCCAGCCTCATGGCACATGAAAGCGACGGAGCGAGCATCTCGATGCCCTACTTTTTGGCAGCTCCCTGGATGGTTTTGGAAACCGAAGCCACCGTGAAAATTCTCGAAAAAAACGGCAGGTTGCTTGCTCGCTACCTGCCGTTGGAGGTTTTACCGCTTCCGCCTAGCATTGCCGGCCATTATGAACGCCGCGTAATCTGGCACGAAAACGCTTCGGGCGATCCGGCTTTGCGATGGTTCATCGCCATGCTTCGAGCTTCGTGCCAAGAGCAGGCGCAGCAGTCAACATAACAACCGTTGGAAATTAGGCTTTTTTCACAAAATCACGCATCACCCAGCCGAAGATCATGGCGGCAAGGAAGATGGCCGCAACGATGCATGCGAGCAGGCAGCAGGAAGCCATGTCCATGAACTTCCACTGCGGGATCAGGTACCAGCCGTCGGAAGACTGATAGAGCTCGATGAACCAGCGCTGCAGATCGCTCAATACGGCGCCGTCAGGAACGACGGGAGCGTCGTAGCCACAGTCGCCTGTAGGCTGGAACCAGGCCGGAGCCCACTTTTCAAGCGGTAGACCAAACGGAAAGTGCGGTTCCGTCGAGCAACCCTGCATGCCGAACATAGCCATCGGATCGTCGGAATGCACGGCATCGTGAATGCCGATGAGCTTCCACGAGCACATGATTGTGTAAACGAGACCGTAAAGCGAAATCACGTAACCCACAACCTTGGCCCAGAGCGCCTTCGGGTTGATCATTGCGATGATGCAACCCAAGGCCATTACCAGATTGCCGTAGCGAATGTAGACACACTGCTCGCACGGCAGCATGTGCATCCAATCCTGAAACACGTAGTGAGCCAGCAGCACCATGGCGATCATGGCAAAGGCGATGATGCCCCAAGGCCAGCGCGAATCCTGCCAGTCGGCAAGCGTATTGACAGGATCTGTCTTCAGACCACTAAAAAATTTTTTCATCGCAAAAATCCCCCGCCTGCCGCGCTGAAAATTTGGCTTCGGGCTTCAGTGCCGGCTCGGTGTAAAAATCGAAAAAAGAATCGGGAGAGACAACTGCACTTGCAGTTCGCGGTTGTCTCCCCCGTTAGGAGAGAAACAAGAAACTGTTCAGGTTTACTTCATTTCCTTGAGTTCTTTGACCAGATTGACCATGCCGTCGAAATTGCGGATGCTCTTGGTCATGATCAGATACTTGCCGTTGACGACATAAGCCGGGATACCCTGGATCTTGGCCACGTCGTAGGAGGTCTTCCATTCGGCGCACAGAGCTTTGACGGCTTCGTCGTTTTTCGCCTTGTTGAATTCGTCAAGGCTAATGCCCGTTGCGTCCGTCAGGGTCTTCAGGAACGCGGCTTCACCGGACGTCCAGCGTTCGCCCTTCTTGTGATAAGCCTGATAGATGGCGTCCTTGGCCTTCTTAAAGAGCGAATCCTTGGATTCGATCGACACGCCGGCGGCCTTATCCTTCAGCATGCACATGGCGAGGAATTCGCTCGCAACACGGCCGTACCTGCCCTTGGTTTCCAGATGCACCGGATTGAAAGCAAGGCCCAGTTCCTTTTCGATACGCGGCAGAACCTTCGGATCCACGCCGACGTCGTACTTGAAGCAGAACGGGCAGTCGTAACTGAAGATCTTGGTGAGCTTGCCTTCGGCGTTGACCATGGGCTTATCGAGTTTCACATAGTCGGTACCTTCGGTAGCGGCCATCGCGGTGGCGGCGATAACCGAAAGGCCAAGAGCAAACAAAGTCTTTTTGAACATTTTGAATTTCTCCTCGCTAACTTCAGCCGATGCCCAGTCAGAAAATCGTGCAGGCAATCGCGCTCAATTCTTAACACTCAGTTTAGAAACAAGATGCCTGCAGAACAATCGAGATTTGCCAAAGGGCACCTGCGTGTTCGTGCAATGTCTAGTTGCAGAAATTAAAAAATCCTCCGGCATCGGGCAAAAACGGTATGTATGGAAAACCGCTTTTACCCTAGCCATTGCGTTACCGACTTGCGACTTACAGCGAGAACGCCTTCTTAACGGAAATCGGAAGCGCCTGGTAACCCATCGAACCCACGATCACGATCTCAACGGACGGTTCCTTTTCGCCCCACTTGAACTCGTTGATAACAGGCGAAGCGATGCCGGCCTTTTCACCGGGTTTCAGTTCGGACGGACGGCGTCCCATGCCGGCCGTAGCCGAGTAGACCATGATGGAATTCTTGTCGGCCTCGTAGCGGGTAAGCGACGTCACAGGGCTGTACCAGGCAAAGCCGCGTTCCTTGCCGTATTCCCAAACCTGTTCGGCCGTCATCTTCTTCTGGTCGATCTTGTAGACCACGGCGCGGCTGTACTTCATTTCAGGCAGCGCGGGCTGTTCCATACCGCGGGCGTCGCCGTTATCGAACACCGTAATGTAGATGACGTTCTTGTCGGACTTTTCATCGATACGGAAAGCCGTATGTTGCGTCCACGTGAAGTCGAAGTCACCTTCAACCTGGCTGCCTTCGACCTTGAGTTTCTTGCCGTTGGCGTCAACCGGAGCAAGGAGCTTGTCGGCCCAGGGCTTCTTCCAACCTTCGGGCGAAGCGAGAATCCACTTCACCTTCTTGTCTCGACCGATCTTGATGATGGCAGACTGATGGCGGGACGACAGAATAATCGAGTCATCGGTCGGGTCGTAGTCAACAGAGTTAACGTGCGCCCAGTTGCGACCCGGACCCGTGCCCACGATGTCACCAAAATGATCGCTTGCGTCAAGCTTGGCCAATTCTTCGGCCGACAGCGTCTTGCCGGCTTGGCTGGCGTCAATGTTCAGGCACACCGCACCCTGATCAAGCACCTTCATCACGTTGTCGCGGTACGGATCGAGAATTTCCCACAGACGCCATTCATCGACCACCTGACCATTGCCGTCGACTTCGACAATCACGTCGCGCACGGTGCGAACACGCTTGTTGTCGGCGCGACGCAAATCGGCGCTCGCCGCACGGATGAAGGTGTGGCCGTTCTGCGCGTTATCAAGCGAATGCGAGAAGTCAATGTAGCCCACCGGCAGACGGCGGTTGTAGATTTCGCGGCCCATCAGGTCGTACTTAACGTAGCGCTGACCGTAACCCCAGGTGATGTTGCCGTCTTCGTCCTGTTGGAAGCCCATCATCACGCCTGAGCGATACATCTGCTCGACGTCGTAGATCGGTTCGACGTGCATGTACCAGCGCACTTCACCCTTGGTGTCGATGATGGCATTCATCGGGTAGAAGTTCCATTCCATCGCGCCGCCCATCGGATTGTTCCAAACCATGCGCGTGGCCTTGGCGTACTGCTGCATCAGGTTGTTGACAAGGTACAGACGATCGGAGAACTTCGGATCCATCTTGACGACCTTGGTTTCGAACATATTGTGCGAAAGCGTCGGGTTGCCGCTCACTTCGTGATAAACAGGAGCCGTGTAAATCGTGTAGGTTTCCGAAATCTTTTCAGTCTTGCCGTGGAACTTGCGCGTGTAGGTCACTTCAACCTTGTTGTTGTAGTCAGCGTAAAGGCCAAAGACAGGGATACCCGCGTGAGTGAGCAGCTGTTTGCGGCTTACCTTGTACTTGATTTCCTGGCCGCCCTTCTTGGGAACAATGCGTACGGTCGCTTCCGTGATTTCGTAACCGCCGTTTTTGATGATGGCGGTGAGCGGCGCAATTTTGTAGGGATTGACGATGATTTCGCCGAGCTTGCCTTGTGCGGCAAACGTCACGCGCGGGCCCGACGAACCGCCGGCTGCGGCAGCTGTCCCCGAGAAAGTGCCCGCAACGAGAGCAGCAATGGTGCCCATAAACAAAGAACGACGACCGATGGTGACCGACATGATTTTCTCTCCAAACAAACAGTTCAAAAAACAAAAGCCCGCATGAGCTTTCGCCTCTTTATTCATCGTAAGCAAGGATTGTTTTTGCCGAAATGGCGATTTTCCTTTCCTTTTTCGACAAAAATGACATAAGCTTTTATCGGTAATCGAAAAGTCAAACCGCAGAGAAAATCTCTTTCTCCGTCAGTTCCCGCGTATGCTTTCCTTGCGATTCAACCACTTGCTGGTCGTTCTCAAAATTCACGATACAGGGTCGCTTTCCGAAACGGCTCGGCAGCTGAACCTGACGATTTCGGCCGTGAGCCGCTCGCTTCGTAAGTGTCAGGAAGAGTTCGGCGACGAGCTTTTCGTGCGTAACTACCAAGGCATGGCTCCCACCGAAAAGTGTCGTACGGTCGTGCCCATCATCCGCAAGCTATTGGCAAACTTCAACGATCTGGCCGATACCAAGACGTTTGCGCCTGCCGACATTGCCCGCACGCTTTCGATCGCCGCCGCCGACAACGCCGTCGTGATGATTCTGCGTCCCGTGCTTCGGGCGCTTTTGCGCGAAGCGCCGCAGATGAATTTCCGCCTGTTGCCTTTGTCGGAAAATGTCTTTCGCGAGCTTGCCGAAGGCAGTGTTGATCTGGCACTTTTCCCGACCTCGCTGGGCGAAACTCTTCCCGAACATTTCTACGGTCTCAAGCTTTTCGATATCCATCGCGTCTGCCTGCTCCGCAAGGAGCACCCACTTGCAACGAGTTACGCCCAAGGAAAAAAACTCACGCGAAAAGCGTTTCTCAAATACCCGAAAATTGCCGTCGAACTGCGTCAAAATGCTCGGGGCCCCGTATTTGACATCGATACGTCATCCACACACGATCAACGCAAAATCATTGAGGTACCGTATTTCCTGGGCGCTCCCTATTTTCTCGAGGACACCAACGCTACGCTCGTGCTGCCGCACACCACTGCGGAGTTTTTCGCCCGCATGTTACCTTCGCTCACCGTGATTCCAATTCCTGGCGAAAAACGCGTCTATTCCACCCGTCTCATCTGGCACGAGCGCAATCACGCTTCCTCAGAAATGCAGTGGATCCGCAGTGTCTTTGTGTCGACCTTGCGCAAGGATTCGACTGGAGACTCCGACAATTGCTCGCCGGAACACTGAGCCATGACGGCGCTTTGGATTCTTTTTTCGTCGTTTTGCAGCGCCTGCATTTTGGCAAGCATTCAGTGCCTCAAAGAAACACTTGCGTTCATTGACGTTGCCTTCGTGCAGTTCATGTTCGTATTGGCCGTCACCGTCGTCGTGATGATCGTTCGTAAGGTCCCATTCACAACCCACGTCTGGCACCTGCACCTGTTGCGATCCGTCATCGGCGTGGGCGTTGTCATAACGCAGATCATCACAGCCATGAACATGCCGGTAGCAGCCGCCCAGACGCTGCAGTACACCTCTCCGCTTTTTGTGGCGGGCTTTTCTGCAATCGCCTCTTTTCGCAATGGCGAACACATTGACTGGCGCATCCTGGCGGCCATCGTCTCGGCCTTCGTCGGCATTCTCGTGATGTTTCATCCTTCGGAGCGCTCATTTCCGGCCGTCTACGTTCCCATCGGGCTGTTGTGCGGATTGTTTACGGCCGCCGCCATCCTGATGCTCAAGAAGTTGGGAGGCGTCAATGAACCGATCCCCCGCACCGTTTTCTACTTTCACCTGCACGGCGCCGTCGTGTTGGGAGTTTTGGAGATCTTCTGCGGACAACTCACCGTCTCCCAACTGCAACAAACGCCTCTGGCTTTGATGCTGATTTTTCTGACCTGCGCACAATTTGCCCGAGCGTTGGGCTGGGGCAAAGGCAACACATTTCTCGGTGCTGTTTTCACGTTTTCCGGCGTGGTTTTTGCCGCCTTTATTGACAGCGCCTTTTTCGGCGTCACACCGAGTCTGCGGTCCCTTTTCGGCATGCTCATCATTGTTGTTGCTGCAGCCACCTGTCTTGGTCTGATTGCCAAAGCTGAAAAAAACGGTAAGCTCGTCCCTACACTTCGATCACAGCCTTCGGATTGAAGTTGAGTTCCTTTCCGGGGCGAACGGTGCCAAGCTGATTGGACACAATGCGGGTTCTGCCGTACTGAACATCTCCCGAGACATGAGAATGTCCGTGAATCCAAAATGCCGGCTGATACGCTTCAATCAAATCACAGCAATCGGCGATGAAAGCCTCTCGAACGGGAGAGTCTATGTAGCGTGCGGGCGTAGCTTGAGGCACAGGGACGTAGTGCGAGACCACCACGGTTTTATTCGGATTGCATATCTGAAGCGTTCGATCCAAAAACGCCCTGCTTTCCGAATGCAAACGATTGACAATTTTCGTTGAAATTAATTTGCCATCAAAATATATCTGACGATAATCGACGACTTTTTCTTCGATTTCCGTCTTTTGCTGAACGATTTCGGACCAAAGAGTCGTCAGCACCAACGACACGTCTTTCACCTGAACGCACACATTGTTGGCATAGGCAACATTCGGACGCACAAACAACTCAAGCGAACGCTGTCCGAGCAGGTTAGTTTTGTCTGCGTAATAGTCGTGGTTACCCGGAACAATCCAGGTTTGACGAAAATGCTGCGCGCACCAGTCCCAGAAGGCGTCAGCTTTGCACCAGTCAGTCAGAGAAGAAATATCGCCGGCAAGGAGCAGGTAGTCAGCCGCAGGCTCAAGCGCACCAGCGAGCATGAAGTCCCGATTGGCCGGCATCTCCAAATGCAAATCGGAAGCGTATTGCAACCGCATGACAAAGCTCCGTGGTTCCGTCCGAAACAACATACCCGAGAAGCATGAGCGTCGCAACTTTGCCGCCTCCTGTTGCTTTTGCTTACAGCCTCGGCAATTCGTTTCGGACAATCCCTGAAGGCATCTAAGGCGCTTTGCGATATGCTCAAACCAACCCGGGCTCAAGTTTTTTCATCCCGCCCATAGCGACTTTCAAAAAGGACAGCCTCATGCTTGAATCCCGCCGCCTCTTTTTAGCCGCTTTCCTAACCGCCGCTCTCGGCCTCGGCACCGCACCGCTTTCCGCTCTTGCGGGTGACGACGATGACGATGATGACGATCGTCGCTTCGGTTCTCGTCGCCGCCGTCGGGATGATGATGATGATGACGATGACGACTGGGACGAACGGGATGATCGCGACGATGACGATCACGATGATGATGATGATGACGACGACCGGCGCCGTCGTTCCGGATCAAGAAGACGACATCGCGATGACGACGATGATGACGACTAAACCTCCTGCATTTCTCATTTGGTAGAGAGTCGCCCAATCGGTTCGAAAAAACTTCCGGATCGTCAGAGACTTCTTTACATCGGCAAATGGGCCTTACGTATGCCGCAGCACACGAAGGCCCATTTACCGAGGAGAGAGAGTTTGCCGGCAGCCTGCTTCAGGCTGCCTGAGCGTGCGGTCGATTACGGCATCGTGAGGGTCACGACGCGGTTGTGATCCACCACTTCGAAGGTGTTGCCCTTCTTAACCAAACCGCGGATATCGGTCAGGTCGGACGGCAGCCCCCAAGCTTCAACAACAGCTTCCTTGGCGATGTCAATCACCACGAGTACATTGTGGTTCTTGGAAACGGCGTAAAGCTTGCCGTCTTCGTACACCATACCCGTGACATACAGTTCACCGAGCGTACGCTTGGCCTTGAGGTCGGCAGCCGGTTCGAACTCAGCCGAGAGGGTCCAGTCAGCCATCATGGCCTTGGAAACCACAAACTTCGACTTGTTCTTGTTGTCGGGTACCGTGGCAAGGTAAACGTACTTGCCGTCGGTTGCAGACGAATGCACGTAGCTGAACTTGGCGCGTTCGGTGCCGATACGGGCGCGGCCGAGACCGCCGACGTGTTCAACCTTGTCGCCACCCACCATGAAGTTCGCCCAGCCCTTGACGTCGTCGGCGTTGGGGTTCCAGCGAGCGCGCAGCAGCGACTTGTTCGAACCCATCAGCACGAAGGCGTCTTCCTTAAACGGCGTGATGCTGACGATGTCGAGCACGTTGGCGCTGTACCACGGGTCCATCTGAGCATGCACGACAGGCTTGAGATTGCTGTCCAACTTCCAGAAGTCGTACTTGCTTGCCACGAAGTATTCGCCGCGAATCTGAGCCAGCGTGTTGACCGGCTGCTTGATGCCTTCGATGACACGGATCTCTTCGAGCTTGAGCATGCCGTTAATGGCAACGGGAGCGTCAGCAGCATCGTGCTTAAAGGTGATCCCCAGCTTCTTGTCGTTGGCTTTGTAGGCAAAGTCCGGATCCTTCACATCGCGCTTACCGAGGAAGCTGATGCCGTCCCACATACCGTGCCAACTCGCATCAGACCAAATAACGTACTTCGGATTGAAGGAGAAGCGGACCGGATCGCCCTGCCCCCAGTTGGGCGGCAGACCGGTGGACCACAGCGCCTGGAAGGTGTTGGAAGCCAAAATGAAGGCCACGATGCTGAAGGCGATCTTGTTAAAGCGCGACAGCGGACGGAAAGGCTTGCCCTTCATTTCGGCGATGAGCGCATCAAAGCGCGGTGCCAGAAACACAGCCAGACCGAAGAGCATCACCACGCACCAGAACACGATCTCGGCCCACATCTGGGTGTGAATGCCAAAGACGTCAAGACCGAAGCCCTGACCCACGTCGCGCATGGCGTGATTGCCCAAGTGGCGGAACGACATGTAAAGACCGAAGGCGGCCATGACGAGCAGCATGCCCAGGTACTTAGGCTTGAAGCCGTAGCGAACCATCATCAGCGCAATGACGCCGATGTAGGCCATCTGCTGACGCTGCGCCCAGCACAGCGTGCAAGGCGAGTCACCGAGCAGATAGCCCAGAATCAGGTTGGCGATGCCGACGGGCAGCAAAACGATGAGAAGACCGCCCCAGCAGACGATGTCGTAGAACGTCTTGGCGCGGTTGAGATCGTTGGAATTGATCGGAGCGGAGTAATCAGTCATTTTCTTCATCCTCCCCGATTACAGATTGAGTACGCCGAGAATGCCGGTCGAAACGTGACCGACGTACATGAAAGCAACGACCGCCCAGCCGGCAACCGTCAGCCACCACGCCCATTTTTCCTTCTCGGGCTTGAAGATGATGAGCAACACCGCGATGGTGAGCATCAACAGTTCAACGAATTCCATTGAAAGGGACTCCTTATTTGCTTGATCAGCCCGATTTGCCCGAGACAGACCATCCCCAAAGCAAACCGACGCGTTCGGGCGATGGTAGGTAAAAACTGCGTTAAGTATCGGATAAGGGTTTTCACTTATAAAGAAAATGTACAGTTATGACTGACAATTCCGTGCTCACAAGAATGGTTCTCAACTCGCCACTCAATATCTTCGGCACTTCAATCGCCCCATAAACTCGAACTTGATGAAATTCGCGACTTTGTGTTTCTTGCTGCTCTCGGCCTTCCACGCATGGGCCGCGCCTTTGCCGTCGGCTACGGAAGGCTCCGAGGAATGCGAACCGCCAGCCGCCGTCATACGCGCCCCAGAAAGCGTCATTCGCGTGGGATACACCCCGTTCGGCTTAATGATCGATGAGCGACTCATGCTCAATTCGCTCAAATCCACGCTCACACCAGAAAAACTTGGCCATCCAGTCACCTTTCGCCAATACGCTGCACACGACTTGGCCAAAGCTGTTCGAGCGGGCGAAGTTGACATCGTCTTTTCCGAGTCACCCTTTTATCAAGCCCTGATTCCAGAAGGACTGCGCAGCGTCACAACCTTCGTGTGCGATGTGCAGCCCGACCCAAACCGCAACGATGGAACGACCGTCATCGTTCGAAGCAATTCACCTATACAAACATTTGAAAATCTGCGTGGGAAGACACTGACAGCCGTGTCCCGCGACACCTTCAGCGGATATCTCTACGCCATTCGCGAACTGGTACGTCGAAAGCTCGGCGACCCCGATCACTTCTTTTCAAAGCAAACTTTCGTCGCGGGTCGCACGCAAAGCGATGTCAACGAACATGTCTTCAACGATGTCGTGAGCGGCAAATCCGATGTGGGCTTTCTTCCCCTTTGCGCACTTGAGGAAATGTCCCGACGAGATCCGTCGATTCTCTCGAAAGTTCGCGTCGTTGAGGAGCGTCTCACAGACACCGTCACCGACTGCCGTCACTCCACGCCTCTGTATCCGGCACTGACTCTTTCGGTCACGCCCCGCATCAGCGCCTCAATGAGCAAAGCCATCACAATGGATCTGCTGATGCTCCCAAAGGGCGAGAGCGGCTTTATGTGGTCGGTGGCAAGCGATTTTCAGAACGCCGACAACCTTCTCAAAGATCTGCAGATCGGTCCCTACGAATATCTGCGCCAGACGGGACTCAAACGCATCTGGCAAGACTATCGCTCCGCCATCATCACCGCTCTCCTGCTAATTCTGGCGCTGATCGCCCACGGCGCACGCAGTCAGTGGCTTGTCAAAAAAAGAGAAACCGAGCTCAAAGCGTCAATCGGTTTGCAGCTTGCGCAGCGAGAGAAAATGGAGCGTCTGCAAAAGGCTGGTGCCGTGGGGCAGATTTCCGGACTCGTTGCACATGAACTGCGCCAGCCGTTGTCCGCCATCAGCCTTTATGCCGAAGGTCTCGAAGAGATGGTGCGCAATGACGCCATCGGCAAAAAAGAAATGCTCGACATTTTGCACAGCATGACCACGGATGCAGCACGCGCAAGCGACATTGTTGAGCGCGTGCGTCAGTATGCCAAGCACAAGGCTGAGCTCAAGCCGATTTCCGTTCGTGAGGCTTTTGATAAGGCTGACGAAATGGTGACACATTTCGGCATCGGCAACGTTCCGACATACGTCAGCGCCTTTGAAGACGCCACCGTACTCGTGAATCCTCTGGATCTGCAGCTGGTGTTCGGCAACCTTATCAAAAACGCCAAAGAAGCCGCTGCGCAACAAACTAATGAATCCCCCCAACTGCTTGTCAAAGCTCAAGTGATGGAGGGCTTTATCTGTATCGAACTCGAAGACAACGGCCCACCCCTTTCCGATCGTGAACTAGCCGACCTCAACGAAGTGGTAACAAGCGCCAAACCCGACGGCCTGGGCTTGGGGCTTTCGATTTCGCGCAATATCGTCGAAGGCATCGGCGGAAATATCGTCTTTAAACGTCGTTTCCGGAACACCGGCTTACGGACGTGTGTGAAACTTCCCGTCTCAGCCGGAACAGTCAAACCTCTTGGAGACTAACTTTTATGCGACGCGTTTATGTTGTCGATGACGACGAGAGTCTGCGAAAAGCGCTCTCCTTTGTGTTAAAGGGATTGGATTGCGACCCCGTTCCATATCCGAGCGCCGAACATTTCCTGACTTACGTTCCTCACAACGAGCCCGGCATCGTGCTTCTGGATGTGCGCATGGGGCAAATGACCGGACTCGAGTTGCAGCAGCGTCTGATTGACACCGGCATCGATTGGCCCGTTATCTTTCTTTCTGGTCACGGTGACCTTGAGATGGCGGTAGAAACGATGATGAAAGGGGCTGTTTGTTTTTTGCAAAAACCCGTACGTCGAGAAAAACTCAAGGAAGCTTTGGATCGCGCAACAGCTCTGTCCGAAACTAAAGCCAACCAGCGGCAAACCGCTTTCGACGCACTTTCATCTCGAGAAAAACAGTTGGTCAAACTGGCCTCTCAAGGCGTTGCCATGCGAGCCGCTGCCGAGCGCCTCGGAATCGCGCAACGCACCGCCGAATTTCACAAGGCAAGCGCCATGCGCAAACTTGGTGTGCACACCGTAACAGAATTGGTCGAGGCTCTCAAAGGAGTAAAAGTCTGACAAAAATCGCTGTTAAGCGATGATCACATGTGATCTTGTCTGGAAAAGGTGATCAGTTTTTTCATTGAACGGCATAGATAGGAAACAACGGTCACCAATTGGTCAGAAAAGCATCATAAGCATGCAATACACGCTTCATAAACTGCCCTCCGAATGCGCCCGGCAGGGAGTTTTCCTACAAGCGCTCCTCATTTCATCTCGTTAACGGAAAAGTATTGACATGCATTCCAAATTTGCCCTCACAGCGATTGCTGCCGCAATGGTATTCGCAAGCAGTTTCGTCCAATCTGCCGAAATTTACCCAGTCGATAAAGCTCGCTTCATGACCAACGCTCGCTTCGACTTCAAAGTCGAGCTCGACACTGTTGTTGACCGTAACGACATTAAGATTGAAATCAACGGTGCCGACTACCGCAAGGTTTTAACGGGAGACGAAATCTTTGTCGGTGAAGAAATTGATGCCAAGGCCTCCGCCGTTTTGATGCGCGATGTCGAAATCAAGAAACCAGGCACCTACAAGGTAACCGTCTCGGGTAAGGGCGGCAACAAGACTGTCGTTTGGAACACCTACGACACCCCTAAAAAACGTCAGGCAAAGAACGTGATTCTGCTGTTGGCCGATGGTCTGAGCGTTGGTCATCGCACGGCCGCACGAATCATGAGCAAAGGTGTGGTCAATGGCATGTACAACGCGCCGCTCGCCATGGACGACATGCCCAACATGGCTCTTCTCGGCACAAGTTCGGTCGATACAATCGCTGCCGACAGTGCCAATACAGCCTCGGCCTATATGACCGGCCACAAGTCTTCGGTCAACGCTCTCGGAGTCTATGTTGATCGCACCAAAGCCACACAGGACGATCCCCGACAGGAAACCATCGCTGAGCTTATTCGCCGCAAGACCAGCATGGCTGTCGGCGTCGTCAGCGACGCTGAACTCGAAGACGCTACTCCCGCTTCAGTCGTTTCACACACCCGCCGCAGAGCGGACAAAGCCGATATCGTGGGCATGTTCTACGACGTCAAGCCCGAAGTCATGCTCGGAGGCGGCTCTGCCTATTTCCTTCCAAAGTCCACTGCCGGCTCCAAGCGCAAAGACAATATCAACTACATTGATCTCTTTCAGAAGGCCGGCTATGAGCTCGTAACCGACCGTGATGCCATGCTTAAGGCTGCCGAGAAATCCGATCGTCTGCTTGGTCTTTTCCACACAGGCAACATGGACGGTTGGCTTGATCGTCACCAGTTCAAGGGGAACACGGTCAAAAAATTTCCCAATCAGCCCGATCTGACCGACAGTTTTCATGCAGCAATCAAAGTACTTGAAAAAAACAAGGAAGGCTTCTTCCTGATGCTCGAGGCCGGTCTTGTCGACAAGTTCTCGCATCCTCTTGACTGGACTCGTTCTGTAGCTGAAACAATCGCTTTCGACAAAGTCGTTGAAGCCGCTCAGAAATACTGCGACGAGCACCCCGACACATTGTTGATCGTTACCGGCGATCACACGCACTCGATTGCGGTTGCAGGTACGATCGACGATAAAAAAGAAGGTCGCGATCTGCGCGAAAAGGTTGGCGTTTACGCCAAGGCAGGCTACCCGCACTACGAGGACAAGGATAAGGACGGCTTCCCGGACAATTTCTATCCCGACAAGCGTCTGGCCGTATTCTTCGGTGCCCATCCCGATTACTATGAAACCTATCGTCCTTTCCAGGACAAGACCTTTACGCCCGCCGTTAAGAATGAAAAAGGCGAGTACGTGGCAAACGCCGAATACAAGGACATCCCGGGGGCTCATTTCGTTGAAGGTAACCTACCTCGCAACGAGCCTCAGGGCGTACACACAGTTGACGACCTTGTCGTCACAGCACGTGGTCCCAACTCCGATCAGATCAAGGGTTTCATGAACTCGACGGAAATTTTCCGCGTAATGGCAGAAGCTCTGGCTCTGGGCAAGTAATTGCCTCGCAGCAGCATGCAGAAGGACTTTGCCGCTCGGTTTCTATTTCTTGTAGAGAAGCCCTGTTGCGAAGTCCCAGCATGCTTTTTTCGTTTTTTTCATTTTTCAGACAATGCAGCGCAGAACATTGCTTGGCACAGCTGCGGCCGTTTTCGCAGGCTTTGTGATGCCTGCAAAGGCTGCAGACCCGGTTTTGCTCGGTTTTGACGAAATGTACGGCCCTGCTTCCGTGCTTGGCATTACGTTCTCGGACAAACTCAAATCACTCAACGGCAAACTCACTTCGGTTCGCGGATTTATGGCTCCACCGCTTAAGGCTGATGCCAAATTCCTCGTGCTGACCCGCTCACCCGTCAACCTCTGTCCTTTCTGCAACAGCGACGAAGACTGGCCCGACTCAATCATCGTGGTCTACCTTAAAAACCCCGGAGACTTCGTTCAGGCCAATAAAGCCATTGAAGTGACGGGCACACTTGAATTGGGTTCAGCAACCGATGAGGAAACCGGCTTTGTGAGTCTGGTTCGGCTCGTGGACGCAAGCTTCTCCATCATCGACATCTAGGGGCCGTCGTTATGCAAGAGCATTTTGACCTTGAGGCATGCGGCATCGTTTACAAGGCGACTGACGGTCTGAGCATCCGTACCATTCTTTCAATTGAACAGCTCAAGATAGCCCAAGGCAGCCGGGTCGCGCTCCAGGGATCGTCCGGAGCCGGCAAAACCACCTTGCTCAAGGTGTTGAGCGGCATCATTCGTGCAGACACGGGAACGGTGCGCTGGGGAAAAACCATCGTTTCAGATCTCAGCGAAGGTCGCCGCGACTTGTGGCGAGGGCAGCACTGCGGCTTTCTCTTTCAGGATTTTGGCCTGCTTGAGGGGCTTACGGCTATCGAAAACGTACTGTTACCTGAAACTTTTACTGGAAAAATCACCCCTTCTGCACGGCAACGTGCACGAGATCTTCTGGATCGTTTCGGCATTCGTGCCAACACACCTGCCGGACACCTTTCCCGAGGCGAGATGCAGCGCACGGCTTTGGCCCGAATGCTAATGGGAAAACCCAAGGTCATTTTCGCCGACGAGCCTACGGCAAGTCTCGATGAAGCCAATGCCCGTCTCGTCATGCAGGCGCTTGTGGAAAGCAGCAAGGAACTCCGCGCCACCCTTTTTGTCATCACGCACGACAGCGATCTTGCCCAAACCTTTCCTCTTCGCGCACATATGTACCAGGGACGCTGGAAGTGGATTGAGAGCGAGCCTTCTTCGAGAAATCTGCCATGAATGTTTTTTTATTTTTGAAAGGCGAGCTGCGCCAAAGCAAAGGAGTCTTCTTTGGTTTGACCGTGCTGCTTGCCCTGGCTCTTGCCGTGGCAGTTTCCGTCATTCAAACCGAACGCATGGTCAAGAGTTCGACGATTCGAGCTGCCGATCAGTTTGACATTCTGGTCGGCACGAAGGGAAGCCGTTCAGCGCTGCTTTTGGGAACTGTCTATTTGCGCGACGAAATGCTGAGTTTGGTTCCAATGCCGGTGCTCAACAATCTTTCCCCCAAGAGTTCCGACATCAGTTGGGCCGCGCCGCTTGCCTTCGGCGACAGAGCCGGCAAAGCTTCTCTAGTGGGTACCACTCGAGTATTCGTTGATCAGGCCGGAAAAAGAACTCTTCTTGCAGGCCGCAATTTTGAAAAGCCTTATGAAGCCGTCGCGGGCAGTAATGCCGGCTTTTCCATCAATGATGAATTTCATCCCGGCCATGGCATGAGCGCTGCCTTGGGACACGAACACAAAGAAAGCTTCAGAATCGTGGGCATTCTCCCGGAAACCGGAACCCCCTGGGATCGGGCAGTGCTGATTCCAATCGAAACTCTATGGTCTATGCACGGTCAAAATCCGACTTCGACTCATGATGTTCACGGCGATCACATACACGAAGAAATTGAAGCCTGGCTCAACAAGGATATGTCGAAACTGCCCGGGGCATCTGCGCTTGTCGTTAAGCCCACTAACATGGCAGGCGCTTATCGCATCAGACAGCATCTGCTGAAATCATCGGCAATTGCGCCTGACAGTAGTGTCGTCAATCTGATGGCCGTCTTTACCGGCGAAGCTTTAATTGAACTTTTCGCTGTTTTTGCTGCGGCGGCTTCAGCACTCAAGGCCTTTGCCGCAAGCTCTGTGGCAACTTCACTTGCCGCGGCGTTGCTTACGGGCTTTGTCCTTGCCAAGCTCAGAGAAAAAGACCTGAGACTTTTGCGCACAATGGGCGCACCCAGACGATTTATCCTCGCTTCCGTTTGGGCATCCATCGAAGCGGCCATCGTACTTGCCAGCCTTGGTGCACTGATTTTGGGCACTGCTTTATCGGTTGCAGCCGGCATGGTCATTGCTTCTCAAACTGGTATCTCAATGATGCCGTCTCTCGGACTCGATGAAATTGCAATGCTTGCCGTCGTGATTGCCGCAGGCGCTGTCTTTGCAGTGATACCGGCCTGCGCTGTCGGCAACAGCAGGCTTGCCTGAAATACGAAAATTTTCAAAGTCAAAAGTGCCGGCTGAACTACGCATTCAGACCGGCACATTTCATTGTGCTGTCACAAAAACCAGGATTGGCAGAAACATTCAATCGCCAGAATAGCGTCGCGAATCAAAGATTGGATTCGCCAAACAACGTAAAGATAAGAGGACCCCATGTCTGAAATTTCACGCCGCGATTTTCTATCCAGCTCTGCCCTTCTTGCCATCGGAGGCGGACTGTGTGCAAGCACGTTCAACATTGAAGCGCTTGCGGCTGCTCCCAAAACGCAGCGCACCGTAGCCGATATTCTTCACATGAGCGATGTTCAAATCGCCAAGGAGAGGTTGTTGTTCAGTCTGCCCACCGCGTCATAGTCGAAGCTGCCAAACAAATCCGCGACAACACTCTGCGCAGTACGGTCCTGGCAATTCTGGAAAATCCGGCTCCCACCATTGCGAAGAACAATGAAAAGGACATTCTTTCTCGTCTGCAGAAAGAAAATCTCATTGATACGGCGCGAAAAGAAGTTTTTCCGCCTGTCAAAAATCCCGAACAGAGTCCTCAGCCCTTCTGGTCCGCCCCTGGCTCGGGATATGCCTCTCATCATGCCTATCCGGGCGGCCTCGTCACGCATACTGCTCTAAATGTCGTCTCGGCCCAGGCTCTTGTTAAGAATTACATGGATGTCAACGGTTTGACGCTTGACTACGATGCTGCTGTCGGCGGCGAAATTCTCCATGATTTGCACAAACCCTGGGTCTTTGCCTGGCAAGATGACCACTCCTGCCGCAAAGAACAACTGCTTGCTGCTACCGGAGAACATCACGTGCTGTCGATCGCTGAATCCATTGCGCGCAAAGTTCCGGCCCAAGTCGTTGTCGCCCAAGCGTGTGCGCACGAACATCCTGCAACACCTGCAGGCGAAAAACTTGTGGTTGGCTGGATCAAGGCAGCGAGCATCATCGCCGGCGTTGATCCCATCAAAGCTGGTCTGCTCGACAAGTCCGGCAATACCCTGCCTCTACCGCGCCGCATCGAAGGATGGGTCGTGCACTTGGCTGATCATGACTTTGTTATCTCAACGTCGGCCTGCCGTTGGACTGCCGCCGCTCTCGAGAAACTTGCCAAAGAAAACTACGGACTGTCCGACGTACAGCAACTTAATTCATTTAGAAACTACGTCATGGCCAATCTCACAGCTATGCGCCTGTACGGCATTCTCTCGAGTCAGGGCAAGAAAGCTTTTGCAAATGAAGTTGCCCGCGTTGTGAAGCTGTAATCAGCTATCAGCCGTGCGAATTTGCCGACCGTTTTTGCGGTCGGCTCTTTCTTTTGGGCAAAAAAAACAGCCACAGAGGCTGTTATTTTCTTTCGTGGTGCGCGGTACTGGATTCGAACCAGTGACCCCCGCCGTGTGAAGGCGATGCTCTACCACTGAGCCAACCGCGCGCTGAATTTTCAATCTCTTCTCACGAAGAGAATCGGGATTTTACAGACATCTATAAAATTTGCAAGCATCGTCATTAGGACAATTTCGGCTTCGCGTAAAATCCAGCCTCTTTCCCATCATATCCAGACAGCACACGGCATGAGCAAGAAACGCATTCTCGGCATCGACCCCGGCCTCAACCGCACAGGCTTCGGAGTGATTGACGCTGACGGCAGCCGCCTGACATTTGTCACAGCCGGATGCATTCACGTCCCATCCGGTACGCTGAGCGAACGTCTGGGAACCATTTTCCGAGAACTTTCGTGCGTCATTGCCGAAACAAACCCGGATTGTGCCGCCGCCGAACAGGTGTTCGTCAATATCAATCCGCGTTCTACTCTGCTGCTCGGGCAAGCACGCGGCGCAGCCCTTGCTTGTGCCGCGCATCATGGCCTTGCAGTGGCCGAATTTTCGCCGTCTGAAATCAAGAATTCGATTGTCGGCACCGGCCGAGCCACTAAGGCACAAGTCCAGATGATGGTCTCCACCCTTTTAAAACTGTCAGGTGACATTCAGGCGGATGCCGCCGACGCTCTTGCCTGCGCCGTCACGCACGCGCATGCCATGCAGCTTACCCAAGTTCAAGCCATGGCTGCAATACCTTCGCAAACGGGCAATCGAACAATGACATCGAAGAAATCACAGCGCAACGCTTGGGCTCAACTCATCAATAACAAAATCAGGAATCAATCATGATCGGACGCATTCGCGGCACACTTCTCGAAAAAAATCCTCCGGAAATTCTGGTCGACGTCCACGGCGTCGGTTATGAGATTAATGTTCCGATGTCCACCTTCTACAACCTGCCTGACGTTGGCCAGGAAGTGACACTTCTGACGCATTTCATCGTGCGCGAAGACGCTCAACTGCTCTACGGTTTCGGCACGGCCAAGGAACGCGCCGCTTTCCGACAGCTCATCAAAATTTCCGGTATCGGCGCCCGCATAGCTCTGGCGGTTCTCTCCGGCATGACGGTTGACGCACTGGCACAAGCCGTCTCCAAACAGGAAAGTGCACTCTTAACACGCGTACCCGGCATCGGCAAGAAAACGGCCGAACGTCTTGTTCTGGAACTCAAGGGTAAGATCAGCGCTGATTTCGACGGCGTGACGCTGGCTGCCGCTCCGGGTGACAATCGTGCCGATGTAGTGGCCGCACTGGTGGCCCTGGGGTATTCGGATCGAGAGGCCACTGCCGCGGCCAAGAAGCTCTCGCCCGACGTCAGTGTTTCCGCAGGCATCCGCGAAGCCCTAAAATCCATGGCACACTGATTTTTAAACGGTAGAAAGTTTTTCTCATGCAAAACGTCGAACGCGTCGTCTCCACGGAAGCAACAAGCCCAAATGAAGAAAGCATCGATCGCGCCCTTCGTCCGGTGCGTCTGTCCGACTATGTCGGTCAAAAAGCGGTGCGTGAACAGCTCGAAATCTTCATTGCTGCCGCCAAGCAGCGCGGTGAGCCGCTTGACCATCTGTTGGTGTTCGGGCCTCCCGGCCTGGGCAAAACGACGCTCGCGCACATCGTGGCCAACGAAATGGGCGTCAACTTGCGCCAGACTTCCGGTCCCGTTCTTGAGCGTCCGGGCGACCTGGCAGCGCTTCTGACCAACCTTGAGAAAAACGACGTTCTCTTTATCGATGAAATCCATCGTCTGAGCCCCGTGGTCGAGGAAATCCTCTATCCAGCGCTGGAAGACTATCAAATCGACATCATGATCGGCGAGGGCCCTGCGGCTCGTTCCATCAAGCTTGACCTGCCGCCCTTTACGCTGATCGGCGCCACAACCCGTGCAGGGTCACTCACCAATCCCCTGCGCGCCCGTTTCGGCATCGTCAACCAGCTGCAGTTCTACGATACGGATGATTTAGCACACATCATCACGCGTTCTGCCAACCTTTTAAATGTCCCCATCGAAGAGGCAGGAGCCTATGAAATCGCTCGCCGATCCCGCGGTACGCCTCGCGTTGCCAATCGACTGTTGCGACGTGTGCGTGATTTTGCACAAGTGCGCCACAACGGCGTCATCACGGCAGAAGTAGCCGATGCGGCGCTTCGTATGCTCGAGGTCGACGCCATGGGATTGGACTTTGTGGATCAGAGATTTTTGCTCACCATCATGGACAAATTTGCAGGCGGCCCAGTGGGCATCGACAATCTCGCCAGCGCCGTCGGCGAGGATCGAGAAACGCTCGAAGATGTGGTTGAGCCCTACCTCATTCAGCAGGGACTCGTACAGCGCACGCCGCGCGGACGCATCGTCACGCAAACGGCCTATCGGCACTTCGGGCGTCTGGCTTCAGCGCAGACGGCTCCGATGGCCGACCTCTTTGCCGAGTAATCGTATCAGCGCGAATACGTCTGGGCAATCGCCCCTTTGTGGCCAGACTCACTCGCCCATAATGCGGCTTCCACACGCGTGGCAAAGCCGAGTTTTTTGAGGACGTGCTTGACGTGCACTTTCACGGTGCCGTCTGAAATCTTCAGATACTCCGAAATCTGACGGTTGCTCATGCCGTTGGCGATGCAATAAAGGACGTCCACTTCGCGCGGACTCAAGCGGGAAATGTCCCTCGAATCGTCAGCCACGGGCACATTGCGAAGCGACACGGCCAATGCCGCCGTGAGCGAATCGCTGATCACCATCTCACCGCTGGCAGCCAGATGAACCTGTGCAGCAAGCTGCTGCACCGACAGACGCTTGGTGATAAAGCCGTCAGCCTGCAGGCGAATGGCCGCCATCAAAGACGGCTGCGTGTCGTCGGTGATAAGCATCACACAGCGCGGCGCGTTTTCAAGCAATTTGATGTCCTTAAGCAACGTCACGCCGATGTCACCGCCGTCGAGATCGATAAACATCAGATCAGGGTGCTCATTTCGGGCTTCATCAAGCGCGTCGTTAGCGTTATGCGTGATACGACGCACCGAACCCGGGACCTGTTCGCCGATCAACTCACTCAAAGCTCGTGCAAAAAGCGGGCATTGGTCAAAGATCAAAATACGGGCGGGCTGTCCGTCGTCAAGATCAGTCGTTGTCATTTTCTTCTTTTAATTCAAACGTTCCGGAAGCCTTTTCGGAGTTCCGCATGCTGTCCGAAGACCTTTACGCGTCGTAGTCGCGCACCGTGTGCCAAAGCACATTGACGCCCTTCATGAAATCTTCCATCTTCATGGCTTCGTACGGATTGTGCGAGCCGTTTTGATTGGCCACAAAGATCATGGCCACCGGCACACCGCTGTTGCCGATGACAGCCGCATCGTGACCGGCACCGCTTGCCAGGCGACGCACCGGAATACCCGCGCTCTTGGCCGCCGCTTCGATTCGATCGGAAAGCGCAGCGTCCACCTTAGCCGCATCCGTTACGATCTTGCGATCGAACTCGAACTTCACGCCGCGCTCCTTGGCAACAGCATCGGCTTCCTTCAACAGCAACTCATGGAAACGCTCGCACGTATCAATCGAAAGGCTGCGCATGTCCACCGTAAAAGTCGTTTCACCCGGAATCACGGAAATCGCTGATGTCGCCGAAGTCTTCAGCACGCCCACGGTGAAGACAAGGTCCTCTCCGTTGGCAAGCCATTCGTCCCAATGCTTGTCCATACGGGTAAGAAGCTCTGCCGTAGCCATCACGGCATCATGCCGGTATGGCTTGTCGACAGCACCTGAATGCGCGGTTTGCCCCAAGCAAACCACTTTCTTGTGACGCACGTTTCCGCGAATGCCCGTCACAATGCCGACGCGCTCGGTTTCCGAGCTGTCAAGCGTCGGGCCCTGTTCGATGTGCAGTTCGATGAAGGCAGCAATCTTTTCGAGGTCCACAAGAGGACGACCGGCCGTAATATCGGCAGGAACAAAACCGCAGGCCGAAATGCATTCACCGAGAGTCATCGGTTGTGTGCGGTGCTTTAAAGCCGTATCAGCAAGCGTTAGTTTTCCAGTGAGTGCCAGCGAACCCACATAAGCTTTGCCGAAAAAGCTCGATTCCTCGCAACGCATCATCAGAATCATGTAATCACGTTCGGGCACGAAACCCGTACGCCGCATCCACCACGCGACCGCCAAGGCGGCGGTGATGCCGGCTAATCCGTCATAGTTGCCGCCCTGCGGCACGCTGTCGGCGTGGCTGCCCGCCACAAACGCGGGAAGTTCGCGATTTTTCCCCGGCAGACACATCCAGACATTACCTGCCAAATCAGTGTTGATCTCCAGCCCCAGTTCCTGCCCGATCATCTTGAGATAATCGAGCACCTCGCTTTCGGTCGGAGAATACCCCTGTCGGGTTACTCCCAGTCCGTCGGCGCTCATCTTGCGAACCGTGTCAAAAATCGAACGGCAGAATTTCACGCCGTCACGCTGCAGATCCCCAGCCATAATGTGATGTCCTTCCTTTGGTCAGTACCATGTCATTGCGCCTCTAGCGGGCGACAAGCTCCTCCGATCACCGGAAGGCACAAGCCGACATGATTACCTCTTTATTATTATTCGAAAAACACGGATACAGTTGAAAAGGTGTCACGAATTTTTGACTTAATGCGAATCTTTGCCATAAAAGCACCTTTGCGACTGCCTCTTTTGAGGTATTTTTCTTTTCAAAACCATCGGTAGCTTCATTGCCGGCCGAAGGCCTATTATTCTTTCGTACAGAGTGCGGCCTCGTCCGATCTCAGACCGCGCTCGTGCATCGTTGCATTTCGATTCGGCGCCGCTTGATGCGCCGGCTGCCGAAAGGTGTTTTGCACGTGCGTTTTTGTTTGAAAAGGAGCAAGTCGACATGCTCAGCGCTTATCACGATCAATTGATCAACATTCGCCGTCAGTTGCACCAGAACCCTGAAGAGGGATGGTCGGAATTCACCACGACGGCCTTTCTCGTCACCACACTTCGCGGCTACGGCTACGACGTTTTGACAGGCCGCAAAGTGGTCGCCCCGGAAGCCTGCCTCGGCCGTGAAGAATCCGTCGTCAAAGCCGGTCTGGAACGCGCCCGCCGCAACGGAGTAAGCGAGGAGCTCCTGTCCGAAATGGAAGAGCTCACCGGTTGCGTGGCCGTGCTCGATACCGGTCGCCCCGGTCCGACGCTTGCCATTCGCTTCGACATTGACTGCGTGCCGGTGACCGAATGCACGGACGATACGCACGTACCTGCCAAGGAAGGCTTTATCTCCAAAAATCCGGGCTTCATGCACGCCTGCGGCCACGATGCTCATATGTCAATGGGACTGGCGGTGGCCCACTGGGTAATGGACAACAAGGACAAGCTCTCGGGCAAAATCAAGATTCTTTTCCAGCCCGCCGAAGAAGGCGTGCGCGGTGCCGCCGGCATGGCTGCAAGCGGCATTCTCGACGACTGCGACTATTTCCTCGGCTCGCACGTAGCCATGAGCGCCAAATCGGGTGAAATTGCCACCAATCTCTATGGCTATCTATGCACCACCAAGCTTGACGTCACCTTCCACGGCAAGCCCGCTCATGCCGGCGCCTGCCCGCAGGAAGGCCGCAATGCGCTCACGGCGGCTGCCAACGCTACGGTTCAAATGATGGGCATCTCCCGCCACTCCGGCGGCATGACCCGCATCAACGTCGGTCAACTCATCGCCGGCGAAGGCCGCAACGTCATTCCGAGCAAAGCCGTCATGAAGCTTGAAGTACGCGGCGAAACGGGCGAAATCAACCAATACATGGTCGATCAGGTCACCAATATCTGCAAAGGCATCGCAATGAGCTTCGGCGTCACCTATGAAATGCGCAAAATGGGCGAAGCGGTTGACCTCACGGCCGATCAGGAACTCGTTGACATTCTCAACGCGGCCGGTCGCGCTACTCCCGGCATCACGGTCGTTGACAAGGCTCTGAACTTCGGCGGCAGCGAAGACGCCACAATTCTTGCGCGCCGCGTGCAAGCGCACGGCGGCAAAGCCGCCTTCTTCCTGTGGGGTTCGGATCGTCCGTCAGGGCATCACACCTCCACGTTCGACATCAAGGAATCCGACCTTGATCCGGCTCTGGAAGTCTGGACACACATCATCCCGGCAATCCTGAAGTAATCACGGCAAACGGCAATACCGGCTCAGTGTTGCCGCTGTCATCGAAAGCCGTCGAAGCCCGAAGAAAAGGCTTTTCGGCGGCTTTTTGTTATACCAAACGCGCGAAGGTGAGCACCAAAGGCAACGCCACCAAAAGAGCAAGCGTCGAGATGCCGATGGCTTCCGAACAGAACTCCTCGTCGGCACCGTAATTTTTAGCCAGCACTCCGATCACAGAGGACACGGGCATACTCGAAGAAACAATGAAGACCTGACGAGCTTCGTTCGACATATCAACCCAACCGGTTGCGAAATACATCACAACCGGACGTAACACGAAGCACGAAAACAGAATCAGCCACACCTCCTTGGGAATGTGCTTGATCTTTTCAAAGCCGATGTGCTGAATGGTCATCCCGATGAAAACCAGTGCCAGAGGCGATGTAACCCGTCCCAAATCTCGCGTGATCATCGCAATGGGATCGGGCACGGGCAAAGCCAACACCACAAAGAGGACGCCCAACAAAAAGCCCTGTAGCGGCGGCTGGAAAAACATCTTGATGCTGCGCATGGAAAAGAGCCGCGGTTGCGCGCGTCCGGCTCGATGCACGCCGTCGAGCTGAATGCCATAAAGCCCGATTGTCCAGATGAAGATCACGTTGGCAAAAAAGTAAACCAGCAGATAACCGATGGCCGCTTCTCCGAACATAATCGAGATCACCGGAATACCCAGGAAGGTGACCGTAGCTCCCGTAAAACAGGCGATGAAGGCTCCGGCAATCTCCTTTCTCACCCATCCCATTTTGACGATTGCCACAGACACAAGCCAGTTAAAGCCCACCGTCAGGAAGGGAAGCCCCGCGACCTGCAGCACGCTGATCAGATCTTCGTGCGTAAATTTGGATGTGACGTTGTAAAAAAGAAAAAGCGGCAGACACAGATTCACCAGCCGCGCCATCAAGCGCCGACTGTCTTCGGTATACCACCCTCGACGCGAGGTCTCAAAGCCGACAAACGCGATGGAAAACAGAACTAGAACCGCTTCGGCTGAATGCAATACCGCTTCGAGCATTTCACGTACCCGCTAAAAACGTCAAAAAACTTTGTTTTCGAACAATATCTTTGAACTTTAGCGCGCACTGAGACGAGCGATTTTTGCCTTCGCTTCAATATCTGAAGGAAGATTGACAAATATCATCGCCGCGAGAATACCGCCGAAGCGATACTAGCCACATCGGCGTATTCAAGTTCCACCCCGGTGGGCAGTCCTTTGGACAAACGCGTTACGCGTACCTCAGGAAAGTGCTTTCGGACAATCCCCGCAATCATGTGTGCCGTCACATCGCCCTCCGGGGTATAGCTCGTCGCCAAAATCAATTCACTCACCTGATCCTGATGAATGCGTTGCAGCAGCATCGACACGCCAAGCCGTTCGGGCTCCGTTCCTTCCAGCGGATTAATGCGTCCCATCAACACGAAATAACCCCCTCGATAGGAAAGACTTGCTTCGAGCGCCTTTTGATCGGCCACGCTTTCCACCACACACAGGCGAGTATTGTCGCGCGTAGCGTCCGAACAGAAATCGCACACCGGTTCTGTCGTCAGCGTATGGCATCGGGGACAGTGATGAACGCGAGCTAACGTCTCTTCCAACCCATCTTTGATCGCTCGCGCTTCTGCTCGCCGCGACGTTAAAAGATCCGACACCAAACGAGCAGCCGAACGCGGCCCCAGACCGGGCAACGAAGCAAAAAGCTCCTCAAGCTTGGCAATGCGGGCGTCCGGATGCGTGATGGTGTCGGCCATGGGGTTTCAGAATTCATTAAATGGAACTAAGGGAATGCCCATGCATTGTAGCGGTGCCGCGGCCCTATAATCGAGGAAGGCATTTGTGCCGCAGTCATCCGGAGAAATCCATGCGAAGAAAGCCTATTCATCGCGGAGGCATTGTCTCTGCCGGTTACGATCCGGTCACTCGTGCTCTGGACATTGAGTTCGACACCAAACGCGTTCTGCGCTATGAAAACGTTGGCAATGAAGTCGCCGAGCGCTTTTTGTGTTCTGCCGAACCGCTGAGTTACTACCGCGATGTCATCGAAGAAGAGTATTCGGCAACCGAACTCTCGTCAAAGGCTCTCGCTGACACTCCCAAGCCCACTAAAAAAGGAATCCCCGACGAGCTCAGAAAACTCTTCGGGGAATAAGCTTTCGACGATTTGCGCTTTCGAGCGCTCTTTTCAGTAGGAGCGCTCTCGTGTTTTAGCCGGTGAATCGGACTCCAGCATGCGCTCGACGATTTCGTTGGCGCGACGTGCCTTCTCACGGTTGATCGCTTCTTTCGTTTCAATGTCGCTCTTCTTGGAACGCACGTCCAATCGCTTCATTTCAAGCTCAAGCTCGCGCTCCTCATCCTGGTACTTTTCCTGCTTCGCTGCCTTGCGTGCCGCTTCTTTTGCCCGGGCGTCGGCGGCAGCCTGAGCACGAGCTCTTTCGCGAGCCTTTACCTTGGCCTGAGCCGCTTCACGTTCTTCCTTGGCTCGCTTCTCGGCGTCCAGACGCATCTGCGCACGCGCCTTGACATCCTCGTAATTGCGACGCACAGCTTCAATCTGGGCGTCCACGGGATTGGTCTGATACTGTGCGGCCTGCGCCGGGTAGTCAGGCGGTACTTCTCCGGTCTGAGCCCAGCTAAAGGAACAGACGGCTGCCAGAGAAGCCGCAAGCAGAATCTTTTTCATTTCATTTACCCCAAAAAATCACTTCGAGGATCCGCAACCGTAGGGATTATTAGGCTGAATGCGCGTTTCGTTGGGCGCCGGAGAAACCATGATGGCCGTTCCCGTCTTGTATTCACAAACACGGCCAACCTGAGCGGAGTTAAAAATCTTGTCATCGTAGCGGAACGTGATCTGCACCCCTTCAACGAAGTTTTCCAACCGACCGCTAAAACCCTTGCCAGCTACATTGCCAAGCGCTGCACCACCCACGGTACCGGCCACCACAGCATCGGGCGAATCGCTCACGACGGCGCCCACCGCAGCACCCGCCAGAGCGCCAAGAATGGTACCCATCGTAGCCGAGTCACTGCGATCGCGACGATTATCAACGGTCACCCGCGCAGGCATCACAGCGATGATCTGAACCGTCTTCACTTCCTGAGCCTGATTGACCTGACCGGCCCAATAGACGTCGGAGCGATACGCCGTGCCGTCGTTGGCGCAACCCGCAAGCAAAAGAGCGGCGGACAAAGCGCCGCATGCTGCAATTTTCTTGTTCATCTTTTTTCTCATGTTCTCGTCGCCTCAAAAGTTTGAAGCAACGGTTACTCAGACCTGATTTCTTATTGTGACTTTACCGCGTCCGCATCATTTTGGACAGCGTTTATGCGGCAAGTTGCTACTGCCCAAATCTGGCCGCTACAACTGCTGACAGTTCTTTGCAAAAAATGTTGCCGCTCAGACACACCTGAGCAACGAAGCTATTGGAAAAACACCGAGGCAAGTCCCAGGAAAATAAGGAACCCGCCCGAGTCCGTCATAAACGTCAGGAGAACGGACCCACCCATGGCCGGATCTTTGTTGAGGGCTTTTAGCACCAACGGAACGGCCAAACCCATGGCAGCGCCCAACACGATGTTAAGAAGCATTGCCAAGGCCATCACGCCGCCGAGCATCATACCCTGCGCGCTGTCGTGGTACAGCCCCCAGACGCAAAGTCCCGCGATGACACCCCACACAAGGCCGTTTAACAACGCCACCAACATCTCCTTTTTCAGAAGTCGAGTCGTGTTGGCGCCCGTCACTTGCCCCATAGCCATGGAACGTACCAGGAGCGTCAGCGTCTGATTACCCGAATTGCCGGCCATGCCGGCGACCACCGGCATCAATGCCGCCAGCGCCACGACCTTGGAAATCGTGCCGTCAAAGGCGCTGATGACGCGCGAAGCAAAAAATGCCGTGCATAAATTGACGCCAAGCCACACCCAGCGACTCTTAGCCGAATCCCATACGCTGCCGAAAATATCCTGCTCTTCATCCAGACCGACGGCTGCATAGGCGTCTTCCGCGCTTTCTTCTCGAATCACGTCGACGACTTCATTGACCGTCAGGCGACCCACCAAACGTCCGGCCTCATCCACCACGGGCGAGCTCACCAAGTCGTAACGCTCAAAGGCCTGTGCCGCGTCGCTCGCATCATCCAACGGATTGAGCGTGAGAATATCCGACTGCATCAGAGAGGACACCGAGCGCGAGGGTTCATGCACCAGAATCTGCGCCACCGGCAACGCGCCCAGGAATTTTCCCTGGCGATCGACCACAAACAGCTGATCGGTATGATCGGGCAGCGACTCAAAGCGACGCAAGAACTTCAGGACGATTTCAAGAGAAACGTCCTGGCGAATCGAAATCATCTCAAAGTCCATGCGCGCACCGACGCTGTCTTCCGGATAGCTCATCGCCGCACGCAACTGCGCGCGTTCTTCATGCGACAAACCTTCCTGAACCTCGGCCACCACATCTGGCGGCAGGTCGTCAACCAGGTCAGCAATCTCATCCGTATCGAGCCCTTCGACGGCGTCAACGAGTTCTTCGCGATCCATCGAGTCGATCAGGGTCTCGCGAACGCCTTCGCTCACTTCGACCAGAACGTCACCTTCGTGCTCATGACGCACAAGGTTCCAAACCGCCAGACGCTGTTCCGGCGGCAAGGCTTCGAGAATGTAGGCGATATCGGCAGGATGCAGGTCGCTCAGAACATCGGTGAGTTCCGTCTCTGCCGTCAGATCCAACGCAGCGGCATCGGGTTCCTCGGGATCGTTGCCCGAGACCTTGCCTCTGTCTTCCTGATCTTCAAAGATCTGTGAGATGCGCTCAAGTGCGCGATTGGCCACTTCGGGGTCGCGCGACAGGAGATCGTCGTCTGCTGTCAAGAGCTCTTCTTTTTTGTCGTCGGGCTCTGTCACTGCGTTTCTCCTTGTGCGGATACCGCGAAAAGTGGTTGAAGGGAAATTTCGAAAGGCGTGCCTTTTTGAATCGTTGACCGCAATCGCTTAAACAGTATGGGCGCAACGCCGCCTGCACGGTCAGACAGTCGGCGCATCTTGAAAAAAGCTTACGGGCGGCATTGTACGCCGAGATCAGCGTCTGCCGCCGCTACTTCTTCAGAAGTTAGGCAAAAACACAACTCGAAGGCGACAAAGGTTCCTCCTCATCAAGGCAGTCGAACTGTATGGCATACAGTTCTCCATACAGTTAACTGTATCGTTAGACAGTTACCTTTACAGTTCACAACCTGAAGATACAGTGGCTTATCAAGTCGCAAAACGAACCATCGGTTTCCGCAACAAAACGACGGCGAGCCTCCGCAAAAGAAACTCGCCGTTGAATTTTTCGCCAAATACCGGCAATCAAAGCGCTACGCTGGCATCAAATGCTGCACGCAACTTTTCGTAAACCGGCTTGGTGTCCGGCATACGTCCCGTCCAAAGCGCAAAGCTTTCGGCCGCCTGCGCCACCAACATGCCCAAGCCGTCTTCAACGCGAACAGCCCCGGATTCTTTCGCCAGTTGCATGAAGGGCGTCGGCAAAGCCGCATACGTCAGATCCACCGCAAGCGAGCATTCGGAGAAGACGCAATTGGGAACAGCCGGAGCCGCCCCGGAGAACGCGGCACTCGTCGCATTGACGATGATGTCGAATTTCTCGCTGATCAAATCCACGAAACTGCCCGATGCACAGCCAAGCGCAGCACCGGCGGAATGAGCCTTCTCAGGCGTGCGGTTGGCGAGATAGATGCGTGCGCACCCTTCTTCCTGAAGAGCAGCCGCCAATCCGCGTCCGGCTCCGCCTGCCCCCAAAATGAGCACACGGGCACCGGTAAGCGACGCGCCGCAACGCTGAGACACATCCGTCACAAAGCCCTTGCCGTCAGTGGTATCGCCCAAAACGCGATTGCCGTCGAAAATAAGGGTATTGACAGCCTCGCACTTGCGCGCACGCGGCGTCACTTCGTCGCAATACTGATAGGCATCCATCTTGAAGGGATGCGTCACGTTGGCACCCTTGGGGTGGTCCTCGCGGCGCAAAACCGCCATGCCTTCGATAAAGCCGCCGGGCTCGAAATCACGAGTCTCGTAGCTCATCTCGATGTCAAACTGCGCGGCAAACATCTTGTGGATTTCTGGCGACAGCGAATGCTTAACCGGATGACCGATCACAAAATATTTATCCATACAATCCTCCCGCAGGTAGCCAATCTCACAGGAACTGCGAATCGCGAGTCCTTTACTTGATTTTAAGCGTTTGGCGGCTCGACGCAGGCAGTTTCGGTCGGCTGTCCGGTTACCGGCTCATTTTGCTCGGCCGTCTTATCGGTCTGTGGCTCCTCGGACGTTTGACTTTCATCTTCAAGGCCGTCGCCCTCTTCCAGCGCTTCCTCGTCGGTTTCGTCCAAGACCGCCAACAGCTTGCCCTCAAAAAGCACGTCGATATAGTCGAATCCGAGAACACCGAGCAACACCTTGCGCCCCCGGTCCAGCTCAGGCATTCCGGGAATGCGCTGCACCAGCGGCAAACCTTCTACGCGAACCAGGTCGCCCTTGATCACCACGGCTTCGATTTCCTTCAAGCCTTCCTGCTCGATCCACTTAAGCGACCAGAAACGTTCCATCTTGCGTTGGAATTCGCTGTAAGCCTCGTAGACCGACTCAAACTGGCTCACGATGGTGTAGAAGTCCGAGTCGTTACCCATGTAAGCCGGAGCCGTCCCGGCCGCCGCACAAATAATCTGACGCTGATTGACCAAATCCACATAACGGCGAAGCGGTGAAGTGGACCAGGCGTAGCGCACCACACCCAGGCCGTCATGCGGGCCGGGACTTGTGCTCATGCGCACGCGCCCCATACGCTGACTGCGGTAAATCCCCGCCGTCTTGCATTCCTCAAGCCACAGTCCCCAGGTACTGTTGGCAAAAATCATCAGTTCGGCCACCATCAAGTCAAGCGGCTCACCGCGCGCACGGCCCTTGCGGATGATGCGCAGGTTTTCTCCCTCGCCTTCAAGTTCCAGATACCAATCAATGCGTCCGGTCTGTTCGGGGCGTCCGCGGCGCTCTTCTCGCTCGGTCAAACGGGCCTTGGCAAACCGCCACAAAAAGCCGATTTCGTGCGCACACGGCACCGTCAGCGTTCCGTTTTCAATCGCCTCAGGCGTGACTTCCTCATGAATCAGGTCGTAGCGCAAATTGTGCTTGACGGTGATTTTCTCCACGCGCGTTTCGGTGGATTGCACCGCCATCGTTTCATCGTCAACGGTCACATAGAGCGACACGCAGGGCACGCACTTGCCTTCGTCGAGGCTGGTGCGTTCGATCCAGCTTTCCGGAAGCATCGTTGTCTTCATGCCGGGCGCATAGACCGTTGACATGCGGCTGCGGGCCGACTCGTCGGCAACGCTTCCGCGAGGCATGATCAGTGCAGGCGCTGCGATGTGAATACCAATGCGGCTCCTGCCGCCATCAAGGTGCGTGACGCTGGCTGCGTCGTCGATTTCCGTGGTCGACGAATCGTCAACAGAAAACGCCTCGACGGCTGCTTCGGGAAGATCACCGGGTGCCGCGGGCACCTCACTGGCGGCCTGAGTAAATCCCTTGCCCTTGGGGAAATTCGTGCGATAAAAGCTTTCGACATGCCAGGTAAAGGCGTCGGGCACGGCGCCGAGCTTCATCATCAATCGCAACGGACTCATGCGGACTTCGCTTGCGGCATCGTTGAGAGCCTTCCACTCCGTACTGTTTTTGTCCGGTTTCAGAAGCAGCTCGTAAACACGACCGGCAATATCCTGCGGCAATTCTCCGGCAACCATCTGCGCAGCCAAGTTTTTACGACGTTCCTCTTCCTGACGCTTACGTTCGACAGCCTGCAGTGCGCGCTGCAAAATGTCTTCTGGCGCCTTTTTGTAGTTGCCGCGCCCTTTGCGGTAGAAGTAGACAGGATTGGCGTGCAGCGCCATCAGAGCGGCACCCTTTTGCACCGCCGTCACGGAAGAAAAATATTCAGCGGCTATCGACTCGTAACCGAACTCCTCGTCAGGCGCCACTTCCCACAGGAACATGGGATCGATATCGGTCGCAGCCTCCTGCGCCTGCGTCAGAAAGGTCGCGGCTGCAGGTGACTCGAACTCGAAAAAGACATGGTTGGCCTTCACTTTGCAGCGACGCCCCGTCGTGAGTTCGACTTGATAATTGGTTCCGTCTTTCTTCAGAACCGTTCCGGCCTTAAAGTCTCCGGCCTCTTCAAAAAACAAGTACATCGAGTTGGCTTTCTTAAATTCTTCTGTCTGATTCAGAACCGATCGGAGCCGGCAAGCAGGAAGTCGCGCACGGCAGCTGCATATTCTTCAAAACAGGAAATCCGATGGTCACTGCCGTCAATCACAATGCTTTGCACGTCGGAAAAACGCGTGGCGGCGCGTCTCCAGTCGAGCACTTCATCTCCCGTGCAAAGCACCATAAGCACACGAGTCGGATCGGCAAAAGGTGCGGCATCAAGTGCTCGCAGCTGATCGGCGTAGTCGGGTGTCACTCGCACGATTTTGTCCCCCGTAAACGACTTATATTCGCCGTTGTAGAGCTTGACAATGTCCCACGGCTCAACCGCCGGATTTAAAAGCGCGGCACGAATTCCGGTACGACCGGCAAGCCAGGCGGCATAAAAGCCACCGAGACTGGCGCCCGCCACAGCCACTTCCCCAACGACTGCAGCCTTCTCGTACTCCGACCAGATCAAAGAGGCCGCATCTTCCGGCGACATATTGAGGTCAGGCGCCACAAAGTTTGCGCCCTTGGCTTCGCACAAGTCGCGCAACACGCAAGCCTTTTTTGAACCGGGCCCCGACAAAAAGCCATGCAAATACAAGACAGTCTGCGTCAACGGCCTTCTCCGTTACTCTTCAAATGCTCGAGAATTCGGCCGCAGATGCCGCCGAAGCTACCGTTACTCATGCATAGCACGGTGTCGCCGGGTCTGGCGTCGCTTGCCACCAACTGAGCCAGTGCGTCAATGTCACCCGAAAAAGTGCTTGCCTTACCCCCCAAAGGAAGCAATGCTCCGGCCGGATCCCAGTTGACACCCCTACCTTTGTAGCAAAAGACGCGGTCGGCATCCTTAAGACTTGCAGCCAGGCGATCCTTCATGGTGCCCAGTTTCATTGTGTTGCTACGAGGTTCGAAAACGGCCAGAATGCGAGCACCGCGCCCGACTTTGCCTCGCAAAGCCGCGATCGTCGCTTCAATGGCGCTCGGATGATGTGCAAAGTCATCAATAACCGTCACTCCGTTTTGCACACCTTTGACTTCCAGACGTCGAGCAACTCCCTCAAAACTCTTGAGCGCTTCGATGGCCTTTTTCGGTTCAACACCGATGTCATGCGCGGCGGCGATGGCAGCCAGAGCATTTTGCGCGTTGTGCACGCCCACGGCGGGCATCTCCGCAAGCGACCCCTGCACAACCGTGCCCAACCTCACCACACGATCATCGTCCACGCTCCAGCCGGCATTAGAGTTGAATTGTTCAACACGGCTCCAGCAGCCCATCGCAAGTACACGACCAAGCGCTTCGCTTTTGGCGTTGACAATCACGAGACCGTTGCGGGCAATGGTACGCACCAAATGATGGAACTGCTTTTCGATGGCGGCCAGGTTTTCAAAAATGTCTGCGTGATCGAACTCAAGATTGTTGAGAATCGCCGTTGACGGACGATAGTGCACAAACTTGCTTCGTTTGTCGAAAAAGGCTGTGTCGTATTCGTCGGCTTCGATCACGAAATACTTGCTCTGGCCAAAGCCTGCCGAGGCGTGCGTGCCAAACGGCACCCCGCCGATCAGCCAACCGGGCTCCAAGCCTGCCTTGGACAGAATGTGCAGGAGCATTGAACTCGTAGTGGTCTTTCCATGCGTACCCGCAACAGCCAGCACGTGCCGGCCCCTGAGTACATTTTCGCTTAACCACTGCGGCCCCGATGTATAAGGTTCACCCCGATCGAGAATCTCTTCCAAAAGCGGGTTACCGCGTCCGATGGCGTTGCCTATCACCCACAAATCGGGTTTGATGGAGATATCTTCCGCGTTGTAGCCTTGCGTAAGCTCAATGCCCGCGTCCTTAAGCTGATCGCTCATCGGCGGATAAACGTTAGCGTCGCTGCCCGTTACTTTGTGACCCGCAACTGCGGCCAGACGCGCTACACCGGCCATAAATGTGCCGCAGATACCGAGAATATGAATGTGCATAAAGACAAAAGCCTTTTCCTAAAAAAGCACCGCTGACTTAAGGCAACGATGCAACACTGCCTCGAATTTTAGCTTTTGCCGCCGCCTTTCTTTGATGAGGTCGAAAGGAAGCATCTCGAACGGTGGCTTCGAGGCTTGTCGATAAGTTTCTGTACAATCGTTCGGCTTGACATCGGAGCACTTACGGCTCTTCATCAACACTCATTTCTATTGTTCATTCGTTTTTTTTGATATGTCCACGGCATTTGTCACTCGTTGCCCGTATTGCGGCGCCGTCTGGCGTCTTCCCGACCGGGATACTGCAGAGCGCGGCCCGGTGCGCTGTTCAGCCTGCCAGCACAGTTTCGATGCCACCTGTCACCTGCTTGAAGTCCCGCAGGAACGTTTCCCTGATCTTCCTCCGGCGCCCGTTTTCGCCGTTGAAAGCGAAAAACCTGCGCTGACGCCCGCTCCCGAACCGGTTGCAGCCGAAATGAAACCGTCTCCGGCTGTTCAGGAGAAGTCCACCGAACCGGCCCCCGCGGAAATATCCAGCGTCAATCTTGTGAGCGAGCAATCACAAGAGAAACCTGCCGCCACAGTGTCGTCTGATAAGCCCGCGAAGGCACCGGAAGCAATCGCTCTCGCCGCTGCCCCCGCAAGCACACCGGCGCCTCAGATCGAACCGTCGGCAACAGCCGCCGAATCTCAGATGATGGCCGAGCCTCCGAAAAACGAAACGCCGGCCGAAAACGATCAGCTTTTGCGGCTGCACAGCATGACGCCCGGCGAAGAGCTTCAGGTAAGTAAGCCTAACGCGTCACTTGCCAGAATCATTCCGGCCAAGACCAAGCTGCAGGCAACTCAGGCCCGCAAAATCCGCGTGGCCGAGACGCTCTCGGATCCCGCACCTCGTGCGCGTGCCCGAACAGGCGCTTTTGCCAGCGTCTTTACAGCTGTTTTGTTGCTGATGATTCTTGCGGCTGCCCTTGCTGTAATCTTCAATCAAAAGATCATCGCCGCTTTCCCGCAAACGACGCCGATCTTTAATAACGTTTGCGGCAAGATTCCCTGCCCGGGTTTTTACCTTTCGGACATTTCGGCTTTCGTAGTGAGTAAGACCAATCTGCGCGCGCTCGACGAATCGGGCAACTACCAGTTGGAGATCACGCTTATCAACGGCTCTGACATGCCGCAGGCCATTCCGTCGCTTGACATTGAGCTCGTTGACGACGCCGACACCACACTGATGCACAAGACGCTCACGCCGGCCGAATACCTGAGCAATCCGCCGCCCGCAAGTCTTGCCGCCGACCGCTCGATTACAGTGCGCTTCAGCATGCAGACCAATGTGACGCCGGCTCGCTGCATCGTCACTCCCGTCTACGCCAAATAATATGGCTTTTGATTTTCCCAATGAGCCTTCGCGCACACGCGTTGAACTCGCTCAGCGCATTGCCGCCTACATCGTCGATTCTGGACTATCGTGGCCGGCTGCCCGCGCTCGAGCCGTTGAAGAATGCGGCGGTACGCGGTCTCTGCCCGGCAACTCGCTGCCCGCTTCCGACGAAATCGAAACAGCCGTGCGTGCGCACTATGCGCAATTTGCTCCAGAGGCTCACGCTCAAACATTGCTTACCAAACGCAAGTTAGCACTGGCCGTTCTTGAGCATCTTCAGGGTTTTGATGCCTATCTCACCGGAGCCGTCCTAAACGGCGCGGCCACCGAAGACTCTCCGATTTGTCTGGAAGTCTTTACCGACGACGTCAAGTCGCTTTTAGCCGTTCTGATGGACGAGGGATTTGATCTCGAAGCGCTAGATCCGCAGGCAAGCGCTTTTGGTCGCGCCGATGAATCCATAGGTTTCGTGCTGCCGTGGCAGGGCAATATGGAAGCCGTGCGCATCGACGTACTTGCCCCTCAATTGGCGCGCAGCAATCCGGCGCGCGGCAAAAAGGATGATTATCAAACCGAATGGGAAGCCGAAGGCCGCATCAGCTCCGAAAATCTCCGAAAGTTCCTCGAAAATCGTGCAAATTCGTAACCGAAGATCATCCGAGAGGATGATTTTTCGTTTCTTTGATCTTTTTCTTTCTACAATGCGCTACAAACTTGGGCAAAAAGATAGCCCAAGATGCGTCAAAACTAGTAGGAATTAAGCACAATTGGGCGCATAATCCGCAAATAGGCTACCAAATCAGAGCTTGTTTGCTGCGGGGAACGCTTCAAGCACTGTCTTTTCGCATTTCCTGCTTCCCACCGTTTTTTCTATCCAGAGCGTACATCATGGATCTTCGCAAACTTAAAACACTGATTGATCTCGTTAGCGAAAGCGGCGTTGCCGAACTTGAAATCACCGAAGGCGACGATCGCGTCAAAATCGTCAATCGCGTCGGTGCCGCCCCTGTGGCCGCAACCGCTCCCGCCGTAATTGCCGCACCTGTGGTTGCCGCAGCTCCCGCTGCCGCCCCGGCTCCGGCCGCTGCTTCCGAGTCGGCTGCCGCTCCTGCCGTTGCTGAAGATACCCGCACCATCAATTCGCCCATGGTCGGCACCTTCTACCGCGCCCCGAGCCCCGGAGCCAAGCCCTTTGCCGACGTCGGTCAGAAGGTCAAAGCCGGCGACACGGTCTGCATCATCGAAGCCATGAAGCTTCTTAACGAAATCGAAACCGAGTACGACGGCGTCATCAAGGAAATCCTCGTCGAAAACGGTCAGCCGGTTGAGTTCGGCCAGCCGCTTTTTGTGATCGCTTGATAATCCAGCTTCTGACGCCTGAACCATGTTCGGAAAAATTCTTATCGCAAACCGCGGGGAAATCGCCCTGCGCATTCAGCGGGCCTGCCGCGCCATGGGCATCAAGGCGGTCGTCGTCCACTCGACGGCCGACGCCGACGCCATGTACGTGCGCCTTGCCGACGAAAGTGTCTGCATCGGCCCGGCTCAATCCTCTCAAAGCTATCTCAACATTCCGGCCATCATTTCGGCTGCTGAAGTCACTGACGCCGAAGCCATTCACCCCGGGTACGGCTTCCTGTCGGAAAACGCCGACTTTGCCGACCGCGTTGAGAAGAGCGGATTTGCTTTTATCGGACCGCGCGGCGACACAATTCGTCTGATGGGCGACAAAGTCAACGCCAAAAAGGCGATGATCGACGCAGGTGTTCCCTGCGTGCCCGGTAGCGACGGCGCTCTGCCCGACGATCCCAAGGAAATTCTTCGCATTGCCCGCGAAGTCGGTTACCCCGTCCTCATCAAGGCAAGCGCCGGCGGCGGCGGTCGGGGCATGCGCGTGGTGCGTACCGAGGCTGCGCTTCTTACTTCCGTCAATATGACGAAAACGGAAGCCAACGCCGCGTTCGGTTCGGATAAGGTTTACCTGGAAAAATTCCTGGAAAATCCGCGCCACATTGAAATTCAGGTTCTCTCCGACAACTTCCAAAACGCGATTTATTTGGGTGAGCGCGATTGTTCCATGCAGCGCCGAAACCAGAAGGTCGTTGAAGAATCCCCCGCTCCCGGTATTCCGCGCAAACTCATCGAGAAACTCGGCGCTCGCTGCACGGAAGCATGCCGCCGCATCGGTTATCGCGGAGCCGGCACGTTTGAATTCCTGTACGAAAACGGCGAGTTTTACTTTATTGAAATGAACACGCGCGTGCAGGTGGAGCACCCTGTGACCGAATGGGTAACAGGTGTCGACATCATTGCCGAGCAGATCCGTATCGCCGCGGGAGAACGTCTGCGTCTCAAGCAACGCGACATTGTTCTTAAGGGCGCAGCCATCGAGTGCCGCATCAACGCCGAAGACGGCTTTACCTTCCGTCCGTCTCCGGGCAAAGTAACGCGTTGGCATATGCCCGGCGGTCCCGGCATTCGTCTCGACAGCCACGTATACGCCGGCTACACCGTGCCGCCCTACTACGACAGCATGATCGGCAAACTCATCGCCTACGGCGAAACGCGTGACGAAGCTCTGGCTCGCATGCGCGTCGCGCTTTCCGAAACGCTCGTCGAAGGCATCAACACCAACATCGATCTGCACCGCTTGATCATGAGCGACAGTCGCTTCAACCAGGGCGGCACCAGCATTCATTATCTGGAAGAACGCATGGCCGAGTGGATCGCGATGCATAAGGACGCCAAAAATGCTGCGTGAGATTAAGTTCCTGTGTCTGGAACGTTCCGCCGAAGACTTCGCCGACATGATGATGGACGCAGGCGCCATGAGCGTTTCGATCGAGGATGCCGACTTGGGCAGCCCCGATGAAAGGCCCCTTTACGGAGAACCGGGTACTGAACCCGATACCTTTGCCTGGAACCGTTCCATCGTTTCCGTGTTGGCAGACGAAACGTTCGATGCCACTCAGGCCGCCGCCATCGCCGCCAAGGCGCTTGGCATCGAAACGCCAGTCGTAAAGTCCGATACGACGGTACCCGACGAGGACTGGGTGCGCATCACGCAGGCTCAGTTCTCACCGGTAAAGGTGAGCGACCGACTCTGGATCGTTCCGAGCTGGCACGAACCGCCCTCGAGCGAAGCCATCAACATCCGCTTGGATCCGGGCGTTGCTTTCGGTACGGGTTCTCATCCGACAACACATTTGTGCTTGCAGTGGCTTGATACGCATGTCACGAACACGGATATCGTTCTTGACTATGGTTGCGGTACGGGCATTCTGGCGATTGCCGCTGCAAAACTCGGCGCTGCGAACGTCACTGGTACCGACATCGATCCTCAAGCCGTTGAAAGCGCGGCCTTTAACGCCGAACACAACGAAGTGACGGCCAAGTTTGTGCTCCCGGGGAATTTGCCTGCTGAGCGCTACTCCTTAGTGGTGGCCAACATTCTGTCTAACCCGCTCAAAGTGCTCGCTCCGGCTTTGCTCGGCCGAGTGGCTCCGGGCGGCCGTCTCGTACTCTCAGGCGTTCTGGCCCGTCAGGCCGAGGAAGTAATTGAGGTCTATCGCAAGACGGATCCGAATGTCGAGCTTTCTGTGTGGAGAGAAGAAGACGGGTGGGTATGCATTGCCGGACAACGGCAAAACTGATCGCTTCGTCGCTGCAATCAGGCAAGAATAGGCAACACGTTCTGGTGTTGCCTGTTTTTTTGAATTCAACCTCAAATATCTTCGTATTGAAATTATTTTTGCTGAAATTCTCCTGCGTATCGTTCAAACGGTTAGACGGCAACAGTCATGAAAACCTGTTTTCCTCAATTCGATAGGCAGCTGCAATACTCCCGCCTTTACGCAGGCATTCTGCAACACTTAGTGACCTTGCTAGAATCAATAGACTCCAGTACAGACGCACTTGTTCGCGCCTTGGCTTTTTATTTGAAATCTAGAAATTACGAGGTTCATCATGCGCATCATGATCAGCGGCTCGATCGCTTACGACAACATTCTTTCCTATGGCGGACGCTTCAGCGATCACCTCGTACGAGAAAGTCTCGACCACATCAATCTCACCTTTGTCACCGACTCTATGACGCGTAACTACGGCGGATGCGCCGCCAACATCGCCTACGCGCTTAAGCTGCTCGGCGGCAACCCCGTCGTCACCGGTGCTGTTGGCACCGACGGTTCCGACTATCTCTATCGTTTCGAACAACTCGAAATCGAAACCTCGGTGGCCAAATTCAACGATGTCTTCACGGCCCAGTGTTTTGTGACGACCGACAAGACGGGATCGCAACTTGCCACGTTCAACCCGGGCGCCATGTCACGCGCCCATGAAGCCCCCTTCCCCGAAGGCGAAATCGGCTTGGCTCTTGTTGCTCCAGACGGCAAGGAAGCCGTGATTCAGCGCATGAACGAATGCTTCTCGCGCAACATTCCGGTGGTCTTTGACATCGGCCAGGCCATCTCGATTCTCTCCGGCGACGAAATCCGTGAACTGATCAGCAAGACCACGTATCTGGCCGCCTCGGCTTATGAGCTTGAACTCATTAAGCGCGCCACGCTTCTTACCACCGACGAGATCGCCGATCTCGTCAAGGCTCTGATCGTCACCTACGGCGAAAAGGGCTCGACCGTCTGGACCGAAGGCAAGGAAATCACGGTTCCCGCCTGCCGAGTGCCCAACGCCGTGGATCCGGTCGGTGCGGGCGACGCCTATCGCGGCGGTCTGCTCTACGGTCTTTCCAAGAGCTGGAGTTGGGAACAGACCTTGCGCCTGGCTTCCGTCATGGGCTCCTTCAAGGTAGAAAAGACGGGCGCTCAGAACTACGCTCCTACCAAGGAACAGATCGCCGACCGCTACAAGGCGACCTACGGCGAAGAAATGCCCGCCTGATAACAAAAAAGTGGCCGGACAGAAGCTGCCCATAAAAGCTTCCGTCCGGCCGGGCACCCGTGCTCAAACAGGTGTTCTTTACATAAAGCGTCTGCGTCGATTAGGCCAGGCGCTTTTTCTGCATCTTGTCGCGGATCAAGATGGCAATCAGGTTCATGGCAAACACGAGGACAACCAGAAGCAGTCCCGTGCCGTACTGCATCGGGCGGGTCTTTTCAATTTCGGTACCGGCCGTTGCAAGCACGTACATGTGGTAGGGAAGCGCCATCACAGAGCTCCAAACGCTCTCGGGCAGCTTCGGGGTGTAGAAAACAGCAGCAGTGAACATCACGGCACTGGTTTCGCCTGCGGCGCGAGCCACTGCCAGAATGGCACCGGTAAGAATGCCGGGCAGAGCCGAAGGCAACACAATGCGGCCGATCGTCTGACTCTTTGTGGCGCCCAAAGCCAGGCTTGCATCACGCCAGGAGCGCGGCACCTGCTTGAGGGCTTCTTCGGTCGTGTTGATAATCACCGGCAACGTCAGAACCGCAAGCGTCAGGATGCCGGAGAGCAGACTCACGTTAAAGCCCAAAGCTGTCACGAAGAATGCCAGACCGAACAAACCGAATACGATCGAGGGGACGCCTGCGAGGTTAGCCACCGACAAACGAACGATATCGACCACAGGACCTTGCTTGCCGTATTCGTTAAGCCACACGGCGCAAGCCACCCCAAAGGGCAATGCAATGGCAATGGCACCGGCAGCAAGCAGGAAAGTACCTACAAGGCACGGGAATACGCCGCCCGAAGTCATCATTTCACGCGGCGAATCGAGCACAAAATCGATGTTAAGTGCACCAATGCCGTTGACAAAGAGAAACACACAGGCGATCACGAGTGCGGCACAGTTCACAAAGGCCGCCGCACGCAGCGTTAGGAAAGAGAAGACCTGCGTAGCGGCACGCTTGGCGCGGGTTTTTTCGCGAGCCTGACTGCAAATGCTTTGTTGCTGATTCATTTTTGCTTTTCCTTCATTCAAATTCATCACACAGCAGGCGTCTTGTACTTCTGCGCCAGACGGAAGGCGATCGCGTTGAAGATGAAGGTCATCACGAAAAGCGCAATGCCGGTTGCAAACAGAGCGTGATAATGGGGACTGCCGAAGGGAGCTTCAGCCATTTCAGCGGCAATCGAAGCAGGCATCGGACGGATCGGATCAAAGATCGATTCGGGCACTATGGCAGCGCCGCCCGCGACCATCAGAACGACCATCGTTTCGCCGAGAGCACGGGACATGCCGAGCATCACGGCGGTACCGACGCCAGAGAGTGCATAAGGGAAAGTCACGTTCTTGAGCGTTTCCCAAGGCGTTGCACCAAGCGCAAGTGACGCGTCCTTAAGTGAACGCGGTACAGCGTGCAGCGCGTCTTCGGCAATCGAACAAATGGTCGGAACAGCCATGAAGGCGAGCATCAAAGCGGCATTGAAAAGGTTCAAACCGGTGGCGATTCCAAGCGTATTCTGAAGCCACGGCGCCACCAAAACCATGCCGATGAAGCCGATTACGACGGAAGGCAATGCAGCGAGCAGTTCGATAAAGGGTTTAATGATGCGGCGCGTCGTATTGGCAGCCACTTCCGAGAGATATGCCGCCGTCATCAGACCGAGCGGCACCGCAAAGAGACTTGCCAGGAAAGTCACGGCAAGCGAGCCGGCAATCAGAGAACCGATTTCAAAATCGGGCTGATCGCCCACCGGATACCAATCGGTTCCGAAAATGAAGTCGAGAAAACCAGTACTGGCAAAAACCGGAAGGCCTTCCCGAAACAAATAAAACACAATGCCTGCGAGCACGGCAAGTGAGAGCAAGGCCAAAGCGGCTAATCCGCTTTCGACAGCCTTTTCTCTAAAGTCATAACGCATATGGGCCTCTTGATAAACCGCCGGCGTCCTTCGTGCGGCAACTCCAGGTGAGCTGTTGCCGCACGTCCGAGGCCGGCTGACGCTGTCCGTCTCTAAATTACTTCAGAGGAACGAAACCGGTTTCCTGAACAATCTTCTGACCGGCAGGAGACACGACAAAGTCCGTAAAGGCCTTGGCATCACCTGCAGGAGCGCCGTTCGTGAAGAAGTAGAGTTCACGAGAAAGCGGCCATTCCTTAGTCTTAGCAGCTTCGGCCGTCGCCTTCTTGCCGCCGAGCGTCAGAGCCTTGGTCTGGTTGTCGAGATAGCCGATGCCGATATAACCGATGGCGTTCACATTCTTGGCAACCGTCTGAACAACCGTACCGTTGGAGGTCTGCAGCAGAGCGCGCGGGGTCACGCGGGCACCCTTCATCACAAGGGATTCCCAGGTTTCAAACGTGCCCGAGCTTGAGTCACGGCTCACCACAACAATCGGAGCATCCTTGCCGCCGACTTCCTTCCAGTTGCGGATCTTGCCTTCGAAAACGGCCTTGAGCTGTTCCTGCGTGAGATCCTTCACCGTGTTGGCATTGTTGACAACCGGGACGATGGCATCCACGGCGACGGCCGTACGGTAGGGCTTGACGCCGCGCTGTTCGGCAAGCTTCACTTCGCTGCCCTTGATGTCGCGCGAGCTCATGGCGATGTTGGTAAGGCCGTCAATCAGTGCCTTGACGCCGTTGCCGGAGCCGCCACCCGAAAGAGCGATGTGCACGTCGGGGTTGGTCTTGGCGAAAGCTTCAGTGGCCTTCTGAACCACAGGCAGAACCGTTGTGGAACCATTGATGACCAAATCACCGGCAAAAGAGGTGGCCGCAGCAGCAACCATCGCAGCAGTAAGGCAGAGTTTTTTGAACATTTGCGTTTTTTCCTTCATTGCAATTCAATGAGTGAAGGCCTTCATTGACTTCCCCTTGTTGTCAGCGCCTCAACGTCGACGGAAGTCCGACCTTCGAAATTTTTCTCTTCGGCGCTTTTCAGAACCGCAATGCTGAACGTCGTTTGTGACAAACAAGCGAACGTTTTGTGACGATTTGATGACAGCAAAAACTTTTCTGCCCTTGTCATCAAACTGTCATCAAAAACGCATCAAACAGTCACGTTACCAACCTACCATCCGCCTGCCGCGCAAGAAAGAAAAGAGTTCGCGCGCCGCGGCAAAGTGCATCCTTCTGCGTTCGCCTTTGCGCATTTCCCTCTGCCCATACGTATTGAAAAATGAACGTTTCCGAACCTAAAAACGAAGTCAAAATCCGTGCCGAACACGTTGATTTCAGCTACGAAAATACCCAAACGCTGTTTGACATCAATCTGGAATTCCGCAATCACGAAGTCACCGCTCTGATCGGGCCTTCAGGTTGCGGCAAATCGACCTTCCTGCGTACGCTCTCGCGCATGAACGAGCTCATCTGCGACACCACGCTTAAGGGAAAGATTCTTTTGGACGGTGAAGACATCTACGCACCTAATTACGATGTGGTGCAATTGCGCCAACGCGTGGGTATGGTCTTTCAAAAGCCTACGCCTTTTCCGAAGTCCATCTTTGAAAACGTCGCCTACGGTCTGCGCGTCGCAGGCATCAGCAGTCGCTCGATTCTTGCTGAAAAAGTCGAAGAAAGTCTGCGCCGAGCCGCACTGTGGGAAGAAGTCAAGGATCGTTTGAACGAAAGCGCTCTGGGTCTTTCGGGCGGTCAGCAGCAGCGTCTTTGCATTGCCCGCGCTCTGGCCGTAGAGCCTGAAGTACTCCTGATGGATGAACCGTGCAGCGCTCTTGACCCGATTGCCACGCAACGCGTTGAAGAAAGTATTCTCGAGCTCAAGCAGTCGTTATGCATCGTCATCGTAACCCACAACATGCAGCAGGCTGCACGCGTGTCGGATAAGACTGCCTTCTTCTTCATGGGCAAGCTCATCGAATTCGACGACACAGACACGATCTTCAACAACGCTGCCAACGCCCGCACCCGCGACTACGTCAACGGTCGTTTCGGTTAAGCGATACGTGTTCTTTCTCGCAACAAAAAAGCGGCCGACTCGAGCCGCTTTTTTGCGTCTGATGTTTGTTACTTTGACAAGGCTTGGTCCGCGGCTTGCGTCTCCGGCGCCGCCGTGTTCTTCAGTGTCACCTCAAGCTTGTCGTAGGGAATTTCAATGCCCGCCTCGTTATAAGCTTTGAGTACTGCTCGGAAAATGTTGCTCTTGAGAACCACTGTTCCGTCGCGTGGATCAGCAATCCAGAAGGCTGCACGCAGATTGATGCCGCTGGCGGCAAACTCGGTGACAGCAAACCATGGTTTGTGGTTCGGATCATTCAACACACGCGGCTGAGCAAGCACACACTCTGAGAGAACGCGCAGTGCTTCATCAACGTCGCTCTCGTAGGCACACGAGACATCGAGAGTCACAAGTGTGGACGTGTCGGTGTGCGAGTAGTTCATCACGCTGCCCGTGACAAAATTTTCGTTGGGCACGATCATTTCTTCGCCTGACGTGTTGCGCAGCACAGAATAACGGGTGTTGATCTGCGTGATGATGCCGGTAAAACCTGCGGCATTTACCATGTCGCCGATCTTGATCGACTTATCGCACAAAATGATGAACCCCGAAATATAGTTCGATGCGATCTTCTGCATGCCAAAGCCGATGCCCACGCCGAGGGCGCCGCCAAAGACTGAGAGCACCGTCAGGTCGATGCCCGCGCTCGACAGACCGATCAAAACCCCGAGAATCAAAAAGCCCACGCGACATAACCGAGCCAACGCGACACGAGAATTCATCTCCATCTCGCGCATGTTCATGATGGCCGCTTCGCACAAGCCCGAAATGCGGGAAGCGATGCCCAGCGCCAAGAAAAGCGTCAGGACCCCGACGATGAGCGCCCAGACGGTCAGCTTGTCGGTGCCGATCGGCAATTGACATGCCCGCATCCAATCGACAATGACCGGCAAAACATCAATGATTTGCAAAACCGCCAGCACCCAGAAAGCGATGCGAACGGCATGCCGCAGACTTTTCCCGAACATGCGCTCGCCCAGAAGCAGCGTGAGAAACTGCATCAGCACGAGCAGAATCGCCCAGGCATAAAAGATTTGATAGGCCACGCGCACGAGCACCAGTTCGCTGCGTTCGCTTAAAAAACCGGTTTCCGTGATTCCCCACACACACAACGACAAAAGAGCCGCGGCCGTTACCGAAAACAGAATATCGTTGATCGTATTGAGGCACAGAGAAATAGCCTTGGCCTTCCAGTTTTCGCGACCGATGTGAATCGTAAGCGCCTTGATGCGGGCGCCCGCAACCTTATGCACCACGAGGCCGACAAAGACCGCAAACGCGATGGCTGCGATCTGAGCAAGAAAGACATGCCCGTAGGTAGTACCCGAAAAAAGCGCCACGATGTCACCGAGCAGCGTTTCCGAAGTGTGGATCACCGCCTGCCCGGCGTTGGCAAGCACGTTGTCCGCACCGTCTGCGACGGCAGGCAAATTCGTCGTTGTCGTCATCTCACCTCACTCATGCTCTCAGAAAACATACAAGCCCATACTGGCGGGCACCAGAAAACGCAACGCCAGATTCAAAAGCAAGAAAAACAGAATCGGTGAAAGGTCAAATCCCTTGATGGGCGGCAAAAGACGGCGAAATGGGCGCAGGAACGGATCAAGCAATGTGCCCAAAAGCGCCATGTAGCCCGACCAGCGGTTGGCAAAAAACGACAGAATGCAGTAGATGATCGTGCCCCAGATCAAAAGATTGACAAGCCAACGCAATGTCATTGCAATGATGGCTACGATAAAAGCTGTTGCCGTCTCCGGCATACCCATCAGTTCTCGGCCGGCCCATACCTGCACCAACGCAACAAAAACCGTTGCCGCCAGCGTGGGCAAATCCCAGTTTCCGCGAGGCCGCACCACAAAGCCGAAAGGAGTCACAAGCCAATTGGTGGCTTTCCAAATGAACCCCACCACTGGATCGCGCGGCGTGATTGCTAGCGTCCAGCACCAGGCACGCAACAAAAGGAGGCTTCCGATCAGGCCGGTCAGAAAAGAAAAAATCGTGTACATAACCGTAGGCTGCGCTTTAAAAACAAGCAAGCCGAAAATAAGTGAAAGCTGCGCGGCTTCAAATAAACTCAAGCGCGCACGAAAGATTGTTCGAGGATGCTCAACTGCAGACGCGCGGCGGCGCCTGCAAACTGCGGGCTACCGAACGCCGACCGGGCGCTGTGCAAACGCACCCAATCAAAATGCGGCCCCGGATCTGTTTTTCGCCCCGGAGCAATATCGCTGTGCCCCACAATATACGAAAGACCATATCGGGCGTCAATGGCCTTCAATAGCTTTTCCAACGCCTGATACTGCTCGTCCTCAAACGCAACGAAATCGGTGCCCTCAAGTTCGATGCCGATCGAAAAATCGTTGCAATTGTCGCGTCCGTTAAAGCGGCTCACGCCGGCGTGCCAGGCCCGTTTGCCGCACCCCACAAACTGCACGATACGGCCATTGCGCTCAATGAAGAAGTGACTCGACACCCGAAGCCCCTCGAGATCTGCCAAATCCGGATGAACCTTCGTATCAAGCTCTCCCATGAAGAGGTCCCGCACAAGCCCCGTCTCAAAACAGTTCGGAGGCAACGAAATATTGTGCAACACCACCACATGCGGCTCGGCGTCTTCGGCCGGACGCTCGTTGAAATGAGGACTTGCGTGATGTTCGACCCCCTCAAGCCAGCCCTCGGCATCAAAAACATGGTTCGGCACCATTTCAGGCCCTGTGTGCTCGTGCCTTTTTGCGGCATCGCTCCGAACAGTATGCCTTGCCGTCGCCCAACACAGCCTCGTCTTCGGGAAAGTAAGCGCCGCATTCAGGGCACTCAATCATGGCTGTCGGAAACTTCGACTTTTTGCCGCCTACCTGCTTATGTACCCCTTCCTTGCTGCGGCGACTGCGCGCAAACACAAAGGCAGCGTAGATGGCAACGATCAGAATGACCCAAAAGAGAATTCGTCCCATGGTTGACTCGCTAGTGAATCATCGCGTCCAGGATAAAGCGGTACACAAGATAGGCAACTGCCAGGAAAACAATGCCCGCCCAGAACCAGGAAAGAGCCTTCTTCTTGCGCCAGCCGAGGAAATAGCGGCCGGCCAGAAGCACGGCAAACACGATCCATGACAGCCACGTCAGAATCGTCTTATGTTCAAAAATAAAGTAGGTCTGGTGCAGTTCGTATGTAGCCATCGCCCCCAGAATCAAGACACAGGTGAGGCAGGCAAAACCGCAAGCCACAATGCGGAAAAGAATGCGCTCCATCGCGAGTAAGCTCGGCATACTCGACAACAGACCGCCCTTATTGAGGGTCGCCGGATTGGCGACTTCACGCTCTTTGCGCGTGAGTAAAATCGCCTGCACCACGGCAATCGTCATGAAGCTGTATGCCGCAAGCGCCATCAAAAGGTGAACACGAAAGAGAATCGACCATTCCTGTGCCGGGAAAAGCTCACCCTGAAACACCACCGGCAAAGCTGTGCCGAAAGCCGACACCACAATCACGATACCCATCAGACCATTGATGCGGTGCACCAGGCTTTCGACCAACACGATTGCCACCGAAATGCACAGCAGCGCCGAAACAGCCATGCCAAAACCGAAGCGAATCGCTCCGGGCGCAAACATATTCATCAGAACGCCCACGGCGTGCGCGGCAAAACCCACAAAACCGACGGTACGCAACCAGGCCGGCGCCACCGCTTCGGGAGCGTTCAAAACCTTCACAATGCCCACGCCGCAAACCAGGTAGGCCAGGGCGGCAACCACAAGCAAAATTTCGCTCAGAGCCATCTGAGAGTAGTCCCAAAAAGAAAAACAGCACGTCTGAAAGGATATTTTTCAAACGCGGAAAACAAACTTCGCGGTGCTTTAAAATATTCGACCGCGTGTCTGCCGCAACCAAGCAAGCTGCCGTCTTTCCCATAAGAAAAACAAACGGCTTGCTGAGCAAAACACCCTCTCTTTTTTATGCGATTCTAGTCGAGCCTGCCCCGCAGGAACCTTAAGAGCGGACTGCTTTGCATTGTGTTTGGGCTTTCATTCGAAGTTATTTTCATTTTTTCGCTTTTTCCGACCGTTTTTTTCATGCTTGAGAATCTGAGTTCCCGTCTTTCGCGCATTGTCAAGACCATGCGCGGACAGGCCCGCTTGACCGAACAAAACACACGCGACATGCTGCGCGAAGTGCGCCTTGCACTGCTTGAGGCCGACGTTGCCCTTCCCGTGGTGCGCGAACTCACCGCCCGCATCAAGGAAAAAGCGCTCGGTGAGGAAGTTGTTGGCAATCTCAACCCTGGCCAGGCACTGGTGGGAGTTGTGGAACGTGAGCTCACTGCCGTTATCGGCGGCGACGTTCCTGAAAAAGAGCGCCAAATCAACCTTTCCGTTCAGCCCCCGGCCGTGATCCTTCTGGCCGGTCTTCAGGGTTCGGGCAAGACCACAAGTGCGGCTAAGATCGCCAAGTGGCTCAAAGAAAACCTCAAAAAGAAAGTTCTCACGGTTTCGGCTGACGTCTACCGTCCGGCCGCTATTGATCAGTTAAAAACCGTTTCGGCTCAGGCCGGCGCAGACTTTTTCGAGTCCACACCGGATCAAAAACCTCTTGACATCGCCCGTCTGGCCCTCGATCACGCCAAGCGCCACTTCTACGACGTGCTTATTGTCGATACGGCCGGCCGTCTGGCCATTGACGAAGCCATGATGCAGGAAGTAAGCGATCTGGCCGATTTCCTCAACCCGGCCGAAACGCTTTTTGTGATCGACGCCATGCTCGGTCAGGACGCTGTTAACACGGCCCGTGCCTTTAACGAACGTTTGTCGCTCACAGGTGTTGTGCTGACCAAGCTTGACGGTGACAGCCGCGGTGGTGCTGCCCTTTCGGTGCGCATGGTCACGGGCAAACCCATCAAGTTCGTCGGCTTGGGAGAAAAGCTCGACGGCTTCGAGCTCTTTAATCCCGAGCAGATGGCTGGTCGTATCCTCGGCATGGGCGACATCGTCTCGCTCGTCAAAGATGTTCAGAAGTCGGTCGACCAAAAAACCGTTGAAAAGCTCGCCAAGAAGATCAAGTCCGGCGACAAGTTCGACTTGGAAGACTTCAAGGGCCAGATTTCGCAGATGAAGAATATGGGACCGATCTCGGGCATCATCGAAAAACTCCCGGCTCAGTTCCAGCAAGCTGCCGCACACGTCAACGACAAGGATGCCGCCAAGCAGATCCGCCGCACCGAAGGCATCATCAACTCAATGACACCCAAAGAGCGCCGCAACCCCGAAATCATCAAGGCAAGCCGCAAGCGCCGTATTGCCGCAGGTGCCGGCGTCACCGTGCAGGAAGTCAACCGTCTGCTCAAGCAGTTCGAGCAGACACGCGACGTAATGAAGCATATGCAAAAGGGTGGCATGGCCAAAATGATGCGTGCGCTCGGTCAATTGGGCGGCCGATTCGGCGGCTTTGGTCGTCGCTAATCACTTGACGCATCCGTCAACATATATGCGTTCGGTCACCTGGGAAACGTTTCTCGCCTCCCCCGCAGGCCAAACCGTTCTGGCCTGGGAGGAGGGTGCCTGCGCGCGTTTTCTTGCCAACAAATCCGGCGATCGAGCCCTTCAAATCGGCCTCGGGGCTCTGAATCCTTTTGCCGCCAGTCCGATTACGCACCGCATCCTCATTGACGACACGGTGCACGCCAACGCAGACAGCCACGACTTCCGTTGCCGTGTGCTCGCGCAGGCCAATGCCTTGCCGCTTGGCGATGAGTGTTGTGATGTCATTGTGCTCGCGCACACATTTGATCGACACCCCGAGCAATTATTGACAACACTCTCGGAAGCAGCCCGCGTGCTTGCGCCCAACGGCTTACTTATCTCACTTTTTTTCAACGCGATGGGTAGCTGGGCATTGCGCGAGAAGGTTTTTCCGACAAGAAAAATTCTCCCCGACGGCGCTGCTGGCATTCCGATCATTGCCGTCAAAGAGGCTGTGCAAAAAGCCGGACTCTCGCTCGAAGGCGGCAACTTCGGTGTGTATGCCGTAAGCCCCGGCAAAAATTCCGCCAACGTGCGGTTACCCGGCTGGCTTGACAAAGCCGGAGACCGCTGGTGGCCGACACTGAGCAACGTGATTTTGCTGTCTGCCCGCAAGGTTGGCGTCAAACCCACGCTCGTAGGCAAAGTCAACTTTGCCGCCGCCAAGTCCGGCAAAACCGTTTCGGCCACACTGAAAAATTCCGAATCACTGAAGACTTCGAATGACGCAGCAGACTGTTCTTGAAATCTGGACTGACGGCGCTTGTAAAGGCAACCCTGGCCCCGGCGGCTGGGGGGTTTTGATGCGCTTTGGTGCTCACTCGCACGAACTCTACGGAGGCGAAGCCCAAACCACCAACAACCGGATGGAGCTCACTGCCGTCATTGAGGCCTTAAGCGCCATTAAGCGCCCCGTACCGATCATCCTGCATCTGGATTCGAGCTATGTGCGCAACGGCATCACCGGCTGGATTCACAGCTGGAAAAAGAAAGGCTGGCGCACCGCCGACGGCAAACCCGTCAAAAACGTCGAACTCTGGCAAAAACTCGATGAACTTGCAGGCCGGTTTGACATTGACTGGCGCTGGGTCAAGGGGCACGCGGGAGACCTCGGAAACGAACGAGCCGACGAACTAGCCAATATGGGTGCTGCACAATTCGCCGGATAACCGGCATTAGGATTCATCATGCGTCAAATTTGTCTGGATACGGAAACCACAGGCCTTAACGCTGATAAAGACGATCGAATCGTGGAAATCGGTTGCGCGGAAATCGTCGGTCGCACTTTGAGCGATCGACCCGAAGCGTTTTTCCACCGATACATCAACCCCGAGCGTGACGTGCCGATCGAAGCGGTGGACGTACACGGTCTGGACAATGCCTTTTTGGCCGACAAACCTATTTTCGCCGACATCGTCGACGATTTCCTTAAGTTCATCGAAGGCGCTGAACTCATCATCCACAACGCAAGCTTCGACGTGGGCTTTCTCAATATGGAGCTCGGCCGTCTGGGCAAGGGGCGTATTGAAACCTATTGTCTGAAGGTCACCGACAGTCTCAAGATGGCCTCCGACATGTTCCCGGGGCTTCGCAATAACCTTGACGTGCTCTGCTCTCGCTATGAAATCGACCGCTCGGCCCGTACCCTGCACGGTGCCTTGCTCGACGCGCGGCTTTTGGCTGAGGTCTATCTCGCCATGACCCGCAAGCAAGGAGAATTGCTGAGCGACACAATTGAAGCCGGCGAAAATGGCTTTCAGATCCCGGACAAAAGCCTATTTGTCCGCGCCACGGTGCCTGCCGATGAAATGGCTGAACACGAGGCCTTTCTCGAGCGTATCGCCAAAAAGAGTAAAAAGGGATGTCTGTGGACACTGGCGTTGCAGCCGCAAGAGCAAACGCCGGCTTCCTGAGTTTTGACACAACAAGCGACTACGCCGAAATACTCAAGAAAAACAGGCCAAAACCCGATAAAATATGCAGATTACACTCAGGCGTCGCATCTTTTTGACGCGCCGTCCTCTTTTTCCGACCACGCGCGATGATTGATCTACAACACATCACGCAGCGCTACCCCACTCCCGAAGGCGGAGTTTTTTACGCTCTCAAGGACGTTTCGCTTCACATTGAACAAGGCGAAATCTTCGGCATTATCGGCCGTTCCGGGGCGGGCAAATCCACGCTGGTGCGCTGCATCAATTTCCTGAACCGTCCGAGTGAAGGGACGGTCACCGTCGACGGCAAATGCCTCAACACCATGACGGAAGCCGAACTACGCGCTTCGCGCCGCAACATCGGCATGATTTTTCAGCACTTCAATCTGCTGAGTTCCCGCACGGTGTTCGACAATGCCGCTTTCCCGCTCGAGCTGATCGGCATGGACAAGGCCAAGATCAAAGCCAAGGTCGATCCGCTTCTTGATCTCGTAGGACTGAGCGAGCACCGCAATAAGTATCCGGCACAGCTCTCAGGCGGACAAAAGCAGCGTGTCGGCATTGCCCGAGCCCTTGCTAACGATCCCCGCGTGCTTCTCTCTGACGAAGCCACGAGCGCACTAGATCCCGAAACGACCATTGCCACGCTTGAGCTCTTAAAGCGCATCAATAAAGAGCTCGGACTGACGATCGTCATGATCACCCACCAGATGGATGTGGTAAAGCAGATTTGCGATCGCGTTGCCGTCATGAACAAAGGTATTGTCGTGGAAGAGGGATCGGTGATTGACGTTTTCCGTCGTCCTCAAACCGAAACCACCAAGGCGCTCATCGGCAACATCATGGCCCAGGAACTGCCCGGCTCCATGCTTGAGCGCGTACGCGAACAAGTGGCCGATCTTGACAAGGGCTCGGTACACATTCTGCGTCTCAGTTTTGTAGGCAGCGAAGTGACGCGTCCGGTGATTTCAGAAGCCAGCCGCATGTTCAATATCGACGTCAATATTCTGTTGGGGCAGGTCGACGAAGTGCAGGGCAAAGGCTTTGGCACACTCACGATTCTGACGAGCTGTAACACCGACACTTTCTCTCAGTTGCTCGAATATCTGCGCAAGCACAACGTCACCGTTGAGGAGGTCACAAGCCATGTCCTCTGATCTGATGCTCATGCTCTGGGACTCGTTCGTCGAAACCGTCATCATGGTGGGCTTGTCGGGTTTCATCGGGTCCGTCTTCGGCATTCCGTTGGGCATTTTGCTACATGTCACCGACAACGGCGGCGTGCACCCGATGCCGATTTTCAACAAAGTGCTCGGCTGGATCATCAACGCCGTGCGCTCCACGCCGTTCATCATTTTGCTTGTGGCGATCATTCCGCTCACGCGTGTCATTGCCGGCACCTCCATCGGCACAGCCGCTGCCGTTGTGCCGCTTACGATCGCCGTTGCACCCTTTATCGCACGTCTGGTGGAAACCAGCCTGCGCGAAGTCGACAAGGGACTGATTGAAGCCGCTCAGGCCATGGGCGCTACCAATCTGCAGATCGTGATGAAGGTCTTGTTGCCCGAGGCCATGCCCGGCATCGTAGCGGGCCTTACCATCAGTTTGGTAAGTCTTGTGGGATACTCGGCCATGGCCGGTGCCATCGGCGGCGGCGGTCTGGGCGACATGGGCATTCGCTACGGTTATCAGCGCTTCATGCCCGACGTGATGCTCGCCGTGGTGGTGATCCTCATCGTGTTCGTGCAAGCCATGCAAAGTTTCGGCGACTGGCTGGTGCGACGCATGAGCCACAGATAAAAAATTCCTCCACAGGCAACGCCGCGCACTCGCGCGGCGTTTTGCTTTGGAATATCCTTAGTCCTGTCGAGGCTCTGCCTAGCCGCAACGCGCCTTGCTGTTTTCTTCCCCAAGCCTGAGACTGCCATGCCTGTTTATCACCTTTATTTTTCACCGTGTTCAAGCACTTACGACACGACCTATGCGTTCTGCCGCGCAATCTCGCAAAACGCCGCCATTGAAGTCAATCTCACCGATCGAGAAACCGAAGTCCCGGAAATTCCGGCAGGCTCCGTCGCCGTCGTCGCTGCGCCTGTTTACGCCGGCCGCATTCCGACACCGATGGCAGAAAAACTCGCGCGTGCCCATCTGCAGGGTGTCAAGGTCGTCACTTTTGCCGTGTACGGCGGACGCGCCTATGAAGACGCTCTTATCGAACTCAACGATTTGTGCGAAAAAGCAGAAGCTACGGTTTTGGCCAGCGCCGCGACGATTGCTGCGCATGTTTTTGTGCCCGATCTGGAGCGCGGCCGTCCCGACGAAAACGACTTCGCTGAAATCCGCGACTTCGGACGCCGCGTCTGCGAAAAATACGCCGCAGGAGACGAATCGCCTGTTGTCGTTCCCGGCAATCGCCCCTACCGCCCGGCCTACAAAGCCGCTTTTGTGCCTGAAACCGACACAGCCATGTGCCGCAAATGCGGTGTGTGTATTGCCGCTTGCCCAACTGGCGCAATTGACGCGCAGGATCCGTCCAAGACAGATATCAACCTCTGTATCAACTGTATGCGTTGCGTAGCCAGCTGCGCTTCGGGTGCCAAAGCGCAACCCGCTGCCGCCAAAGCTGCCATCACGGCCCGGCTGTCACCATTGCTTGGCGGCCATAAGCCCAATGAGTTCTATCTCTAAATAGCTGGAAAGACGCCGAATTTTTGCCAAGCTCTTGGTTTCCTTGAGAGTTTTGGGCATAATTAGCGACTCATGCGGGCGTAGTTCAATGGCAGAACGAAAGCTTCCCAAGCTTTATACGAGGGTTCGATTCCCTTCGCCCGCTCCAAGATTCGACGAAACGGACCGCTTCTGACAACGGTCCGTTTTGGCTATCTACTGTTCCTCTTTTTTCAGCATGTCCGGCAAAGAACTCACCCCCGAAGAGCTCGAGGAGCTCAAAAACCGCCATATCCGAAGCTTCGTGCTACGCCGCGGTCATATTTCCGTGGCTCAGGAACGCGCTTTCGAGGAAATTTTTCCAAAGTACGAAGTCAAGTACGAGGTCAAGCCTTTTGATGCCGAAGCTGCCTTCGGACGCAAAGCGCCGCTGGTCCTTGAAATCGGCTGCGGCATGGGCGAAACGACGGCCGCTATCGCGCAGGCTCATCCGGAAGTTAACTTCTTGGGCTGTGAAGTTTTCGTTGCGGGCGTGGGTGCTCTCAGCAAACGCATTGACGAGATGGGGCTTGAAAACATCCGAATCGCCCGGCACGACGCCGTAGAAGTGGTCCGTGACATGCTCGCCCCCGATTCTCTTTCGGGTATTCATGTGTACTTCCCTGATCCCTGGCGCAAGGCGCGTCACCACAAGCGACGTCTGATCCGACCGGAAATCGTCTCGCTGCTTGCGTCCCGCCTGCAGCCCGGAGCCTACATTCACTGCGCTACCGACTGGGAAAACTATGCCGAGCAGATGCTTGAAGTGCTCTCGGCTGAGCCGCTTTTAAAGAACCTCCATCCGGAAGGCTTCTCACCGGTGATGGCCAATCCGCTGTGTGAGCGCCCCTGCACCAAGTTCCAGGCCCGAGGCGAACGACTCGGCCACGGCGTTTGGGACCTCGTGTTCGTACGCGTCTGACCACAATCGGACACAAAAAAAATACCCCGGCGGGAACATCTCGTCGGGGTTTTCATTTCAAACACCGATCATGCGATCGTGATCATGCGTTTGGCAGGCTCCTGCTGCGCGGGCTGCTTGGGCACTTCGATCGTCAAAATACCGTCTTCAAAACCGGCCTTGCAGTCTTTCTCGTCAACATTCTCGCCGACGTAGAAGGTACGGCTGCAACTGCCGCTGTAGCGTTCCTGACGGATCAACGTGCCTTGCTCGTTCTTTTCTTCGTCCTGATGGTTCTTCACTGCCGTTACCGTGAGATAGCCATCTTTCAATTCAGCCGAAACGTCCTCCTTTTTGAAGCCCGGCAGGTCAATGCTGAACTTGTATGAAGTATCGGTTTCGCGAATATCGGTCTTCATCAGGTGCGAAGCATGCTTGCCGAAGACGCGGTTGTGACCGCGGCCAAAATCGGCAAACGGATCAAAAACGTCAAACACACTGTCATCAAACAAACGCGGAAGCATCGCAGACATGTTTTTTACTCCTTCTGAACAAGTAGCTTTTGCTTCTTAATGACAGAAGCTAAAACCACCTTGCTCTCTTTAAATCTCGTTATCTCCTGGGACTTCAACCCTTTCGGATCCTTGTCCCTTCCTACTGAGCTATATGGCTGCGACACATTGTTTTTTATATTGGATCAAACACTAATTGAAATTCAGGGATTGATCCACACGGCTTCTTCTCATCTTTTCCGCTAAGCTTTCTCGTTTTTTATTAATAGACAAAACCCTTACTTTTCAGTGTGTTTTTTCTTCGTATATTTTAAGTGTTTATCGTTGCTTTTAATCAACACTTCTTATGCTCAAAAAGTGAACTAATAGATCAAAGATTCCTTTTATTTTCATATGGATATAACCATCTCTTGAAGCGTCGTCTTTCGGAAAAAATTTAAACTCCTTCGGAATCTCCCTCTTTAAACAAAATAAGTAAGTCATCTTAAGTCATTCGGAATATTCTCATAAATGAGGAAACGACATTTCGCCGCTTCTGATACATAAAGTCAGGATGCGCCCTCAAAACTCCGAGACGAAGTGATTTGACGTCGCTCAACCTGACAGAGAGAGGAGAAAAACAAAAAAGTTGGATCTTAATCGCCGTTCCCTGATCAAAGGTTCCGTCGCTGCAGGCGTTACCGCTTTGTTTGGAACGGCCGCTCAGGCTTCCACCAAAGTCCACGCAAAATGGGACGAATCGCATGACGTTGTCGTGATCGGTTCCGGTTTTGCCGGTCTTGCCGCTGCCATTGAAGCCAAGAAGGCAGCCGCCGACACGGTCGTTCTGGAAAAGATGCCTACGGCAGGTGGCAACTCCATCATCAACGGTGGCATTTTGACGGCTACCTGTTGCCCGCAGCAGCTCAAGCACGGCATCAAGGATTCTCCTGAACTGCTCGCTTTCGACATGCTCGCTGCCGGTCTCTATATGAACCAGCCCGAGAAGGTGAAGCTTGTCGCCAAGAGTGCTCTGTCCAACTACGAATGGACAGTCAAGGAACTCGGCGTTGAATACAATCTCGAAGTCATCGGGCAGGAAGGCGGTCACAGCGTTCCGCGCTACGTTTTCACGAAGAACGGTTCGGGCTCCGGCATCGTTAGCAAGGAACTTGAGAAGCTCAAGAAGATGGGCGTACCCGTGCGTCCGCGCTGCTATGTCGAGCGCATTTTCCGTGACGACAGCGGCCGCGTGGTCGGCATTCAGATTCGTGAAGGCTATCACTTCCCGAAGGCCGGCTCTGGCAAGGTCAAGACCATCGGTGTCAAGAAAGGTCTGGTGCTGTGCTACGGCGGCTTCTCGCGTGACGATGACTACCGCATGATGCAGGACCCGAAGCTTGTGGCCAAGCTTGATTCCACGAACCAGCCCGGCGCAACGGCTGAGCTGTGGCGTGAAACGAGCCGCATCGGTTGCGCACAGGTTCAGAACGACTGGATCCAGTGCACGCCGTGGAACAGCCCGAAGGAAAAGGGCATGGGTCTGGGCTGGACGTTCTCTCAGTCCGGCGCTGCCGAATTCGGTCTCTGGGTCAACACGGCCGGCAAGCGCTTTGTTGACGAACTCGCCAACCGCAAGGTTCGTGCCGACGCCATCATGGTTGAACAGAACAAGGGTCTGCACGCCGTGGCCATCTGCACGGAAGCCAACCTGAAGTCCTACAACGTGGCTCGTCCGGGCATGCTCAAGAAGTTGCTCGAATCCGGCGTTGTGAAACAGTACAAGACCTTGGCCGACATTGCCGCCGACTACAAGATGCCGGCTGATGTGCTCGCCAAGACGGTCGAAACCTTCAACAAGGCCGTGAAGGATCGCAAGGATCCGGAATTCAACCGCATCATGAACCCCGAACAGGTTCCGCTGGTTGACGGTCCTTGGTACGCTGCCGAAATGAGCCCGAAGGTTCACCACTGCATGGGCGGTCTGGTGACCGATATGCAGTGCCGCGTGATGGACATCTCCACAAGCAAGCCGATTCCGGGGTTGTTCGCCGCCGGCGAAGCAACCTCCGGCGTGCACGGTGCCGTCCGTCTGGGCTCCTGCGCCATCCTTGACTGCCTGGTCAACGGTCGTATCGCCGGCCAGGAAGCCGCTAAGGCCTAAATCTGGACGAACCGTTGCGCTGACGGCCTCGCGCCGCAGCGCAAGGTGACTTCCGATTGATTGCGGCGAAACGATTTACTCAAACCGTTTCGCCGCGTTTTGTTCTGATTTCCTCAACAAAGGCGTTGCTTATGCGTTTTGCCAAACTCGTCGCTCTGAGCGCAGTTCTGCTGTGCGCCGTCACTACGAGCGGCTACGCGGCCACCGGAGCCGAACGGCACGTTGCCAAAGGCGTGAAATGTGAGATCTGCCACGGTCCCGACAAGGCCAACCCGCAGCTGCCGACCATTGACAACTGCAAGACCTGTCATGACATCAAGGCCTTGGTTGAAAAGACCAAAAACGTCAAACCGACCAATCCGCACGTTTCGCCTCACTACCAAGATCAGCTCGATTGCGTGAACTGCCACTACATGCACGAAGAGCCGGTCAACTTCTGCGACCGGTGCCACACTTTCGGCTTTAAAGTACCGTTTATCAAAAAGCGCCAAATCTACCGCACGCCTTTTGACATTTATTCGCTCTGAGCTCCCACGGATCTCTCCGTGAGGTCAGTCAGGCGCCCAACGGTTCATTCGATTCCAACGGCGCCTTTTTCTTTTCAGCACTCCACTTTCGTCCTCGGTGAGGTCTGTCGACTCGACCCTTCGGGCTTTTCGCGACTAGACCGTCTCCGGCTTCGCCGCCCCTGTCTTCTTCCTCTTCTCCGGGCTCCCTGTGGGCGCCTCAGCGGTTTTTAAATTTCTCTTCGCTCTCCTTTGGTTAAGCTTGTTGCTCATTCTCTGTCGGTTTCTTTAGTTTTACGCCGCTTTCTTGAGCCTCTTTTTGTTCGAGGCTTCCTTGATCGGCTCTTCCTGCCTTGATTTGCACCACGCTTCGTATCGGCCCCGTTCCAGCTTTTTGACGGCTTCCTTGGTCATGTACCGCCTGTACTCCGGATCGTTGATCCTGAGAAGCAGATTCTGCGCTCCGTTTTGATCGGCCTGCGCCTTATGGCCGCAGTGCTTGCATTCAAACCGATCACCCCGGCGGTTTTCTCCGGCTGTGTAGCCGCACTGCGGGCAATGCTGCGAGGAGTAGGCCGCAGGTACAAACACCACCTGCGCTCCCGCCTTGGCCGCCTTAAAGAGAAAACGATCTCTGATCGTGCCTCTGACCCATTTGCTCAACAGGTTGCGCACCTCTCGGCTGTATTTGCCCTCAAACGTAAAGCGATGCGACAGATCTTCCAAGGCATAGACCTGCGCCGGGCTTTGCCTGAGGATGTCGGACTGGGACTTTCGATTGCGCTTCGCATTTGCGAACAGATGGGCTGGCAAATCCGGCTACTTGATCAGACCGATCGCAGCGAGAAACTGAGTTGGGCAACGGGCGCTGTCTTTGCCGTTACGCTCACAGGGAGCGCACCAGTGCGAAAGGACATGAACGCCGAAAACGGTTGACGCGTCCAGTCGCTTATTGAGGTCAGCAAAAAGCCCCGGAGACTCTCGAAAGTTCCGGGGCTTTGCTTTTTTCGCGGAATCAACGCACTCGGGCGTCAAATTCTTTAGGAAGCGGTTTCGTCACGTTCAGCACGGGAGGCACGGCGGCGTTCGAATTCCTTGAGCCAGCGCTTGCGCAAGCGAATGCTCTTGGGCGTGATTTCCACGAGTTCGTCGTCGTTGATGAATTCAACGGCGCTTTCGAGCGTCAGACGCACAGGCGGGACCAGACGGATGGCTTCGTCGGTACCGGAAGCACGGATGTTGGTGAGCTGCTTACCCTTGATCGGGTTTACGACGATGTCGTTTTCGCGGGAGTGTTCACCAATGATCATGCCTTCGTAGAGAGCATCGCCCGGATTCACAAACAGACGGCCGCGTTCCTGGATCTTCCAGAGAGCGTATGCCACGGCAGCGCCGTCGTCCTGGCTGATGATGGCGCCGGAACGGCGTTCACCCACATCGCCCTGCTTGATCGGACCGTATTCGTCGTAGACGTGGCTCATGATGCCCGTGCCGCGGCACATCGTCATGAAGAGCGACTGGAAGCCGATCAGACCGCGAGCCGGAATACGGTACTCGAGACGCACGCGACCCTTGCCGTCAGGCTGCATATCGGTGAGATCACCCTTACGGCGGCCGAGTTCTTCCATCACAGCGCCCTGGTGTTCTTCTTCAACGTCAACCGTCAGAAGTTCGTACGGTTCAAGCTTGACGCCGTCAACTTCCTTAAAGAGCACACGCGGACGACCGACAGCGAGTTCGTAGCCTTCGCGGCGCATATTTTCAAGAAGAATCGTAAGGTGCAATTCACCGCGGCCGCATACTTCCCAGCAGGTTTCGTCAGCGGTCGGACGCAGGCGCATGGCCACGTTGCTCTTCAATTCACGTTCCAGGCGTTCACGAATCTGGCGGCTCGTCACGAACTTGCCTTCACGGCCTGCCAGAGGCGAGGTATTCACCATGAAGCTCATCGTGAGCGTCGGTTCGTCCACGGAAAGCATCGGCAATGCTTCGGGATGAGCCGGATCGGTGATGGTGGTGCCGATGTTGAGTTCTTCAATGCCGTTCACGAGAACAATGTCCCCAGCCTGAGCGCTTTCAACGATCTTCTTGTCGAGGCCTTCGAACTGCATGATCTGATTGATCTTGGCGGGCTTGGGAGTGTCGTCCGGACCGTTCATGATCATGACGCTTTGACCCGCCTTGAGCGTACCGCGGTGCACGCGGCCGATACCGATCTTACCCACGTAGCTCGAATAGTCGAGCGAGCAGATCTGCAGCTGCAGCGGTGCTTCGGCATCGTCTTCACGCACCGGGACGTACTTGATCACGGCATCGAACACAGCACGCATGTTGCCAATCTTCTGCAGTTCCTCGACATTGTCGGTGAGACCCGCGTAGCCGTTCAGGGCGGAAGCGTAGATCACAGGGAAGTCAAGCTGATCTTCCGTAGCACCGAGCTTGTCGAACAAATCAAACGTAGCGTTGATAACCCAGTCCGGACGAGCGCCCGGGCGATCAATCTTGTTGATCACGACGATGGGTTTCAAACCGGCGGCCAGAGCCTTGCGGGTTACAAAGCGCGTCTGCGGCATCGGACCTTCGACTGCGTCAACCAACAGCAGTACGCCGTCGACCATCGACAGAACGCGTTCGACCTCACCGCCGAAGTCCGCGTGCCCCGGGGTATCGATGATGTTAATGTGAATGCCTTCGTACTCAACAGCACAGTTCTTGGCCAAAATTGTGATGCCGCGCTCCTTTTCAAGCGCGTTGCTGTCCATCACGCGTTCGTCAACCTGCTGGTTGCTGCGAAAAGTGCCCGCGCACTGCAGAAGCTTGTCGACCATGGTCGTCTTGCCGTGGTCAACGTGCGCAATGATGGCAATGTTGCGAATTGCTCTGGTCATTTTTTACTCTTCCCCGTTCTTTTCGAGGTTTTCCGTTACTACAAATCGAATCAAGCGATGAGGGTGCAAAGTGCCTCTGGCATCCACCTTCACCGTTCCCAATAGTTCGCCCGACGAGCCGTATGCTCTCAGCAGTTCGCCGTGGCGTGTGTCTTTGACCGGTAGTCGCTGGCCGTTTCTCAATCGTTCGGTCTGCACGGCGTCAAGTCGCACGCTGCCGAGCGTCTGTAAGAGAAAATCCGCTCCTTTGAGTAGCGCACGGCGTTCTTCCACCGTTTTTACCTTGTCGTCGACCACCGCAAAAGGGATCGCATCGGCAATCTTCAAGTCTCCGACTTCCGTCCTACGCAGACTCTCCAAATGGGCAAAGCATCCAAGTTTACGACCGATATCGTCGGCCAGCACACGGATGTACGTCCCTTTACTCACACGAACATCAATTTTGGCCGTCTCACCGTCAAATTCCATCAACTCTAGGTGATGTACTTTGACCTTTCTCGGATGGCGCTCGACTTCAATGCCGCGTCGCGCAAGATCATACAGATTTTTACCATCACGTTTGATGGCCGAGTACATCGGCGGAATCTGCTCGATTTCGCCGGTAAATTCAGCCAGCAACGCCTCAAGCGATTCACGTGTCGGTCGCATGTCCGACACCGCGGTGATTTCACCTGTCTTATCCATCGTGTCGGTGCATGAACCGAAACGCAACACCGCTTCATAGCGCTTGTCAGCATGCAAAAGATCAGCCGAATACTTTGTGGCGTTGCCGAAAGCCAAAGGCAACAGTCCCGTTGCAAAGGGATCGAGGGTTCCGGTATGGCCGGCCTTCTGTGCGTTGATCAAACGTCGCGAGAGCTGCAGAACCCAGTTCGAGCTCATCCCCTCGGGCTTGTCCAACAGCAGCACGCCGTCGATTGCGTCGCCCTTCTTACCCATTACTTGGATTCCTCGTCGGCTTCGTTGGTTTCAACCGCGCGCGTCTGTCGCATGGCTTCATTGATGACGCGATCCATTTCAAAACCACGCTCCACGCTGGTGTCGTGCACAAAGTGCAATGTCGGAACAGTGTGAATGCGAAGCTTCTTGAAGATCTTATTGCGAAGCATGCCTGCGGCAGCAGCGAGACCAGCCTCGCACTGCGCGGGATCGGAGCCGATCACCGTAAAAAATACACGAGCATGCGCGTAATCGGGCGTGATTTCGCAGCCGGTGATCGTCACCAGACCCACACGGGGGTCACGCACCTCGAGCGGAATGATTTCCGCAAGGTCTCGGGCGATCTGCTCGGCGACACGTTGGCCGCGGCCGGGCTTGGCTTTTTGCATAAAAATTTCGTCCTTTTTTAACTTCACAAACGCCGCCGACATTGCTGCCGGAGGCGTTTGCTGCTTGAATGGTTACATCGGCATGCCGCTCTATCGAGCCCCATGCCAAATTGTCGTTAGAGCGTACGGGCGACTTCGGTCACCTCGAAGATTTCGAGCTGATCGTTAACCTTAATGTCATCGTAACCCTTGAGACTCAGACCGCATTCGCTGCCGGCCTGAACTTCGCGCACATCGTCCTTGAAGTGCTTCAAGCTGGCGAGTTCGCCGGTCCAGATCACCACGTTGTCGCGCAAGAGGCGAGCGCTGGCATTGCGGCGTACCACGCCTTCGAGAACACGGCAGCCGGCAATGAGCCCAACCTTGGGCACGCGGATAACCTGACGGATTTCCAGGAGACCCAACGCCGTTTCCTTCTTCTCGGGCGAAAGCATGCCGCTCATGGCCGCGCGGACTTCATCAACAGCATCGTAGATGATGTTGTAGTAACGAATATCCACGTCTTCCTGTTCAGCAAGCTTGCGGGCCTGCTGATCAGCGCGCACGTTAAAGCCGATAATGACGGCCTTGGAAGCAGCTGCCAGGTTGACGTCGGTTTCCGTGATGCCGCCCACGGCGCTGTGCACGACCTGCACGCGCACTTCTTCCGTGGAAAGCTTCGTGAGCGCATGCACCAGTGCTTCTGTCGAACCCTGAACATCGGCCTTGATAATAAGCGGGAGCGTCTTGACTTCGCCCTGCTCCACATCGGCAAACATGTTTTCGAGCTTCTGAGCCTGCTGACGTGCAAGCTTGACTTCGCGGTACTTGCCCTGGCGGAAGAGCGCCACTTCGCGAGCTTTGCGTTCGTCGGGAACAACAATCAGTTCGTCACCGGCGGAAGGCACATCGGACAAGCCCTGGATTTCCACAGGAATCGAGGGACCGGCCGAAGTCACCTGACTACCCATTTCGTTGATCATCGCGCGGACGCGGCCGAAACATTGGCCGGCCAAAACGATGTCGCCCTTCTGGAGCAGACCGGACTGAACCAAAATGGAAGCCACAGGACCGCGCCCCTTGTCGAGTCGACTCTCGATCACCAGCCCCTTGGCGGGCCCCTTGTCGGCAGCCTTGAGCTCAAGCATTTCGGCCTGCAGCAACACGTTTTCGAGAAGCTCGTCCACACCCTTGCCGGTCTTCGCGGACACCGGGCAGAACGGCACATCGCCGCCGTATTCTTCCGGTAAAACTTCGTTCTGAACAAGTTCTCCCTTAACGCGCTCGATGTTAGCTTCAGGCTTGTCGATCTTGTTGATCGCCACCACCAGAGGAACACCGGCGGCACGGGCGTGTGCAATAGCTTCCTTGGTCTGAGGCATCACGCCGTCGTCGGCGGCCACCACCAGAATCACGATGTCGGTCGCCTGAGCGCCGCGAGCGCGCATGGCCGTAAATGCTTCGTGGCCCGGGGTGTCGAGGAAGGTCACGATGCCTCGTGGCGTCTTGACATGATATGCACCGATGTGCTGGGTAATGCCGCCGGCTTCACCTGCAGCCACCTTAGCACGGCGGATGTAGTCCAGAAGGGAGGTCTTGCCGTGGTCAACGTGACCCATGATAGTCACAACCGGCGGACGCGGCACTTCCGGATACTGTTCGAGATTGCTTTCAAGTTCGCCGAGCAACGATTCAGGATCGTCGGCCTTGGCGGCAAGCGCCTTGTGGCCCATTTCTTCGACGATAATCATCGCCGTTTCCTGATCAAGCATCTGGTTGATCGTCACCATCTGGCCCATCTTCATGAGGGTCTTGATCACTTCAGTCGCCTTCACGCTCATCTTGTGGGCAAGATCTGCGACGGAAATCGTTTCGGGTACGGTCACTTCACGTACCACGGGCTCGGTCGGCATCTGAACCTGACGCTGCTCGTGCTTGTGGTTCTTGCGACCACGGCTGTGCCAGCTACTCGACTCGTCGCTGTCGACAGCACCGCGAGTCTTCATGCCGCCGCGGCGACCACCGCGGTCCTCGTCCCCCCAACGATCATTGCCCTTTCCAGACTGCTTATTACGACCCTTACCAGCCGACTTGCCCTCGCTCTTTTCAGGCTTGTTGGCTGCGGGCTTATCGGCCTTCTGGCTCTTCTGAGCGGTTTTTTGCTGAGCATTTTGCTGCTGAGTTTTCTTGGCCTCTTCATTGCGATCGCTCTTGTCGCCGCGATCGGCCTTGGCCTTTAAAACAGTCTTTGGCTTGGCGAGCATCGCACGAATGGCATCGGCTTCTTCCTGGGCCTTACGACGAGCTTCCTGACGACGAGCTTCGAGTTCGGCCTTCTCGGCGGCTGCCTTTTCAGCAGCGGCTTTCGCCGCAGCAGCTTTCTTGGCGGCCTCGGCTTCACGCTGAGCTTTCTTTTCGGCTTCGATCTGGGCCTGACGGGCCTTTTCAGCGGCAAGCTTCTCCGCAGCCGCCTTTTCGGCAGCAAGCTTTTCTGCTTCGGCCTGACGGGCGGCAGCTTCGGCAGCAGCCTTTTCTGCCGCGGCTTTTTCAGCAGCGGCTTTTTCTTCGGCAGCCTTCTTGGCAGCGGCTTCTTCCGCGGCCTTCTTAGCTGCTTCTTCAGCTTCGAGCTTGGCTTGAGCTTCGCGCTTGGCAGCCTCAGCCGCCTCTGCTTCCTGTTTTTCCTTCAACTGACGATCAAGCTGAGCTTTGGCTTGAGCCTCGATTTCAGCACGCATAGCTTCGGCTGCGCGGTTCTTCACGAACACGCGGCGACGACGTACTTCGACTTCAATCGTACGGGCTCCGCCCTGACCGTCATTCTGGCGAATCGTGCTTGTTTCGCGACGCGTCACGGTGATCTTGCGGGGAGAGGCAACGCGCTCCTGACGCAGACTATCAAGAAGTTGGCGCTTGTCAGCATCGCTGATTTCATCGTTGACCGTGCTTACCTGCACGCCTGCAGACTTGAGCTGGGACAAAAGTGTGTCAGCGGAAACCTTCAGTTCGCGGGCAAATTCAGTAACAGTGTTGTTTGCCATGTGTCTAATTTCTCCTGCCGCCGCTTGCGAGAGCGTCCTTAGAGAGTTGGAACGTTTGTGTACTTCTCGTTTCGCGGGCGGCTCTAATTGGTTTGGTTTTCGTTCTGACTTCTGTCTTATTCTTCAGTCCAGCGAGCACGGGCAGCCATGATCAGGGCACGAGCCTTCTCTTCGGCAATACCGCCTTTTTCCATGAGCTCTTCGGTATCCAGATCGCCCAATTCATCGGCTGTCTTGATGCCTTCGCTCACAAGGCGGCTGGCGAGGTCGTGATCCATGCCCTCGAGTTCGAGAAGCGAGGCATCGGCCTGACGCAGATTTTCTTCACGCTTGAGAGCACGGGCCAACAGAACGCGACGAGCACGCTCACGCAGATCGGCAACGGTGGCTTCGTCAAAAATGCCCAGTTCCACAATTTCCTGCTCGGGCACATAGGCAAGTTCTTCCAAGCTGTAGATGCCGTCATGAATAAGAGCCACAGCATCGTCCTGCGACATGTCGAGTTCGTTCATGAACTCTTCGCAAGCAACGCGGTCTTCTTCTTCCTGCTTCTTATTAGCTTCTTCAGCCGTCATGATGTTGATCTGCCAGCCGGTGAGTTCACTTGCCAAACGCACGTTCTGACCACCTCGGCCAATGGCAATGGCAAGGTTTTCTTCGTCAACCGTCACGTCCATGCTACGGGCTTCTTCATCGGCCACAACCTTGGAAACCTTAGCGGGCTTGAGAGCTTCGACGATGTACTGCACCGGATTTTCATCCCAACGCACCACATCAATGCGTTCGCCGGCGAGTTCATTGGTCACAGCCGTCACGCGCGAACCGCGAATGCCGATGCAGGTACCCACGGGTTCGACGCGCTTGTCGTGGCTCATCACTGCGATCTTGGCACGGGAGCCGGGATCACGGGCTGTAGCCTTGATTTCAACGGTGCCCTCTTCGATCTCCGGTACTTCGAGCTCAAAAAGCTTCTTGATAAATTCGTTGCATGCGCGAGACAGGATAACCTGCTTGCCCTTGTTGGTTTCGTCCACGCGCAGGACATAAGCACGCACACGGTCGGAGTTACGCAAGTTTTCGCGCGGAATCATCTCACTCTTGGGCAGGCGAGCCTCCAAGCGGCCGATTTCGATGATGGCCCCTTCTTTGTCGGAACGTTTGACCTGGCCGGAGATCACCTTTTCATCGCGAGCCAGGAACTCGTTGAGAATTTGTTCGCGTTCGGCATCGCGCAAGCGCTGCAGGATGACCTGCTTGGCGTCCTGGGCAAAGCGGCGTCCGGAGGTATTGATATTCTCAATCGGCTTTTCGATGTAGTCACCCACTTCGAGTTCAGGATAATCGTCATGGATGTCCGAGAACATTTCTTCGCGATCGGGCTGCTGCAGGCCCTGATCGTCGCTCACGATCACCCAGCGGCGAACGGCAGTCCAGTCGCCCGTGTTGGGATCGACACGAACGGCAACGTCAGCATCCTCACCGGGAAACTGAGCCTTCTTCACTGCGCTTGCCAGCGCGATTTCGAGTACGCCGAAAACGGCGGATTTTTCAACGTTCTTTTCGCGTGCAAGGACGTCGACCATATCGAGCATTTCGCGGCTCATTCGTGTTTCCCCTTAAAGTCAAGTTCAGCAATCAAATTGGCGCGATCGACATCGTTAATGCCGAACGTCACGTGCACCGGATCGGCCTTGGGTTTGGCAGCCTTGCCCGACTGACGGGACTTAGCCGCCTGGCTCGGCGTGCGTGCAATATCCAATTCTTCAAACGAAAACGAAATCACTTCGTTGCCGGGCTCACCCTCGATGCCGAGAATGATGCCGTCTAGCTTGCGACGGCCGGCTTCCGGAAAGCCTTCTGCCTTCATCGGTTCATAAAGTTCGACGTGCGCCGGGCGACCGACAAAGCGGCCCCATTCGGAAGCACGCTTGAGCGGGCGTTCCACGCCGGGGCTGGCCACTTCCAGTCGCTCATAGTCGATTCCCTCAACCGTAAAGAGGGCCGTGATTTGGTTGCTCACGGTTTCGCAATCGTCCACACCCACGCCACCTTCGGCCTGGCTATCGATCGTGATGCGCATGAGCCCACGAGGCAAGCGCTCAAAGTCGACGAATTCGTACCCGAGCCCCTGCACCGTTTCTTCAACGATTCGCGTGATTTCAGCAGTTGATTTCTGCATGTATCCGTTTGTAGAAAAAATCCCAAAAAAAATGGGCGCAATGCCCATCCCTAACCCCATCCAACATGGGTGCCTGCCGCATTTCAGCCGTTTTTAACGTCCGATCGCAGCAGACAATATAGCGAGGGCCCCCGAAGAGAATCACATAAATTTCTCACTCCGAAGGCGCGTCGCGGATTATACAGTTTTCTCTTTGAAATTCAAGGATTTTCGACAAAATTTTTGCCGTCAAATCCTTGAATTTTCTTTATCGACGCTTGCCGAAGCCTTTACCCTTGCCTTTGCCGAATTTGCCACCGCTCTTTTTAAACGGAGGCGGCATGACATCGTCGCTTCGAGCCAGTGCTCGTCCGTAGGCTCCCTGCGCAGCGCCAAGACTGCCGCTTGCAATGTAGTTAACGGTACTGAGCATAGGATCCGGAATACGTTCAGACTTGCGGTTGAAATTGCGTCCGGCATTTTTCTTACCACCGAACCCCTTCTTGGCAACAGGCTTTTTGCCGCTTGCCGTCGTCGTGACGGAATTGAGCTGTGCCATCCAAGCCTGCACCCAATCAGGTTTGAGTTCGCGCGTCGTTCCGCGGGGCAGATCTGCAGGCAGTCGAACGGCGCCGTAACGCACGCGAATCAGTCGGCTCACCGTCAACCCCACCGCCGCAAACATGCGACGCACTTCACGGTTACGGCCTTCGCTGATGCGGACCAGATACCAGCGGTTGAGATTGTCTCCGCCTTTTTCTTCCAGCATCGAGAAGTGAGCGGGACCATCATCAAGTTCCACTCCCGTAGTCAGCAGTTCCTTGGCTTCATCGGTCAGCACACCGGCAGCACGCACTGCGTACTCGCGTTCAATTTCATATCGTGGATGCATCAGACGATTGGCAAGTTCTCCGCTCGTCGTAAAGAGCAACAGACCTTCCGTGTTGAAGTCAAGACGACCAACAGCAATCCAGCGAGCACCGGAAATCTTCGGAAGATTGTCAAAAACGCTCGGACGTCCCTGCGGATCGCGCATACTCACAATCTGGCCGGCCGGCTTGTGATAAACCAGCACACGCGGAGCTTTGGGCTGCTTACCCTGAGCCATGCGCTTGACGATGCGACCGTTTAGACGAACGATATCGCCGGGCATGACGCGCTGCCCCAAAAAGGCAGGCTCTGAGTTGACTGAGATACGGCCTTCAACGATCAACTGCTCCATATCGCGACGACTGCCCAAGCCGAGATCAGCAAGAACCTTGTGCAGTTTTTCGCTTTGCTTGACAAGTTCGCTTTTTTTAGCGGCCTTCCCCTGGGCAAGCACCTTCGGATCAAACATCTGAGCGGCACAGAGTTCTGCATCAATGGCCGGCGCGTCTTCCGGAACGGCCATGCCTTCGTCTTCGGGCTGAACATCTCGCACGCGCTTGGTATGGCGAACTTTGCCTCGACCTTCGGCGCGTCTATCCGTTTTCACATCGGTCTCTTCTGCAACACTTTCGGCTTGTGCTTCGGGCTGCCCCTGCGGTTCAATCTGTTCTGACGCCTCAACTGCTTCCGGTTCAGCCTTTATCTTGCGCGTACGGGGTTTCTTAGCGGATTCTTGCTCAGTAACCGCATCCGCTTTCACCGTGCGACGCGTGCGCTTCGGCCGCGCAGGAAGCTCGGCTTCAGCGGGGACTTCCTCGGAGGTTGCGGCAGTCATCGATTCAGGGGTAACGTCCTCAACCTTCTTGCGGCGAGTTACCGTACGGCGCTTCGCCACAGGTTGTTCTCCCTCAGCTGCTTCGACCGGAACAACAACAGGAGTTTCAGACTCTTCGGTTTTGCGTCGACGCACCACCCTGCGCTTGGGCTTATCAGCCTCTTGCGCAGTCACTTCTGCAACCGGTTCGGCCGCAGGCGGTTCAGCCTCAACTTTGGCCTTGCGCGTGCGTGTAGCACGAGGCTTTTTGGCTGGAGCAGCCTCAACTCCTTCCGCATCGGTCTGGACCGTACGGCGGCGCACCACCCGTTTCTTCGGTTCGGCCGGAAGTTCCGACGGGGTTTCGAACTGGCTTTCTTCTCGTGTTGTAGTCATAACGCTAACTGTCTTGCTGTCTTTTTCGTTATTCGGTTTCGGCTCTTTCTTGTGGCCTGTCGGCTACGCCCTCTGCGCTTTCTGCAGTTTTGTCTTTCTCTTCGGACGGTTCGTCGCCGAACACCAATTCAAATTCTTTGCTTTGCGGCATATCGCCCGATAAGGGCGGCAGATCCGCAAGGGACTTCAGTCCCAAATCATCTAAAAACTGTCGGGTCGTGGCAAAAAGCTCAGGGCGACCGGGCGACTCACGCCGACCGACAACCTCAACCCATCCTCTTTCCTGCAACTGCCGCAACACATTGGGATTGACCGCCACACCGCGAATGTCTTCTATATCTCCGCGCGTTGCCGGCTGTCGATAGGCAATGATGGCCAAAGTCTCCATCACGGCACGTGAATACTTGGGCATTTTCTGATCGCTCATGCGCAACAAATACTCACCCACAGCCGTTGACGTTACAAACCCCCAGCCGCTTGCAGATTCAACCAAACGCAGGCCGCGTTCTTTCCAGTGTTCGGAAAGCATATTCATAGCCTCAAGCAGTTCCGTCTGCGTGAGGCGTCCGGCGAACAGACGCGAGAGATCCTCAAGCGTCAAAGGCTGAGGACTCGTCAGAAGCGCCGCTTCAATGACGTAACACGGTTGCAATGTGTCTGCCACGGTTGAGTCGTTTCGTGTTGATCGTGTTCTGAATTCGACCGCAATACGAAAGTCCTGTGCTCGCCGCTACGCTTTTGAAGCGTAGGTTAGCAAAATCGAATTCGACACGGTTGGAAAAAATTTCTTTTGCTTTGCCGACACTGTCTGCGTATGCAGTCGTCAAAGTAATCTGGAACTCCAATTGCGCAGTACCGGAATGTCAGGTACTCAATGAAGCGTCGAACTGTTCTTTCTTCGATCCGTTGCTCGGATTGCCGACGTCTTCGTTATCAGCGGTTGGAATCTTACTAAAAACCAGCCGCGATGCGACGATGGTTTCCCCTGTTTGGGAATATCGAAGTTCAGTTACCTCGTTTATTCCCGGCTAAACCAAGGGAAACAGATAAAGACACCGAAACCGCAAAAAATCTGTCTTCAAATCTTTTTGTTAATTGATTTATCCAATAAAATCAACAACTTACGAAAGCTGAAGGCAAAAAGAAAGCTCCCGATTTCGGAAGCCTCTCTTGTGCGGATGGTGCGCCAGGCAGGATTCGAACCCACGACCCCCTGGTTCGTAGCCAGGTACTCTATCCAACTGAGCTACTGGCGCACATCTCAGATATTTCCGCCTCGCTTTTCTGCGAAGCGGGGCGCATTGTATCGCCTGGTTTCGACTTATGCAAGTCTTTTTTGAAAATTTCTTGCAAAAAGCTCAAATTGCCTCAAAACAGCCGTCGCATCGGGGATCCGAGGATCCTGAGACAGAGCCGTCGGCAGCTTTGCTGACCGCTCCGGCGTGCCCCATCGTGTCACTGAAAGCTTCGGAAAGAACTTCCACATCATGTCCTCGCTCCGACAGGGCTTTAACAACGCTCGGATCAAAACGAGGCTCCAGACGTAACTTCGCCGTATTGTCTCCCCACGTTCTGCCGATGAGCCATCGAGGTTCAGCAATCGCTTGGGTCAAGGGCATACCGGCAAGATGCCGGAGAATGACCGCGGCCTGCGTTTGAGGCTGCCCTTCTCCGCCCATTGTTCCGTAGGCAATGACGCGATCATCATTTGTGACCACCATCGCCGGATTGAGCGTATGAAACGGTAATGCTCCCGGACGCAAACAGTTGGGACTTGTCTCGTCAAAACTAAAAGCGCAACCTCGATTCTGCATAGTCACACCCGTTTCTTTAAGAACAAGGCCACTGCCGTACTCCCAATAGACACTCTGGATACAACTCACCACCGTCCCGTCCTTGTCGGCAACGCCAAACCAAACCGTGTCCCCCATGGCCTGCTGTTCTTCAAAACGGCATGCCTTATCGGGATCAAAGGACTTCGCAAGAGTGTCCAGCGATTGTGCGGACAGAAAGTCCTGGGGCGAGCGTGTCATTGCGCGCGGATCTCCCAGATGCTTATTGCGCCAGGCAAAAGCAAATTTCGTCGCTTCAACTGCCGCATGCACAAATGCCGTCGTATCATCTGGGTTGGGACCGAATCTTTCCATCAACCCCAGAATTGCCAGAGAGGACACTCCCTGCGTGGGTTCCGGGAGATTGTAAAAATCTTGACCAAATGCTCTCAAATGCAAGGGCTTAACGATTCGAGCTCGGCAGGCTTTAAAGTCAGATGACTCCAGCAGACTGCCCTCACTGGCCAGCTCTCGGCCCATCTGCACACAGATCTCTCCCGAGTAAAAGTCATCCAATCCGACATCAGCAAGTTGTTGCAGTGTTCGGGCAAGCGCCGTCTGACGCAAAATAACGCCCGCCTTCAACGGCAGTTTGCCTTCATCAAGAAAAACTTCGGCAAAACCCGGACAGTCCCTGAGTCCGTCCACAGAAACCATCGTCGTTCGTTCTTGGCTCGCAGAAACCGGAAAACCGTTGGCTGCAGATTCAATGGCCGGCGCCAAAATATCCTTGAGCGTCAAGCGCCTCGGATGGCCGGAAAGGCTCAAGAGTGCCTGCCAGCCACGAATGGTTCCCGGAACAGTGACAGCGGCAAATGCACCTCTAGGCGGCACTGCAGCCAGGCCGCGAGTCTCGTAGAAATACACAGAAGCTCGTTCGGCAGCTTGTCCGCAGGCAAGTACCCCGACGGGGGCCTCCCCTTTTTTCTTGATCAACCAAAAACTGTCGCCGCCAATAGAATTCATGTGCGGATACACGACGGCCAAGCTTGCGGCCGTCGCAACCGCCGCTTCGAGCGCCGTGCCGCCCGCTTCAAGAATCTGACGTCCGGCTCGTGCGGCCAAAAAATGCGGCGCACTGACACCTGCCTGAGGAAGAGATTTCTGAAAACTCATCGCTGTCAAAAAAAATCGCGGCCTCGACAGCCAAATGGGTCGAAACCGCGAGTCCATCCAATGATCGACGGATCGGAGATTACTTCTTGGCCGTCGTCTTACGCGTCGTGGTCTTGCGAGCAGGCTTTTGAGGTTCTTCGCTCGGTTCTTCCTTCTCAGCAGCCTTCTTGGTCGTCGCCTTCTTCGCCGTCGTCTTGCGAGCGGCAGGCTTCTTCTCTTCTTCGGCTACCTCTTCAGTCTTGGCAACTGACTTGCGCGTCGCCTTCTTGGCGTGGGTCTCTTCAACCTCTTCTTCAACAGCCGCTTCTTCCTTCTTGGCAACTGCCTTCTTTGCAGTCGTCTTCTTAGCCGCAGTCTTCTTCTCTTCGGAAGCTTCAAGCTTGACACCAAGCAAAACAGCAAGTTTCACCGATTCCTTCAGAAGATCAGCGCCCGAATCAATGAGCTCCTGGAAATCCTTCTGAGAAACCTTCGGCGTTTTGCCACCAAGCTGACCGGAAATTCCTTTCATAGCGGTCGCCAAGCGGGCGTGAGCCGCTAAAAACGTGTTAAGAACCTGTTCATTGATTGCGCTAGCCATCTTTTCTAATGCTCCTCGTATGGCACTATGTTTGCTGAAAGCGGGTTCGACCGTCACTTCTGCTCAGCAAACGTTCATAACTCTGTGTTTCTTTCGGACCTCGATCGGAAACTGTTTGTTTCCGCGAAATTATAAAGCCCTGGTCTGGCCATTCCCGACATCAACAGGTGTTGTTCATTATTGACAAGGGCACAGAGGTGTTCTTTTGCTGCATGCGTCAATTGATGACAGGCGACCACCGTAGATAACAAAAAACCCTTGAAAATCAAGGGTTTATGCATCAATGGCGGAAGGGGTGGGATTTGAACCCACGATACGGTATAACCGTATACCGGATTTCGAGTCCGGCGCATTCGACCACTCTGCCACCCTTCCGTGCGGGTCGTTGTCATATTTTGAGGGGCGCATCTTAACAAAAGATTGGCGTTTTTGCACGTCCCTCACAAAATTTTTTGTCGCGTCAATCAATCGGACGGTGCTGCGGAAACAGCCGCCCCCATCTTCTGAGAAATCCGTTGGCCATACGTCCCGCAAAAAGCGCGGAAATCAGCGTTCCTTCGCGAACACCGTAGACCGTACCGAAAAAGAACAAACTCATCATGACGGACACTGTCACAAGAAACACGTCGACTGTCGTGCGGATTGTGCCGAACGATCCGCCGAAGCGATGCATGACAGCGATCACAAAACCTTCCGGCGGCAACACCAGCAAACGGGCAAAGACCATCGCCGAAACACCGAGCCCGGTAAGACACGTACCCAAGAAAACCTGCATGAAAGCCCAGCCGTAGTTGGTGGGATCCATAAAGCTCGTGAGCCACATGGCAACGTCAAACACCGCACCGAAAAAGGCGCAAACGGGCAATTGCTTCACTGCTTTGATCAGAAGATTCTTCGGGTCAACCAGACACTGAAGCACAAAAAAGAAAACGTTCGTGAGAAACACAAACAAGCCCATGGAAAGTCCGGTTTGGCGACTCAGAACAATAGCAGCGGAACTCACAGTACCGGTACCGAGTCCTGCATGGGTCACGGTGGCGATGCCCAGTGAGAGCACGATCAGGCCAAAAAGAAAAATAAGAACTCTTGAAAGCATCTCGACACTCGTAAACAAAACAACGCGGCCGCGATCAAAAATTATCTTTTCTTGTCTGTCGGCAAACTCAGCAGATCGGGCCGAAAAGAGTCGTTGCATTTTAGACACACCTTTTGTTTTCAGCATCAGCAAAAGGAAGTAGTCAATATCCGATACACAATGGGAACCCGAGGCGGGAAAACGAGAAATTCCAACAAAATGCTGTCGTGTTACGTGCGCTTGCATCCTTTTGACAGCGCAACGAGCGCTCTCGCGGCATAATTTCGATAAAAGCGGCGCGCTCATTTCGAGCGGGCTGCATCTTGACGTCCCCAGAAAACAAGGTACGAGAAGTGTTTCAGTTTCAGTTGATGACGCCCATTGTGTGGCTCACCCGACTTCTGGTCGGCGCCTATCCTCAGTGGGAAGGCTGCAAGCCCTCAAAGCGCCAACGCATTTATTTCGCCAATCACACCAGTCACCTTGATACGATCGTGATCTGGACTTCGTTGCCGAGCATCCTGCGCCGTCATACGCGCCCGGTCGCCGCCAAGGACTATTGGGATCACGGCCTCTTTCGCAAGCGCATCGCCATGAAAGAATTGAACGTCGTGCTCATTGATCGCAAGCGCACCGAACACGCTGATCCACTCGGTCCCTTGAAGGAAGCTTTGCGCGCCGGTGATTCGCTCATCATCTTCCCGGAAGGCACCCGTCGTCCGCAACCGTTGCCAAGCGAATTCAAAAGCGGCATCTGGCGTCTGATGCGTGAGTTTCCCGAAGTCGAACTCATCCCGGTATACATCGAAAACCTGCACCGCGCTATGCCCAAAGGCGTATACATTCCGGTGCCCACCATCTGTTCCGTCCACTTCGGCGCTCCGCTTGAACACAGCCCCGAAGATCCCAAGGAAGTGTTCCTCACCCGCGCTCGCCAGGCCGTGATCGACCTCGCGCAACAGCAGTAAAGGAGGCAAAAAAATGATGCGACTCGGTATCAGCCTCCAGGAAGGCTATCTGATCATTCTGGCCACGCTCATTGTCCTACAAGGCGCAGGCACCATCTACGGGCTGTGGGCGCAGGGACGCGCCGCTACACCCGAAGCCGTTCGCCGTCTGGCCGTCGCCAACTCGCGCGTGCGCATGGGGTGGTGGCTGATCATCGTCTTTACGGTGGCATGGTGGTGGGGCATGGCTTCGCTGGTCGTGCTCTTTGCGATCTTCTCCTTTTTCCTGCTAAGAGAGTTCATCGCATTGACTCCGATTCGACACACCGACCATTGGGTGTTGGTTGTGGCGTTTTACCTGGCCATCCCAGCGCAGTATGCATTGGTGTATTTCAACCTAACTCACGTCTTTACGCTCTTTATTCCGGTATACCTCTTCCTGGTGTTGCCTGTGATCGCCGCCATGAGCCATGACACAGAGCGCTATCTGGAGCGCGTTGCAAAAGTTCAGTGGGGTTTGATGATCTGCGTCTTTTGCGTCAGTCACGCGCCTGCCATCGCCACGCTTGATTTTGAAAGCCGCAAGACATCGGGTGAATTGATGCTGCTTTTCTTCCTTATCATCGTGTTTCTCGCTGACCTCTTTTCGGTGCTCGCAAGTTCTGCCTTAGGCGGCAAAGCGCTCAAGATGAACCCGAACAAGACCGTTAAAGGCCTGACTGTCGGCTCGTGTCTCGCAGTGATTGCAGGCATCGCTCTTTATTGGCTCACGCCATTTTCGATCCTTCAAACGGCTCTTTACGCGCTGGCAATCGTGCTTTCCTGCATAATGGGCGACATGGTCATCAGTTCCGTGAAGCGCAGTCTCGGCTCCAAGTCCTGGGAAAGTGAGTTTTATATCGGACGAGGCATCATCGAACGCCTGGCACCGCTTACGTTCGCTGCGCCCGTGTTTTATCACCTGACGCTGATTTTCCAGAACTTCGCTCACTTTCCAAGTCTGAACTGACCGCTTACGCTGTAAACTCTCAGGCGCAGGATTTTCGTCAAAGAGTCCTGCGCTTTTTGTTTGAGGAACCCACTGTTCCTCGTGCTTAGAAATAACACGATCAGCCGGAGGTTTGAAGTCAAACAAGCCGGATTTGCAAGGATTGAACCATGCCCAGCAATCAATACGAAACGCTTCTCGAACACGTCTACAAAACAGGTGTCGACAAAAACGACCGTACCGGTGTCGGTACGCGTTCCGTATTCGGTTATCAGATGCGATTCAATCTTGCCGAGGGCTTTCCCCTTGTCACAACCAAAAAGCTACACATCCGCTCCATCGTCCATGAGCTACTCTGGTTTCTTTCGGGCTCGAGCAACATCAAATATCTGCACGACAACGGCGTGTCGATCTGGGATGAGTGGGCCGATGAAAACGGAGATCTGGGCCCTGTCTACGGAGTACAATGGCGCAGCTGGCCGGCTGCCGACGGCCGCAAAATCGACCAGATTACGAATCTGGTCGAAGGCATCAAGAAGAATCCCGACAGCCGCCGTCATCTGGTTGTTGCATGGAATCCGGCCGAAGTCGACAAGATGGCCTTGCCGCCATGCCACTGTCTCTTTCAGTTCTATGTGGCAAACGGCAAACTCTCCTGTCAACTCTATCAGCGTAGCTGCGACATTTTCCTTGGCGTGCCTTTTAACATTGCCAGCTACTCATTGCTGACGCACATGATTGCTCAGCAGTGTGATTTGGACGTCGGCGACTTCGTCTGGACAGGTGGCGACTGCCACATTTACAAAAACCACTTCGAGCAAGTCGAACTGCAGCTTTCGCGCACGCCGCGCGCCTATCCTAAGCTGGTGATTGGTCGCAAGCCCGCATCCATCTTCGACTACAAGTTCGAAGACTTCGTAATCGAAGGCTACGATCCCTGGCCGCATATCAAGGCTCCGATCGCCGTCTGAACCTCAGAGTCATTCAGACAGCCGCGATGATTTGCGCCACGGCCCGCGTGAGTTTCTTGAGATAGTCAAGTCTCAGCATCTCGTTGGGCCCGTGCGCGTTGGATTCCGGCCCAAGAACTCCTGTGAGCAGGTATTGCGGCGAACCGAAGAACTTATCAAAGAGCGGCAGAATGCCGATCGATCCTCCACAGCCGCAATAGACCGGGTCCGAGCCGAAACAGTCTTGTGCTGCCTCGGCAACAGCCTGCTTGAATCGAGACGTTTCCTGCGGTGCGTTCCATCCGCCTTCGGCATGCGCATTCTCCACTGTCACACGGCACCCGAACATCGGCTTAGCGGTCAGCGTTTCAGTTAACCACTCAAGCGCCCGTGCTCCGTCAGCCGTAGGCGGCAGTCGAACAGAGAGCTTTAACTTCGTGTAAGCACGCAACACATTGCCGGCACTTTCCACAGGAGGTATCCCCTCGGCACCCGTCACGCACAGTTGCGGCTTCCATGTGTTCATCACCACCGTCTCAAACGGATCCGAACTTCTTGCATGCGTGCCGCCGGCCCACGGAATATCTGCAAAAACACCTTCGCCAACCGTTTCGGCATAACGCTTCATCTGCTCAAGACGAACAGGCGGAATTTCGACGTTAAGCGCCTCAGCCGTCATTTCTCCTGTCTGTGCATTTTCAATGCGATCAAGTAGTGCGCGTGCGATCATGAAGGAACTCGGCGCAATACCCGAAACAAGTCCCGAGTGCATGCCGTGCTCGGCAACTCGAACATTGAGCGTCAAAACCGCCGCGCCGCGAAAACTTACCGTGGACCAGAGATGTTCATAGTCAGCGCCGCCGCAATCCATGACCACGACCAAGCCCACACTTTCATACCGCCCGCGGCAGATTTGCATCCAATACTCAAAATCTCGCGAACCGCATTCTTCGTCCGTCTCGTAGAGTCCCACGACACGACTGTGAGGAACTCCTGCCCCTCGAAGTGACAAAAGCGCCACCATTGCCGCGTAGAAGTTGTAACCGTCGTCCGCCGCGCCGCGCCCATAAAGACGGTCACCTTCCAACGTCGGCTCAAAAGGCTTACGGTTTATGCTCCAGCCTTCCCCTTCAGGCTGCTTGTCGAAATGACCGTAGAAAAAAACGGCCTTTTCGTTATCTTTACCACTTGCCGGAATGTCAAAGAAAAGCGCCGGCGTACGGCCGGGTTCGGTCAAAACCTCAAAAACAGCTTCAGGAAACAAACGCCGTCCCCAAGCAGCCGCGTTGCGGCAGACCTGCAACAGAAAACCGTTGGCTTCCCAATCGACATCGAAATCCTTCGATTTGCACGGCATGCGAACGTAGTTTTTGAGTTCGTTAAGAGCTCCGCCCTGCCAGGCCTCGTCTACAACAGCTTTGATTGTTTGCTTGGTTGCGGCTTTCATCATTTGTGTTCGATCCTTATCGATGTGTTTTGTCTTTAGGCTCGTCGCCGTCGGCACGCGGTTTCGACTCTACCACGATTTTTCCCGGTGAAATTTGTTAGATTTCGCCTCGTTGATTACCGTACTTCGACGAACAAAAATTTTTTCGACAACACTATGGCTCAACTTGCAATCATCGTTGCTCACGCGCAAAACGGTACGATCGGACTTGCTGGCAATATGCCCTGGCGCCTTCCTGAAGATCTCAAGCATTTCAAGGAAGTCACCATGGGGCACCCCGTCATCATGGGACGTGTCACGCACGAATCAATCGGCCGTCCCCTGCCCGGACGCAAAAACATCGTCATCAGCCGCAATCCCGACTACCGCCCCGAAGGATGCCTCACGGCGACATCTCTTGAAGAGGCTGCCGCCATGGTCCTGGACAGTGAACTGGCATTTGTAATCGGCGGCGCGCAAATCTACGCTCAAGCGCTGCAGTCGGTTGACACCTGCTGGATTACGGAAATTCAAGCTGAGTACCCGGGTGACGCCTTCTTCGGTCCTTTGAGCCTTGAAGAATGGAATCGCGAAGTTCTCTCGGAATTGCCCGCCAACGACAAGCGCCCGGCGCTCACTTTCTGCATCTACCGCCGCAAGCACTAAACTTCGGGAATAGATCCGGCCGGTTGTTTTGTCATGTCGCCGCTTTTCACGCTGTTTCTGGTCACAAGCTTTGCCAACATTGCCACGCCCGGCATCGGTGCCGTTATGGCCGTTAATCTTGGGCTCTCCCTGGGATGGCAAAAGGCCATACCGGGATGTTTGGGAATTGCCATCGGCATTGCTTTTCTTTTCGTGATCGCTCTTTCCGGCACCGGTGCCGTGCTCGCAACGCATCCGGCAGCTTTTTCGGTAATTCAGCTCATCGGCGCAGCCTTTCTGGTATATCTCGGCGTGAGATCGATTCTTAAGAAACCTTCGCATGCCTCCCTCATTGGCCGCAGTGACGAACAAACCGAAAGCGGCTTTTCGCAGTTCATAAAATGTGCGGCGATCTCTGCGGCCAACCCGCAACCCATCATTTTCGGTCTTACTGTGCTGCCGTCCTTCATTGATCCGACGCTTTCCTACGTTGTGCAATCAGCGGTAATGATTGCCATCTACGCCCTGATCGTTTTCGTGATGATGATGGCCTATGCGATTTTGGCAGCCCACGCCCGCGTCTTTTTGAGCGGACCGCGGGGGCCTCGCGTGATCAATTGCATTTCAGGCGTCGTCTTCCTGCTGCTGGCAGCGTTTTTGCTTTACCGCGCACTTGTGCTCTGAATGCTAGGAAAGAAGCAAAGTCGTCCTTTTCGGTGTTTCTCGCCAAAAAAACTTTTCGCTACAATACTCGATTCAATTTGTTGGTCTTTTGCGCCAGTCCGCGCACTCGAAGATTGAGCCACCGGCTCACGCGCGCTGCGGATGAATTGAACCGAATTTCTAAACCCATACGAGATACGAAAGAAAATGACTCACGTTGTTTGCGAAGCCTGCATCAACTGCAAGCGCACCGACTGTGTGGACGTCTGTCCGGTTGACTGCTTCCACGAAGGCCCCAACTTCCTGGCCATCGATCCCGACGAATGCATTGACTGTGCCGTGTGCGTACCTGAATGCCCCGAAGGCGCCATTTTTGCTGAAGAAGACGTTCCTGCTGACCAGCTCGATTTCATTCAGATAAACGCCGAACTCTCACACCAGTGGCCGTCAATCACCCGCAAGAAGCCCTATCCGGACGATGCTGACGAATGGGTCAACGTTCCCAATAAACGCCAGTACCTGAAGCGTTAATTTTTTCTCAGTCGCAAAGACTTTTTTCCCAGCTGAGGAGTTGCACTATGGCGATTTGCCAAACCAAAGTTGTGCACGCGCAAGCCGTTGCCGACAACGTCACGCATCTGAAATTGGCCGTGCCTGAAGGTTGTCAATGGGTCACCGGTCAGTTTGCTCACATCGCGATGCCCTCGACGAACGAACCGCAGTGGCGCTGCTACTCGATTGCCAGCAAAGCAGGTGCAGACACGCTGGACTTCTTCATTGCCCGCGTCAAGGGCGGTGCGGTCAGTCCGCGCCTGTGCAACCTCAAGGTCGGTGAAACAATTCTTCTTGATACCGAAATGAACGGTATGCTGATTGAGTCGCGACTGCAGCCGGGCGGCCGCGATCTGTGGCTGCTTTCTACGGGGACAGGCGTGGCACCTTTCGTGGCTATCGTTTCCGACGACTCGATCATGGACAAATACGAGCGCGTCTTCCTGGTTCACGGCGTGCGCAATTGGAACGAAACGCAATATCTGCAACATGTGCTGAAACTGCAACCCAAATTGCGCGTCATGGCATCCGTCACGCGTGACGAAGGCGCCGTGATTGATGTCCGCATTCCCGACGCTCTCGAAAGTGGTTTGCTTGAAGCCACGGCGGAAGCCAAGCTCACGCCGCAAGCAAGCCGTGTGATGCTGTGCGGCAACCCCGCCATGGTCAAGGCTGTTCGAGCCAGTATGCGTGCCCGCGGCATCGTCAGTCCGAGAAACGGCGAACCCGGACAGCTTCTCGCCGAAAACTTCTGGCTCTGATTCTTGCCTGCTGCCGATTACCAAACACGCGAATATCGGCAGCTTCTTCTTCCGATGTTTGCGATGTCTGAACCAAACACCACAGAGCGCCTCGCTGAGGCGCTTTGCCGTCTTTTGCCCCAAACCCAATGCCGCCAATGCGGCTTTGACGGATGCGCGCAGTACGCCCGCGCCATTGCCGAGGACCGAGCTGAAATCAACCGCTGTGCACCAGGCGGAAAAAAAGGCGTCGAAAAGCTTGCCGCACTTACAGGACATCCGGCTCTCGAGATTGATTCGGAATATGGACGGGAACTGCCCTTTGCCGTGGCCCGCATTGATCCCAAACGTTGCATTGGATGCCGCCTCTGCCACAGCGCCTGCCCCGTTGGGGCCGTTTCAGGACTGCCCAAGCATCTTTTTGCCGTCATCGAATCCTCTTGCACGGGCTGCGGTCTGTGCGTGTGCGCGTGCCCTGTCAACGCGGTTGAAATGATCGAAAACGGACATGTTTGGACAACTGAAGACGCTGCTCGCGCAAAAGCCGACTATGAGCGCACCAACGCTCGCCGAAAGGCAAGTGCCGAGCAACGCCGCGCGCAACTGGAAAAAGCAACCGACAACAAGAGCGCCGTGCTCATGCAAGCACTTTTGAAGGCCAAATCTCTCAAGAAATCGTGAGGTCCAGCTGTGAACGCACAAACTCGTCGTCAAATCATGGAGCGGCTCAAGGCCGAACGCCCCGAGCCTGAGAGTGAACTCAATCACAAAAACGCCTTCGAGCTTCTGATCGCCGTGATGCTCTCGGCGCAAGCCACCGATAAAAGCGTCAATCTGGCTACACCCGCTCTTTTTGCCGCGATGCCCGACGCAGCGACGATGGCGCAAAAAACTCCCGAAGAAATCGAGCCTTTCATCAAGACCATCGGCCTATACCGCAATAAAGCAAAGCACGCCGTGGGTATTGCAAAAGCTTTGCTCGAGCGCTTCGACGGTGAAGTGCCCCAAACATTGAAGGAACTCACGTCACTACCCGGCGTTGGTGAAAAAACGGCCAAAGTGGTTTTGAACGTCGCCTTTAACAAACCTTTCATTCCGGTTGATACACATATATTTCGCGTATGTCAACGCACCGGTCTCGTTCAAGCCAAAACAGCCAACGAATGCAGTGATAAACTCGAGAAACTATTGCCCGAAGAGTTCCGACTGGGAGCGCATCACTGGATTTTGCTGCATGGCCGATACTGCTGTACGGCCCGCAAGCCTCAATGTTCGAAGTGTCCGATCTCGGATCTGTGTCGCTGGCCTGAAAAGGAACTCTCCTAGAGGATCTCGACGCAACGGACAATCTTGCAGGCAGTGACGCGCCATGGAAAACATAACGCTTGAACTCTTGCTCTATTTAGCTGCAGGTGCCGCTTTGGGCGGCTACGTCAACGGTTTGGCGGGTTTTGGAACCGGACTGATGAGTCTCGGTATCTGGCTGCAGGTGATGAGTGTGGAAGAAGCCGTCCCGGTTGTGGCAGCTATGAGCGTTGTAAGCGGCGTGCAAAGTCTCTGGCTCACACGACAAGGCGTCAAGACGGGGCTGCATCGTCTGCCCCGCTTTCTGGTTCCCGCATTGATCGGTTTGCCGGTGGGAGCGTGGCTTCTCAATTGGATCGACGCCGCGCATTTGAAACTCGCCGTCGCCTTTTTCATGCTCTTTTATACGGCGTTTTTCCTGCTACGCGGACAGCTTGCCAAAGCGTTTACCAAAGAGCGTCCATTTTGCGACGGACTGGCCGGATTCACAGGTGGCGTCATGGGCGGCGCGGCTTCTCTATCGGGCGTTGTTCCCACAATGTGGTGTGCTTTGCAACCTTGGGACAAGTTTCAGACGAGTGCCGTTTTGCGTCCTTACAACGTCGTTATTTTAACGTTGGCCTTCATTTGGTATCTCGCTGCGGGTCATGTCTCGCTTATGACCTGGATCTTTACCGCAATCGCCTTTCCCGTCACGCTCATTTTTTCTCGCCTGGGAGTTGCTACTTTTCGTCGACTCACCGACACAATGTTTCGCAACGTGCTGGTTGCGCTGATGGTTGTGAGCGCCTTTTCGATTCTGGCGCGAGAATTTCTTGTCTAACTGCTTTCCGTTATGCAGAATCCCTACCTCTCCTACGCCTCCGCACGCCTGGCCTGCATGTTCTACTTCATGGCGCCGGGCCTGGCCTACGGTCTTGTCACCTCGCGCATGCCTGCTCTTAAGAACATGACGGGGGCAACGGAAGGTGAACTCGGCATCATTCTGCTTTGCTTCGGATTATCGGCATTGATCGGTCTGGCATTTGCGCCGCGTTTGATCGCAAAAATCTCCGCCAAAACGACGCTTCTTGCTTCGAGTCTCGCCTGCATGGTGTTCGTCGTTTTGGTGTCCTTTTCATCTTCAGTGTGGTTCTTCGGCATCGCGATGGCGCTGCTGGGCATCTGCATGGGCTTGTGCGACGTCACCATGAACGTGCAAGGCGTCGAAGTCGAACGCGCCTACAAAAAGAGTTCCATGAACATCCTGCACGCAGGCTACAACATCGGTGCCGCCGCTGCTGCATGTGCTGGCTCGATCTTTGCCGCCACAAATTTTGGCGTCTGGGTGAATTTTGTCTTGCCCGTTGCCATCATGGCCGGCATGCTCTGGTGGGCTGAGCCGCGATTGGTCACGGAGAACCTCGAAAAACCAGAAAGATCCGAATCATCGCCTTTGGTATCGGTCGAACCTAAAAAGCGCCTGCCGTTTCTGGTTTGGGTCTGCGGGTTGCTGTGTGTATGCTGTTATGTTTCCGAAGGCAGCGTCGGCGAATGGGGAAGTCTCTATCTTCATCAGGAAAAAGCCGCTCCCGAGTCAATCGCCGCTTTGGTTTTCGCCGGCTTTTCCATCTGTTCGCTCATGTGCCGCCTGGTTGCCGATCGTCTGCGCAACAATTTCGGTGACTTTTTGGTCAGCACGGCGGGCGCAACGCTTGCGCTTGCCGGCATGCTGACGGTACTCTCTTCCTCAAGCTGGTCCATCTGCCTGATCGGCTACGCAATGATGGGACTGGGCCAAGCCCCGATCGTGCCGATTGCCTTTAGCCGCGCCGGTGCCATCAAAGGTGTTTCCACCGCCCGCGCCACATCGCTCGTTTCGCTTCTCGCTTATGCCGGACTTTTGTTTGCACCCCCCGCCTTCGGCCTTTCTGCCGAACACTTCGGGCTGCACACCGCCCTTTGCGCCGTACCGGTTCTTCTGACGATTACGGTTTTGCTAGCTTTCCTGCTCGGGCGTCTTATCAAACACTCTCGCGAAGACACCCAAGCGGTAGGATCCTGACCAGCTCCAAACGTCCGTCAATTATTGTCGCAACAACTGGGCATGCGCTAGACTTTGGAGCATCAAAACTCCGGAGGCGTTTGTCATGGCCATTATTGAATCCGCAAGCCGGGATGCTCTTTTCGTCATCACCATCCTTAGGCTCATTCCCCGCAACAAATGGATCTCCACCACGGAAATCAAACAGGCGCTTGAAGAATTAGGCTACAGCGTCGAATCTCGTCGTCTGCAACGTATTTTGCGCGACATCCACAAATGCGACGATTTGTATGTGGAATGCAACACCTCCGGGAAACCCTACGGCTATCGCCGCCGTATGCCCGACTCGGATTTGGCAGCGGACAAACTGCGGGCTCCCGAGAGTCTCCTGCTTCGTCTGGCCGAAGAACACCTCAAATATCAACTGCCCACCTCTATCATGAAGACTCTGGCGCCCCTGTTTGACTCCGCCAGACGATCACTCAAGGAAGAAGGCACCTCCGCCCGACAAAGCGCCTGGATGCAAAAGGTCGCATTCGTACCCGACTCGATCTCGCTGATGCCGCCCAGGATTCTCACACGTATCTTTGAAGGTGTTAGCGAAGGTCTTTATCGCGACTCTAAGCTTGACATTGAGTATCAAAACGTCAACGGCGAATGTAAGAAACGCACCGTTTCCCCGCTGGGGCTTGTTCAGCAGGAGCACCGTCTCTACCTGATCTGCAAGTTCGATGGTTATGACGACATCCGTCATCTGGCCCTGCACCGCATCAAAACGGTTGAAGTGCTCGACTTCCCGGCCGATCGGCCGAAGAACTTCAGGCTGCAGGAATACATCTCTCAGCGGCACGTCAACTACAGCAACGGGCGCAAGGTTCGTTTCACCGTGGAATTCACAAACCCCGCCACCAAGACGATTCTTGAAGAAACTCCCTTTAATCGAACCCAAACCCTTGAGGAATTGCCAGATGGCGCCTGGCGTCTGACAGCGATTATGGACGACACCGTTCTACTCGACGGCTGGGCTGCCGCATGGAAAGAAATTGCTGGCATTCGCTTCGTCGAGAAAGTGCTTATCGAGTCAATCTCTTAGCAGAAGAGGATTTTTTCGAGCCGACGGCCCCCTTTGACCTTGAGTTCTTCCTCTAGGCGAGCGACAAAGTCTTCGGCGAAGCGCAACGCCAAAATCGGCTTTGTCGTTCTACGGCAGCCCAATTCCCCGGCTTGAACCAGAAACAGCAGCCGAATTCCTCGCTGTCACCGAAACTGCACGTATCGATGTCTTTCCTGACATCGGCACGATAAAGCAAACGCAGCATCCAGAGGTCGAATGTTTTTTTGAGATGTGCTGTACAGTTTGCTGCGTGACGTCCTGTGTGCCATATCCGATTGGCCTCTTCTTCTTTTTATTTCTATTGCGAGCATCGTACAGTCGTGTGCGTCAACGACCGTCGCTGTCGAAAAAGATCGCAAAAAGAGGTCGAAAAGGTTATGAGCCTATTTTTCGCACGCAGCGACAAGCTCGCAGTAGAAAGCGTAGCGTTCGGGTTGGATACGCCCTTCTGCAAGCGCAGCTTTCACGGAGCAGCCGGGCTCAGAAGTGTGTGTACAGTTGTAGAAGCGGCAACCGTCCACACAATCGGCAATATCCGGCATGGCGCGCAAAACATCAATCTTGGTGAGATGCGCAAGTCCAAATTCCTGAAACCCCGGACTATCGATGAGCGCGCTTTCTTTACCTTCGAACACGGCACTGTAGAGCGTCGTGTTGGTGGTGGTTTGCTTGCCCAAATCGAGCGCTTCGGAAAATTCCTGCGTGCGGGCCTGCGCCTCAGGGCAAAGCACGTTAAGAATAGTGCTCTTGCCCATACCGGACTGTCCCATCAAAAGAACACGCTCGCCGGCAAATTTCTTTGACAATAGCTTACGAGCGTTTTCCGGGTCACTCAGTGCCGAAACACTGAGAGTATGCACACCTAAAACCTGAAGTGAGGACAAAAAATCTTCCGCCTCCTTCGCCTTGTCGGCCAGATCGGCTTTGTTGCGAATCACCAGCACCGGAATATCAGCCGCCTGCGCCGCCACAATCGCCTTCCAGACAAACTTCGGATTGAAAGTCGGACGGGAGGCAAAGACGCAAGCAACTAAAGTCAGGTTGCTTGCAAGCTCCTTGATGCGCCACTCATCACTTCGGTAAAGCAAATTGACACGCGGCTCGATGCTTTCTATAGCCACAACACCACCAGATGGTTGCGAGCAGGTCACAATGTCGCCTACCACCACGTCTGACTTTTTGCCGCGACGATGAGCTTCATAAATATTGCCATCTTCTGTCGTGACGTAATGGTGACGACCGTGCGTACGCGTGACGCATCCGGTGAGTCGCGAACCATCGGCAACCGTTTGCTGTGTGACCTTTCGCTGACGAGCCATAACTTATGCCTGCTGCATAGAAAAATCGCGATGACGCAAAGCACTGGCCTCGCGCAAAATCTCGCTTTTGCGACGTAACCGAGCATCAAGCTTTTCATCACGCAGCTTGCGGCGGCGTTCGAGCGCCATGTTAAAGCGCGTGGCCTGTGTACGACGTTCATCGTTAACGGCCGAAGCCTGATTGAAACGATCACGCTGTTCGACTAGCAAAGCGGCACGGATACGATGGGTCACGTGCGGACGACGATGATTAGCAAGCGAATAGAGAATATTGGGCACAAGCGAATTGCGGTAGTCGCGGTGCAACTTGGCAATTGCGCGCACCAACGGCTTGGAGCCCACCAGGGCTACGGCGTAGGCATCTTCGTCGTAGTCGAGCAAACGGGTAAAAGCGTGTACCAGAAAGACAGCCGGATAAAGCACCACAGGAACTACTGCAATGCAAATTGCAAAAAGAAGTCCCGGATTGATGGCACCGTTGGGAATCGCCAGCGATGGTTCGATATTCAACGAAGCGTAAAACCACGTCTTTTCTGAAAGAAATGCGAGTCCCCACCAAAACAATGTCGACAGACCGATGAAAAAAAACAATCGCGCAGCGTTATGGCACCGATTGATGCGACCGATAGCACAGGCAGCAACCGCACAAATTTCTTCATCTGTCAAACGAGCCAGCACATGATTGAAGATCACCAGACGGAACTTACCGCGGCGTTTGACGAAAATCGCGTTGCCATGGCGCCAGCTCTTGGGACGAGCCATGGTATAGATCTCAGCACTGTCAAGTTCCAACCGCCGCAGAAGCTTCGTAAGTCGCTCCTTAAGCGAGCCTTCTCTCAGGGGTTTGGCTTGAGCCGAGAACCCGATGATTTTGGGGGCCAGCGCAATGCGCCAGATATACCAAGCCGCCGTCAGCATCAGCGCAAACGACCACCAGTGATACGAGGCGCTTTCACAAATAACCAGCACAGCTACAAGAACCGGCGCAAGCGAACACCACCCCAGAATCAGTTCCTTGAGCGCTTTGACAAGCCATTGTTTTGCCGGCGTCTTCTCAAAACCGTATCGCTCATTGATGCGGAACTCCTTCCACCAACACAACGGAAAATCAATAAGCGCCAACACGAAGCTGATTAAAAGCGCCAGCGTGATGTGTGCGGCCAGCCCCTGCCCGCACAAAGCCGTGATACCGGCAAGCAACACAGTAAAACCGCCGCCGAAAGTCAAAAGCAATGCTATGCCCGCGCCAATCAAAGCGGCAACAAGATCACTTTGAATGACTTCGCCCGTGTAATCAATCGCCTTACGATGTTCAGCTAAAGAGACGCGAGGCCGAAAGGCGGCCGGCACAACATTGGCCCCCGCCTCGGCGCTTTTGACCTCGGAAATGGTGAGCGCCGTATGAACGCAAACATAAAAAGCGATCAAAAGGACAAACAGAATACTGAGAACAGACGCAATGTCGGTCATGAAAAAACGATTACGAGGCGAAGCGGATACAATAACCTATTAATCTTAATGGCGTTGCGCAGGAAATGCGCTTTTTTTACACTTACTGAGCTCAAATGTCGGAAACGATCGAAAAAGACCCGCACTACAGCGAAAACAATCTGATTTGGCTGGACATGGAGATGACGGGCCTGCAGCCCGAAGTCAACCGTATCATCGAAATTGCATCTGTCATCACGGACGCCCAACTCAACGTTCTCGCCGAAGGTCCGGTTATTGCCATTCATCAGTCCGAAGCTGTCATGAAGTCGATGGACAGCTGGAACACCGCCACGCACGGTCGGAGCGGCCTCACAAAGCGCGTGTTGGAAAGCACAATATCCGAAGAGGAAGCCACGGACATTTGCCTGGCGCATTGGTCTCGCTTCGTGCCCGCCGGCAAGTCGCCAATGTGTGGTAATACCATCGGTCAAGATCGCCGTTTCATGGCTCGCTGGATGCCACGTCTGGAAGACTTTTTCCACTATCGCAGCATTGACGTGAGTTCCATTAAAGAACTCGTACGTCGCTGGAATCCGGCTATTATGAGTCAGTACCAGAAGTCCTCCAAACATGAAGCTTTGAGCGACATCTACGACTCGATTGCCGAAATGAAGTTTTATCGCGAAAACGTCTTCAAAATCTGATCGCAAATCGCAAAAAAACTTCCCAAAACTCGACGAGTTTTTAGTAAAATGGCGCACTCGTTTTCGGTTTATCCGCAAACGACCGGGCCCATAGCTCAGTCGGTTAGAGCAGGGGACTCATAATCCCTTGGTCGAAGGTTCAAGTCCTTCTGGGCCTACCAATTCGCCGTTTCGGCTGGCAGAAGCCTCACAGGTCTTACGTGACCCGTGAGGTTTTTTGCTTTTTGATGGAAATCAGTGAGCAAGCGGTTTGATTTCGGCAAGATTGAACAGGAGTCGAACCGCCGTCTGCGGGGCATAAAGGCGGCTGCTTGAACGGTTCATCACGTCAACAGTGAGTTCGGTGCCAAGTGCTGCGATGCGGTAGCGAATAACGTTGCCGAGAAGCTGGTGTGAGACCACCGTTCCCTGCACCGGGCTTGAGCATGTGCCCGGATAGATGCCGCCTTCCTCCTGCACATAGATTGATTCCGGTCGCACGGCGTAAAGTCCTTTGTCTTGCACATCAAAGATCGCTGACGCCTGCTCTTTGCTCAGAAGGTTGTAGGAACCGATAAAACGCGCGGCAAATTCGGATGCAGGAGACAAATATACCTCTTCGGGGGTACCTGTCTGCACAAACTGTCCCTTGTTCATCAGAAAAATGCGATCGCTCATCGTCATCGCTTCTTCCTGATCGTGCGTCACGAAAATCGTCGTAAGCTGCATTTCACGTTGAATCGATCGGATTTCATCGCGCAGATTACGGCGGATTCTCGCGTCAAGCGCCGAAAGCGGTTCGTCTAACAACAGAATGCGGGGCTTGACAACCAAAGCACGCGCAAGCGCGACACGCTGACGCTGTCCGCCTGAGAGCTGGTTGGGATACTTTTTCTCGTTGTTGGTAAGTTCGACCGTGCGAATAGCCTGCGCCACGCGATGCAATATTTCGCTCTTGGCGAGCCCCTGCATTTTGAGGCCGAAGGCGATGTTTTCAGCCGCCGTCATATTGGGGAACAGAGCGTAACTTTGAAACACCATGCCGATACCGCGTTTCTGCGGCTTGACATGCGTGATGTCTTCACCATTGACAAAGATACTGCCTTCGTCCGGCGTCTCGAGACCGGCTAAACAGCGCAGCAGCGTTGATTTACCGCATCCCGAAGGGCCCAAGAGCGTAATGAACTCTCCCTCTTCGATCGCAAAGGAAAGATCCTCGAAAACCTTGGACGCACCGAAATGCTTGCTAAGGCCTTTCACATCAACATAGTGGTTTGCTTGTTCCATGACTTGCTTTCTTTGTTCGGTATCGGTTAGCTCGAGGTAGTGTTTCAGGAAGCTTCCTTGCTGCGCTCCCGCTTGGGACGAGACAGATACATGGCAATCCACGTGAGAATCAGCGTGAGGAAGAAATATGTCGCCACAATGGCCGCATTTAAATGTCCGCTTGTCATGCGCTTGGTGTAAAGATAAATCTGAAGCGTTTCAAAGCGTGTACCCACGAGAATGTTGGCAAAAACAAATTCGCCCATCAAAAACGAAAAGCTCAGGAAAAGCGAGGCCAGCAACGCTCGATTGAGATTCGGCAAAATGCAGCGCATGAAGGCAGAAAAAGTGCTGGCTCCAAGCAGATGCGCGGCGTCAATCAAGTCTTTAAGATTGATGCCTTCAAGTCCGTTGGCTAGCGATCGGTACATGAACGGTACCGCGATGGTGAAATACGTGCCCACCAGAATCCAGGGCGTTCCCACAATCTCGAAAGGTTCACCGGCATAGATCTGCAGCAAACCCACGGAACTCACCACGGGCGGCACCGCAAAGGGCAAAATGATGAGAATTTCCATCAAGTCCTTGAGCTTGGGGAAGTAATAGAAGACGGCAAATACGGCAGGCAGCACAAGGAGCGTCGAAAAAGCAAGCGTTGCCAGACAAATGAAGAAGCTTCGGCCCATGGCCGCCATAAAGCGCGGGTCAGACAACAATTGCTCAAACCATCGCGTCGTGAGACCGTCAGGAAGAATGGTCGCGCCCCAGCTCGAAGAAAAGGCGTAAATCACAGTCGCTGCAATCGGAAGTAACAAAATGAGCGCCGTCACGCCGATCACGGTCTTGTGGTAGAGCTGCCAACCGCGGCTTTTATCCTGCAGATTAAAACGCGGCATGGTAAGACCTCCGGATCAAGAAACGGTAGAGCGCCGTGACAAAACCTAAAATCAAAATCAGCAGCACCGACAGAGCCGCCGCCAGATTGGGCTGGAAGAAGATGTCGCCCACAACAAGCTGACCGATGCGGATTGTGATGAGGTTGTAGTTGCCGACAGTAAGAGCATAAGCGCTTGCATAAGCACCCATGGCATTAGCAAAAAGAATCGTAAAGGTACCGGCAAGCGCAGGCAACATCACTGGAATGGCCACGCGGCACCAGTATTGGAGGCGACTCGCGCCCATGGTAAACGCCGCCTCCTCCCACTCCGGCTTCAAAGCACCGAAGGCCGGGAAAAGAAGCAAGGTACCCAACGGGATCTGAAAGTACGTATAGATGAGAAAGAGCCCTTCAATCCCGTAAACATTGAAGTTGTCGATGATGCCCCACTTCTTGAGCAGCAAAGTGATGGCACCGTTGAAACCCAGAATAATGATAAATGCAAAGGCAAGCGGAACACCCGAGAAATTACTCGTCATGTTGGTAAAACTCACCATCGCGTTACGCAAAGTCCCGGGAACCTTTTGGAGACTGGCTGCAGCAAAAGAAGCAATCAGGAGTCCCACAAAGGCACTGCCGAAACTCAACCACAGCGAATTGGTAAAGGCCTGCGCATAAAAGGCATCGCCAATAAGTTCGGTGTAGTTTGTAAGTCCCCACTCGACATCTTCCTCAACCCAGAACGAATTGATGAGCACCCATATCATGGGAACGATCTGGAAAGCAAAAAAGACGACGGCAAAAGGCACAAGCAAAAGCGAGCGTCCGATGTTCGACCATCGATCTGACAGAGTTTTCATACTTTGACTAAAAATTTCTACCGGACGGCAAGAACTCACCCGGCACAACGCGCCTCGGAAGGAATTGCCAGTTCGTCTCGGATTTTACAGCACAGGCCGTATAGCCCCAGAATTCAGCCAAGGAGAACGACAATCAAACGCACTGAGTCATCACACCCAGAGAAAAAGCGGCTCCGGCAACAAACCGGGAACCGCTTTCGCTAAAGCCGATGAAGCAATCCGGGATGGATTACTTCATGTGGATCGAAACTTTGCTCTGCCAATTGCGCGAAAGACGTGCGGTGGTCTTCGTCCAAACGGCAAAGTCCTTCACCGGTCGGGCATTGGCGTACTGTTCGCTCGGCAACATCTTAGCAGCCACGTCTTCGGGCAACTTGATGTGATCAATGCGGATCGGACGGGCGTAGCCTCCTGCCAGATTAATCTGACCTTCATCGGAGAGGATGAATTCGCGCGTGAACTTCGCGGCATTCGGATGCTTGCTGTACTTGTTGAGAATCGTCGTATAGCCGCTCATTACGCTGCCTTCCGAAGGAATCACGACTTCAAAGCGGTTGCGGTCAATCTGATCGCGGTAGTTGAGCGCATTGAAATCCCACAGCATACCGACTTCAACTTCCCCTTTTTCGAGATTGGCCACCACCGGGTCAACCATCGAGAGACGTCCCTGCTTGGCGATCTTGGCAAAGAAGTCGTAAGCGGGATTAAGGTTCTTTTCATCGCCGCCGAAAGCAATCGCCGCGGCCAGCACGGCATAGTTAGCTTGAGCAGCCGAACCCACAGCACCCACAGAAACACGGTAGGTACCCTTCAGAAGATCGCTCCACGTGCGCGGAATGTCTTTCACAAGCTCCTTGTTGATAATAAAGGCCACCGTGCCGGTGTAGGCAAGGCACCAATGACCGTCCGGGTCTTTTGCCCAGCCTGGAATCTGATCCCAGGTCGAAGGCTTGTACGGCATCGTGATGCCGCGCTTCTTGGCGATTTCACCGAATTCAAAACCCACGTCACCGATGTCAGAAGTCGCGTTTTCGCCCTCGGCCATAAACTTCGAAATCTGTTCGGCCGAAGCCATGTCCGTGTCCTGCGTCTTGATCTTGTACTTCGTCTGCAGATCACTCCAGGTTTTCACCCAGTTTGCCCAGGTGTTGGGCATGCCCACCGAATAGACGGCGCCTTCCTTCTGCGCGGCCTGCAGAAGGGCTTCCACTTCAGGAGTGGCGGCCTGTACGGCCGTCACGGTCAAAGCGGAGGCGGCAACAAGCGTTGCAGCAAGCGTGTTCTTCATGGCAATTAGCTCCTTATGATGCTTGGAAGTTTCATTCGTTGTTTATTTCGCGTGCAAACCGGCGCAGTCGCCCAATCAGATACCCCGCCGTATGGGCTGTAGCCTGAATAGCTTCAATGGCTGCGTCGATATTGACGATCGGCAAGCGCCCCGCAATGTATTGGCGTATTTCATCACGCAGCACATCCTCAGCCGGACGTTTCTGCATCTGCGCCATCGTTTCGAGAGCAATGCGCGCCTGAGGCGGCAGAGCTCGCATGGCAATTTCCAGTTCTTCGGAAGAAAGATTTTGGGGATCCACGGTTATCTCGATCTTCTTTTTTTTGCTTGCTGTCGACTCAGCAGGACAACTAAAGGGCAGTATAGCAACTGAGCGTTTGACCTTTCTCAAAAAAACACCATGTAATCCATTAGTTCTTTGCACATTGGCACTTTCGCGTTTCGCTACACTCCATTGTCGGTCAAATTCTAGAATTTACGAACAAGAGTAGTTGAATCTCAATATGTTTCGCCAGAACGGTACGCACTTACGAGTCGAATTTCACCTTGACAGAACCAGCCCTATTTCCCTTGATCGTCAGATTGCACAGACGGTGCGGGAAGCCGTTCAAAAAGGATTGCTTCAGCCAGGCGACCGCATCGTACCAATTCGTCTGCTGGCAAAACATCTGGGCGTTGCACGCGCCACGGTTGACTCCGCTTTCGCTATTCTGATTGCTGAAGGATATTTAGAGACGTCGCGTGGCCGCGGCAGTTTCATTTCCACAAAACTGCCCCTGCAAACCAATTTCGACGTCGTCTCCTGCAACTTGCCAAACGTTACGCAGGTAAAAACCAAGAGTTTGGGGCGCCATGCCGCCTTCTGTGCGCAAGCGCTCGACGATCTCGCAGTGCAAACTTCTACTCCGCTGGCCATAGCAAGTACTTCACGCGAAGCGAGTCCCGGTCGAGAATTCACCGACATTCTCATCAAACACGTTCAGCAAAACACGCTCAAGCTCGTCTACTCCGATCCTCAAGGCAACGAAGAATTGCGGGAAGCGATCTGCGGCATTGCGCAGCGACTGCGCGGCGTACGAGCACGCCCCGAACAAGTGATCGTCACATCGGGAAGCCAGCTCGGCCTTTTGATGTGCCTCAAAATCCTCTTTTCGCCCGGCGACAAAGTGTGGATTGAGGATCCGCAATATCCTCTGCTGAGAGCGGCAACCAAGACCCAGGATATTGTTCCGGTTTATGTACCGGTCGACAACGAAGGCTTCAATCTGCAAACGGCGCTTGCTCTGGAGCCGAACGCGAAAGGAGTTTTTCTCACTCCTTCACATCAGTGTCCTCTCGGCATGCAGATGAGCATCCAGCGCCGTCGCAACATTCTTCAATGGGCGAGTGAATCGGGCGGATGGATCGTTGAGGATGACTACGACAGCGAACTTCGCTACGGAGGCAACCTCGCCTATCCAAGTCTGCAAGGGATGGATTCCGGCAACAACGTAATTTATGTCGGGACGTTTTCAAAGTCGCTTTTTCCCGGGTTGCGACTGGGCTACATGGTCGTCCCGGAGGAGTTGGTCAAACCTTTTTCAGGTATGCGCTTTCTGATTGATCGCCAAAGCAATGAAATATTGCAGATGGCTGTGGCCGAATTCATCAAGACCGGACTATATGAAACGCATCTCCTCAAAATGCGCCGCATCTTTGAGGCTCGGCGTGACTACCTGATTCAAGCGGTACAAGAAAACTTCGGCGACTGGGGCAAATTCATCGCCACCGGGCAGGGTATGCACCTGACTTTCGTCTTCAACAATTCGGATATTAACGATGAAGCTGTTGCCGACCTGTGCCGTCAGCAGGGCGTTGAACTTCGCTCTATTTCATCCTTTTCAATCGGTACACCGCTCTACAAGGGCCTAATCATGGGTTTCGGTCACTTCCCGCCCGCTCAGCTTCTTGCAGCCGTTTCCCGCATCGGCTTTGTTCTCAGGGACAAATTCGCCGCTTTCGGTCCGAACTGAAAATCAGCTTCAGGCACAAAAAAGCCTCCCGCATCGCCTCGAAAAGAGAAGACTCGGAAGGCTCTTCTTTATTGTCCTGCTCCTTGCTCGGAGCAGGACAGCAGATCGAACAGTCGATTACTTGCCGGCGATCGTAGCGAGCTTGCGCCAGGTATCGACAACGGTGTCAGGATTGAGCGAAATCGACTCAATACCTTCTTCCATCAACCAGGCAGCAAAATCGGCATGATCAGAGGGACCCTGACCACAAATGCCGACATACTTGCCGCGTTCACGGCATGTGCGGATGGCGATCTTGAGAAGTTCCTTCACGGCCGGATCGCGTTCGTCGAAGCTGCTTGCCACAAGACCGGAGTCGCGGTCCAGACCCAGCGTGAGCTGCGTGAGATCGTTGGAACCGATCGAGAAGCCGTCGACATAGTCGAGGAACTGGTTGGCAAGGATGGCATTGGACGGAATTTCGCACATCATGTTCAGGCGCAGACCGTTTTCACCGCGCTTGAGACCATGCTTGGCAAGGATTTCCGTGACGGCCTTAATTTCGCCGATCGTGCGAACGAAGGGAACCATCAGTTCAACATTGGTAAGCCCCATTTCATCACGCACACGCTTCATGGCGAGGCATTCCATTTCGAAGCAATCCGAGAAGCTGTGAGCGATGTAACGAGAAGCACCGCGGAAGCCCAGCATCGGGTTTTCTTCATCCGGTTCGTAGCACGCGCCGCCAATGAGCTTCTTGTATTCGTTACTCTTAAAGTCGGACATACGAACGATCACTTTGCGCGGCCAGAAAGCACACGCGATGGTGGCCACGCCTTCGGCAAGCTTGCTGATGAAGAACTCGCGCGGGCTTTCGTAGCCCTGCGAAAGACGATCCACCGTGTCGCGCAGTTCGCTCGGGATGTTCGGATAGTCGAGCACCAACTTCGGATGCAGACCGATGTTGTTGTTGATGATGAATTCAAGACGAGCCAGACCGACGCCTTTGTTTGGAATCTGGCAGAACTCGAATGCCAGCTGCGGGTTGCCGATGTTCATCATCACTTTGACAGGAATTTCGGGCAAAGCGCCGCGCTTGACTTCTTCAACCGAGAAGTCGAGCAAACCGTCGTAGATGTTGCCTGTGTCGCCTTCAGCACAGGAAACGGTGACCTGCTGGTCTTCCACGAGAACTTCGGTAGCATCGCCACAGCCGACTACGGCCGGGATACCGAGCTCACGGGCAATAATAGCAGCGTGGCAAGTACGACCGCCGCGGTTAGTAACGATAGCCGAGGCACGCTTCATCACAGGTTCCCAGTTGGGATCCGTCATGTCGGTAACGAGCACATCGCCCTTCTGCACGCGATCCATTTCAGCAGCGCTGCTCACAATGCGCACGGGGCCCGCACCGATCTTCTGTCCAATAGCGCGGCCCTGGACGAGCACCTTGCCCTTGGCGTTCAAGGTGTAGCGCTGCTGCACATCGGCGTTGGCCTGACGGCTCTTAACCGTTTCCGGACGAGCCTGAAGAATGTAGATCTTGCCGTCAAGACCGTCCTTACCCCATTCGATATCCATCGGACGACCGTAATGCTTTTCGATAATGCAGGCGAACTTGGCAAGTTCCATCACGTCTTCGTCAGTAATGGCAAAGCGGCGGCGATCTTCGTCGGGCACATCAATTGTGCGGACCGTACGACCGCTCGTACCTTCCGTATCGAATTCCATCTTGATGAGTTTGCTACCGAGCGTCTTGCGGACAATCGCCTTCTTGCCCTGTTCGAGCATGGGCTTGTGCACATAAAACTCATCGGGGTTGACGGCACCCTGCACAACGGTTTCACCAAGGCCGTAGCTGGCCGTCACGAACACAACCTGATCAAAGCCGCTTTCGGTATCAAGCGTGAACATCACGCCAGCAGCACCCTTGTCAGAACGGCACATACGCTGCACGCCGGCGGACAAGGCCACTTCAACATGGGTAAAGCCCTTGTGAACTCGGTAGCTGATGGCACGATCGTTGTAGAGCGAAGCAAACACTTCACGCATATGATGCAACACAGCGTCAATGCCAACCACATTCAAAACAGTTTCTTGCTGACCGGCAAAGGAAGCATCAGGCAAATCTTCGGCGGTAGCCGACGAACGCACTGCCACGGAGATTTCTTCCTGACCGTCCTTGAGCCATTCGTAGAATTCACGAATTTCCTTTTCAAGTTCGGCAGGGAACGGAGCTGCCTCAACCCAGCTACGAATTTCTGCACCGGCCTTGGCAAGTTCGTTCACATCATCAACGTCAAGACCTTCCAGACGCGCTGCAATGCGGTCTTCAAGGCCTCCTTCCTTCAGGAACAGACGAAACGCTTCAGCCGTCGTGGCAAAGCCGTCCGGCACACGAATACCAGCATCGGTCAGCTGACTGAGCAGTTCGCCCAGAGAAGCATTTTTGCCGCCCACACGATCAACGTCGGTCATGCGCAGCTGGCTGAAGGGAAATACATAACGGCCTTGAACCATTTGATCCTCTTTTTCACCCGGAATATTTACGCCCGGGCAGTTTGTTGGTAAAAAACATACGTATTTTAACGACTCCACCGTGCCCATACCAATAGAGCCGGTCCAGCCGTCTAGGCAGAATATAGTAGCAATTTGCAACGAAACTCGCTTCGGCAATACTACGCCTCTCTGAACAGTAGCGCTGTCCATACCTACTTTGTGTTCGAGAAAGCTCTGAAAGTACAAAACAAGCACAAGAAAAAAACTGGCTTCCGCCTTCAAGAACCATGTCTCAAACTTGTTCAAAATATTGAAGACGGCTTTCGAATTGCTGAGTTCAAACCGGAACATATCGATATCATGAACAGCTGAGTGACGTTTCCGAAGATCGGACAACAAGTTATTCCTTTCAGTCTTCTCTGAGAATCTTTTCTGGATCGGGCCTTGTTTTGTTACACTTTGTCTCTGCATGACGCGTTGACGGACAACGCGTTCACCGACCTATGTCATTGAGCACATCCCATGCAGGAAGAACAAAAGACCGAAACCCCCGCCAAAGCAAACTGGCGTCCTGTTTTTATCGTAAGCGACGGTACAGCTATTACAGCCGAAACGTTGGCTCATTCCGTCCTCACGCAGTTTCCCAACCTCAGTTACGATCGAGAGCGTATTCCTTTTATCGATACGGTTGAAAAGGCCAAGCAGACGGCTGAACGCATCAACGCCGTTCAACATCGCACCGGTGTGCGTCCGTTGGTGTTCTCCACTTTTGTTGATCCGGTCATTTCCCGAGCTTTCATCAGCAGCAATGAGGGTTTTCAAATCGAACTCTTCCGTTCCTTCGTCGGACCACTCGAACACGAGTTGTGCATGAAGAGTGAACACACGATTGGTGCCACACATAAGATTCGCGACGAAGAGCGCTACAACAAGCGAATTGCCGCCATTGACTACACCCTTTCACACGATGACGGTCAAACAAACCGCGGGTTGGATCAGGCCGAAGTCATTCTCGTGGGCGTCTCCCGCTCCGGAAAAACGCCGACGTCACTTTTCCTTGCCATGCAATTCGGCATCAAAGTCGCCAACTATCCGCTTATCCCGGAAGATTTCGACCGCGGCTGTCTGCCCGACATCCTTCTGCCGTTGCGCCACAAGCTATTTGGTCTTTCCATCAAACCGGAACGATTGTCGGAAATCCGAAACGAACGCCGCCCGGGCTCTCGCTACGCCAGCATTGAGAACTGCCGCGAAGAAATCCGCAACGCCGAAGCACTGATGACTCGCAACGGTATTGAGTGGCTCAATTCGACCACCAAATCCATTGAAGAAATTGCCGCGACAATCGTCGCCAAGTTCCACTTGCAGGGTGTCTCGAAAAGCCTTTGACGCATCGCATTGGTTCTGCAAGTTCGAAAGTCGGCTTTGTTTCGCAAAGTCGGCTTTTTTGTTTTCGTCGGCCTTATTCATAAGCGGATCGCTATGAACACTATTATCTTTATTGCCTTTTAACTTTTATTTGATGCGGATCAAATCGTTTCGAACCGTTAAGTCCCTCTTTTCCCTCCTGTGTTCTTTTGAATAATTTTTCTTTTAATTCAGTCAGTTACATATCGCAACTTGCCGGCAAAACTCTTTTCCTCATGCGAATTGACGATCCCGGCAAGCTTGTTTTTCACGCACAAGAAGCTGTCATTAGCATTAGGATTGCAGTCAAAGTGCCCGATCCGCCCGCCGACGACCTCCTCGACCCGTCCAAGGTTTGATCGGCTTGCACACTGTCGTCCGAGCACGATGTGTGCGATTGAACGAAGACTAATTTGCATCAAGGAGATGAATTCCATGAAAAAACCTGTTCGCGTTGCCGTGACCGGTCCTGCTGGCAATATTGGCTATGCTCTGCTTTTCCGCATTGCCGCTGGTGACATGCTCGGCCCCGATCAGCCTGTCATTTTGCAGCTGCTCGAACGCAATACACCGGAAAGCGCTGCTCGACTCAAGGGCGTGATGATGGAATTGGCTGATTGCGCCTTCCCGCTTCTGGCAGACATGACTTCCACGGCCGACCCGATGATCGCATTCAAGGATGCCGATGCCGCCATTCTTGTGGGTGCCCGTCCGCGCACCAAAGGCATGGAACGCTCCGAATTGCTCTCTGCCAACGGTGCCATCTTCACCGAACAGGGCAAAGCACTTGACGCTGTTGCCAGCCGCAACGTCAAGGTGCTCGTTGTGGGCAACCCCTGCAACACCAATGCCTACATCGCTATGAAATCGGCTCCGTCGCTCTCGCCCAAGTGCTTCTCGGCTATGCTCCGACTGGATCACAACCGTGCTCTCTCCCAGCTCTCCGGCATCACCTGCAAGCCCGTAACGACCATGCATAAGATGGCTGTTTGGGGCAACCACGCTCCCTCGATGTACCCGGACATCCGTTACTGCACGATTGACGGCAAAGCCGCCGCTGACTGCGTGGATCCGACCTGGTACCGTGATACTTTCATCCCAACCGTCGGCAAGCGCGGAGCAGCCATCATCGAAGCTCGCGGTGCCAGCTCTGCCGCTTCGGCCGCTTCTGCCGCCATTGATCACATGCGCGATTGGTTCCTCGGCAGCAACGGCGACTGGGTCACGATGGGCGTTCCATCCGACGGCAGCTACGGCATTCCGGAGGGAATCGTCTGCGGCATGCCCTGCATCTGTGACGGTCAGGGCAACTACGAAATCGTACAAGGACTTGATTTCGACGCTTTCAGTCAGGAAAAACTCGACAAGACCGTGGGCGAGCTTATCGCTGAAGCTCAGGCTGTTCAAGGCCTTCTCTAACACCTCGCGAAATGGCAGGTCTCTCCAAGAGCAGATCTGCCGTGCACAGCCGTTCAAACACCGCTTCGGTAGACTTCCAGGCGGTGTTTTGTTTTTTCCTGCAGAACTATGACCGAAAACTCGCCTCTACAACATGATGCGACACCGCGCTTATCCCTCATCCTCACTCGACTCGACAATCTGCCTGCGATTGAGGCCTCTGAGCTTGCCACACACCCGCGCGAAACACCGTTGGTCGTTCTTGACACAAACGTTCTTTTCGACATTTGGTACTGGAACGACAAGGATGCGCAGGCACTCAAATCGGCCATTTTCGAAAACCGACTGCGTCCGGTGTCAACCCCAAGCTGTCTGAAGGAATTTGCCGTCGTACTGACCCGACCTCATTTCGCGCTTTCTGAAGAAGAGCAGGACAGGCTACTCACAAACGTTTTATCTCTCACCCTCGTTACACGCACTTCTGTTGAAGGCGTCGTGCGCTGTCGAGACGCCGACGACGAGAAATTTCTGAACCTTGCGTTTGAAAGTCGAGCAGACTTTCTCTTTACAAAGGACAAAAACGTACTTCGCTCAGGACGCAGACTTGCCGCGCTAGGCATAAAAACACAAAAGCCCGCAGAATTCGACGGGCTCTGATGATGGCGCAGTTTCTTTGCTTTCTTATGCTTGCAGAAGCGAATCTTCGCATTCGCCGCCGCGTCGTACGGCTTCGATAAACTTTTGAATCTTGTCGTGATCCTTGATACCGCGGGCCGTTTCAACCCCGCTGGCGGCATCCACCGCCCAAGGACGCATAACGCGGATAGCCTGGCTTACGTTTTGCTCCTTCAAACCTCCGGCCACAATGAGAGGTTTACGGATCTGATCGCGAATCTTACCGACCCCTTCCCAATCAAAAGACTTCCCGCAGCCGCCAAATTCAGGCGTTGCAGCATCGGCCAACAACGCTACGGCCATAGGATATTCGTCCTGCGCCCTGAGCAGATCTTCAGGTTGCTTAACCGACACCGCCTTAACATAGGGCACATGAAACTGATCACAGAAGGCGCGCGATTCGTTTCCGTGAAATTGCAACACGCAGTCCGGGAACATCGCCAGGTGCTCCCGCACCTCTTCGCTTGTCGGATTAACAAACACGAGAACCTTGGTCACCGAAGACGGCACCATGCTCAAAAGACACATGAGCCGGGACGGCGTGACATACCGGGGGCTTGCCGGATAACACACGAAACCCACAGCATCAGCACCCGATTGAACGGCGGTCAATACATCGTCTTCCAACGTCAGTCCGCACAATTTGATGCGGACACGATTCGTATCATCTGCGGCGGTATTTGAGAACAGCATTTTTTCTTTCTTCTTTATTGCTGATAAAAGAGGCTCTCCCGAGGAGCGCTCGAGTATGGGCGAATGGTACCGATTCGGCGACTGCCTTGCATAGGCAGGACATCTTAGTTGGAAGAAATTTCGAGTTTCATAACCCGAAAAATTTTTACTAAGAAACGACAGCGGCCAGAGCCAAACCGATGAATATGAACGCAGAGGCTTTGTTAAGAACAATCTGCACCCGAGGCGAACGGATCGTGTCCGACAACACCCCAGCAAAAAGAGCGCAACCAGCCATGACCACAAATGCGCAAACAGTAAAAATCACCCCAAGAAGCCCCATTTCCATGGCCATCTGCCAGCCGGTCGCTCCTCTGGTTGCAAACTGCGGAAAGAAAGCCAAAAAGAAAATCTGCACCTTGGGATTCGTTACATTCATAATGATCCCCCGACGCAATAACGCGGAGCGATCAATCACTGTAGCACGCGCCGTCTGCGCTGAAGTCGGCGCATGCCAGGCTCCCCACGCAAGATACAAAAGGTATGCCGCTCCGGCCAAACGAATGGTCCAGAAGAGCCATGGGCTGGCCGCAACCACAGCAGCCAGCCCCGCTGCCGCGGCTGCTGTCTGAATCAGGCAACCGACCATAAGGCCTATGACCACCGTCAAACCCGCGCGTGCACCAGATTGCGCAGACTGAGCCAATACGTAGAGAATGTCAGGACCAGGTGCAGCAGCAAGCACCAGACTGGCAGCAGCAAACGAAAGCAGTACGGCAACATCCATCCGGACAAAACCCTCAAAAAAAGGCCCGAAGGAAGCGAAGTTTCCAACAGGCCTGTATGTCAAGCGTTACGCCAGAGGCTTAACCCACCCAAACGCGAGCGTTTTCAAACATACGCATCCACGGCGAGAAGGCCCCCATTTCTCGCGGATGCCAGGAAAGCTGCACCGTGCGATGGCTGCGTTCCGGATGAGGCATCATAATAGTGAATCGACCGTCGGTCGTAGTCACGGACGTCACACCGCCAACCGATCCGTTGGGGTTCAACGGATACCGTTCGGTGGGTTGCCCGTTGCCGTCAACATAACGCGCCGCAATATGAGCTGCCTGAGCGTCTTCCGGACGATCCCACTGCACACGACCTTCACCATGCGAATTCACGATCGGCATACAGCTACCGGCCATGCCGCGGAAAAGAATCGAGGGGCTGTCTTCAATACGAAGCTCTACACAACGCGCTTCAAACTGTTCGGAACGGTTACGAACAAACTGAGGCCAGGCTTCTGCGCCGGGAATGAGGCCCTTTAAGCGGCTCATCATCTGGCAACCGTTGCAAATACCCAAAGCAAAGGTATCCGTACGATTGAAGAAGGCCGAGAACATATCCGAAAGCATGGCGTTGTGAAGAATAGTCTTGGCCCAGCCACCGCCAGCTCCCAGCACGTCACCATAGGAGAAGCCGCCGCAAACGGCAAGCCCAACAAAGTCTTCGAGCGTGATGCGGCCGGTCAGAAGATCGGTCATGTGCACGTCATAGGCTTCAAAACCAGCACGAGTGAAGGCTGCCGCCATCTCGGTCTGCGAATTGACGCCCTGCTCACGCAACACGGCAAGCTTGGGACGCACGCCCGTTGCAATGTAAGGAGCCGCGATGCGTTCGTTGTTATCAAAAGAGGTCTTCACAAACAAGCCCTTGACATCCTTGTCGCACATCCAGTCGGTTTCGCTGTCGGCGCATACAGGATTGTCGCGGTTGCGGGCGATGGCGTTTGAGACTTCGCACCAAGCGCGCGTGAGATCCGTGCGGGCTTCGCGAAGAATTTCCTGACCGTTTTCATACACCACGAGTGCATCTTCATCGTTCAGTTCGCCGACGGTCTTAAAGACCGCCTCAAGACCTTCAGCCCGGACTTCGGCCATCACTTCGTCGATTCGATCGGCAGGAACCTGAATCAGAGCGCCAAGCTCTTCGGCAAAAAGTCCTTCGAGAGCGTTCGTCCCCAACTTATCAGCATGAAGCGTCACGCCGCAATGCGAAGCAAACATCATTTCCGCTGCCGTCGTTGCAAAACCACCGTCGCTGCGGTCATGATAGGACAGGACGCAACCGGCAAGCGTGAGCTTACGGATCATGCGCACAAACTTTGCCAGTGTTTCGGGACAATCCACATCGGGAGCCGTGTCACCGAAACTCTGCACGCACTGAGCAAGAATCGAAGCACCCATGCGATTCTTACCAAAACCCAAATCGGCGGCAAGAAGCACGCTCTTGGTATCCTTACGAAGTTCAGGCGTGAGTGTCAAACGCACGTTGCCCACAGGAGCGGCTGCCGACACAATAAGCGAAACGGGGCTCGTCACACACTTGGATTCCTGCCCATCTTTCCATGCGGTGCGCATTGAGCAGGAGTCCTTGCCCACGGGAATCGAAATACCAAGCTTCTGGCAAATACCGCTTGCAGCTTCCACAGCACTAAAGAGCTTGGCATCTTCACCTGCAGCACCACACGCAGCCATCCAGTTGGCAGACAACTTAACCAACGAAAGATCAATATCGGCGGCGGCAATGTTGGTCAGTGCCTCACCTACGGCCATACGGCTGGCGGCGGCGGCATCAATCACGGCAACAGGTGTGCGCTCGCCCATCGCCATAGCTTCGCCCGCTTCAGACGTAAAGGAAACACAGGTTACGGCACAGTCGGCCACCGGAACCTGCCAGGGACCAACCATCTGATCGCGGCTCACAAGACCGCCCACGGACCGGTCGCCAATCGAAATCAAGAAGGATTTGTTTGCCACGGTCGGATGCTTGAGCACGCGGTAGAGTGCATCCTTGAGCGAGATGTCGGTCTTGAAACCGGCCAAATCAGCTTTGACGCTCGTCACATTACGATGCATACGCGGGGGCTTGCCAAGGAGAACTTCCATGGGCATCTGCACAGCCCGGTCTTCACCCTTACGGCCTTCGACAATCAGCTCTCCGTCTTCGGAAATGGAGCCGAGAACAGCATACGGACAACGTTCGCGACGGCAGAAGTCGTCAAACTTCTCAAGAGACTCTGGCGCAATCGCCAACGCATAACGTTCCTGACTTTCGTTGCACCAGACTTCCAACGGGCTCATGCCCTTTTCTTCCACCGGCACTTTGTCAAGGGACAAGCGTGCGCCGTGACCCGAAAGATCGGCAAGCTCAGGCATGGCGTTGGACAGACCGCCTGCGCCGATATCGTGAATGGCGAGAATCGGATTGTCCTTGCCGCAGGACCAACAACGGTCAATCACTTCCTGAGCACGACGTTCCATTTCAGGATTGCCGCGCTGCACGCTGTCGAAGTCAAGCGCTTCGGCATTCGAACCAGACGTCATGGAGCTTGCAGCACCGCCGCCCAGCCCGATGCGCATACCCGGACCGCCCAGCACGATGAGGAGGGTTCCGGCCGGCAATTCCAGTTTCTTCGTCTGATCGTCACGGATATTGCCAATGCCGCCCGCAAGCATGATGGGCTTGTGGTAGCCATACCGAGTCTCGCCCACGCGTGCCTCAAAGGCGCGGAAGTAACCGAGAATATTGGCTCGGCCGAATTCATTGTTAAAGCTTGCCGCACCGATCGGGCCTTCGGTCATGATGGACAAAGGCGTTGCAATGCGCGAAGGAGCTCCGTAAACCTTGTCTTTGCCGCAGTCGCAGTCGGCCGCAGTGTTCTTGTCGTTTTCCCACTCCTGAATCTTGCCAGGCAAGTGCAGCGCCGAGACGGTAAAGCCGCAGAGGCCTGCCTTCGGACGAGCACCGCGCCCCGTTGCGCCTTCGTCTCGAATTTCACCACCCGAACCCGTCGAAGCACCCGGGAACGGAGAAATGGCCGTCGGGTGGTTGTGGGTTTCCACCTTAAAGACGGTATGCGTCGGCTCTTTGATTTCTTCGTAGTGCGAACCGAAGCGATCTTCGGCAGAAGGACGCGGATAGAGACGATCAACTTCCGGTCCTTCAAAAACGGCGGCATTATCGGCATAAGCAATAATGGTCCCGCGGGGCGCTGCCTTGTGCGTTTCACGGATCATTCCGAAAAGAGTCTTTTCCTGATCCACGCCGTCAATAGTGAACTTTGCGTTGAAAATCTTGTGGCGGCAATGCTCGGAGTTGGCCTGAGCAAACATCATCAACTCCACGTCAGTCGGATTGCGCTGCTGCTTAGTGAAGGCCTCGACCAGATAGTCAATTTCATCGGGAGCAAGCGCAAGCCCCATTTCGACGTTGGCTGCCTCAAGCGCAGCCTTGCCGCCGGCGAGAATATCAACGGTGCGCATCTCGCGACCTTGCACATCGGAGAAAAGAACGGCGGGATCCGCGTCGGCGGCAAGCACCGTTTCGGTCATGCGATCGTGCAACAAAGCGGCGACGGCTGTCTCATCAACATCGCCCTCGACAGCCAGTGTGTAGAGTACGCCGCGCTCCACGCGAGCCACAGCATCAATGCCCGTGTTGTGCACGATGTCGGTCGCTTTGGAAGCCCAGGGGCTAATCGTGCCCAGACGCGGAACAACCAAGAACTGAAGATTGCCGGTCTTTTCGTTTGCTGGGTCTCCATAATCAAGAAGCGCGGCCAAACGCTGCGCTTCATCTTCGGTCAAATCCCTCGTAACATGCACAAAGTGCAGGTAGCGGCCCGCAACGGCCTGAACGGCAGGGCATACGCCGCGCAACTGCTTGAGAAGACGCTCAGCACGGAATTCGGATAACGCGCAAGAGCCGGGAATGCGAAGAACGGAGGTCTGTGACATCTTAGAAATTCAACCGCTGAAATTGCAAAGAAAGCCCGCCGACACGGCGCCGCACGGGCAATTGAATCTATGAATTATAACGGTCCCGGACTTTGTTCTGTCGAACGCAATCCGATTTGCGGAAGTCTGACGAAATGGTGCAAGTACAATGGACTAAATCACCAAGACTACTCTTTGTCCATTCTTAAAACTTCAAAGGAATTCCGTCATGCCGAGCATCACTGTTTCAGGTTCTATTGATCCGCTGCTGAGCGTTGTTCTCAACAAGGGTGAAAGCATTTTTGCCGAGCGAAACGCCATGGTATCCATGGATGCCACCCTCGCTCTGACGGGGCGTGCCAAAGGCGGATTCTTTTCTGCGCTCTCGCGTAAAGTACTCAACGACGAGAGCTTTTTTCAGCAAAAGATAGAAGCGGTCGACGGTCCGGGCGAAGTGCTGCTCACGCCGACTCTGCCTGGCGACATTGCCGTGTTGCAAACGGGCGGGCGTCAATACATGATCGCCGACGGCGCCTATTTGGCCAGCACCGAGGATGTTGAACTCGATGCCAAGACACAGGGATTGGGGCGCGCATTATTAGGCGACTCCGGCGGTTTTTTCGTCATCCGCACAAACGGCAAGGGTGAAGTGGCTGTGAGCGGCTTCGGTTCCATGCGCGCCATCGATCTGGACGGTAGCCGCTCCGTGTACGTCGACAACGGGCACCTGGTGGCATGGGATACGGAGCTTGACTATGAACTGGCACTCAATACGGCCAAACAGGGCTTCTTTGGGAAAATTTTCCACAGCCAAACCTCCGGCGAAGGCATTGTTCTCAAATTTTCAGGCAAAGGACGCCTCTACGTCTGCTCACGTAATCGCGGCGGTTTTGTCGATTGGCTCTTCTCGCAGATGCCTCAGGAAAAGATGGTAAAAAACGATTAAGCAACCTGCGGCGTACAATTGCGCATCTTTTTTCGACACCGAGTTTGCATAATTCACCATGGCTCAGCAAATCCTTAATCTTGACGAACTTGCTTCGCTCGAACACCGCTATCAGTCTCAGCTTCCCGCCGCCGAACTCATGCGCCGCGCCGGCCTTGTAATCGCCGATCGCGTCTGTGAGTCGCTTGAACCCGGCAAGCATGTTGTCTTTATCTGCGGCCCCGGCAACAACGGCGGCGACGGCTTTGCCGCCGCGCGTTTGTTGCTTGATCGTGAGTATCGTGTGACGGTGGCACTGATCGGCTGCGACAAGCCCAAGACCGAAGATGCACTTGCCATGTACAACGCCTATGTAAACGTAGGCGGCGTCGTGATCAGCGACCCCTACAACGCCGACAAAGCCGAAGTCGTGATCGATGCGCTTTTCGGCACGGGCATGAAAAAGCCGTTGGCAGGAGACTTCCAAGACGCCGCCATGTGGTTTAACGAACGTCAGGCTCTGCACATCAGTGTCGACATCCCCTCCGGTCTGAATCCGATGACCGGCCGCTGGGTGGGAGGCGTTAAGGGCTGCATGGCCGACATTACGCTTGCCATGCTCGCACCGAAGGCAGGTTGTTTCATGTGCGAAGGGGCCGATGCCGCCGGTGTCGTCGAAGTGAACGAACTCGGCGTTTCCGTGCCCCTCTCCACAATCGGTCTCGTCGAACCTGACGACTTCCGCCATGTTCTCGAAGAACGCAGCCGCAACAGTCACAAGGGCAACTACGGTCATGTGGCCGTGGTGGGCGGCGAAACCGGTACGATCGGAGCGGCCGTTCTGGCGGCCCGTGCGGCCATCGTAACAGGCGCTGGCCGCGTCACGGTCGAATTTATGAGCGACAAGGCCCCGGCTTTTGACACGATCTATCCGGAACTCATGGTCGCCGACGGCGAAGTTGACCTCACGAAGACCTCCTGCAACGTCGTGGGCTGCGGCATGGGATTTTCCGACAAAGCCCGCAAGCGCCTAACCGACGCCATCGCCGCACCGGTTCCGCTGATTCTTGACGCCGACGCACTTCGCATGATTGCCGACAACATGTCACTGCAGGACGCATTGCTAGCCCGCAAGGCTCACACGGTCATCACGCCGCACCCGGGTGAAGCTGCCGCCATCATCCGCAGCACCGTCGAAAAAGTTCAGGCCGATCGTATTGGTGCAGCCCGAGAACTCGCTGTTCAGACCGGTGCCATTTCGATTCTGAAGGGTGCCGGCAGCGTCATCACGCTGCGCAGCTCGCGCACCTGGATCAATCCCACGGGCAACGCCATGCTCGCCACCGCCGGTTCTGGCGATGTGCTAAGCGGCATGCTCGGTGCCTTCTTTGCGCAAGGCTACGACCTCGTAAGCGCCACGCTTGCCGCCGTATATCTGCACGGCAAGGCAAGTGAGGAATATGCCGCGGGCTTTACGGCGAGCGATATTGCGCCGGCTGCCGCCGCAATACTCAACACAATGCGCCTGAGCCGCCCGGACCCCGAAGCATAATCATCGCCTCTGAGCAGAGAATTTGATTGAGCGCCGCAGATGCATTCGTCTGCGGCGTTCAGTTTCTTAGGCTATGCATCAAGTCTGCAGAATCTCCTTTTGGGTTCGCAAAATCTAGTAGATACCCGAGACCTTTTGGGTACAATTTCCTTCCGACGCGTTGCCGTGTTTCCTTTTTGCGCTCGCAAAGAGCGCAAGGCGGCATTTTGAAGCCCATAGTATCCGCGCCGGCTGTTCACGCGAACGGCTCAAAGAAGCAGAGCAACGCGAAAAATTAATCCAAGGAAGGAAAGGACATGTCCAAGAAAAAACTTCTGACCGTGCTCGCAGGTCTTGCCTCTTTGTGCCTCGGCGTTAACGCTGCCGAACTCAACGCCTACTCCGTGATGCCGGAGAAGTACGCTTCGCGCATCTTCGCCGAATTCACCAAGGACACGGGCATCAAAGTGAACTTCCTTCGCTTTTCCACTGGTGAGGCACTGGCTCGTCTGACCGCAGAAAAGGGCAACCCGCAGGTCGACATCATGATGGGCGGTCCTGCCGACATGTATGCCGCCGCCAGCAAGGAAGGTATCTTCGAAGCCTATCGTCCGGCCGACTCCGACGCGATCGACGCCTCCTTGCGCGATCCCAACAACTACTGGACCGGCATCGGCGTCATTCCGCTGTGCTTCCTCACCAACACCAAGTTCCTGAAGAAGAACAACATGGAACCGCCAAAGAAGTGGGCCGACCTTCTTGATCCGCGCTACAAGAAGAATCTGCAAATGGCCGATGCCCGTACGTCCGGCACCGCCACCGAGCGCATCTTCTCGCTCGTGAAGATCATGGGTGAAGACGAAGCCTTCAAGTTCCAGAAGCAACTCAACGGCAACATCCAGATGTACACCAAGAGCGGTGCGGGCGGCGCCATGCCGATTGCGACCGGTCAGTGCGCTTCGGGCATCTTCTACATTGTCGACGCTTTGGACATCCAGCAGCAGGGTTATCCGGTCGTGATTACCTATCCTGAAGACGGCGTGAGCTACGGCATTGAAGCCACGGGCGTCATCAAAGGTGGCAAGAACAACGCCGAAGCCAAAAAGTTCGTCGACTGGGCCGTTTCCAAGAAGTTTGCCGAATTCATCGTCGCCAACAAGATCAATTACGTTCCGACCCGCAATGACGTGAAGACGGACAATCCCATTCTCGATCTCACCAAGATCAAGATGATTCCCACCGACGTCACCTGGAAGGGCGAAAAGCGCAAGGAATACACCCAGCGCTGGATCAACGAAGTCATCAAGTAAGACTTCGTCTCACGCGAACGCCGTCCGGCAATTTGTTTAACGGCGGCGCTCGCCGGCAATACTTATTTTTTCATCGGCGTTCGGAGGCTGACATTTGCTCGGCCTCCCTCTTCTCTTTTTTATCGAACCACTATGACGACCTCTTCCGGTGCAACGGGACGAGACGCCACGACACGTCTCACCGTGGCGATGCTGTGGCTTTTGATCGGCGTCTTCGTGCTTTATCCGCTCTGCCGGCTTCTTGCCATGACCTTCTGGGGCGAGAGCGGTTTTACCTTTGAAAATCTCAAGCCCTTCGTCTCAAGCTGGTACGACCAGCAGGCAGCTGTCAACAGCATCCTGCTTGGCTTTTCCGTAGGCCTGGCCGGTACCGTTCTGGGCTTTATCTTCGCCTTTGCCGTCACGCGTCTGCGCATGCCCGCTTGGGTGAAATTCATCATCAGCGCAATCACGATCCTGCCTCTGATTTCTCCTCCCTTTACAAGCAGTATCGCGCTCACGCTTCTCTTGGGTCCCAACGGCATGATCCTCACGCTTTTGGGCATCGAGGACTTCAACTTCTACGGCTTCTGGGGCACCTTCATTTCCGAAACGCTTACCTTTTTCCCGGTGGCGTTCATGACGCTCTCGACCATTCTCTCGCGCATCGATCCGAACCTGGAAGACGCTGCCTATTCTCTGGGCGCTTCGAGTCTTACAGTCTTTCGTACGGTCACGATGCCGCTTGCCGTTCCCGGCATCGCCAACGCGTTTCTTCTCGTTTTCTCCTGTTCGCTCGCCGACTTCGCAACGCCTCAGGTCTTGGGCGGACACTCCTTCCCGGTGCTCCCGACACAGGCTTATCTGCAGATTACCGGCATGTACGACTTTAAGGGCGGCGCAGCGCTTTCTTTCATGCTGCTCATTCCGGCTCTCGCCGTATACCTACTGCAACACTACTGGGTAAGCCGCAAGAACTTCGTGACAGTGAGCGGTAAAGCCGGCGGACGCAGCTCGATTCACGGCCCGGGGCCGCTCGTGACGACCGTCATGGCCGTGGTCATCGCAGCCGTAATCGCCCTGATCATCGCTATCTACTCGGTCATCGTTCTGGGCAGTGTCGTCAAGGTGTGGGGCGTCGACAACTCGATTACCTTCGCCAACTACGAATATGTCATGACCCACGGCATGAAAGCCATCAAGGACACGCTGCTGATCGCCTGCATCGGTACGCCTTTGGGTGGTTTGCTTGCTGTTCTCGTGGGCTACGCGACGACTCGCCTGAAGGTGCGCGGTCACAAAACTCTGGAAACGGCCTCGCTTCTGAACTACACGCTGCCGGGCACCGTGGTCGGTATCGCCTACATCATCGCCTTCAACGACAAGCCGATCGTTCTAACCGGCACGATCTACATCCTGATTGCGGCATACGTCTTCCGTTATTCTTCGGCTGGCATCCGCAACGTCATCGCCGCGCTCTCCCAGATCGATCCTTCGATCGAAGAAGCCAGCCGAAGCCTGGGCGCCTCGTCTGTGAAAACCTTCACGTCGATCACGATTCCGCTCGTCCTGCCGGCCATCCTCTCGGGCATGAAGTATCTCTTCATCCACTCGATGACGGCCATCAGCGCCACGATCTTCCTCGTGTCGGTTCACTGGACTCTGATCACAACCCGCATTCTGGAATGCATGACCGAACTGCAGTTTGCGCAGGCCTGCGCCTTCTCGGTTGTGCTGATTCTTCTCGTCTTCCTGGCCTCCGGCGCCATGTCGCTACTGGCCCGCGTACTGTGCCGCAACGGCGACACCATTGGAGCACGCTAAATGTCCGTTTCTCTCAGTCTTAAAAACATCTGCCGCCGTTTCATCAAGGACAACGAAGAGTTCCTGGCGGTCAACAATGTCAATCTGGAAGTGCAGCCCGGCGAATTCTTGACCTTCCTCGGCCCGTCGGGCTGCGGCAAAACCACAACACTTCGCATGATCGCAGGTTTCGAAACCCCGAGCTCGGGCCAGATCCTCGTCGACGGCGTTGACATTACGAACGTTCCTGCCAACGAACGCGGACTGGGCTTCGTGTTCCAGAACTATGCGCTTTTCCCGCACATGACGATCTTTGACAATGTCGCGTACGGTCTTAAGATCCGCGGCGAATCGAAAGAAACCATGGCCACCAAAGTGCGCGAGGCTCTTGCATTGGTTGGTCTTACCAAAGCCGAACAACGCTATCCGAGTCAGCTCTCGGGCGGTGAGCAACAACGTGTGGCACTTGCCCGCGTGCTCGTTCTTCGTCCCAAGCTCCTCTTAATGGACGAACCACTTTCGAACCTTGATGCCAAGCTTCGTCTGCACATGCGCACTGAAATCCGCCGCATTCAGCAAAAACTCGGCATCACGTGTCTATACGTGACGCACGATCAGAAAGAAGCGCTCACGATGTCGGATCGCATCATGGTCATGCACGGCGGCAAGATCGAACAAATCGGCACGCCGATGCAGCTCTACGAAGATCCCGCGACACCTTTCGTGGCAGACTTCATCGGGCAGGCTAACCTCATTGAAGGCAGCTTGGAAGCAATCGAAGCCGACGGATTTGGCGTTATTTCCGTGGCTGGCCAGAAACTGCGCGCCCGCATGGGCAAACAAAATCCCCCGGCAGTGGGTGAAAACGCCTATTTGGTGGTGCGCCCCGAAAACCTGCATCTGCAGGCTGGCTCTGAGAGCTTCAACGTGCAGATCGTCAATCGCCTCTTTGAGGGTGATCGAATCGACTATCACGTCCAGATTCCGAACTCGAACCAGGCAAAGCCCTACAGCATGTCTGTTCCGTTCCTGCCCGGGACCAAACTCATTGATGTCGGCACTGAACTGCAGGCAACCTTTACGCCACAAGCCGGCGTAATCATCAAGCGCTAAAAGCCGTACCGAACAAAAACGCCGTCGGTTTTGAACTGTCCCCAGAAAGCGAGACACTTTCTGGGGACATTTTTATAAGCAAGAAAATTTCTGCGGAAATCCGCCACCAAGTTTTGTTGTTGCTTCGGCAGG